>ERZ773239.328-NODE-328-length-54371-cov-13.344466_pt1 | contig 54371 bp, 44 predicted proteins | sample MGYA00580521_ERZ773239 | MGnify/ENA primary metagenome ERZ773239 (study PRJEB29015, sample SAMEA2737801) | human gut metagenome | biome: human gut; feature: human-associated habitat; material: faeces | place: China | collected 2012 ... | reverse complement strand
TTGATTATCTTCTCATTTTCAATTTGAAAAGCATACGATAAGAGGACTGAAAAAGTTGAAGATATTTATGACCGTAACATTTATAATACAGCTTACATTAGCAAGAGCAAAAATAGAGTCAGGGATAACCAATGGACTTGCAAGGTACACTGCATAATGTGAAAACAGCATATATAAACAGCAGCCACAGCGAAAATAATTCACAATAAAAAAGGCTTGCAGACTTTGTATCTGCAAACCTTTTGATTTTTATTTATATTTTCCTGCAATATCAATTCTGGTAAGTGCCTTTTTAAGTGCAAGCTCCGCACGAAGCATATCTACGGCAGGTTCGCCGCTCTTAAGCCTGCGCTCTGCTCTTGTCTTTGCTTCATTTGCCCTGTTTACATCTATCTCGTCAGGCCACTCGCAGGATTCGGCAAGGATCGTTACCTTGTCTTTTGTGATTTTTACAAATCCGTCATGAAGTGCCGCTTCTTTGTCACCGTCTGACTTCTTTATGCGAAGCACACCCGGTTCAAGGATAGCCGTAAGCGGAATGTGTCCGGCGAGTACACCGATTTCACCCTCCGTTGTCTTCATTTCCACCATATCTATGTCTCCGTCAAAGAAAACTCTGGTAGGTGATATAATCTGAAGATTAAACTTCTTTTCAGCCATGATACACCTCCCGAACTACTTAGAATTCATTCTCTCAACAACTTCATCTATAGTTCCTGCATTGAGGAAAAGATTTTCAGGTATATCATCATGTTTTCCTTCAAGGATTTCCTGAAATCCTCTTATAGTTTCTGCTACAGGTACATATTTACCGGGAAGTCCGGTAAATTGCTCTGCTACATGGAATGGCTGAGAAAGGAATCTCTGAATCTTTCTTGCTCTGTTTACGACAATCTTGTCGTCCTCTGAAAGTTCGTCCATACCGAGGATTGCGATAATATCCTGTAATTCTTTGTATTTCTGTAATATTTCCTGTACTCCACGGGCAACTTTGTAATGCTCCTCACCGACAATATGCGGATCAAGTATGCGCGATGTTGATTCAAGCGGATCTACCGCAGGGTAAATTCCAAGCTCAACGATTGAACGCGAAAGTACCGTTGTGGCATCAAGATGTGTGAATGTGTTTGCCGGAGCCGGATCAGTAAGGTCATCGGCAGGTACATATACCGCCTGAACTGATGTGATGGAACCTTTCTTTGTAGATGTGATACGCTCCTGCAAAGCACCCATCTCCGTCTGAAGTGTAGGCTGATAACCTACGGCACTAGGCATACGGCCGAGAAGTGCTGAAACTTCTGAACCAGCCTGTGTGAAACGGAAAATGTTGTCGATAAATAAAAGTACATCTTTTCCCGATCTGTCTCGGAAATTTTCTGCCATCGTAAGTCCCGTAAGAGCAACTCTCATACGCGCTCCAGGTGGCTCGTTCATCTGACCGAATACCATTGTTGTCTTGTCGATAACCCCTGACTCGATCATTTCGTAATAGAGATCATTTCCCTCTCTTGTACGCTCTCCTACACCGGTGAATACTGAATATCCACCATGCTCCTGAGCGATATTTGTGATAAGCTCCTGTATAAGTACAGTCTTACCAACTCCTGCACCACCGAAAAGACCGATTTTTCCACCTTTCTGATATGGGCAGAGAAGGTCAACGACTTTGATTCCTGTCTCAAGGATTTCTGTCTGTGTTGACTGCTCCTCAAAAGCAGGTGCTTTTCTGTGAATAGGGTCATATTCAACACCTTCCGGTGCTGGTTTTTCATCTATAGGATTGCCAAGTACATTGAACATTCGTCCAAGTGTCTTTTCACCGACCGGAACTGATATAGGACCACCGGTAGCAACAGCTTCCATTCCTCTTACCAGTCCGTCTGTCGGACCCATGGCAATACAGCGGACAGTATCATCACCAAGATGCTGTGCTACTTCTACTACAAGTTCTTCACCATCTTTGAGAGGAACTTTGATAGCGTCATTGATTTCAGGAAGTTTTCCTTCTGAAAATCTGACATCGAGAACGGCACCGATGATCTGTGTAAGTTTACCTGTATTTAATTCTGCCATCTCTTTTTCCCTTCTTAAAATTTATTATCTTTCGGACAATATCCAATATTTATTTAGATTTTGACCGAAAAGTTTTGCAGTTTTTTCAGCAATATTTTTTAAATCAGTTATTTATACATAATTTGACAGATAAGTTTGAACGCTAAAGTCAAATTTACAAATAATCAACAGCCATAATCAATCAACTTGACATAATTTAAGAAATAGCCGATGCACCTGCAATAATCTCCGTAAGCTCCTGAGTGATAGATGCCTGTCTTGCTCTGTTATATTTAAGTGACAGGTCACTTATCATGTCCTCCGCATTACTTGTCGCTGAATCCATCGCCTGCATACGGGCACCGTTTTCGCTGGCGTGTGCCTCCACAAGTCCTCCATATATAAGACTGTTTATATATTTTGGAATTATGGCATCGAGTGCCTCCTCAGGTTCCGGCTCATAATTCATAAGCGTAAGCTTGTCTAACGGACTCTGGTCTTCTTCCTGCTCAGATACTATATCCTCTGCATCAATAGGAAGAAGTTTCATAAGTGTTGGAATCTGAACAACAGTATTTTTAAAGATAGTGTAGGCAATATAAATCTCACCTATCTCACCCTTGACAAACTTGCCAAGTACATCTTTTCCAATGCCTGTCGCATCACTGTAAAGTGGCTCGTTCATAGCCTCCGAATAATCGCCTGCTATCTCGTAGCCCTGACGCATAAGGGTATCTCTGCCCTTTGTTCCAACAGCATATATAAGTGTATCTTCTTTTTTAAAGCGTTCATCATGTGTCACAAGTTTTACTATATTTGAATTGTAACCGCCTGCAAGTCCCCTGTTTGATGTGATAACAATAACAGCCTTTTTATCTGACTCACTTTTCTTTAAAAACGGATGTGACAACTGACCTGATCTTGCTATCATATCGGCAACAGTCTCATACATCGTATCAAAATACGGCTTTGACAACTCTGCTCCGACTTTCGCCTTTTGCAGTTTTACAGATGATACAAGCTTCATAGCCTTTGTAATCTGCCCTGTACTCTGGACACTTTCCTTACGCCTTTTTATATCTCTCATTGAGGCCATATCATTACACCTCTCTATCTGTTCTTAACGAACTCTGCCTTGAATTTTTCGATTGCCTGAACAAATCTTTCTTCCATATCTTTTGAAAGTTCACCGGTCTCTTTTATCGTACCCGGAACTTCAGGATACTTCTCATCGATGAACTGTAAAAGACCTTTTTCAAAGTCGGCAATATCTTCAAGTTCAATATCTATGAGATATTTATGTGTTGCCGCATAAATACTGATAAATTCATGCTCAACAGACATAGGATTGTAGTTGTCCTGTTTTAATACCTCACGGATTCTCTCTCCCTGTGCAAGTTGTGCTTTTGTCTCAGGGTCAAGGTCTGAACTAAACTGCGAGAATGCCGCAAGTTCTCTGTACTGAGCAAGCTCGATACGGATAGAACCTGAAATCTTCTTCATGGCTTTTATCTGTGCAGCTCCACCTACTCGTGAAACTGAAAGACCGGCATTTACGGCAGGACGGAAACCTGAGTTGAACATCTCTGTCTCAAGATATATCTGTCCGTCTGTTATTGAGATAACATTTGTAGGAATGTATGCTGATACATCACCTGCCTGTGTCTCAATGATAGGAAGTGCTGTAAGTGAACCTCCTCCAAGCTTGTCTGAAAGGCGTGCTGCTCTCTCAAGAAGTCTTGAGTGAAGATAGAATACATCGCCCGGATATGCCTCTCGTCCAGGTGGACGCTTTAAGAGCAATGCAAGTGTACGGTATGCTGCTGCGTGCTTTGTAAGGTCATCATAGATTACAAGTACATCCTCGCCATTTTCCATCCATTCTTCACCGATGGCACATCCTGAATATGGTGCAATATACTGTAATGGTGCAAGTTCGCTGGCTGTTGATGCAACTACTGTCGTATAGTCCATCGCACCGAACTCTTCAAGTTTATTTACAAGTGCCGCAACTGTTGATGCTTTCTGACCTATGGCAACATAAATACACTTAACACCCTGACCTTTCTGATTGATAATGGTATCAATGGCTATCGCCGTCTTACCTGTCTGGCGGTCACCTATGATAAGCTCACGCTGTCCTCTTCCGATAGGAACCATCGAGTCAATCGCCTTGATACCTGTCTGAAGCGGTGTATCTACCGATTTTCTTGAGATAACACCTGATGCAACTCTCTCAATCGGTCTTGTTTTTGTTGTCTTTATCGGACCTTTGCCATCTATAGGCTGTCCGAGAGAATTTACTACTCGTCCGAGCATTTCATCACCAACCGGCACCTCAACAACTCGTCCTGTAGTCTTTACTATATCGCCCTCGTTGATATTTTTATGGTCACCTAAGAGTACGGCTCCGACATTGTCTTCCTCAAGGTTTAAAACCATGCCGTAAATTTCATTTGGAAATTCCAGCAACTCGCCCTCCATAGCCTTTGCAAGACCATGAATACGGGTAATACCATCGGCAACCTGTATAACAGTACCCGTATCTGCGACTTCAAATTTGGTACTGTACTGTTTAATCTGTTCTTTGATAACCGAACTGATTTCTTCAGGTTTCAAATTCATGATACTCTCGCACCTTCTTTCGATTTAATTTAGTTTGACAAACGGACTTTTGACAATTCTCTTGCCATAGTCTCAAGTTTTGTCTTTACGCTGCTGTCCACAATCCTGTCACCGATGCGTATAACCATACCGCCTATAAGTGACTCATCGACACTGTACTTTGCAATTATCTTTTTGTACTGTGTAGTTGTAAGCAGCTTGTCTTCAACCGCCTTTTTCTGTGCTTCACTAAGCTCTACGGCGGATTTAATCTCAGCAGTTCCTATTTTTTCTGCTTCATGTACTCTCTCAACAAAATAGTTCAAGATTTCTTCTATCTTTGAAAATCTTCCCTTTTCCACGATGACCGTAAGGAAACCGACCATATCATCAGACACTTTGTCTTTGAAAGCACTTTCTATCATGGCTTTCTTTTCTTCAACGGGAATTCTAGGATAGCCTATTATCTTTATATACTCTTCGTTTTCTTTCAGCACATCAAGTACAGCTTCCACTTCCTCGAGATGGCTTTCAAGCTTATCTTCCTCAGCCGCCACCTCAAAAAGTGCGTCACCGTAAGTTTTGGATATTAGCTTAGCCATGTCTCTTCACCCATCTCTTCCAATGTATCTGCGATAAGCTGTGACTGTTTTTCTTCATCAAGAGAAGATGCCACTATCTTTTCAGCCATAACTGTTGCAACAGATACCATTTCTTTCTTAACATCATCCTTAACCTTAGACTTTTCAAGTTCTATGTCATGATTTGCCCTGTCAACAATCCTTGCAGCTTCTGCCTTAGCCTCGTCCACTATCTCGTTTTCTCTCTTGACAGCGTTCTTTCTCGTCTGGCTCAAAATCTGTTCTGCTTCTTTATCAACAGCCTTAAGTTTTTCATCATATTCTGCCTTAAATTCAATGGCATCCTGTTTTTCTTTTGCTGCTTTTTCAAGCTGTTCTTTTATATATGCCTGTCTCTTTTCAAGAAGATCCCTTGCAGGATTGAAAAGAAGATGTGACAAAAGAAGAAACATTGCGAACATTGCAAGTATTGTGATAGCCGAATCCACAAGAAGCTGTGGATCAAGACCAAATATATAATCTCCAAGTCCGTCACCTGCTAAAGCAACCTTTACCAAACCATTCACTTTACAGCCTCCTTTCTATTTTAACTCTTTCCAGTTCCTTCGCTTTCAGCAATAATATTTCTTGAACTACTATTCAAGAAGTATCCTTCGCTTTCCAAAAAACTCCCTTCTTGAACTGTCGTTCAAGAAGTATCCTTCGCTTTCAGCTCAGTCTATTTAAGTTTGCCATAAAGAGGGTTAGCAAATAAGAGAATAAGGGCAACTACGAGTCCATAAAGACCTGTTGTCTCTGCTACCGCCTGTCCTAAAAGCATTGTTGACATGATGTCACCTTTTGCTCCCGGATTGCGTCCTACTGCTGATGCACCATAACCTGCTGCGATACCCTGACCTACACCAGGTCCGATACCTGCGATAACTGCAAGACCTGCACCGATTGCAGAGCCCATTAAAACTAAACCGTCGTTTGTAATATTCATTGTTCTTCCTCCTCAAAATAAATATAATAAATAATTGTTATGCGTCTTCTCCTATCGCATCTGCGACAAAGCACATAGTCAGCATACAGAATACATATGTCTGAATGCATCCTGAGAATACATCAAGATATACATGCAATGCTGCCGGCCATACCAAAGTAAGCACTTTTGGCAACAAACCATAGATAAGTCCCATCATTACGGTACCTGACAGGATGTTTCCGAAAAGTCGGAGAGACATCGATACAGGCGTTGAAAACTCACTGATAAGATTCATCGGGAAAAATAAGAAAATCGGTTCAAACAAACCTTTTATCTTGCCCATCTTCTGGTACTTAAATCCATTGTACTGAATCATCACCCATGTAATAACGGCGAGCGGAAATGTCACACCAAAATCCGCTGTCGGCGGTCTTAAGCCTAACAATCCTGATAAGTTGCATGTAAGTATAAACAAAAACAAGGCACTTACATAATTTCTAAACTTCACGGCATTTCTAGCTCCCATTGAGCTTGCAACCATTCCATCAAGTTTTTCAACTATCAGTTCGACCACATTTAAAAACGGACCGGGTGCTTCTTTGGGATCTGCTTTCTTAATCGCATGGTTTGCAAACAAGGCAAAAACAAGCAGAAATGCCATGACGATTATCATTGATATATGCGTCGTCGTAAGATAGACTTCGTGTCCGAGAAACATAAATTTCTTGTCAGTATATCCTCTGATAAAGAAGTCTACTTCACCGCCTGCCAGCAGTGCCTTACTGTTTACCCATGACATATTTAAGATGTCACTTCCCACATTCTCATCCTCCTTCTTTATTTTTTATGACTATCTTAGTCATTACAACTATAGTCATGAAAATATATTTTTATGTTCAATGCACAACTCAACACCTTTTATCATAAATTCACGCAATTTTTTTGCATATAATGCTGAATACCTATGCATTTTATATCACGCAGGCAAATGAACAAAAATAACAAATATACTCTCATCACCATAGTTTCTTATACATCAGTTCTCATCCCACTCTTTTGACACCGGCAATAAAACGGTGCACATACGGCTGCATATAAGCAGTCATCTTCACACCCATAAGCCCTAATACAACACCTATAGGATGCACATAACTGTACCATATCATCGACACCATAAGAACTGCCGCCATTATAAATGTTCTCTGAAATGCAGATTTTAATGTATGTTTTCTTGCATTTTCCGGGTCCATGTCAAGTGCTATGTCAAGATGTTTATACATATGGTATATTATCCCTGCTGCCGCAAATGCCCCAGCCAGAACACCACAAACAGCCGCTGGTTTGTTTTCTGCTATAAAAGCAAGCATAACCAAAACCGGCAGCGACCATATAAACACTCCTATAATCATTTCTTTTAAAATCTTTTTCGCTTCTCGCATATTTTTATTTTTCTACCTTTTCCTATCTCTATTCCAGCTTGCATCTATATTTATCATTATATTCATTAACACTCTGTATTGCAAAACTTTTGTTTCACATATTTATATTTAGCTCAAAAATTCTGTCGTGTCTTATGTTCCGGATACCTCTTTTTCTTGCCCTCCATAACATCTGAAAAATCCTCGTCCGGATGTGTATTTCTATAATTTTTCAAATCTTCCATATATTGAAGCTTTTCATTTTCTTTCTTTTTATCTGATGCATAAAATGATTTTGTAACCATATATACACTTCTAAATCCTGAGCCTATGCCAAGCACAAGCAAAATAGGGAATATAATATCTATACCCGTCAGCCTGTTCAACCACACACCTAAAGCTCCGCACAAGAAAATCGGAACCATCATAACTATTCCTAACTGCGTAACCATCATCATGCTTTTTAAAACTTTTCGACTATCTTCTTTCAAAATCTTCCTCCATAATCTACATATCAAGCCTTGGCATTAGTTGGGTCAAAATAAATTTTGACCCCAACATCATAATATATCTATATATCTCTTATATTATTTCTACATATGTTTTATTATAAGTTATCATTAGACAAAAGTCCACCCACAAGGTAAATTTTATCACTTAATCGGTAACAGTTCAGCCCTGAAAAGAGAATTCATCTCTGAAATCAAGCCGACACCCCTATGACCTTGCTCGGATTACCTTTTACTTCTCGAACTCCGTCATATGCTCCCTGAATCTCAACGGAAGATTTCCCGTTTGCAATTTTTTATTTTCTCTCTCCTTGACAGCTATATTTTCAAAAAATACTTTCCATAAGTCTGAGTATTCCTCTTCCGTCTCATTCAGTTCTTTAAGCCGTTGTTCCTCATTCTCACTTAATAGTCTTACTTCCCACTTTCCTCCTGCTTCATGGAAAACTGCCTTGTGATGCCTTGCATCATATATAATAAACCACTCACTGTTAAACCTGTCCGCAAAATGATTTGCTAAATGTGCCACAATATCGTGTTTTGGCTCTATCACACTTAAAAGAAGCGGTGGTTTGTGTATAACTTCCTTAAATCTCAGCACCTCAATATACCGATACGCTTCATTTTGGACACTGCGTACAAGCGTAAACATATCCGCAACCTCCTGAAACTGAACCGCCATGACAACCTTTGCCCCAAGAGTAAATCCATATGTGATAAACTGATATATCACATCTCCCCTGCCGGCATCTCCGCTCACTATTGCTTTCATGACATACTCATATGCTTCATGCGAAATCTTTTCCTTAATCGCATCAAGAACAGAATTCATCTTCTTTATGGAACTCTCCACATCTATATAATCCGCAAACAGCTCCATGCTATACATATAATCAGCAGACTGCGGCTGAATTTTAATATACTTATGACCATACCCTGATATACCTGCTTCATATATGGCACTAAAAATGCCCACTTCATCATCCGCACACCTGTATATGCGTACCCTCTTATCTCCCATAATGATTACGGCTCTCCTTTCTACCCAAGTTGGAAATCATCAAACAGTGTAAGCTGCTTATAAGTAATATCCGCCCCAAAACCTCTCATCACATCGCCCTCATTAGTAACAAGACTCCTCGTAATATAATCTTCATCCACTTTAAGAAAATCATACATCATCTTTCCGTTGCAGGTTATAAAAAATACGGCACGCTTTAAAACAACACCTATTGTCTTTAACGAATTAAAGTCAAGACTTCCCGACTTTCTCGCACAGACTATACGCCCTGCCGACTTGACTCCTATCCCCGGTACTCTGAGAAGAGTGTTGTAATCTGCTTTATTTATCTCTACCGGAAAATCCTCCAGATGTCCTAATGCCCAGTCACACTTAGGGTCTAAGAATGTATTGAAAAACGGCCTTTTTTCAGATAAAAGTTCATTCGCCTCAAAGCCATAATATCTCAGGAGCCAGTCTGCCTGATAAAGTCTGTGTTCCCTGCGAAGCGGCGGTCCTCCCGCCTGTGCCGGAAGTGTACTGTCATTATTTACATTGATAAATGCAGAGTAGAATACCCTCTTTAAATCAAACCTTTTATAAAGTGCTTCAGATACAGACATTATCTCGTAATCACTCTCACCTGTCGCTCCAATTATCATCTGCGTGCTCTGTCCTGCCGGAACAAACCCTCTGCTTGTATCAGTCTTGTTCCACATGGTAAGTGCATTTGAGCCGGTCTTATGTTCCTGCATAGACAAAATATCCGTTTTTTCAATCTGCTTTTCCGACTTTCTGCCTTTAAAATCTGCATTTAATATTGCATTTTTTCCTGTGTCCATCGATAAGTTATATGTTTTGTCATTACTGCTTTTATGAATGTTTTTCTGTTCTTCAAATCTATCATTTCTCCCACCTATTAAACTGCTATCAGGTGTAATCTTATGTTCCTCAATCTCCATACTCCGTCCCAAACGCTTTGATGTGTACCAGTACGCACTCCTATTGCCGCCTTTCATCCCTAACATTTCCCTGCTCTGTGCCATACCCGACTGTATCTGACGCATCGGTGTAAGTATGTTTTTTCTGCTCTTGTTCGGAGCAAGTTCTTTAAGACCTGCCTCTGTCGGAAGTTCAAGATTGACACTCATCCTGTCTGCATACCAGCCCGCAAGTTCAACAAGCTCCTGTGAAGCTCCCGGAATAGCCTTGCAATGTATATAGCCATTAAAATGGTGTACTACCCTAAGGTCATGAAGCGTTTTACAAATAAGTTCCATCGTATAATCAGGAGAATATAATATACCCGAACTCAAAAACAATCCCTCTATATAATTTCTCCTGTAAAACTCCATTGTAAGCCTGCACACCTCCTCAGGTGTAAAAGAAGTCCTCGGAACATCATTTGACACACGATTTATACAATATCTGCAATTATAAATGCACTCATTTGTAAACAATATCTTAAGCAACGACACGCATCTTCCATCTGCCGCAAAGCTGTGGCAGATACCACACGACATTGCATTTCCTATCTCACCCTTGATGCCGTCACGCTGCACTCCGCTCGAAGTACAGGCAACATCATACTTTGCCGCATCTGATAATATCTGTAATTTCTTCATAAGATTTGTATCACTCTCAAAAACCATGTAACCGACCGCCTTTCTCGAACTTTAGTTCCCGAACATTTGTTTATATTTTATCATCACATACCTTAACTGTCAATCACCATTTATTACCATTATGACTATATCTATATTTCAAGCGGATATTCACAATCCGCTGTGCAGCCTGCTTATAACACTATCACAACACATCAAAATGGACTTTTGCCTCTCCTGATATCAAAAAGAGTCCCCACCACTTACTTCTCTATTCAATAAATGTCATGGACTTTCTTAATAGTGTCAAACATTTTTTTGACATACCACACATATATACTGTAAAATACCATAGAAAAGTAACAATTTTAATAAACATAACGCTTGCAAAATCTTGACAGATTTACAATCAGCACAACTTTCAACTGATTTTGTAAGCACAACAAACTTTAGGGGGGACATCATGAAAAAGAAACTATTGTCAAAACTGCTCGTCTGCACACTTGCCTTACAAACTGCATTTGCATCGACTGTATCTATGCCTGCAAACACCAAAAAGGCATCTGCTGCACTGACCGGAAAAAGTCCGTTCACAAACTCCACTTATACACACAACGATACTTTTAGCGGATATAATATATATCACGGAATTGATGTTTCAAAATACAACAATAACAACGGCACTATTGATTGGAACAAAGTCAAAAAAGCCGGAGTTGACTTCGTAATTGTAAGAGTAGGCTACAGAGGTTACGGAAAATCAGGCACTCTCTGTACTGACCCTTTCTATAAAACAAATATAGAAGGTGCTCTTGCCGCCGGCATAAAGGTCGGTGTTTACTATTTTACCGAAGCACTCACGACATCCGAAGCTAAGGAAGAGGCCAAATTCTGTATAGATAAGATTAAAGATTACGATATTACGCTGCCGGTTGCCATCGACTATGAATATCCGACCGACGGTTCTAAACCGGTCGGCAGAATGTATAATGCCAAGTTAAGCAAATCCGCCGCAACAGCTAATGTAAAAGCATTTTGTGCAGCCGTTAAGGATGCCGGATATACACCTCTTGTCTACGCAAACAAGAGCGACTTTTCAAGCCTTATTGACGGTGCTTCAATAGGCAAATCATATAAAGTATGGCTTGCAAATTACACTACAAAAACAACTTATGCAAACAAATATGAATACTGGCAGTACACAAGCTCAGGAAAAGTCAATGGTATAACAGGAAAAGTTGACTGTAACTTCTGGTACACAAAGAGCAAACTTGATGACACAAGCTCAACACCCGCTCCAGCAGCAACAAACACACCAAAGCCAACTGCTTCTCCAACGGTCAAACCGACTGCTAAGCCTACCGCAAAACCGACTGTAAAGCCAACGGTTAAACCGACAGCCAAACCGACTGCTAAAGCAACGGCAAAGCCGACTGTAAAGCCGACTGCTAAACCTTCCGGCACCAAAATGACAGCACCAAAGAATTTCAGAGCTGTTTCCGGCACAAAAGCAATCACTTTAAAATGGACAAAAAGCAGTAATGCTGCCGGATACCAGATATTCAGAAAAAACTTTTACGATGGCAGCTACAAAAATGTTAAAATAATATCAAATGTAAATACGACAACTTATAAAGACACAAAAGTAACAAACGGGCATGAATATTATTATAAAATAAGAAGCATAAACAAAACCGCTTCTGATACTACATACAGCAATTATGCTTCACTCACGGCTTCCGCTTCAAAGAGTCGTGCCGGCATAACGCAAGCAAAACACAAACTATTGAAAAAACCTTCGGCACAGTCAGATGCCTTTAGAACGCTACCTAAAAATTCAATAGTTGAATATCTCGGTAAAACGGTTTACAAAAATAATACAACATTTATTCATGTAAATTATTATATTAAAGGCAAAAAAAACAGTGTTTATCTTCCCGCCGATGCAAAACTTAAATATTATAAGGGCGGCACCGCTAAACAGGCAGCTAAACTTTTCAATAATTTAAGTTCACTGACAAAGCCAAAAGTAAAAATACCTAAAGGTTCGTATCTGGCTGTGCTCAAAACTCAAAAGGCGGGTAAAGTCAAGTTTTATAAAGTAAGATATTCTGACACAAAGAAATCTTATGTGGGATATGTTAATGCAAAGTATGTGAAGTAAAATTGAAGATAAGATTATCTGAAAATATTCTAAAGAATAAAAAATTTTATTATAAGAAAGAGCAAAACCAGCGTTTTGCTCCTGCAAGAATTGCTTCGCAATTCTTGTTGGCACCGCATTGCATTACAAGCATTTTCCTATACATTAAAAATACGAGAGTGCAATACTAAAAATTGTTGCACTCTCTTTTATATTTTTTAATATTAATGTTTTTTATAAATTACATATCAGTTTATTTATAATCAAACTTAAATACCGTAACTGACATAGGCGGAAGATTTAACTCTATTGAGTATTCTTTCTTCTCACACTCAATCTTTTCTGCTTTTACTACCTTTTTAACATTCACGCCTGTTCCGCCAAACTTCTCATCATCTGATGAAAGTATCTTTGTATATTCACCTGCACAAGGCACTCCTGTACGATATTCCTCATACTGCACCGGTGTAAAGTTGCAAATAAACAAAAGCTGATCTTTCGCAGAACTTCCACGACGCACAAAACTTACAGTGCTCATATTAGCATTATCACAACTCATCCACTCAAATCCGATAGGCTCACAGTCATTTACATACATGGCATCATATTTTTCATAAAGTTTGTTAAGCTCTCTTACATATGCCTGCATCTTCTTGTGCATATCGTAGTCAAGAAGTTCCCAGTCAAGACTTCGCTTCTCGCTCCACTCCCTGAACTGTGCAAATTCCTGTCCCATAAAAAGAAGTTTCTTTCCCGGATGACCATACATAAATCCATATGCCGTGCGGAGATTTGCAAATTTGTCCTCGTACTCACCCGGCATCTTTTCTATCATTGAACCTTTTCCGTGAACAACTTCATCATGAGAGAGAACCTGAATAAAGTTTTCACTGTATGCGTACTGCATACTAAATGTAAGTTTTCCATGATTGTTTGCCCTGAAATAAGGATCAAGCTTCATATATTCAAGGAAGTCGTTCATCCATCCCATATTCCACTTGAACAGAAATCCAAGTCCATTCATTGAAACAGGTGATGTAACACCCGCCCATGCCGTTGACTCTTCGGCTATTATCTCTGTTCCCGGACACTGTTTTTCAAACTGCTCGTTCATATGTCTGAAAAGATTTATGGCATCATAATTTTCATTGCCACCCTTTTCATTTGGAAGCCACTCGCCGTCATCCTTTCCATAATCAAGATAAAGCATTGATGCAACCGCATCAACTCTAAGACCGTCTACATGGAACTCCTTGAGCCAGAAAAGTCCGTTTGCGATAAGGAAGTTTTCGACTTCCCTCTTGCCATAATTGAAGATATAAGTTCCCCAGTGAGGATGCTCTCCTCTCCTCGGATCAGGATGCTCATAAAGCGGCTGTCCGTCAAATCTTCCCAGACCATGCTCGTCCTTTGGAAAATGTGCAGGAACCCAGTCAAGAATTACATGAATACCTTTTTCATGCATATAATCAACAAAATACATGAAGTCTCTCGGCGAACCATATCTTCTTGTAGGTGCATAATAACCTGTCACCTGGTATCCCCATGAGCCATCAAACGGATGCTCGGCAATTCCCATAAGCTCGACATGAGTATATCCCATCTTCTTAACATACTCTGCAAGCATAGGTGCCATCTCACGATAAGTATAAAATCCATCTTCCGTACCGTCATCTTTCTTGTGCCATGAACCGATATGAACTTCGTATATAGCCATAGGCTCTTTGCGAAGCGTATTTCTGTCCTTCTTTTCACGCTCACGCATCCATTTAGTATCGTTCCACTTAAATCCGCTTATGTCTGCGACTACAGATGCGTTTGCCGGACGAAGTTCAGAACAGTTTGCATACGGATCTGCTTTCATTAGAACTTCACCTGTTCTTGTAAGTATCTGGTATTTATAAATTGCTCCCGGCTCAACACCCGGAATAAACAGTTCATAAACACCTGAAACCTGAAGTGTTCTCATATGATGTAGCCTGCCATCCCACATATTAAAACTTCCTGCCACACTTACCGCCCTGGCATGAGGTGCCCATACCGCAAAGTATGTTCCTTTCACACCATTTATCGTCATAGGATGTGCACCAAGTTTTTTGTATATCTCGTAATGCTTACCCTCCGCAAAATAATATAAATCTTCATCACCAATCTGCGGTTCAAAACAATATGGATCTACATATTCTATAACATCATTCTCAGAATATTGAACCTTTACCTTATATGGTGCTCTGTAGTTTTTTCTCGGAATATATTTTCCAAAAAAACCTGAACCCTCACCAATTTCCTCTAACTCAAGTTCATTTTTCCCTGACATATCAGTTATAAAAACTCTTTCAGCTTCAGGTCTGTAGACCGTAAGAACCTGACCTCTGCCAAAGCTGTGCAATCCCAGTAAATTATGTGGTGCATTATGTCTTCCCTCAAGCAGCTCATCATATTCAACCCAGTTAATCCACTGGTCCATTTTTTCCTGCATACGCTTTCCCCCGAATCTTTTTAACATGAACAGCCATATATGGCTGTCCGTGTTATTATTTTTTAATTTACATTTGCAAAACACTTTAAATATCTAAACTTTTTAATATTCTGCTGCATTTTTAAGTGCCGTTTAATAATATTGAGAACAAAAAGCATTTTACCATTTTATTATGATGTTTGGGACCAAAAAGCATTTTGACCCTTGCATCTTGTTGTTTAATTAGATAAGGTCATCAACAGCCTTTGCCATCTGCTCTGACTTCTTATCCGCATCTTCAAGAGATGTTCCGACAACTCCATAGTAGAATTTAATCTTTGGCTCTGTTCCTGATGGTCTTACACACATCCATACATTGTCTTCCATATCAAAGTAAAGTACATTTGACTTAGGAAGTCCCGTAGGTTTAACCTCACCTGTTGCAAGGTCTGTAATAGTATCAGCCTGGTAATCTCTGAATGAAAGTACCTTGTGTCCGTTAATCTCCTTAGGAGGATTTTTACGAAGGTCTGACATAATCTCCTGAATTTTTGCAAGTCCCTCGATACCTTTCATAGTAACGGCCTTCACTCCGTCCTTGCAATATCCGTATCTCTCGTACATTGCAATCATGGCATCCCAGAGTGTCATATTCTTTGTCTTGTAATAAGCTGCGGCCTCACAGAGAGCCATAGTCGCAACGATAGCATCCTTATCCCTTGCATGAGTACCGATAAGACAGCCATAACTCTCCTCAAATCCAAAGAGATATGTACCCTTGCCTGTTGTCTCAAAATTAAGTATCTGCTGTCCGATATACTTAAATCCTGTAAGAACTTCAATAAGGTCTACTCCGTAATATTTTGCAATCTCATCTGCAAGATTTGATGTAACGATAGTTTTGATAAGCTTTCCGTCCTCTGGAAGTCCCTTTGTCTCCTTAATCTGTGAAATCTCATAATCAGCGAGAAGGCAGCCTGACATATTTCCGGTAAGAGTGATATACTCGCCTGATTTTGTATCTTTTACATAAACACCAAGTCTGTCCGCATCGGGGTCAGTTGCAAGAACAAGGTCTGCATCCTTTTCTTTTGCAAGTTTGAGTGCAAGTTCAAATGCCTCTGCTGCCTCAGGGTTTGGATAACTTACTGTCGGGAAGTCTCCGTCAGGAAGTTCCTGCTCAGGTACAACATAAACATTCTTAAATCCAAGTTCATCAAGGACACGCCTTGCAGGAATATTTCCAGTGCCATGAAGTGGAGTGTAAACAATCTTAAGCTTGTCCCCCATCTCCTTAATACTGTCCCAATGGATAACCTGTTTTTTAAGTTCTTCAATATATTTGTCATCAATATCTTTGCCAATCTGCTGATACAATCCCTGTTTAACGGCATCGTCTTTTGACATTGTCTTGACTGTGTTGTAATCCGTAACAGCCTTAACCTCGTCCATTATACCTGTGTCATGAGGTGGTGTAATCTGTGCTCCATCCTCCCAGTACACCTTGTAACCATTGTACTCAGGTGGATTGTGGCTTGCGGTAACATTGATACCTGCTACGCATTTAAGTTCTCTTACGGCATACGAAAGTTCAGGTGTAGGTCTGAGTGACTCAAATACATATGCTTTAATTCCATTAGCTGCAAGGCAGAGTGCTGCTTCATCTGCAAACTCAGGTGACATATGGCGTGAATCGTATGCGATAGCAACGCCCTGTGACTGTTTTCCTGCTTTTATAATATAATTTGCAAGTCCCTGTGTAGCCTTGCGGACTGTATAAATGTTCATACGGTTTGTACCTGCACCTATAACACCTCTGAGTCCGGCTGTACCAAACTCAAGTTCCTGATAAAAACGCTCCTTAATCTCGTTATCATCATCTGCAATAGCCTTAAGCTCAGCTTTTGTCTCCTCGTCAAAATAAGGGTTTGCAAGCCATGACTCATAAATCTCTTTGTAATCCATCTTGTATATCCTCCTCTTTCTGCTCTTTTATTTGAAATTATATATTTGATGCCGGGGTCAAAATATCTTTCGACCCCGACTGATGCAATGGTTCGCTGTCGCTTTTGACCTTTGCATCATACATTTATGATACTGCAAAATCTGTCATATAGAGTTTGCTTTGTATCTGTTTAGTAAAATTTTAAAAACAGTTTTATTTATCTGCATCCTCGATAAGCTCTGAAAATGAAAGTTTTACATTTTTGTCATCATCAAGAATATCCACCGAATAACTTTTTGTCACATAACCACTTTTACTCAATGTAATAGTCTGTGAACCTATAACCTTTGTAAATTTACACGGAACTATGCCTTTATAAACATTGTCCAGATAAACCTCCGCACCCTCAGGTGCCGTCACCGATATGGTATGGTTGCTGTCTATCTTTTTAGTTTTAGTCTTACTCTTGCTCGTCGCTGCCGCAGTCGCCTGGGGTTCTGTCGTTTCAGACGATGCCGTGCTCTGCGGAGCACTCGTTGCCGCTGACGCCGTATCAGAGGTTTCCAGACTTATATTTATAGTCTTGCTTGCCTCTGCAACAGTAAGCTTTCCATTATATGTACTGTATCCGTTAAGGCTTGCGGAAACTGAATAAGTACCATAATTAAGTGATATTGGTTTGCTGTAATCAATCTTAGTACCATTTATATACAAATCTGCACCTATCGGGTCAATATTAAACTTAATACTTCCTACATTTTTTATACTATTTCTGTAGTCGCTAAAATCAAGAGTGCTCTCTTTATTATTTTTTATACTGACTGTCTTTGACGCTTTTGCAGTTCCTTTGTTCAGGGTAACCCTGTAATTGCCGCAGCTCACTGTTATAAGCATATTATTTGTCACCGGTAAAATTATGTCATCATCAATATTTATCATACCACCGATGAAATCCTTATAATTTAACAGCCTCAAATAGCCATGTCCCTCTGTCCTTATAACAGAATAGACCTTATACCCTATCCCACGCACCGTAAGTTCATCAGCCTCACTAAGCTCCACCATTTCAATAGCCTTGTTACCCGATGTGCCAAAATATGTCTGTTCTGAATACTGATATAATTCATCGGCAACTTCCATTGATGACTCAGATGTATCAAAAGAAAACTTGTCCACATTTTTATACTCCCATGCGTCCTCAGGCACTTCCATAGATACAAGCTTGGCATCGCTTGTCCTATAGGTAGTCTTCATGATCATTCCCTGTTCAAGTTCATCCCCGTAAATATCCTGCTTATACTTATCCTTAATCTCTGCCGTGTCATCATAATTTATGATAGTGTCAACATCTGTGTCAATCTCCCTTACCGAAAGCTGTTTCAGTTCCTTGTCAACACTCGTGATAACCCCTGTAAAAGACTGTGCAGCCATAGGCTTAGCCGTATCCTGCACTTTGTTTTGTGAATCGCTTTTATTTGCACATCCACACATCATTACCACCAAAAATACAAGGCACACACACCGTTTAATAAAACCGGTCCCTATTTTCTTGTGCATCTTAAAATGCCCCTCCTAATCAAAAAGTCATTGCACAGTCATAAGACTAATACACTAATCCTTATTTCTGAATAACTTGTTTTACTCAAACCCAAATTATCGTATGAAAAATACTGCATCAGCGGCATTTTTCATACTGTACTATTTGATTATAACTCAAAACCACTTAAAAAAAAAGTCAAACTCTTAAATCTTTTATCTTAGCGATAAATTTTTGTCTGTCAGGTTCCTGTGCCCTTATTTTTTCAAGTTTTTCATAATTTTTTTCGGAAATCCATGTCTTTTTTCCATTATAATAAAAATTAACCAGTTTCCAATACTTTTCAGGATAGAGTAACAGTGCATGCAAAACTTCCATTTCACAGGGTTCAGGCTCTCTTTTTTTAATATATTCCTCAACGATAGAAACTCCAAGCTCACAGTTCCATCCGTTTTTCTCCATAATTTTTCTAATCCAGTCATATAAATCTGTCATTTGAAGTCCCACCGCAGATTTTTCAAAATTTGATGTTATTATATTTTCCCTGCTAAAAGAAATATTATGATAATTATAACTTCCATGAATTATCCTGTTTTCACTTATTGTCTTCTCACATAACTCATCTATGCCGCATCTTTGTATATATTCCAAAGCCTCTACTCCCTGCTCATAAAACTCTCTAAACGAATTGAGTATGCTTATCTCCATATGATTTTTCTGTTTTTTTGCCTTGATATAACTGTTCACACGCTTCATTTCATTATTATGTTTCTTAAACAAAGAAACTATATCTATTTTTGATGTATTAAATTTTGCCTCAGATTCATCAGGCATTCTCATAAATTTATGTAAATATGCAAGATGCCCCGCCGCCATACGGACCTCAATTTTATCTCTCACATCACAATCCCGTGCCTGAAACCATCTTCTTACGACCCACTTCCCGCCACACGAATCCTCGCTTATATATTTCTCTGAATTATTTTTCAAAGCAAAATCAGCAAATTCATAGCCATTTTTATAGAGACATTCTTTTACACTCTCCTCAAACAAAATCCTCATCTCATCCCTTAGATATGGTTTTACAACAAAAAATTTATCCCCACTTTCTACAACCACTGAACCCCTCACGCGTCTTTTTGCCTTTATATCAAGCTCATACTGTTTAAGCACTTCATCAACTTTTTCATCCATTCCCATAAAAAACACCTCCATAACATACCTTGACTTATATACATTTGTATCTTATTCAAGTTATGCTATGGAGGTTTAAAATAGAACTTTTTACAGTCGTCATATCAATCGGATATTTGCAATCCGCTCTGCGGCTTGCTCATAACACTATATTTTATCCTTCAATCGCAATATATTTCTTTTCTTCAACTTCCTTTTCAGGCTCTTTCTTTGGAACAGTGAGTTTCAAAATACCATGTTTAAACTCAGCCTTGACATCTTCCTGTTTGACACCCTCACCAACATAGAAACTTCTCTGGCAGGCACCTGCATAACGCTCTTTGCGGATATATTTACCGCTGTCTTTTTCTTTCTCGTCTTTATCAAGACCTTTTGCGGCACTGATTGTCAAATAGCCGTCCTCAATAGAAGCATTTATCTCATCTTTAGTAAATCCCGGCAAGTCAACTTCAAGCTCATAACTGTCTTTTTTCTCTTTAATATCAGTTTTCATAATCCTGCTTGCTTTCTTACCATATAATTTCTTTTCCGTGTTTTTCATGCTCTTATCGAAATCATAAAACGGGAATTCATCAAACCAATCATCAAACAAATTTTCTCCAAAAATACTAGGCATTAACATAAGTCATCTCTCCTTTTTCATATATGCTTTGTTACCTTGTTTCATGGAACCGGGAGGAGCAAAGCAGACATTAGCAATCCGCTTTCGCTACTTGCTCATGAACGCAGTCGCTTTGCGACCTGTCAGTGAAAGTTTTTAATCTCAATCTCCAAATCCGATTGTCTGATTGAAATCTTATTTCTTTTCTTCTTTTTGTTCCCTTCCTTTGTTCTGATTATGTTATAGCACTTTTATTAGCACTCGTCAATAGCGAGTGCTAATAATTTTTGTGAACTTTTTGTGTTCTTTGTTCTGTTTATTTAGATTTTACAGCTATAACGCAAGCTCTATCACTGATACAAGAAGAACCGCAAGGCAGGCTGCGACCGCAACCGTCAAAAGACTTTTCCTTTTATATGCAAAGAATACTCCGACCACCGTTCCTGCTATTCCCGAAATCAAATCTGCCGTTGAATAGATTATTGCCGGAAATGTCATCGCACCAAGCACCGCATACGGCACATACGCAAGAAATGATTTGATAAATCTGTTCTCAATCTTCCCCGTAAAAACCGTGAGCGGAATTGCCCTGATAAGATATGTAACCCCTGCCATCACTATAAGATATATAAAAAATGTCTGTGTGTTCATTTATTTTCCTCATTTCTCCACATACTTTTATGGATATAAAATCATTTTTCGTTTTCAACATTACTTCTTCACAAATCTTTACTAAATATATCAGAGATTTAATTTCCTTCCTCCTCATCAATCGGATAAAGCCACGCACCGACTGCCGATGCAGCTACCGCACATATTATTATAACAAAGCCTGACGAAACTTTATTTAACACCGGAACCCATCTGAACATACAGCTTAATACCACGGCAATTATTATTACTTTCAGAAAACGGCTGTCGTCCCTTGCCGCCGGAAGAATTATTGCAAGAAACATTCCATATATTGCAATACCCAGTGCGTCACTTATAACTGCCGGAAGTATGCCGCCAAGAAGTGCACCAAACGCTGTTCCCGCTATCCAGCCGATGTATGAAACCGATATAATCCCAAGCATATAATATTTGCTTACGGTCTTGTTTCTGCTGACTGAAACCGCAAATATCTCGTCCGTCACGCAAAAACTTACTGCCATTCGTGCCGGCTTTTTAAAGGTGTCATCCACCTTTTGTGCAAGTGACAATGACATAAGTGCATATCGTATATTTATAACAAGCTGCGTAAGTGCCATCTCAACAAGACCGCCACACGCAGCCATTATCTCAACACCAGCAAACTGTCCCGCCGATGTTACATTTGCAACCGATATAAGTATCGCCTGCCACGGTGTAAGCCCTGCCGAAACTGCCATTATTCCAAATGCAAAACTCACCGACAGATAACCAAGTGCTATCGGTATTCCGTCCTGTACTCCTCTTTTTATATCTTTCTTTTTATCTGATGCTTCATTTTCCATTTTTTCCTCATTTCCATATAGATACATCACTTCGTAAAACTTGTTTCCTGATATATCCAAACAATGTATTTATACGATTTTTCTTTTATATTTTCAGCCGTTTTCGCATAACGGTTTTTGTCATATCTGATTAAAAATCTTATATTTTATAACCGCAAATGCTTCTCTCACAAAACTGTTGGGTATCGTAATCGGCTTAGTCTTTGCACTTGCACCGCTCACATCTGTGTAACCAATCTTTTTTGCTATGCATTTTGCCCTGTAAATATGAAAATCATTGCTGACAATAACAGTCTTTTTTTCTTTGCTGCCGATAAGCTCAGCCGAAAATTTCAGATTTTCATTTGTATTTTTTGACCGGTCCTCAAGTATTATCCTGTCACTTTTAATTCCGTTTTGGACAAGATAATCAGACATTGCTTTAGCCTCCGTTATTTCCTCGCCTTTACCCTGACCACCCGAAACAACAACCTTTGTCCCCTCATTTTCATTAAGATAATCAAGTGCCACATCAAGACGGTATTTGAGGTTTAAAGTAACTCTTGTCCCATTCACCCTCGCACCGAGAACCACTATATAATCCGCATTTTTCTCCGGTTTCTGAACCGCATTTTTAATTATAGCACTTTCTGCAACACCGAAAGCACCTAGAAATAATATCACACATACAATCAATGCCACTGACACCGCCTTAGGCAGATGCAGTCTGCCGTTGTGACACATCCTCGAAGCTGTTCCAGCCGCCGAAAGCACCACGCCGAGAAGCAGCCAGAAATATGTAAATGAATTATTCAAACCGATAATGAACGCATAAGCTCCAAAATACACCACGGATGCAATCCCAAGCACCCATAATACAAAAGCTAAAACCATAAAAAACTCCATTCCTGCCCGCTTTTCAGGGCATCTCAAATTTGTGCGTAAACACGAATCCTGCGTGTAAAAATGTCAAGCGGCTATTCGCAATCCGCTTTGCTACCTGATAGTTTTAAACTGTACGACCGCATACGCTTTGCCATCTTCATCATCAAGCGAAACAAAAGTCTCATTTTCCTGCTCACATATCACCGGAACAATAACATCACCAAGAAGTGCCTGTTTCTTATACTCGACACGGAGTTCTTTAACAGACTTAAGTTCAATCTGGTTCATCGCCATCCTCACATACTGTCCGTTATTTACATGGTGGTTTGTGTCAAGCTGTGACTCCTGCACCACAAACTTCCTGCCTTTCACACCGCCCTCCGGCACTTTAATCTTTCTCGGTGCATAATCCATTTCAAGCGGCTCATGTGTACCATAGACATCCCCTATCTCAGGCGTAACTATCATAGGTCTGTTTTTCTTCAAATCCATAAGCACCCAGAGTGAATTTGCAATAGCAACCCTGCTGCCGTCCTCCTTTGTAATAAGAAAATTTCTGTGACCGAACATCTTTTCATATCCAAATGACTGCGTACCAATTATAATATTTTCGCCCATCCTCGGATATTCATCAATAACTATCTGCCATGAATTAAGAATCCACGCAATCTGCCTTTCCTTATGAAAATCAAGACCGACTCCCAAATCCTCGGACTGAAAATTCGTGCAGTCCTGCATATAATTTATAATACCGTCAAGCGTAAGCCTTGCGTCACTGTCAACCTCACTATATCTTACTCTGCTGTTAAAAGTGTACATATCATTCCAATCCTTTCTGTCAAATCATATCGTTTTATAAACATCTTTACTATTATACTCCTTATGACATAAATTTTCATTTACTTTTTTATGACAATACCAAAAAGATAGTAACAGTTCAGCCAAAAAACAAGCCAATAATACATCGAGCAAGCTCGTGTATTATTGACTTATCTTTTTTTGGCTGAACTGTTACAAAAGAGATGCAATTTGTAAATTTATACAAACTACATCCCTTTTATTACACTGCTTACCTTGTACAAAAAATCATTTCTTAAGCTTCATTTTTCTGCTGAATCCTGTTTTTTTATTAAACAGCTTTTTATACTTTTTATATTTTGACTTTGGTACTTTTATAACAGCTTTTTTGTATATGCCCTTAAATACATTCTTTCCAACACTCTTAAGCACTGATGATTTTACTGTTATATTTTTAAGCTTTTTGCTTCCGGTAAAAGCATTTTTACCAATTGTTGTAACATTTTTACCAATAGTTACTTTCTTCAAAGTCTTTTTGTTTTTTAGTGCATTTCCGGCAACAGACTTAACCTTATAAGAAAATTTTCCTATCTTTACAGTGTCCGGTACAGATATTGAAGCTTTATTTTTAATCGGTTTAACAAACTGAACTTCTCCACCTGTTATCTTATTTTTAACAACTTTTCCAGGTTTTGTAACCTTAAAATATGCATTATATTTTGTAAGTTTCTTTACAATTCCCTTTTTCAACAGCTTAACCTTACTGCCTGCACTTGGATTACCACCCGGCTTTGTTGTCGGTTTTGCTGTCGGTTTTGCTGTTACACCTGGTGTCTTTGTTGGTGTTGTCGTCGGCTTTACAAGCGGTTTCTCAGTCACCTCCGGTGCAGGAGTTTTTGCTGCTTCTGCTTCTTTCTGCTTCCACTTAGCATAGACACTTATATCCTGTGCATTTCCCGATGCAATCTCTGAAATTCTTGAGATAATATCAAATTTTGAAGATGTGTACCAGCCTTCAAATGTATAACCGTCTTTTGTCGGCTCCTTAAGTTTTATCCTGTCTGCTGTTGTATAAGTCGATGGGTTTTCAGAATTATTTACACCACCATTCAAAATATAATTTATCAAAAATCTTCCATAATTTATGGTCGTATATTGATATGCATAATTATTATATGTGTACATTTCGTTTGAGGCATCCTGAACATGAGCAAGCACCGCTACTTTTCCATTATCATCTGCCCAATCCTGCTTTATGTTTACCTTAAACATCTTGGCACTTCCCGGTTCCAGATTTGAAACATCCCTTTCTCCATATGACTCAGTCACATCATTTGCGTTATATAGTTTAAGAGCCGCTGAATCCTTTCTATTGCCTTCATTCTTAACCTCGACAAGCATATATGGATAAGCACCTGAATCGCACATCTGTGTTCTTACAACAAAATCACTATTTCCTAAAGCCATCTCTGTGCCGTTGTTATCCTTTGTCTTTTCCTCTATCTCTTTTGGCTCATTATTAATATTCGGTGAAGTTGATGCTTCCTCTGTTTGTGCCGGTTCCATAGAAATCAAATTATCTCCTGAGTTGGCAGTATCCTCCGGCATTGATGAAACTATGTCCGCCGAAACTTTCCACTCTCCATATTCCGCAATGTTCATACCTGACAGTTCAAGTGTAATGTTCTTTTCGTTACCCGGCTCTATATCAACCGCATAATATTTTGACTTCTGTGCCACTTCTTTTCCGTCTGCATCATTTACCTTTACCTCAACATACGAAATCTTTTTATTTCCATCATTCTTAAGTTTTAAAGTTACCGGAAGTTCCTCTCCCATTAAAGAATTATTCAAATCGTAACTTGCCTCTTCCACATTCAGATCATAGTAATCCGTCACTTCAAAAGCATCTATCTCTGAATCTGTAACACCTCTGTCACCCTCGGTATCATAATCATCCGATGATGCAACAATAAAATCTTTACCTGCTATTGTAAATGCCAATACATTTCTCAGCCAGCGTTCTTCCTGTGTAACCTCAACAGCATCTCCATATGTACCATCTGCCGTTTTATATCTTACAAAAATCTCTGTTCCATTTTCAGTATTCTTCGCATAATAAATACCTCTGTCAGTTATAGCATATACTCCGTCATAACTTCCCATATCATCAACGATACTATTAACTGTACCATCATCTTTCAGATACGAAAGTTTGCTATTTGATGCAATCGTGAATGTTTCTTTTCCATCATTCTTGTATCCATAATCTACAGTTACTGCACTTCCTGTGCAAACACTGATGTTTTCCTGACTGTCACCATCCGTATATGATTTTATTTCCTGCTCATCCGTAGAAAAATCATTATCTGAATCCACACCATATACGCAGGTTATCTTATTGTCTTTAATACCTGCTGCAAGGGATGTAACTGAGTTGAGGTTTCCTGCTGCTTTCTTTACATTCCAGTTTTTTGTTGCCGAAGCATCATTTATGGTGCAGTTTGAGATATTTATATAGTTCTTATCTGTTGCTGTTCCAAAGTAATCGCCCTCCATGTTAGCAGCACTGCACACATATATCTTACCGTCATTAACAATAATATCAGCATTATAATCAAATGCACCGTCTGTTTTTATCTTTCCATAATCAATCCACTGATTATTTTCAGTATCATATTTTTTCACATGAAGTTCAACATTCTTCCATATTGATTTAAGAATACTGTCTTTTTCTTCATCTGTTGAAGCTGAAGCATAACTTTTTAATATATTGGTATCAACAGATGACTCCTGATAAACCATATAATAGTTCTTGCCATCAGTATATAATTTCTGATTCATCTCACTGACCGCTGTCGAAGAATCACTTTCATCCTGGTCTACTTTTTTTGCGTTCGACCACGAACCTGTATTTCCATCGGCAGTATATGTCTGATAATACAGTTTAGGTGCTGTATAATCCGTACCATTTACATTTTCACGCACCGTATATACATTTAAAGCATCTTCTCCATTTGATGACACAACCGGTTCTGCCGCCGGATTAACTCCCGAAGTAATTACTGTTTTGTCACCTTTAGAAACAGCCTTTATCTTTATTTTATCTGCATTTTTTGAAAGTTTATAATTTGCCAAGTCATATAATTGTGAAAAATCTGTCATGCCATCAGATATTTTCTTAACTGACTGTGCCGACTTTTTATCTTCTCTTGTCCATAAATGGAATGTTCCTTTTGCAATGTCATATTTTGGTTCAAACCATGCAACTCTTGCATATATTCCTATCGAACTGCTAAGATCAAGATATGTAAATCCAGGCTCCTCGCTCAAACTTGCTATAACAAGTTTTGTCTCGAGTCCTGCCGAGCCATACACTCCACCATTGAGATATTTAAATCCCACGCCTGCATTTGCCTCAAGAGATGGTTTTAATGTTAGTGACGAATCTCCCTCAAGTTTATTTTCATTAAAATCATATGTTATGGTATCCGCAAAATCCGCTTCAATTGCTCCTGTTATTCCTATAGTTACCGGTATAATCCATACAACAAACTGCCAGTCAAACTCTGCTGATGCCTCAGCCGTCACGCACAGATAACCTGTTCCTGACGATAATGTTCCGTCACTATTTACGCCTGCCTCTGCATATCCGCTTGCCGTCACCTCTACGCCTTTATCAAAACCTGCCATTCCCATGACGCCTTTTTTCTTCTGCTTCTTTTTCAACTGTGCTATGGCAGTCTTCATATTTGTTGAAGCAAACTTTGCCGCTTTAACCTGATTAAGCATTTTTTTGTAATTTTCAAACAGGGCATTATCATCAAAAGTTTCATCATCGACATTAAACCCTATATGAATAGTATCTTCAGACACTTTATAATCCAATGGTATTGAAGGAAAACCAAAATTTAATTCCGTCCCGCCAAATATAGGCACTTTGTCGCTAACAGTTATCTTATTCTCATTTCCAAAACTAAGCTCTGTATGCTCAGTATAATTTGGATTTTCCGCTATCTCAAGCCTAAGCGAAGTTGATATTTGATTTCCATCATTATCATACACGGTTATAAATACTCCCGTACCTACCGAAAAATCATTAATACTTATATCATTGAACTCACCTGTGGTACTGCTTGCAATTTCTTTATCTCCACTTTCCGCTCTCTGAAAAAGTTTATATGATGCTACTGTTTCTGCATCATTGCAAACAGCGGCATCAATAGAAAACTTCCAGTCTGCCGTTCCTTTATTAACCTTTTTATATGTATCAACCAGGTCTACTTTTCCAGCCCCTCTTTTATATACGGCTGACTGTAACCTGTGTGCATCTAAAGTTGCCGCTTTAATCGTAATCTTTCCTGTACTCTCATCACCAATACTATATTTAGCATTGTAATCATAATAATTATTACACTTAACAGATATATCATAATTTCCCGTACCCGGATTATCTATTTTAATGGTTCCATAATCACTTGTCGTATATGTACTTCCGCCTATACTAACCTCTGCCCCCGGAACAATCTCTCCATACTGATTCATGACAACAAGTTCATATTGTCCCTTAGGAACATCATCTTCACCGTCATCTGTAGGTTCCCCTCCTGAACAACCTGTTAAGACCAAAGAAGTTGCGACCAACACACACAACAATTTCTTTTTAAACCTTTTCCCAAACTCCATTTACAAAACTCCTTTCTTTTCTCTTCATTATCTAGTTAATTGCGAAACTCTAGGCAAGCTATATTTTTTTGTGCAACTTTACATATCATAAGCAAGGTGCTTCTGACACCGTCGGTACTTAAGTTGCGTCTTTTGCAGCTTTATGTACCGCTACGAGTGTCGGGCAGCGAGAGCGTGCCTTGTGTTGATATTGTATATGTTGCACAAAAATTCACAACCTATAATCAGTTTCACCATCACTTTACTATTATACTCCTTATGACACAAATTTTCATTTACTTTTTCATGACATTCCAAAATTCATTCCTCTATAGCACCATGCCGCCCTGCTGCCTGCTTACAGCACTGTTAGCTGCTGACACCGGCATATCACCGCCATAACCAAACCTCCATAATCTTTTAATATTTTCTTGAAATAAACTCATATGCCTCATCAGAATTGCGAAATATTTTCACCTTTTCGCCATAAGAATTTAACTCCTTAAACAAATCCTTTTTCATATCATCAAATTCCAACACCCACTTAATATTATACCTCAAAAAATTCAAAGTCGGCTTTGTATTATAGTGTTCTTTCCCTATTCTTTGTTTTATCCACCGTTTGAATACCCGAAACAATCTTACAGAAGTTTTTTCGTCCAAAACAATAATATAATCACAAATTTCAAAGCTTTCCTTAAGGCACTTTCTTGGACTTCCCTCTACTATCCAATCATCACCACTGATAATCTTTTGAAAATACAAATCTCGTTCTTTGGGTGTCCGTTTTCTGTCTCCATCCGGAGTCCTGTCCCAGACAATATTGTCCTTTTCATAATACGGCACATTATATTTCTGTGATATTTTTCCTGCCAATGTTGTTTTTCCACTTGCCACTGAACCTATAATATCTATTTTCATTATAACAGTACCACCTTTCCAAAATCACCCGCCATTGTATTACAATTTTTTTAACCCATTTATAAACTCAGGCAATACCGTCTGGTCTGCATCAAATTCAAATTCCAAAGAATGTGTCATATGGACGCCATATATTTTTCCTTTTACAGCAAAATGACCGCAAGCATCCATTTCAAAAGATATTTTGCTCCCATAACTTATATCTTTAAATTCTAATTTATCACACTTGAATTGATAAAACAGTTCCATTTGCCTGACAAACTGTTCCCACTTACTGCGGTCACATTCATAATCAGCCAGTCCCGAAAAATCATTTGCATTTGCATACCTGTGACTTGAAACATCTGCCCTCTTTGCAATCACTGTCGCAGGAACATTTATTAAAGGGGAGTGATTATTTCTATTCCATTGCACTACAACTTTCACCACGACATAGCCTATCACTCCAAAAAAGCACACAAAAAACAGCACGACCAAAATATCAAATGATGTGTCAAACATTGCATCAGATTCATAAAACATACCTAATATCTCCTCTCCCCAATTAATTCTATATTATTCTCATAATAACATTACGTCTAACTATATGCAACAAAATAACCCCTTTCAATCGTATATTCCACCAAATCAATCCAACTGATAATGTAACAGTTCAGCTTTCCATTTCCTACATTCATAAACCTGCCAACCGCTGCCATATCATTTTTTGTTCATTTCTCCAATAAACAGGAAAACAGGGGCTATAATGTTTAGCAAGTGGCATTTTCAAACTCGCTGGCACTTATGCACCGTATTTTGGTGCATTAGTACCGCTGCGTGTTTGTATAGCGCAAGCGTGCCACCTAAGAACATATATAGCCCCTGTTTTCCGTTATTCCTACTACTTAACTGTTACATATATTGCGACATATAAAGCTCATAATAAGCCCCTTTATTTTCAAGAAGTTCATCATGACTTCCAGCCTCCACGATGCCGCCCTTATCTATATACATGATAGTGTCGGCATTTTTTATAGTGGAAAGTCTGTGTGCTATGATAAATGAAGTTCTTCCTTTAAGAAGATTGTTAAGACCTTCCTGAAGTACGATTTCCGTTTCCGTATCAATACTTGAAGTAGCTTCGTCAAGTATAAGGATTGCGGGGTCTGCAAGCAATGCCCTCGCAAATGAGATAAGCTGTCTCTGTCCAACTGAGAGTCTGCTTCCTCTCTCATTTACCTGAGTATTATAACCGTCCTCCATCTCCATAATAAAGTCATGTGCACATACCGTCTTTGCCGCCTTTATTACTTCTTCATCCGTTGCAGTCTTATTTCCGTACCTTATGTTATCCATAATAGTTCCCGAAAATATAAAACTGTCCTGCATCATCACACCCATCTGTGTTCTGAGCGAATGTATTTTTACCTTTGATATGTCAATTCCATCAATAAGAACTTTTCCGCTGTCAACATTGTAAAAACGGCTCAAAAGATTTACGATTGTTGTCTTTCCTGCTCCCGTTGGTCCGACTATCGCTATCGTCTGTCCCTGTTTCACATCAAAACTTACATCTTTAAGAATAGGTACTCCATCCTCATAGCTAAATTTTACATTTTCAAATGATACATCACCTTTTATCGGAGGCATATCCGTTGCGTCAGGTGCATCCTTAACTTCCACCGGCTCATCTATTGTCTCAAATATTCTTTCAAGATATGAGATTGCAGTTAAAAGACTGTTATAAAAACTTGCGATAGTATTTATAGGTGCCCAAAATCTGCTTATATAAGCCGTAAATGCGATAAGTACACCGACTGTAACTCCTGACTGTCCGCCGTTTATAATACACGAAACACCGACTACATATATAAATGATGTTGTTATCGTTGATATAAGGTCAACCATAGGACCCATAGCAAAGTTATAATATACCGCCTTAAGCCATGCATTTCTGTAGGACATACTGAGGTCATTAAATATGTCCATGTTTTTTTCTTCTCTTACAAAAGCCTGTGTAACCCTGATTCCGTTAATACTCTCTGCTATGTAAGCATTTAAGTTTGACTGCTTGTTGCTCTGAACCTGCCATGCATGGCTCTGTCTCCGTTTCAAAAACACTACATATATGACAAGCACCGGAAGTCCGCAGAGACATATAAGTGTAAGTTTAGGACTCATTGCAAACATAAATATCAATATAAATATAAGATTGCAAAGGTCGGTTATCGTATTTATAATACCGTTTGAAAGAAGGTCACTAAGGTTGTTTACATAATTTACTACCCTTACCTGAATTTTTCCGTGCGGTCTTTCATCATAATAACTAAAAGGAAGTTCCTGAAGATGTTTAAAAATATCTTCTCTTATCGTATGTATTATGTCCTGACCGACTTTAGTTGTCACATCTATCTTTATCCTTGTGCTTATTACCGAATAGAGAACGATAACACCGGCAAGTGCCGTGAGCATCACGATTGATTTTATATCTTTATCAGGTATATACTTATCCATTTCAATCTGCAAAAACTTCGGAAGAAACATTCCAAGTCCCGATGAGGAAAGCATAAGCACAAGCACAAAAAGCATTTTTCCTTTATAAGGCCTGATATAATCAACAAGTCTTTTAAGCTGCTTAATATCAAATTTCTGCTCTACTACTTCGTCAACATCGTATTTATTTCTAGCCATCTATTTCACCCCCTGTTCTCTTATTTTAGCTGCCATTGGATACTGGTGATAATAAACCGTCGCATAATATCCGTTTTTTGCAACAAGCTCCTCATGTGTTCCCTGCTCAATAATCCTGCCCTGGTCAAGCACGAGTATCTTATCCGCATCTTTAATAGAAGAAATTCTGTATGCGATTATAAATGTCGTGCAGGCATGATTTATATTTTCAAGCTGTCTCTGAATATAACTCTCCGTTTCCATGTCAACAGCCGATGTTGTATCGTCAAGAATAAGGATTGACGGATCTTTAAGTAATGCTCTTGCAAGCGAAATTCTCTGCTTCTGACCGCCTGAAAGACCTACTCCACGCTCACCTACGATAGTGTCGTATCCGTCAGGAAGATTTTTAATAAATAAATTTGCATCCGCCATCTTTGCAACACGCTTTACATCCTCAAAGGTGCAATCCGGTCTTCCGTATGCGATATTTCCCTCGATTGTATCTGAAAAGAGAAATACATCCTGCATCGCAATACCGATATTTTCCCTGAGTTCATACATATCCATGTCTTTAACATCTACACCATCAACATAGACACTTCCCTCTGTCGCATCAAAGAAACGGCACAAAAGGTTCATCACCGTAGACTTTCCTGCACCTGTAGTTCCTATTATTCCGACAGTTTCACCTTTCTTAACATCAAAATTTATATCGTGAAGAATGTCCTCATCATCTGCCTGATACGAAACATGCTCAAATTTGACATTTCCATCAAGTTTCTTGCGGTGTATAGGATTAAGCGGCTTCTTAACATCCGGCTCAGCGATATATGTATTGTAGATTTTTTCAACAGAAGTCGTAAATCTCTGCATATCATTGATAAGCCAGCCCGCCATACGAAGCGGCATTGTGAGCATCCAGAGATAACCATTCACTGCAACAAGGTCACCCATTGTCATCTGACCGTTCACAACCATAATACCGCCGACAAGCATAAGTACCAATGTAAGAATATTTGAGAAAAGTTCAAACAGCGGCACATATTTTTTCCAAACATTTGCCGCACCAAGCTCAGAATCCCTGTACTTATCATTCTCAACGGCAAACTTTTCCATCTCATAATCTTCTTTTGCAAAAGCCTTAACAACCCTGTTTCCACTTACATTTTCCTGAACAAAAGTATTAAGACTTGAAAACGCATTACGGCAGTTTCTAAAAGCAGGCTTAACACTCTTTGCCTGAAAATATGTGGTAAGTGCCGTAAGCGGGAGCACGAGCACCATGCAGAGAGCCATTTTCAGATTTGTCGCAAAAATCATGATAAGAGCTATCACAAAATACAAGACATATTCATATGTAACATATATTACATACGCAACAAAATGTCTGATAGCATCCATATCACCGGTCTGGCGGCTCATCAGGTCACCTGTTCTGTTCTTGTTGTAAAAAGCAAAATCCTCCTGAAGAAGTTTTCTGTAAACAGTGTCACGCATACTGTAAAGAACATTCTGCGAACTCGTCTCAAAAAGCACCTGCGAAAAAAATCTGCATATTCCTCTTATTATAATAGTAACAATAAGCACAATAATAAGATTTTTAAGCATACCATACTGTTCATGCTGAATAACTCTGTCAACGATAAGTTTTGAAACATACGGACTCACCAAAGCACAAGCCGCAACAATAGTAGTCAGCACAATGCCCCAAAACATACGCCAGCGGTATTTCTTCAGAAACGAATAAAACCATTTCATCGGTGTCATTTTTCTTGTCCTCCTTTTTCTGTTCATGTACTCTTTTTCTTCTGTTTTTCGTAATTGTTAATGTTTACACCTAGTGTGCTGACCTATTCATATTTAGCTAAATAACAACATGCCAGTACACTAGTGTATTGCCAACTCTGTCATTTGCACATAGCTTTATATCTAATATCAAGTTTGCTGGTAAACAATAACTTACGAAAGTTTCTACAGTATAGCACAGCAGACATATAGATAATATAATAAACATATAAAAAAATTGTATAAACCTATCATATATCAAAATCATATAATACTATTTTAAGCCGCAAAGATACTATTTTGCTTTATTTTTTGCTATCTTTATCACAAACTTATATTATTGAAAAAATCGTTTATATGTTATATAATATCTGCAAACAAAATCAGTGCAAACTAACATTTTCACACCTCATTATTTTTAGTATTATGATGCACGGAGCAACAACATATAGAAATATAACAATTCGTGACAGCAGTTTGGGTAAAGCATATTTTCCCAAACATCATATCACTTCTGATAAAACGGCATAACACCAAAGAACGGAGAATCACTATGGAAAAAAACATTAAAAATCTTTATGAATACTGCGATGGACTTAACTCACCTATAGAGGCCTTTTTGCATACCTCGATACCGGACAACTTCCCAATCCTCCCACACTGGCACTATTTTTTTGAAATTATTCATATATTAAACGGAAATGTAGAAGTTACCTGCAATGAAAATGTTTATAATCTTACTCCGGGCGACATTATTATCTTCTGTCCGAAACATATACATTCAATTTATGAAACACCAGCCGAAGCCAGTGCCCCAACAACTGAAACAGATATTTTAACTTTCGGTAATTTATTTGCAAACAGTCCTTCTGGTAATGAATATGTGTCAAACAATAATATTTCCATCGCCAAAAAAGGTCTTTCTTTAAGTAAAAAAGCCTGTTTAAGTCCGCTTTCAACCGATGAAATACATCCTAAGATTGACAAAAAACACGGTTCTATCCAGCCTGTTCCCGACAAAACAATATTATCGAAAAACTGTAATATACGCTATCAGGTATTAAAATTTGACCTTAACTTTCTTCATATATCAGGCAACTACAAATCAAGATTTTTAAATATGATGAATGTTGCTTATGAACAAAATCCTGAAAATATATTTTTTTCAAAAGAGGTTTTAAAAAACTATCAGATTTACGAACTCTTTGAACAATGCATCGAAGAAATAAAAACAAGACAATATGGATACGATACACTCATCGGCACAAATATCGCAAAACTCCTTACATATCTGAGCCGTATATGGATATCAAAAGGCATAGCTGTAGACGAGAAAATACTCTGTGCAGCAGCCCCTGACAATCCATTTGACAACATCACGGAATATATTGACCGACATTACAATGAGCAGCTTCAAGTAAAAGAACTAGCAAAAATGTGTAATATGAGTTACTCAAACTTTGCCCGTTCATTCAGACAACTTTACAACCAGTCATGCAAAGAATATATAGAATTTATACGGCTTAACCGTGTAGCAGACCTGCTTACATATACCGACCTTGACTTAAATTATATAAGTCAGGAAACCGGATTTTCAGATTGCAGCCATCTGATACGCTCGTTTAAACAGTGGAAAGGAATGACCCCTAAGATCTGGAGGAGAGAATATGGAAATTCATGAGAGATTATGATATACTTGTCTAGTTAGTTGTCCCACCTATACCTAATAACAGGCATAGGTGTTTAAATGAATAAATCATATCTTTTTGCCTATGCCACATTATATCATATGCAAAAAGGTTATGCAATATACATATACCAGAAACGAGGCACATTATGAACTACTTAAAAAATTTTTACGGTCATCTCAGTACAATTCTACACCACAAAAATCTTGTAAGACATTACTGCTTTAAAGCAGGTCTTTACAAGCAAGGGATCATGCACGACTGGTCTAAATATAATCCGATAGAATTTTTTGCAGGTGTAAAATATTATCAGGGTGGCAAAAGAAGCCCAAACTTTGCTGAAAAAGAAGATAAAAAATACTCTTCCGCATGGCTTCACCACAAAGGACGCAACAAACATCATTTTGAATACTGGATAGATTTTGCAATAAACCCACGAGAGGGTCTTGTCGGTATGCCTATGCCTACAAGATATGTACTCGAAATGTTCTGCGACAGAATTTCCGCAAGCAAAAACTACAACCGTGACACCTACAATGATTCTTTCCCATTGGCTTACTATAACAAAAATAAAGATTATTATGTAATGCATCCTGACACACGGGAATTGCTCGAAAAACTGCTGACTCTGCTTGCTGATGAGGGCGAAGAAGCAACTTTTAAGTACATTAGGGAAAATATCGACTGGAAGAAGTCGAATAAGTATTGAAAACAATCTTTTCAACAGGTGGTTGCTCATTTATGCAACCACCTGATTCTATCTTCTCTTCCTCTCCTCACGATTGCCATCAAAACAGATTTCATTTACTAACTGCCAAAAATGCAATCCTGTTCCACTATCTCCACCAACAAGTGTTATCCTATCATCAAAAACCAACTCATATGAAAACGGAGTTGCCTTAAATGAAATATTTTTATATATCATCTTTTTCTCTCCTCTCATATTCCTTGCTCCACCATGCATTATACCCTATATTTCCCGTTACAATCTCGCAATCATTAAATCTAAGCTTTGCATCCTTGGGAATATCTGTAAAACCCGGTCTTGACATATATATTTTAATATTATCCATCTGAAATATCATCTTTAATATATTAGGTCCACATTCCTCTACACACACCACTTTTTCAGGATATTTTATAATATTTAACAATGTTTTACAGCCTGATGATAAATTTCTGATTGTTCCCAGACCATACTTTGTCTGAATATGCTTATCCTGTGTTAATATAGCATCATCTGCCCGCTTTATGATAGCAATGTCTTTTTCTGTCATCTCCTCATTGGCTGTATTCAAATTAAAGTATAAATCATTGTATATGATCCAGTCTTTAGAGTCTTTTTTTATTGTATATATGTCAATCATTTCTGCCGCTCCTTTTTATTTAATGTAAATTACATCAACTTATATTCCAACTTACCCCTATATATACAAACAAAAACATCTCTTCAGCTTGATAAATATCATATCAACACAAAGAAAAGATGCTTTTTCCATTTATATTTTTCCAAATATTACTATACTGATATCAAAAAACATTTTAACACAAACAAACACATAACAGTTTGCTACATTGTCACGCAATTTTCTTCTATAATATGCTCAATCTCCTCAACACTTTTCTGCGTTGCAAGTGAAATCTGTTCCAATGTAAACTTATTTTTATACATATTTATAATAATCGTTTCATTGGTTCTTTTCATTCCTCTGGCTTCTCCCCTCGCTTCTCCTCTCGCCTCTGCTCTTTCTTCTATTCCTAAACTTAAATTACACATCACACTCACATCCTCTCTTAATTTTGTATCAACCGGAATATTATATTCTTTTTCAAGAATATCAAATTTCTGTGCCTCTGGCAGTTCATTTGATAGTAATGTACATATCAAACGATGTAATTCATATTTTTCTTCATATTCCGGCAATGTATTGGTTATACCTATCAACACAATGTTTATCAGATCAAGATTCCCCTTCCAATCATATGGCTCTAAAATCTCATCTTTTGCAAGATGTATATGCGACATACTATTGTACTTCATATTCATACATATCCATATGCTAAACACCTGATTTATATCATCATAATTTGAATTCACAAAATCTCTTTCTTTTTGTGATGATATCAATCTGCTCACATAAAAGATTGCCCTATTTAATATTTCATATGCTGACGGCTCATCTTTTTGACATTCTACATTTATTATAATCTTCGACAAATTGTTTTTGGACTTATCCGGCAGCGGCATTCTTACATAAAATATAATATCAAACCTTATCATTCCCTCATTTATTTCAATATCTTCTGTATTAAATCCATTTATCTTCTCACCTGATACATATTCTGCATTTGTCATACCGGGTTCAATAGGCACTACTCCTATTTCAGGTTCTCCTTCAATATACTTTACAACATCTTTCGGATTCATACCTTTAAATGCACCAACAGTTTTTACTAATATATTTGCTAATATACTCTTTTGTGCAATCAGCTTCTTTGCATACGCATCATATTGTGCCTTATCATCTGCTGCACTCAGCACATTTTTTATTTCTGTATTCAACTTTTCATTCCCCCTCTTATCTTTTTGCATATCACCTCTTATATACCTTATACTCATATTCTTTGATACAATTATATTAAAGATACACTACAAACGCAACTAAATTAATTTTAATATTAATACCTAAAATTTAAATCCATTTATCCCTTATATCAGGATTGTTTAATCCCAAATTTTATGCTAAACTATTCATTACATTTGTTGTCTGACACCTACACACAGCAAATGCAGCAAGTTTTACACGATTATATGTCCCACAGCAATAACGCAACGGTATTTTTATTCTCAACAACATTTGCTTTGACATAACTATATTTACACAAAAACAGCAGAACGAGGTTTTTTATGACTAGATTAAAAGAATTTCTTTTCAAATACAAACACGCAATTATTATTTTATATATGCCGATTTATCTTTTATGGTTTACAAGTCTCGAGAAGAGAACCAATGTGCATTTCACCGACATTCATTGCAAGATTGATGATTATATACCATTTTGTGAGTTTTTTATAATTCCATATCTTTTATGGTTTTTATATGTTGCAGTCAGTTTAGTATATCTTTTCTTTCAGACAAAACACCTCGACGATTTTTATAGGTGTTGTGCCGTGCTGCTACTAGGAATGACGACTTCACTTCTCATTTATACGATTTTTCCAAATCAGCAGACAATGCGGCCTAAAACCTTTGACCACAGCAATATTTTTACTACTATCATTGACATACTTTACCGAACCGACACGGATACAAATGTCTTTCCAAGCATCCATGTGTTCAACTCGATTGCAATCCATTTTGGCATAAGCCGCAGTTATTATTTCAGAAATGTCGATGATGTTAATATTGTTAAGAACGACAAAAAAAGAAAAGCGATTAAAATCATCAGACTTTCATCGCTTATACTTTGTATTCTTATCTGCATATCAACGCTGACACTTAAACAGCACTCATTTTTAGACCTTGTCGGCGGTTGTGTATTATTTGCTTTTTATTACACGATTGTTTATATCAGACCTTTCAGGCAGACTAAGCTTTCAACAGATTGCTAAGCTCGGCGAACTGTTCAAGACTTAATGCCTCTCCTCTGACCGTTGCAGGAAGTCCCATTTTTTCTAATGCTGTGACAACCTGTTCTTTATTTACACTTAGATTTGAAGCATTATTTAATCCGTTCTGAAGTGTTTTTCTTCTCTGATTAAATGATGCTCTTATTATTTTAAACATAAATGCTTCGTCTTTTACATCAACCGGTCTTTCCGCATGGCAGGTAAGCCTTATAACCGCAGAGCCGACATTTGGACGCGGCATAAAACAGTTTGCCGGAACATTAGCGACTATCTCCGCTTTTGAATAAAACTGTACGGCAAGCGACAATGCACCATAATCTTTTGTTCCCGGTCCTGACTGCATCCTGTCTGCGACCTCTTTCTGCACCATGACCGTTATGCTTTCAAGCGGCACATGACTTTCAAATAATCCCATTATAATAGGTGTTGTTATATAATATGGAAGATTTGCAACAACCTTTATCGGCTTGCCGCCGTTATGCTCCTCAGCTACTTTTGCAATGTCAAGTTTAAGTATATCCTCATTTACAACCGTGACATTGTCATAAGCAGACAATGTATCTGCAAGTATAGGTATGAGATTGTCATCTATCTCAACCGCCATGACTTCTCTTGCGTTCTCACACAGATATTGCGTCATCGTACCTATTCCGGGTCCTATTTCAAGTACAAAATCATCTTTTGTTATCCCTGCCTCGCTTATTATTCTCTCTAAAACATGAGTGTCTATAAGAAAGTTCTGACCGAATTTCTTCTGAAATCTGAAATTGTATTTCTGTAATATTTCTATTGTATTTTGTGGTATTCCAAGTGTTGCCATATTTCCTCATTTCCGTGCTGTTGCACACTAATTATTTTATCCGGTACATCTTCACCGCATTTTCGTAAGTAGTTTTTATGATTTTCTCAGCCGAAATCCCCTTAAGTTCGGAAATACATTCCACCACATACTGAAGATATGATGAGTCATTCCTTTTTCCACGATGCGGTTCAGGGGTAAGATAAGGACAGTCCGTCTCAAGAACAATACGCTCAAGCGGGGTCATCTTAACAACCTCCTTGAGTTTTTTGCTGTTTTTAAATGTAACTACTCCGCCAATTCCAAGATAATATCCCATATCAAGATAAATCTGTGCCATCTCCGGACTGTAAGAAAAACAATGGATAACTCCGTTAAGCTCATCCCCGTGATGTGCTTTCATTATATCGAGTGTATCTGCTGCCGCATCCCTGCTGTGAATAATAATCGGCATATCAAGTTCATAGGCAAGGTCAAGCTGTCTTGCAAACCATTTCTTCTGAACTTCCCGTTCCAGCTCGTCATAGTGATAATCAAGTCCTATCTCGCCTATCGCCACGATTTTTTTATCAGCCGCAAGACTTTTAAGCCACTCCATATGGCTCTCGTCAAGTCTCTCTACATCCTCCGGATGGATACCAACCGCACCGTACATAAAATCATATTTCTTAACTATCTCAAATGTCTTTTTTGTCGATGCAACACTTGCCCCAACATTTACAACCGTCCCAACTCCTTTATTTTTCAAAGAAAAAAGCAATTCTTCCCTGTCCTCATCAAAGCTCTCATCATCATAATGAGCGTGTGTATCAAAAATCATATATCCTCTTTTCCGTGCTGTTTTTTTGCACATGATAGCGTTTCATTTAAAACTCTTAATAAACCTGTTAAAGTTTATTATATTTTTCTATCAAATAAACATTATTCACATATAAAAATCTTCTGTCAAAAGCAGATTTTACCCTAAATTCTGTCTGCAGCAAAAGCTGTCAAAAAAATCCACCATACCAACATTATGCTTAGTATAGCGGATTTTTTACTAAAATACAATTTTTAAAATATTATAAGTACCTTTTTATGGTAGAATAGCCTTTCATTTCTGTAATGAAATACACATAAGCTGCATAGCAGCGACTGACAGCTTGCTGGCAGGTTTATGAATGTAAGAAATGCAAGGCTGAACTGTTACTATTATAAATAGAACACAATCATGTCTATCAAAAATACCGGAATAAGACAGCTTATTGACCAAAGCATATATCCGAAGAATGATGGCATCTTGATACCGTTTTCCTCGGCAATCGAGCGAACCATGAAGTTCGGTGCATTTCCGATATATGTGTTTGCTCCCATGAATACTGCACCTGACGAAATCGCCATAAGAAGTATTTTTGGAATAAATCCTCCCGTAACCTGTATTCCGTCTTTAAATCCAAGTGAAAGTGCTGTCTTGAAGAATACAAGGTATGTCGGTGTATTATCAAGAAAACTTGACAAAAATCCTGTTATCCAGAAGAACTGCCACGGCTTTGTCACTCCTAGTTCCCCGCCCTTTACTTCAAGAATAAGAAGTGTAGGTATCATTGTAATAAATATACCTATGAAAAGAACGGCAACTTCCTCGATGGCATCCCATGTAAAATGGTTATCCTCCCTGATACTCTTGTCCGTAGTCTTGTACGAAAGCAAAGCTGCGGCAAGTATTATGATAACTTCGAGGAGTGATGCATATCCAAACTCTACCTCACCATATATATGAATATTCTTTGCAAAAAATGGACTTATCTTTGGAAGAACTCCGCTCAATATAACAGCTCCAACTATCATTGCAAGGAAGATTATATTCTTTGCACCTGAAAGACGGATAGGTGTTTTATTTTCAAGCACTTCCGGTTTAAGACCGTCAGCAATATCTTTCTTATATGCATTTGTATCAACTACAAAAAATAGTGCTAAAAGAAGTACAATATTTAATAACAATATCGGAATGAGGTGCAAACTCCAGAAGAAATCAACACCATTCATAAATCCCATCAAAAGCGGTGGGTCACCGACCGGTGTAAGGCATCCTCCGATATTTGATACAAGGAAAATAAAGAATACTATTATCTGTACTTTTCTTTTACGCCATTTATTTGCTCTGATTATAGGTCTTATCATAAGCATACTTGCTCCTGTCGTACCAATCCAGCTCGACAAAAGCGTACCGATAAGAAGCATCAAAATATTTACTTTAGGTGTACCTACAAGATCGCCCTCAAGTGCTATATTTCCTGCCACGCAGAACAGACCAAACAACAACACTATAAATGTAATATAATCTCCAAAAATAACTTCGAGAAATTCTTCAAATGTTTTACTTCCGCCATAACCTATGGCAAATGGTATCAAAAACGCAAGTGACCAAAAGATTACTGCTACCGCTTTATATTTTTCCCATAACTCCCCGATAACTAACGGGCATATCGCTATACAAAGAAGCATTCCGACAAACGGAATACAATACGCAAGCGACAGACTGTTTCCAAGCTCCTGCTCAGCTCCCTTTTCTGCTGCAAATGACACAGCCGGATTAACGGCAGCCGCAAGAAGAAGCATTGATACAATAGCCAAAAAGCTGTTTTTTACTGTTTTCATACTCTTACGCCTCCTGTGTAAAATAACACTGTTTCTACTTATTAGAATATAACATTATTCGCATACCGAGTTATTATAGTACAGAGGTCATAAAAAATCAATAAATGTTTTAGATATTTTTTATTGTTTTGATGATTGACGCTCCCTTTTGTGCGTCTTTTCATATGCCGGCAGGCTCATTCTGAAAAATCTTCTTGCAAGACATTTTGCATTGAACGGTATCAGCGGATAGAGATATCCCTCTCCTAATAGTGTATGTGTCATAAGAAGTGATGCTATAAGAAGTACCGTTCCTGCTATAAATCCATATACACCAAATATACTTGTCAATATCAGCAGTATCACTCTATGAAATTTGACTGCATAGGTGAGTTCCATATTGCTCTGCGTATAATTTGCCACCGCAACAAATGCCATGTAGAGCATTATTTCCGGATTAAACCATCCTGAGTCTACCGTATAATCACCAAATACGATACCGGCAACGATACTAAGTGGTGTTGTGAGCATATTCGGGGTGTTGACCGCTGCCATTTTCAATCCGTCTATTGCAAATTCAAGTATAAGGAACTGAAATACAGGTGCCACATTTATATCATCACGGATTAATATAAATTCAAGCGGCTTCGGCACCCACTCCGGATTTTCGATAAGGAGCAGGAAAACAGGTGTGATAAAAACGGCAAGTATATTTGTCACCATTCTTGTAATCCTTAAGTATGTTCCCGTTACAGGAGGAAAATAATAATCATTTGCGTCTTCGATTATACCGAACAATGATGTAGGCAGTATCATAACGGCAGGTGAGTTATCGACAAGTATTACAATACTTCCCTCCAGCATACTTGCCGCCGCCGTGTCAGGTCTTTCCGTATATTTGTACTTTGGAAACGGATTTATCCATTTTCCCGGAAAAAGCATCTCCGCAAGGCTTTCCTGATTCATTGTAAGTGCATCAACATCCATTGAATTTATGCTGTCCATGACTTTTTTTACATCTTTTTCATTTACCCTGCCGTACATATATCCGACAGCAATATCCGTCCTTGAACTTCTGCCTACTCTCGCAAATTTAAACATAAGGTTTTTATCTCTTATTCGTCTCCTGATAAGTGCCATATTCGGTATAAGTGCCTCGATAAATCCATCCCTTGACCCCCTTAAAACCTTATCCTTTTCAGGTTCTTCCACACTTCGTCCCGGATATTCCCTAAGGTCGAGAGCAAGAATCCCTTCGTACCCTTCTATCATCATACAGGTGAGTCCTGCAAGGAAATTATCTATAAAATCCTGTTCTTTATCAATCTCAATAATATCGACGAACGGTGTACTTTTACTTATAAAACCTGCTAAATTCTCAGGCATATCCTCCTCTTTTATCGAATAAAAAAACTGCATAAGTTTTTCTATCGTATCTCCGGGCAGAAATCCGTCCACTGAATAAATAGAAACTTTTCTGCCTCCAATCCGAACCTCACGGTGAAGCAGATCAAAATTTTCATCAAGTTTAAAAAGATTGCTTATCTCCTGCTGACGCATTTTGAAATCACTTCCAAAAATAATGGAGCTTTTTTGTTTTGTATTATCTGTACTGTTTTGCTGCGTACCACTATTCATTTCCGACTGCCTCCGATTTGTTACTGTTCGCATTTGCGATATTTGCAAGCAACTTCAATATATTTTTCAATATATCTGATTTTTAACACTATTAAACAAGCAGAAAAGCGAATTGCAAATATCCGCCTGACTATGAACAATGGTTATTGTTTGCAGAAAACAGTAAAATATACATATGCTATGCAGCACATCACAAAGAATAGTATTGATGGACTTGACGAGACTGACAATGATTATATATATTATTATTCAGTTAAATTTGTGAATTAAAGATTTTCAAAAAATATTACACCTTAATCCCCTAGGAGCCGCCCTATGTCAATCACTACATACGACCAGAAACTTTTCGCCGATGCCTGCCAAAAAATTGTTGCCAAAGAGCGTGAAACAAACGGTATCGGCACTCTAAAAGAAAAAACAATGCACGCAGTACTTAAAAACTTTTATGAGCCTGACATTTCACATCAGGAGATAAAAGTTGACCGCTTTGTTGCGGATATTTTGCGTGATGATGAGATTATAGAGATACAGACAAGAAGTTTCAATGCAATGCGTAAGAAACTCAGTGTTTTTTTAGAAAAATATCCTGTTACCATTGTCTATCCCATCCCACACAACAAGTGGCTTTACTGGATAGACGAGGACACGGGAGAAGTCTCTAAAAAGCGTAAATCACCTAAAACCGGAACTTTTTTTGATGCTTTTATAGAGCTGTATAAGATAAGTATGTTTTTGTCAAATCCTAATCTGCACATCTGTCTTGTCCTTGTTGATATGGAGGAATACCGACTTTTAAACGGCTGGAACGAGACAAGAAAAAAAGGCTCATCACGCTACGACCGCATACCTGTCGCACTCCATGATGAACTCTATATAGGCGGTGGCAAGGACTATGCCCTGCTGCTGCCTCATAACCTCCCGGAAACATTCACCTCAAAAGACCTTGCCAAATGTGCAAAAATCCCCCTCCGCCTTGCACAAACTACACTTACCGTCCTGAAACGAACCGGTGCAGTCGAAGAAATCGGAAAAAACGGGCGGTGTATCTTATATAAAAGATAGGACCTTGCGAAAATATTCAATAATCTAATATATTTACTCCACCCCGTTTATTACCGGATTTTTCTTTATCCCGATAAGCAGTGGTATTACCATTATGACCCATGCAATAGGCTCAGCCCATATGATTGCCCAATATCCGAGTACCGGGGTCAAAAATATTGCCACAAGCACTTTACATATAAGCTCAAATGAACTTGATACAACAGGTGTCACACTGTCCCCGATTCCCTGCATTGCATTTCTAAGGATACATATGACTGCCGGTATAAAATAGAGCAGCGTGTCAACTCTGAGATAAAGCGTTGCCGTGTCTATCACCTGCTGCTGTTTTGTCGCAGTTATCATCTCAACCATATACGGCACAACAGTATATGACAAAAGTACCATAAATGCACACCATATCCATGTGACTATCGTTACCTGCCATATTCCTTTCTTTATCCTGTCTGGTTTCTTTGCCCCCATATTCTGACCGCAGAATGTTGCCATCGTTGTTCCAAACACGGTAAACGGCAGCATGAAAAACTCTGAAATCTTTCTCGCCGCAGTGTGTGCGACTATATAGTTCGCATTGTTGAGGGAGTTTATCGCCCCCTGAAGTGCAACAGAACCTATATTAATAAGCGAACTCATAAATCCCATTGAACAGCCGATCGCAAACATTGATTTTACAAGTCCTTTTTCAAGTTTTATGTCTTTTATTCCAAAGTGAAGTACAGGATATTTCTTAAGCATATACACGAAACAGCACACAAATGACATTATCTGTGACAAGATTGTTGCAAATGCTGCACCTTCAACTCCCCACCTAAATCCACAAACGAACAAAATATCAAGACCTATATTAACAAATGTGGAGATTATCAGAAAAATCAGTGGGGTTATCGAGTCCCCTATCGCCCTGAACAGCCCTGCACAGACATTGTAGAGCATCGCACCGCTCATTCCTAAAAGGATTATTCTGAAATATCTGTAAGCGCCGTCTATCAGATTTTTGGGAGTGTTGAGAAATTCAAGTATGTTTCTTAAAAATCCCACACTGAGCACTGTAAACACAAGCGACACCGCTATCCCAAGCACAAATGTTGCAGCTACTGCCTTTTTTATCGCTTTTTCATCCTTTGCACCATAACTTCTCGCAACGATTATTGCAAATCCGTTTGTCATGCCGAGCAGAAATCCGATTATCATATTGTTGAGTGAGCTTGTAGCACCCACAGACGCAAGTGCGTTTTCCCCTAGAAACTGTCCTACTATCCTCGTATCAGCAAGACTGTAGAATAACTGAAATATATTTCCTATCGCAATAGGAATTGCAAATCCCATTATAAGCGGCAATGTTTTTCCTTTTGTCAAATCTTTCATATTAATTTAAACCTCATTTCCATACTTCTGTATCACTTTTTGCGGACCGGAAATCATTTTAACACACTTTTCACTAAAGTAAACATTTTTATGGCTGAACTGTTACTATTGTACGAATATTTCTTTAATCAATTTATTTCAAAATCATCTGTTTTGTGGTAAAATAGACACATACATCTACAAATCAGACTATATTAGGCATTTAATAACATACAACCATGATTGGAGAGACATTAGTGTGAAAAATCCGATTTTTCACACACAAGATTTGTGTCTGTGCACACTTGACACAAACTTGATATGAAAAAAATGTGTGCAGAAATGAGGATTATTATGAAATCTATCAAGACTAAAATTATTGCAGCAGTTATATTCTGCTCACTCCTTTCAACTGTTATATGCGGTGGAATAAGCATTGTAAATTCTTCTAAAACATCTGTTGAAGATTCAAAGAGACAGATGGAGATTGCCTGCATTACACAGACAGATAAATTAAATAAAACCATGCAGAATGTTGAAAATTCCGTAAACATGGTTTACAGTATGGCAAAAACAAAAAAGCAACATGGATGTCTCCTTACATGAATTCCAACATAAATGTTTACATGATATCATATGTTGTACCTATCTATGTTGACGGAAAATCTATTGGTGTTGTAGGTATGGATATTAATTTCAAGAGCAATCCCGCATCTCAAAAGCTTTATAAACACAAAGATGAAGCAGGACATATGGCACTATCCATTCACGAAATGCGTAAAAATCTTCGCAATATGATATCAACCATAAAGCAGGTACAATCAGATATAAAAAGTACCTCTGACCAGCTCACTGAAATAACCGACAAAATACATACAATGAGCAATTCTAACAATGATACAACACGCGAAATATAACAGCATCAGAAACAGCGGAGGGCATTAATGATATTGCCGAAAAAACATCAGAACTCTCCACAGTAGTTGACGACAATGAATCACTTGTAAATACTAACAAAGAAAATACCGATAAATTAGACAGCGTATTATCTATGTTCAAACATTGATATTTAACACATTCTTTTAATGGAGGTTGGTATTAAATGGGTAAAATATACACTATACTAATATACTTAATGATAATTCCAATATTGGTCTGTATAAAAAACATTAAAAAATTTCACAACGACATTTCATCTTCCATTACAAGATGTCTTGTCTTTGCAATATTTACCATCCTGGGAAATGGCTTATTTACACTGAATATAAACGAAACCATATCGTATCTTGCAATGGCATTATATCTTTTTGCATATGATCTAATGCTTATTTACATACTACAATACTCACAGCAATATACTAATGTTTTCAGTGAAGTCAGACCTTTTAGATCCGGATGCTTTATTCTTGCTTTTGCAGATGGTATATCTTTGTTTTTAAATGCTTTTTTTCATCATGTCTTTACATTAAAACTTACAACTTACGGCAATCTTTTAATCTATCGCATTGATAAAAGATATGCTGCATATTATCTGCATTATATCTTTGCTTATTTTATCGTGCTGATGTTTATCGCATCACTGATAGTTAAGATTGCCGAAATACCACATTTCTACCGTAAGAAATACTATCCTATCATATCGGTTATGAGTGTCATCATAATATTAAACCTTATATACACAATATCAGGTTTTCCTATAGACTTGTCACTCCCGTTTTTTCTATTAGCAGCATTTCTTATATGTTATTTTACATTTTACCATACGCCAAATGAGCTGATAGACAAAACGCTTTCTATAGTAGTCACTGAAATTAACAACTCCGTAATCTGTTTTGACATTGACAGCAAATGTGTCTATGCAAACGACAGTGCACGCAGACTCTTTAATTTAGATTCAGATGACGGTTCAACCGAAAATATAAGCAAATATGCACAAAGACTGCTTGAAGAAAACATATTAGACAACAAAGATTATTTCACCTGGAGTGAAAAAAGAATGTTAGGTGACGATGAACATCATTTCGATGCCGAATTCAGAAAGCTCTATGATTCACATAAAAATTATATTGGTTTCTTTATCAGCCTTATAGATGTAACCGAAAAGTATATAGCATACAACAAAGAGCGCTACCTTGCAACTCATGACAGACTTACCGGAATATACAACAGCTCATATTTCAGCGAGAAAGTATCAGAACTTCTCAAGCGTGATCCTGATACTCCCCGCCTTATTCTTTGTTCAAACATCAAAGATTTTAAGCTGGTAAATGACTTATTCGGACTTGAAAAGGGTAATGAAGTCTTAAAAATGCTTGCAGAGCTCCTTAAAACAACTTGCTGCAATGGCACTCTTTACGGAAGAACAGGCGGTGATAAATTTGCGGTATGTATCCCTAAAGAACATTTTAAAGAGGAAGATTTTCTCAATGCAATATACACACTGAGCAAAACTTTTAACAACACGCTTTATCACCTGCACATATATGTCGGTGTATATGAAATAACAGATTGTAACGAAGATGTCTCTATTATGTGTGACAAAGCAAATATTGCCATAAAAACACTTCACGGAACATATGATAAATGTATTGCTTATTACAACGACAGTATATTCAACGACACTCTGCTCGAAAAACGCATTGTAGGAGAATTTGATACTGCACTTGCTGAAAAACAATTCTGTATGTACCTGCAGCCGCAGATGACACCTGAAGGACAAATGCTTGGTGCTGAAGCTCTTGTACGCTGGCAGCATCCAAACAGAGGACTTATATTCCCGGGAGATTTTATTAATGTCTTTGAACGAACGGGACTTATTTACCGCCTCGACAAATATATCTGGGAACTCGCCGTACAAAAACTCTCCGAATGGCAGAAACTCGGAAAAAATGAACTTTATATTTCAGTAAATATTTCCGCAAAAGATTTTTATTACATGGATGTTTACAAAACCATAACAACACTTGTTGAAAAATATGGCATCATACCTAAAACACTTAAACTTGAAATTACTGAAACCGCCATAATGACCGGTATATCAGGTGAACTTGAAATCCTTGAGCAATTCAGAAACTATGGTTTCCAAGTCGAAATTGATGATTTTGGAAGCGGTTATTCATCTTTAAACACTTTAAAAGATATGGATGTCGATGTACTTAAAATAGACATGGGATTTTTAAGAACAACAAAACCTGACAGAATACAACGAAGTATGTCAATACTAAACAACATTATAGACCTTTCAAAAACACTCGGTCTTTCAGTTATTACAGAAGGTGTGGAAACTAAAGAACAGGTCACCGCACTCACCAAAATGGGCTGCCGCATTTATCAGGGATATTATTTTTCAAAGCCTATTCCTATTGAAGAGTTTGAAAATACCTATTTAAAGTAAAAAAGTCTGAACTATTACTCATATGATTTTTTACTCAAAAAGAAAGAGTCAGTAAATCTACTGACTCTTTCTTTTTTATACCTATACTTCCTACATTCCGGCAAACTTACTCATAATCCTTTACATTTGAACTGTCTACCTTTTCAAATGGCACCCATACATATTTCTTATCCTTTGTAACCCCCTTAAATCCTGATAAATCTCCACCATTTGCAAGATCTATGGCTGCCTTTACCGCCATTTCTCCCTGACCGGTAGCAGACTGATATACCGTAAATGCCATATCCCCCGACTCAATAGCCTTACAGCCATCAGATGTTGCATCAATTCCTAAAATCTTTATATCGCTAATTCCCTCATCCTTGCACGCCTGTATAATACCTGTCGCCATTGTGTCATTGTTGCAGGCAACAGCATCACATTTCTGACCTGTTTTAAAAAACAGCTTAAACATATCTTCTGCCTTGACATTATCCCATTCTGCCGTGTCCTCAAACACAAAGTTTACTGTTTTTCCCGATGCTCTCAAAGCATTTTTCAAAGCTTCTGTTCTTGGTTTTGTTGCCGCATGAGAAAGAGCACCTTTAAATATTGCCACATTTATTTCATCTGATGACTTAAATTCATTAAGTATATATTCAGCCTGATATTTTCCTGCGTCTTCTTCATTTGAACCCACATAGACATATTTTCCTGCATCAAGCTTGTCATCCTCAGGACAAGTATTGAAAAATACGATAGGAATATCCCCCGCAAGTGCTTCAACTTCAAAAGCCGTATCTATATCAACAAGACCACATATTATCGCATCATACTTCTCAGATACAGCCTTCTTTATGTCACTTACCTGAGTTTCAATAGAATTCTTTTCATCCACAACTTCAACCTGTGCACCACTTTTTTCTGCCAATTCTTTAGCTTTCTGTGCAAATGCTCCTCTAAAATCATCCGCCTGTGATACAGATATAAAAATCTTCATTCCATCTGCATTTACATTACCGCTTTTTGAATCGTTTTTACATCCGCTCAAGCAACATATCATCAATGAAATACATATAGCCAAACTTACAATCTTCTTCATGAGTTATACCTCCTTTACTTATATCCGAAACTGTTGAACCTGATTTTCAAGCTGTACTGCAGACATGGCAAGATTTTCTGCCTCATCTTCAACCGCTTCACTATTCTTTGAAATGTTCTTAGCCTGCTGAAGCATGGATTCTGAAGTTGCAAGTATTTCATCTGAACTTGCTGCCTGTTCTTCTGAGATTGCCGCAACATTTGTTGCAACCTCATCTACCTCATTTATCTTGCCTGCCATTTCGCTTATCAACGCACCGGTATCCTGTATATTTTTAAATATAACATCAAATGTATCAACTGCCGTATGTATAAGACCTGCACTGCCTGATATGTCCTCTGCACTGCCTGATGCCTGTCTTACCGCATCTCCAACAAGATTATTAATCTCTGTTATAAGTGCCGTAATATTTGCAACCGATTCTGTACTGTTATTTGCAAGCTTTCCTATCTCAGATGCAACAACCGCAAAACCTTTTCCTGCTTCGCCTGCTCGTGCCGCTTCTATAGATGCATTTAGTGATAACAGATTTGTCTCATCCGCAATCTCACCAATAAGATTAATAATCTGTACAATTTCACCTGATGCATTTCCAACCTTATTTACAGCAGCTTCAAGATTATGTATCGACTCCTCTATACTCTCAAGAGCAATGCTTACACGCTCCATATCCTGTCTGCCTTTTTCAGATATGGCTACAGTTTCATTCATCTTTTGTTTAACCCGACTGCTGTCCTCTTTTGTATCAGATGCAACTCCTGCAAGCTGTGTTGCATTTTCCGCAATCTCATTTACAGAGAGAGAAAGCTGGTCAACCGTTGTGTTCAGCTCACCCATGGATTGTGACTGTATTGATGCCGCCGAATTCATCTCACTTGAAACTTCTTTGCTGGAATCCGCCTGTTCTTTAAGCTTTCCGGAAATGCTTCCCATTTCTTTTATCATCTGTTTCATATTTTCTATAAATTTCTTCACACTGTGTCCCATAACAGCAATCTCATCATTGCCCTTTACATCCATTGTTACAGTGAAATCTCCTGATGACATCTGGGTAATAATCTTTGTCATCTTCTTTACCGGCTTGATAACAATGTGTGTCACACGCTCAATAAGCACGCATAACAGAAGTATGCACACAACGCTTATAACTATCATTACCATACGAAGATGAGCAATATCTGACATTATAACACTCTTTGGTATATAAGAAACAAGCAGCCAGTCCGTTCCGTCAACCTCTTTAAAAACAGTCATATTTCCGTCAAGTGTCGTAGAATCATATTTTTTTGCCGTCACTTTCTTGGCAAGTTGTTTATAATAGTCACTCTGTTTTCCATCACCAATTTTCTGTGATATAAGCTCACTGTCTCTGTTAGCTATTATTACCCCGGTATTCTTGTCAACAAGAACTGCTTCTGCGTGTTTCATCTCTATAAATGAATTAACGATAATCGCAACACGGTCAAGTGTCATATCGGCAGAAATAACACTCACATTTCCAGAGCCGTCATTTATCATAGCCGATGCACTGATAACATTTTCTCCCTTAGAATTCTTGTATGCTGAACCCACCTTAGGATTAACCCTTGTAAGTCCTTCTTTGTACCACACGCTTCCTGTTACATCACTCTCAGACTTATCCGACTCAGAAGCCTTCATCAGATTCCCGTTTGAATCAGCTATATATATTCCATCCGGATAATTCTCATCAAATCCGTAATAACCATCAAGAATATTCTGCATTTCCTCATTATCAGGTTTCAACTGTTCAATAGTCTTCTTTGCCGACTTAATACCTGCAATATTTTTATTAAGCCATGACTCAATTTCATTTGCCTGATTATCTACCGAAGATTCCAAAAGATTCTCTGAATAATTTCCAATTATCCCTGATGACATCTCATAGGCAACAAGTACCAGCACAACTACAATCGCAACCATAACCGGAATTATTATCCCAAGTAGTTTTGCCTTAATTGACATATTTCTTTTTTTCTTCATAACAATCCTCCATTCCTTTATAAATGTACTCTCGGTATCTTCTTAACAAAAAATTCCGAGAGTACATCACATAATCTTCAATCAAATCAATCAAATTTGACAAAATATATTTAATTTATACCAATTATAACATTTTTTACATAATATTTATATCTGTTTTTTAACGCTTTTTACATAATATTTATATCTGTTTTTTAACGCTTTTTAATAAAACACACACACTTGTTCCTGTATTCCAAATATCCCGCTGCAATTCATTACTGCGTTTTGAATATTGAAAATTTTTCTGCTATATTTAACTGAAAATCATTGATACATTATGAGCATTTTCTATACATATAAAAATCCCAGACCTGAACAGTCCGGGATTTTTAATCTATTTAATATTTCAAACTTAAATACTTACTTTAAATATCATAAAGCCTTTTTGACAGCCGCCATAAGCTCATCATATGTATCAAATGCTTCAAGGTCAGGATTTTCTGCCTTAATGCTGTCAGGACTCTTGAAAAGAAACCCTGCTTTACTTGCACGAATCATACCGAGGTCATTGTGACTGTCACCGCTTGCGATAGTCTCATAACCGATAGACTGAAGTGCCTTAACTGTTGTAAGTTTTGACTGCTCACAACGCATCTTAAATCCTGTAATCTCTCCGTCATCCGCAACCTCAAGTGAATTACAGAAAATTGTAGGCCAGCCGAGTTTCTTCATAAGCGGGCTTGCAAACTGTGTAAATGTATCACTGATGATGATAACCTGTGTGATAGAACGAAGCTCATCCAAAAACTCTTTTGCTCCAGGTATAGGATCAATCTTTGCAATAGTGTTCTGAATTTCTTTAAGACCAAGACCATGCTCTTTTAAAATCCCGAGTCTGTAGTTCATGAGCTTGTCATAATCAGGCTCGTCTCTTGTTGTTCTCTTAAGCTCCGGAATCCCAGTCTCCTCAGCAAATGCTATCCAGATTTCCGGTACAAGAACTCCCTCTAAGTCTAAACATACAATATTCATCTCAACCATCCTCTTTTCTCTTTATATCTGTTCTTTAAAGCAACTGGACCGGCGGGATTCGAACCCGCGGGATGCAGGAGTCAAAGTCCTGTGCCTTACCGCTTGGCGACGGCCCATCATATATGCCATTTACATTTGTTATGCAAACCGCAGTTTATCATAAACTATATAAAAAGTCTCCGCAAATTATTCTTAAATATTGCAACTCTCCTATATAGTAAAAAATCCTTGTAAACTACAAGGAAATCAAAGGTGGATAGAGGGATTCGAACCCTCGGCCTCCAGAGCCACAATCTGGCGCGCTAACCAACTGCGCTATACCCACCATAT
>ERZ773239.325-NODE-325-length-54582-cov-7.902635_pt1 | contig 54582 bp, 49 predicted proteins | sample MGYA00580521_ERZ773239 | MGnify/ENA primary metagenome ERZ773239 (study PRJEB29015, sample SAMEA2737801) | human gut metagenome | biome: human gut; feature: human-associated habitat; material: faeces | place: China | collected 2012 ... | reverse complement strand
TTGTAATATCAATCTGAATCGGAGTCAAAAAGCGATTTTGTCCAAAATAAAGGGGGTCATAAAAAACATGTCCAAAGTTAAGGGTTCCCTGTAAACTCATTGTATAGATTTAAGGGTTTTCATTAAAACTTACTGTCTAATGGTAAGGGTTTTAAAAACTCAAACTGTCCAATCTATAGGGTACATTTTATCCGAGGGTTATAAATTATAGACGAATAATATAAATAAAAATACGCATACTGATACAGATTATTTATAGACAGCGGCGTCTTTAGAAAATATATGAAAAAGTTGTAAAATTTATTGATTCATAAGCAGGTGCTTTCAACGCGGCCGGTCCTTAAACGGTGTTTTGTACCGTTTTAGTACCGCTGTCAGCGTTGTGCAGCGAGAGCGTGACTGCTTAGAATCAATAAATTTTACAACTTGCATAAGACTTAGAAGACGCCGCGGCTAAAAGGAGGCTGTATCAGTATGCGTAATTTTTGTCCGATTTTAGATGTAAAGGCAAGAGAAATTCTGGATTCCAGAGGAAATCCTACGGTGGAGGCGGAGGTGATCTGTGAAGCAGGCATTGCGGGACGTGCTTCGGTACCTTCCGGTGCTTCTACAGGAAAGTTTGAAGCCCTGGAGCTGCGGGACCGGGATGAAAAGGATCGCTATGATGGAAAAGGTGTGAATAAAGCAGTTGCCAATGTGAATGTGGATATCAAAGATATTGTCGCAGGCCATTCTGTCACGGAGCAGATGCATCTGGATCGTATGATGATTGCCTATGACGGCACAGAGAATAAATCGAGACTGGGAGCCAACGCGATGCTTAGTGTCTCCATGGCATCAGCAAGAGCCGGAGCTGAGGCTTCCGGTCTTCCATTATTTCAGTATTTGGGCGGAATATATGCCCACATATTGCCAGTGCCGATGATGAATATCATCAATGGCGGTGCACATACAACTTCAGCACTGGATTTTCAGGAATTTATGATCATGCCGGTTGGGGCATGCTGCTTCAGGGAAGCTTTAAGGATGGGAACAGAGGTATATCATGTTTTGCGGAAGCTGCTGTTGGAGGATGGACATGTGACTGCTGTCGGTGATGAGGGCGGATTTGCACCGAATTTGAAAAATGCAGAGGAAGCCTTGGAGTATCTGGTAAGAGCGGTCGAAAAAGCCGGTTATAAACCGGGAGAAGATGTGACATTTGCCATGGATGCGGCAGCCAGTGAGCTTTATAATGATGAGACAGGCAAGTATATTTTTGAAGGCGAAGGTCGGCTGAAGGGCAGTCCCGTTGTGCGTTCAGCAGATGAAATGATTGCGTATTATAAAAAACTGACGGAGAAGTACCCGCTGCGTTCTATTGAGGATGGACTGGATGAGGAAGACTGGGAAGGATGGGTGCATATGACCAGGGAACTGGGGGATCGAGTTCAGTTAGTGGGTGATGACCTGTTTGTTACGAATAGCGCAAGATTGCAGCGGGGAATACGGATGGGGGCTGCGAATGCCATTCTTATTAAGCTCAATCAGATTGGCTCTGTATCAGAAGCGATGGAAGCGATTGAGACAGCGAAAAGAGCCGGTTACAAAGTGATTGTGTCTCATCGTTCCGGCGAAACCGAGGATAGTTTCATTGCAGATCTGGCAGTGGGGGTTAATGCCGGCCAGATTAAAACCGGTGCACCATGCCGAAGCGACAGAGTGGCAAAATACAACCAGTTGCTGCGAATAGAAGATATGCTTGGAGCCGGTGCGGAATACGGTGTGTAAATCAGTAAAAAATCAAGCTAACCGACATTCATGGGGTGTCGGTTAGCTTTTTCTTTTGAAGAAATAAAAGATGATTTCATGGATTTTTCGGCTTGCTGCAATTATGATGCATAATTATGCAGAAACAATTGAAGTCATGGCTGATCATATGGTACAATGAATTTATATGTTTTGGCGATCAATGTGTTTTAGAGCATACAAAGAAGAGGAGCGATTATAATGCCAGTTTTTGATTTTAATGCAGCACCGGAGGATAGCAAGCAGCCGGAGTGTACATATACAACATTTCAATCGAATGAGGAGACAGCCACGCCGGAGAAGCCAATTCTGATCCTGGACAATGCGAAGCGTCAGTGGCAGCACCACTCATGTGGTATGTTTACGAATCCTGTGAAGCGGACTTCCTTTGAATTTCAGGAGGAAGACGGCACATTTTCAGCAGATATTCTGAAGATTGATTCAAGATTCGTCAGTCTGCTGAAGTGGCTCGGAGAGAATCATATCAATGTCAGACTTTCGGGACAGAACAGAGCGGAGGGGTATGCTGTTTATAAGATCCGTGAGATCGGTTTCGGCGGCGGTACAAAGCTTTCTGCGGAAGACGGCTTTTTGCAGTTTATGATTGAACGTCTGCTAGCCAGCAATGCACCGGCAGAGGAGCAGGTGGATGAAGAATTGCAGGAAATGGGCGATGATATGAAGCTCACCAGCCTGCAGAGCATTACAGACTTTATGAATTGTGCGGGAAGGACACTTCCGGACAATATCAGACTTTGGGCCAGAAGAAATCTGGCGGTTGCCAGATCTCATGAGGTGTCACCGGAAGAGCGCAGACATGCCCAGCGTGCCCTGTCCATTATGATGAACATTCAGTGGAAGAATAATTATTTCGAGGCCATTGATCCAAAGGAGGCCCGCAGGATCCTTGATGAGGAACTTTATGGCATGGAGCGGGTGAAACAGCGTATTATCGAGACCATTATTCAGATCAACAGAACCCATACATTGCCGGCCTACGGCCTTTTGCTTGTGGGACCTGCAGGTACCGGTAAGTCTCAGATCGCCTATGCGGTGGCAAGAATCCTGAAACTGCCTTGGACAACTCTGGACATGAGTTCCATCAATGACCCTGAGCAGCTGACCGGAAGCTCCCGTATTTATGCCAATGCCAAACCGGGCATCATTCTGGAAGCTTTTTCTATGGCGGGGGCATCCAATCTTGTCTTTATCATCAATGAGTTGGACAAAGCTGCTTCCGGCAAGGGCAACGGCAATCCATCTGATGTATTGCTGACCCTTTTGGATAATCTTGGATTTACAGATAATTACATAGAATGTATGGTGCCGACGGTGGGGGTTTATCCGATTGCCACAGCCAATGACAAGAGCCAGATCAGTGCACCGCTGATGTCACGTTTTGCAGTGATTGACATTCCTGATTATACGCCGGAAGAGAAAAAGATTATTTTCTCCAAATTTGCATTGCCGAAGGTACTTGGCAGGATGCAGCTGAAACCGGAGGAATGTATTGTGGCAGATGAGGCATTGGATGCTATTGTGGAACGCTATGCAGACACAACTGGTATTCGTGATCTGGAGCAGGCGGCAGAACATATTGCGGCCAACGCCCTGTATCAGATTGAAGTGGATCATAAGCAGAGTGTAACTTTTGATGGGCCAATGGTCAGAAAGTTACTGGATTAAGAATAGACTGAGGAGATAAGGGATAATGGAAGAGAATAATAAGAAAAGACAGCTTCAGAGAGCCGTTGTTGTTTTTACGCTGGTTGTATGTTTGTCGGCTATTGCCGGAGGCCTTGGCTCGGCGACATTTTCCAATTATTTTAAAGAGGTCTATCATGTGGACAGTGCCCAGAGAGGGTTCCTTGAAATACCGAGAGAATCGCCGGGAGTTTTGTGTGCATTGATTATTTCAGCACTGGCAGGATTCAGCGATATCGGCATTGCGGCTGTTTCCCAGGTGTTGGTGATGGTTGGTCTGATGGTGATGGGGGCGTTTAGTCCGTCCTATGGCATGATGATGATTTTTCTGTTTATCCAGTCTTTGGGTATGCACCTGTTTATGCCTCTCAACGATGCCATCAGTATGGATCTGGCCAGAGAAGGTGAAGTTGGCAAGACGCTGGGTAATTTCAAAAGCAAAGCAAATATGTGTACGATGGTGACGGCTTTTGTTATTTTTGCAGGCTATCGTTGGGGATTCTTCAGCTTTGAGGATAAGATTTTGAAACCTTTTGTCATTGCAGCAATTTTGTCGCTGATTGCAGCCGGACTGTTGGTTTACATGAAGAAAATTATGCCAAGGACGCAGATTCAGGCCAAGACAAAGAGCAAGTTCGTCATGAGAAAGAAGTACATGCCGTATTATCTGACGCTGGTTGCCTATGGCTGTCAGAAGCGAATCAAGCTTGTGTTCGGACCGTGGATTATCATCGAATTGATGGGGAAAGGTGCAGATACTGTGGCGCTGCTTGGAATTGTGACCTCTTTTATCGGTGCATTTTTCAGCAAATATCTCGGAAAAATGCTGGATGAAAAAGGTTTGAAGTATACGATGCTCTTCGAGGGAGGATATCTGCTTGTTGTGATTGCAGCCCTTGGCGCAGCGGCGGGTGCTCTTGAAAGAGGCGGTCTCGGCAGTCACGGTATCTGGGTTTTCCTTGTTTATTGCCTGTACATACTGGCATTTCTGCTGGAGCAGTTTAATATGGTACATGCCTTCATGATGAGAAAATTGGCTATTGATCCGTCGGAAGTCACAGCCAGTCTGTCGGTGGGACTGAGTCTTGACCACATTCTGGCCATCACTGTTTCAGCTGTACTGGGGGTCATTTGGGAGAAGTTCGGTGCAGAATATGTTTTCTTCCTGACTGCAGCAACGTCGTTGATGCAGATTGGTGTGGGCCTCTATATGGGGAGACAGCTGGCGAAGCAGGAAATGCAGCGTTAAAATGAATAAAGATTGAGATATAAAGAGTTCCGGTTTTTATGGTACTTGCATGAACAAAAAATCTCTGCAAACCTTTGGCGATAAGCTTGTTTGCAGAGATTTTTTTGCGTAAATCCACAAAAGCCGGTATTTCATTTTTTATTTGAGATAGTCAGATACTGTTATGGATAAATCCGGGAAAATACCGCATTGCACAGGCTGGTCAAATGGGATAATTGTCGGGGCGGCATCTTTGTCATAGTCATAGACGGTTGTGCATGCTTTGGCCGGATCTACGATCCAATATTCACGGACTCCGGCGCGGGAGTAGGCGGTGTTCTTAATGATGTAATCTGTTTTACGGCTGGAAGGTGAAACGATTTCAATGATCCAATCAGGAGCACCCTCACATCCTCTGTCACTGAGTTTATCCTTGTCACAGATGACACAGATATCCGGTTCTACATAATTTTTGATATCGTTTTGTATAATGACGGCAAATGGAGCCATATACACTTCACATCCGCCGTTTTTGGCATCAATATGATCGGCAATAGTTCTGGCGATGGAAAAGCTGATTGTCTGATGAATACGGTTAGGCGTGGCCATATCATAAATCTGTCCATCGATGAGTTCTGCACGTTGTCCCTCCGGAAGTGCGAAAATATCATCAATAGTGAAAGGGCCGTCATCAATAAAGTCATTTTCTGTAAGCAGCTGCATAGCAGCACCTCCCTGAAAGAATGTAGTCATTGTGTATCCTCCTTTTATTATAATCTATTTTTTGCGAGTGTTCAACTATTATAAATCGGCATGGAAGCAGATTCTGTAAAAAGTTGTTGTCGATTAAATGAAAAGTTTATAAAATCCAGGAGAATTATAAATTAAAAATAAAATAAGAGAGTCGTGAGATGTGTCTTGACAAAACTGGATTTACTGTATATACTGTATATATACGGTAAGCAAGGAGGCAAGGGCGTGAATATTTTTATAGATAATAAAAGCGGTGCCCCGATTTATGATCAGATTTATTCACAGATCAAGGCGCAGATTATCGGCGGTGACTTGCAGGAAGATGAGTCTCTTCCTTCTATCAGGAGTCTGGCGAAGGATCTGAGAATCAGTGTGATTACAACGAAGCGTGCCTATGAGGAATTGGAGAAGGAAGGCTTCATTTATACCGTGGCCGGTAAGGGCAGCTTTGTAGCACCGAAGAATGTGGAATTGCTTCGGGAGGAGAACTTGAAGAAGATTGAAGCTTATATGCAGGAGATACAGAAGCTGGCGGTATCCTGTGGGCTGGGCTTGGAGGATATCATTGAAATGTTTCGTGTTCTGGAGGAGGATTAGAGAATGAATGCATTGGAAATCAGGAATTTAAGCAAAAACTATGGGAATTTTAATTTGTCTCATCTGAATCTGACATTGCCCGGCGGCTGTATTATGGGCTTAGTTGGTGAGAATGGCGCAGGAAAGAGTACAACCATCAAGCTGATCTTGAATATGATACACCGGGATGGCGGAAGTATTTCTGTATTAGGAAGAGACAATGTGACAGAGATGCAGTCGTTGAAGGAAGATATCGGCGTTGTGTTGGATGAAGTCGGATTGCCGGAGTGTTTGAACAGGAGGCAGGTTGGCAATATTATGGCCCTCACTTTTAAAAACTGGGATTCAGACTATTTTGAAGCGCTTTGTGTGAGACTGGGAGTTCCGGAACAGAAGAAATTTGGTGAGTATTCCAAGGGCATGAAGATGAAGATCGGCATTGCAGCTGCTATGTCTCATCATCCGAAACTGCTTATTCTGGATGAAGCCACAAGTGGGTTGGATCCGGTTGTGAGAGATGATGTACTTGATCTTCTGAACGATTTTACAAGAGATGAAGATCATGCAGTGCTTGTTTCGTCTCATATTGTCAGTGATCTTGAGAAAATCTGTGACTATATTGCATTTATGCATCAGGGTCAGTTGGTGCTGTGCGAGGAAAAAGATAGGCTGACAGAGTTGTATGGTTTGATTCGATGCAGTGCCGAGCAGCTTAAGGAACTGAATCCGCAGGCTGTGATTGGAAAAAGTGAGTCACCATATGGCATTGAAGCTGTTGTAAGAAGAGCGGAGCTGCCAGCAGGCTGGGAAGTCAGCCCGATTGATATTGAAGAATTATTTGTGATGATGGTAAGGGGGAGAGCATAATGAAGGGATTATTGTTGAAGGATTATTATATGCTTTTGAAATATTGTCGGCCATATGCTTTGATTGTATTGATATTTGGCGTGTGCTCTCTGGCTGATGGAGGTAATTTGTTTATGCTGGCCTATCCTGCGGTGTTATGCGGTATCAATTCAGTATCTTTATTGGCCTATGATGAAAAAAGCAGGTGGCAGCAATATTGTGAGACAATGCCTTATACGAGAAAACAGGTAGTGGATTCAAAGTATCTGCTGTCATTTTTACTTATTGCTGGGCTGTCGGTTGTGTTAGCAGCTGCACATAGTCTGGTGGGTGCGGTAAGAGGTATTTTTAATCCAGTATGGGTATTGAATATTTTTTGCCTTATATGGAGTGTAGGACATGCATTTTCTGCGATTTGTCTGCCGATGATTTTTAAATACGGTTCAGAAAAAGGCAGGGTGATGTATATTGCTGTTGTTGTCGTATTTTGTGTAGCATTTGTCAATTTTGGCGGATATGATTTCTCAGAGGTTTCACAATTATCCGGAGCATTTGCGGTATTTGCGGAAAATCCGATTTATATGGTTGTGTTGGCTGTTATTGCTGCAGTGTTATTTCTGGGGTCTATGAAACTTTCGGAGCAGTTTTATATGAAAAGAGAGTTATAATAGAATGTAGAAATTCAAATAGGCAACAATTCATTTGGTCAGAATTGAGTTTTTGTATCAGGAGTTGCCGAGAAGTCTTGCATATAACAAAAGCACGTATTGTTTCAGATGATTTCATTCATTGAAGGAGATTATGAAATATACGTGCTTTTGCTATTTTATTAAATTCAATTAGTTCAGTACATCATCAAAAAGATGGGGCAGTGATTCGGCATCCGGATAATCCTCTATACATCCAGATAATGTTTCAGCAAAGCCTGTGTGCCCAGATCGCCGAGGCCTTTGGCTTCAAGGTCTTTGTAAATAGCCAGAACTGCTTCTGAAATGGAAAGGTCTGCACCAGCTTCACGGCCTTCTTCTGTGGCAATATTCATATCTTTGATATAATGTTTGATGAAAAATCCGGGGTCAAAGTCACCTTTGAGCATACGCGGTGCCATATTGCTCATCTGCCAGCTTCCTGCTGCGCCGGCACTGATACTGTCAAGCATTGTCTGAATATCAAGACCTGTTTTTCTGGCATAGGTGATGGCTTCGCAGACACCGGCAATACAGCCTGTCAGGGCAATCTGGTTGGCCATTTTGGTATGCTGCCCGCATCCGACAGCACCTTCATAAATAATATTGGTGCCCATAGCTTCAAAAACAGGCATGGCCTGCTCAAAGATATCTTTGTCGCCGCCCACCATGATGCTTAATGTGCCGGCTTTGGCACCGGAGTCACCGCCGGAAACAGGTGCATCTAAGGCGTGCTTGCCGGCTGCTTTGGCTTCATCATAAATCTTAGCAGCCAGTTTTGGGCTGGAAGTGGTCATGTCAATGAGAATGGCATTGTCTTCGGAATTGGCAATGATACCCTTTTCGCCAAAATAAGTTTCTTCCACATCCTTTGGAAAACCGACAATGGTGATGATGACGTCCTGACCTTTAGCACATTCAGCGGCAGAATCACGCCAGATGGCACCTTCTGCGATAATGTCTTCAGCTTTTGACTTTGTTCTTGAATAAACTGTTACCTGAAACCCTTTTTTCATCAGATTGCGGATCATGGACTTGCCCATGACACCGGCACCGATAAAACCAACATTTTTAATCATGATACATGCCTCCTAAAAAGTTTTTGGTATCTGCCAAATCAAATTGTTTTGATTTACTTTATTATAGAAGTGTATCATATCATAAAGTTTACGACAATGGCTGAAGAGAATATACGGAATGTATACATGATATTGGTATTGAGAAAAAGCCTTTTGCAGCAAAACAAAATTTTCTAACTTTAAACAGATAAAATATTACTGCAATTCAGTGAAATCTATTGACAAACAGAGGACATATTGCTAAAATAAGCGTTGACAGTCATGCCGAAAGAAGGCAGGCTTGCCGGGAATGCATGCAGGTCGCTTCGGGGAAAGGATGTAATTGAACATGAAAGAACGCAAGAAGATATTAACGATGCTGGTGGAGAATAACTATGGTGTTACCAGTCGTGTTTCCGGTATGTTCAGCAGACGAGGCTTCAACCTGGACAGTTTTACAGGATGTGATACACTGGATCCAAGATTTTCCAGAATTACAGTAGTTGTTCATGGTGATGAGCAGGTACTGGAACAGATTGAGAAACAGGTCAGAAAGCTGGAAGATGTGATCTATGTGACAGATTTGACAGCAGTAGATTCGGTCTGTCGTGAACTGATGCTTGTGAAGATCCGGGTACTTCCGGAAAACCGTCAGTCTATTATGGCAGTCAGCAGCATTTTCCACGGCAAAGTGGTGGATGTGACAAGGGATTCTATGATCATCGAGCTGACAGGCAAACAGGAGAAACTGGATGCATTTATTAATCTGCTGGATGGCTATGAGATACTTGAAGTTGCCAGTACAGGCCTGACAGGTCTGGAACGCGGTTCAGAGTGTGTTGTGCCTTTGAAGGCGAAGAGCTTTTAACAGGCAGGAGTGATAACAGAATAATAGGTATTTATTATCCATTATTAATACATTTATTTTTATACTATCAGGAGGTTTCATAACAATGGCTAAGATTTTTTATGAACAGGACTGTAATCTCTCATTATTAGAGGGCAAGACAATCGCCATTATCGGTTACGGCAGCCAGGGACATGCTCATGCAAAGAATTTAAAGGATTCAGGATGCCATGTCATCATTGGTCTTTACAAAGGCAGCAAGTCCTGGGCTAAAGCTGAATCAGAAGGTTTTGAAGTTTATACATCTGCAGAAGCAGCTAAGAAGGCTGATATCATCATGATTCTGATCAATGATGAGAAACAGGCTGCACTTTACAAAGACGAGATCGAACCAAACCTGGAAGCAGGCAACATGCTGATGTTTGCTCATGGTTTCAATATCCATTTCGGAACAATCGTGCCTCCTAAGGATGTTGATGTTACAATGATCGCACCTAAGGCACCTGGTCATACAGTAAGAAGTGAGTATGTAGCAGGTAAAGGTACACCTTGTCTGATCGCTGTAGAACAGGATGCAACAGGCAAAGCTCAGGAACTGGCTTTAGCTTATGCACTTGGTATCGGCGGTGCAAGAGCAGGTGTTCTGGAAACAACATTCAGAATCGAAACAGAAACTGACCTTTTCGGCGAACAGGCAGTCCTTTGCGGTGGTGTTTGTGCACTGATGCAGGCTGGTTTTGAAACACTGGTTGAAGCTGGCTACGACCCAAGAAATGCATACTTCGAATGTATCCATGAAATGAAACTGATCGTAGACCTGATCTATCAGTCAGGCTTTGCCGGCATGAGATACTCTATCTCCAACACAGCAGAGTACGGTGATTATATCACAGGTCCTAAGATTGTTACAGAAGATACAAAGAAAGCAATGAAACAGATTCTGTCCGATATCCAGGATGGTACATTTGCAAAAGAATTCTTACTGGATATGTCTGATGCAGGCAAGCAGGTACACTTCAAAGCAATGAGAAAGAAAGCTGCAGAACATCCATCAGAAAAAGTTGGTGAAGAAATCAGAAAACTTTACAGCTGGAATGGCGAAGACAAACTGATCAACAACTAATTCTTCTGTTTTTCAAGAGAATAACGATAAGAGAGGTCATCACTCGAAAGAGGGATGGCTTCTTTTTTTTGTGACAAGCGATACGTTTAAATACATTTTTTTGAAAAGAAATTAACGATGGAAACGTTTCATTCGGAAAAAACACTTTCCAAACGGAAAGGATACCGTTTGGAAAAAGACAAATTGTATTTAAATAAATACAATTAAATTTGGCTAGTCTGCTCACAAATCAAATAAATATTTGTGAATAAATGCTAAAACAATTAAAATATAAACTGAAAATAATGTTAAATAAACATCGAAGTCTGACAATAAGAGCGTTAAACTATAAATTATTGTTGACTATAAAACAATTTGGTGCTAAGATGAAGACATCAAAGGAACTGAAGGCTCGAGCATCAAGTCAATTTTACACAATGAAGGGGGGACAACATATGAAGACTTGTTTACAGGAAAAATACGGTTTATTTATTAATGGTCAGTGGCAGCCGGCTTCTGACGGAAAGACATTTAAGAGCTACAATCCGGCCAATGGCGAACTACTGGCAGAGTGTGCACAGGCGACAGATGCAGATCTTGATCTTGCTGTAGATAGTGCATGGAAAGCATGGGATTCATGGAAACAGACAACACCTGCAGAGAGAGCGAAGATTCTGAATAGAATTGCGGACATTATCGATGAGAATGCAGAGCATCTTGCAATGGTAGAGACATTAGATAATGGCAAACCGATTCGTGAGACAATGGCAATTGATATTCCTTATTCGGCTGAACATTTCAGATATTTTGCAGGTGCTGTTCTGGCTGAAGAAGGAACGGCTTCTATGCTGGATGGCAATACAATGAGTCTGATTCTCAGAGAGCCGATTGGTGTTGTTGGTCAGATTGTACCTTGGAATTTCCCATTTTTGATGGCTGCATGGAAGTTGGCACCAGTTCTTGCAAGCGGATGCTGTACCGTCTTTAAACCTTCTAGCACAACATCTTTGAGTGTGCTTGAGTTTGCGAGACTGATTCAGGATGTTCTTCCGGCAGGTGTCTTTAATGTAATCACAGGTTCCGGTTCTGGCGTTGGCAATTCAATGTTAAAACATAAAGGTTTCAGAAAACTGGCATTTACAGGTTCTACAGAGGTCGGCAGAGATGTCGCACTGGCAGCGGCAGAGAAACTGATTCCGTCCACACTGGAACTTGGCGGTAAATCAGCAAATATTTTCTTTGATGACTGTAAGTGGGATATGGCATTAGATGGTCTGCAGCTTGGTATTTTGTTCAATCAGGGTCAGGTCTGCTGCGCTGGTTCAAGAGTATTTGTCCAAGAAGGTATTTATGACAAGTTTGTAGAAGCTGCTGTGAAAGCATTTAATCATGTGAAAGTCGGTCTTCCGTGGGAACAGGATACACAGATGGGTTCACAGATTAATGAAGGGCAGCTTAAGAAGATTCTTTCCTATATAGATATCGCAAAATCAGAAGGTGCAACCATTGCTTGTGGCGGTGAGAGATGTACGGAAGGTGAACTTGCAAAAGGTGCATTTATGAAACCGACACTGATCACGAATGTTACAAATGATATGCGCGTGGCTCAGGAAGAGATTTTTGGACCGGTTGCATGTGTGATCAAGTTCAAGACAGAGGACGAAGTGATTGTGATGGCCAATGACAGCAAATACGGTCTTGGTGGTGCCGTATGGACAAGAGATATCAATCGTGCGATCCGTGTATCAAGAGCGATTGAAACAGGTAGAATGTGGGTCAATACTTACAATGCGATTCCGGCAGGTGCACCGTTTGGTGGCTACAAGCAGTCTGGCATTGGAAGAGAGACACATAAAGTGATTCTTGAACATTATACACAGATGAAGAATATTATGATCAATCTTTCTGAAGCACCGTCAGGCTTTTATCCTGAAAAATAATAGCGAAAGACAATAAAAAACGGATGTTTAATTTTAAATGAGCCGTAAAAAAACAGCATTGTGAAAGAGAATTTCGCAATGCTGTTTTCAGTGCTAAGAAACGAAATCAATGAAAGCGTTGAGAAAACGGTGGGATGATCGGCCTCTTTTCCAGGCAAATCCAATTTCTCTCGGGTGAATAGTCTGCGGGGTGGGGATTTCGACGAGAAGGCCGCTTTTCAGGTCGTCAGCGACAAAATCTCTGATGACACAGGCAATGCCAAGACCGGTTCTGGCGAATTCAATCAGAAGGTCCATTGTTGTGATCTCAATCAGATTGGAGGCATGAATGTGATTTTCCTCAAGGAAATAATCAATAAACTGCCGGGATGCATTGGCTTTGTCAAGAAGCATTAGTGTGCCGGCATTGAGCAGATCCAGGCCGGAGACCTGTGTGCGCATCTGAAGATTGTTGAGATAGCTTGGCGTACAGACGAAAACATCCTCGATTCTTCCCTGTGAAACAAAGGAAATATGTCCGGTGTCTTCCGGTTTGGCCACCAGGCCAAGATCAATAGAGCCGTCTCTGAGCATATCCAGTGTATGGTTGGTGGACTGGCAGGAAATATTGATACTAATATGCGGATACTGCGCAATAAATGTTTTCAGATAAGGCAGCAGGCGGTACCTGCAGAGAGTTGTGCTGACGCCGATGGTAAGGTGCCCAAGTCCCATATCACGAAAGCGGGAGAGTTCCGCTTCTCCTGCTTCAAGAGAGTGGAAAGCGTCCGATACATGATGAAAAAGCAGCAGCCCTTCTTCTGTCAGAGAAACACCACGGGAGGTACGTTCGAAGAGGTGTGTCTGAAGTTCGTTTTCAAGACTGCTGATGGATTTGCTGATGGCAGGCTGACTAATGTAGAGCCGTCTGGCAGCAGCGGAGATGGAGCCGCATTGGGCAACGGTATAAAAAATGCGGTATAAAGAAAGGTTGGTATCCATGGATTTTCCTCCTATAACTGTAACTTATAACCAATATTCGTAATATATATTTCTATTATACATCTAATTATGGTACAATAACAACACTGGAATTTCAACAGAAAAAGGACGGCAAATGACACCAGTTTTACCTGGTGTTTTTAGTTTTATACGTTAACAAGGTAAATTTTTACGTAATTACAGTTGAAATTCCCCAAAAAATAGTTTATTATAGATTTTAACGCAAATGCAAGGCCGTTTGTCCGGGAAAGGGAGATTATCATGAATTATAAGATTGCATTAATTAAAGGTGACGGTATTGGTCCTGAAATTGTAGATGAGGCGGTGAAGGTGCTGAATCAGGTTGGAGAGAAGTATGGTCATACATTTGATTATACAAGAGTACTGATGGGGGGAGAGTCCATTGATGCCTGCGGTGTACCATTAACAGATGAAGCCATTGCACAGTGCAAAGCAAGCGATTCTGTACTGATGGGTTCTATCGGCGGCAATACGACCACATCACCATGGTACAAACTGGAGCCATCCCTTCGTCCGGAGGCTGGTTTGCTGAAACTTCGTAAGTCACTTGGTTTATTTGCCAATATTCGTCCGGCTTATCTGTATGATGAATTAAAGGCAGCATGCCCGATCAAGGATGAGATTATCGGTGATCAGGGATTTGACATGGTGATCATGCGTGAGCTGACAGGCGGTCTTTATTTCGGTGAGAGAAAGACGGTTGAGGAGAATGGGGTTCTGAAAGCTTACGATTCACTGACTTATGATGAGAACGAGATCAGAAGAATTGCCATCAAAGGTTTTGAGATTGCTATGAAGAGACGCAAGAATGTCATTAGTGTTGATAAAGCCAATGTACTTGATTCTTCACGTTTGTGGAGAAAGGTTGTTGAAGAAGTGGCGAAGGATTATCCGGAAGTGACATACTCCCATATGCTGGTTGACAACTGTGCGATGCAACTTGTAAAGAATCCGGGGCAGTTTGATGTTATTCTGACAGAGAATATGTTTGGTGACATTCTTTCTGATGAAGCAAGTGAGATTACAGGTTCCATCGGTATGCTGTCATCCGCCAGCCTCAGCGAGACAAGCCTTGGTCTGTATGAACCTAGTCATGGCTCTGCACCGGATATTGCAGGAACGAATCAGGCAAATCCGATCGCAACTATTCTTTCGGCGGCTATGATGCTTAGATATTCATTAAACCTTGACAAGGAAGCAGATGCTATTGAAGCGGCAGTTAAGGCTGTTTTGAAGAAAGGACTCAGAACGGTTGATATTATGTCTGAAGGCTGTACACAGCTTGGCTGCAAAGAAATGGGCGATGCTATCGCAGCAGAGATTCAGTAAATTTTTGGTTTACACAGGAAGTTATGTTTCATGTGAAGACATACAGAAGTTTGTGGCAAAAGGTATAGAGATAAATACATATAGATATTTTTTCAGGAAGGAATTAATAGAATGAAGAGTGATAATGTAAAAAGCGGTATGCAGCAGGCACCGCATCGTTCCTTGTTTAATGCACTGGGGATGACTCAGGAAGAAATGAAGAAACCACTTGTAGGTATCGTAAGTTCCTACAATGAAATTGTACCGGGCCATATGAACCTGGACAAGATTGTCAATGCAGTTAAGCTTGGTGTTGCCATGGCAGGCGGTACACCGGTTGTTTTCCCGGCAATTGCTGTCTGTGACGGTATTGCTATGGGGCATATCGGTATGAAGTATTCCCTTGTAACACGTGATCTGATCGCAGATTCCACAGAGGCAATGGCTATTGCCCATCAGTTTGATGCATTGGTTATGGTGCCGAACTGTGATAAGAATGTTCCAGGACTTCTGATGGCAGCAGCCAGAGTGAATGTGCCGACTGTATTTGTCAGCGGCGGTCCGATGTTAGCCGGCCATGTAAAAGGACAGAAGACGAGCCTTTCCAGTATGTTTGAAGCAGTCGGTTCCTACGCAGCAGGCAAGATGTCTGAGGAAGATGTGCTTGACTATGAACAGCATGCTTGTCCGACCTGCGGTTCCTGTTCCGGTATGTATACTGCCAATAGTATGAACTGTCTGACAGAAGCCATCGGCATGGGCCTTCAGGGCAACGGCACAATTCCGGCTGTTTATTCCGAACGTATTAAATTGGCAAAACATGCGGGTATGAAGGTTATGGAACTTCTTGAGAAGAATATCCGTCCGAGAGATATCCTGACAGAGAAGGCATTTATGAACGCACTGACAGTGGATATGGCCCTGGGATGTTCTACCAATACAATGCTCCATCTTCCTGCTATTGCCCATGAAGCAGGTGTTGAGATCAATCTTGATATTGCCAATGAACTCAGCGCAAAGACACCGAACCTGTGTCATCTGGCACCGGCCGGTCATACATATATGGAAGAACTCAATGAAGCAGGCGGTGTTTACGCTGTAATGAACGAATTGAATAAGAAAGGACTTCTTTATACAGACCTGATCACTGCAACAGGCAAGACTGTTGGTGAGAATATCAAAGGCTGTGAGAATAAGAACCCTGAAGTGATCCGTCCAATTGACAATCCATACAGCCAGACAGGCGGTATTGCTGTACTGAAGGGTAATCTTGCAGTGAACGGCAGCGTTGTTAAACGTTCTGCAGTTGTTCCTGAGATGATGGTACATGAAGGACCTGCACGTGTCTTTGACTGTGAAGAGGATGCCATTGCAGCAATCAAGGGTGGTAAGATTGTACCGGGAGATGTTGTTGTTATCCGTTATGAGGGACCAAAGGGCGGACCTGGCATGAGAGAAATGCTGAATCCGACATCTGCCATCGCAGGCATGGGTCTGGGCTCCAGTGTGGCACTGATCACAGACGGACGTTTCTCAGGTGCCTCCAGAGGTGCCTCCATCGGTCATGTTTCTCCGGAGGCAGCACTTGGCGGCAATATTGCGCTTGTTGAAGAGGGTGATATTATCAAGATCAATATTCCTGAAAATACATTGAATGTCGATGTTTCTGAAGAAGTGCTTGCCGAGAGAAGAGCAAAATGGCAGCCAAGAGAGCCGAAGGTTACAACAGGTTATCTGGCACGTTACGCTGCACTTGTTACAGACAGCAGTAAGGGTGCAATCCTTCAGGCTCCGACAGTATAGATATCGGAAGGGAAGAATAGAATGTTATTAACAGGAGCAGAAATTGTAGTTGAATGTCTGAAAGAGCAGGGTGTGGATACAGTTTTCGGCTATCCCGGCGGTGCGATCCTCAATGTGTATGATGCGCTTTACAAACACAGCGATGAGATCAGACATGTCTTAACTTCACATGAGCAGGGGGCTTCCCATGCGGCAGATGGTTATGCCCGTGCAACAGGTAAAGTTGGTGTGTGCCTGGCAACATCCGGACCGGGAGCAACCAATATTGTTACAGGTATTGCGACAGCTTATATGGATTCCGTTCCGGTGGTCGCTATCACCTGCAATGTCAATGTCAATCTTCTTGGCAAAGATAGTTTTCAGGAAATCGATATCGCCGGTATTACAATGCCGGTGACAAAGCATAATTTTATTGTTAAAGATGTGAATAAGCTGGCGGATACCATCCGCCGTGCCTTTTCCATTGCCCAGACAGGTCGTCCGGGCCCTGTCCTTGTGGATATCCCGAAGGATGTGACCGGTGCAGAGGCTGAATATGAATATAAGAAGCCGACACCGATCAAACGGAAGGCAGATCAGATCAATGAGGAAACTGTACAGGAAGTCATCGGTCTGATAGAACATTCTTTAAGACCTTTTATTCTCGTGGGCGGCGGTGTGATCCGTGCGGATGCGGCAGATGAACTCAGGGAATTTGCAGCTAAAGTGCAGGCGCCGGTAGCAGATACATTGATGGGCAAAGGTGCATTTGACGGCAGAGAAGACGCTTACACAGGTATGGTTGGTATGCATGGTACCAAGACATCCAATTATGGTATTACAGAATCCGATCTGCTGATTGCCATCGGTACACGTTTTTCTGACCGTGTTCTGGGCAATGTCAAGGCATTTGCCAGACATGCGGATCTTGTACATATTGATGTGGATGCTGCGGAAGTCAACAAAAACGTTATGTGCAAGTATTCGATTGAGGGCGACGCCAAGGTGGTACTTCAGATCTTGAATCAGAAACTTCAGCAGCAGGATCATGAGCCGTGGATGCGTCATATCCGTGAGATGAAGTCACGTTATCCGATGAATTACAACCATGAAGTACTGACAGGGCCAGGTGTTGTCGAGAGTATTTATAAGGCAACAAACGGTGATGCGATTATTTGTACAGAAGTTGGGCAGAACCAGATGTGGGCTGCGCAATTTTATAAATATAAAGAACCTAGACAGTTTATCTCATCCGGTGGTCTTGGCACGATGGGATATGGCCTTGGTGCTGCACTTGGTGCAAAGCTGGGATGCCCGGACAGAACAGTAATCAATGTTGCCGGAGATGGTTGTTTCCGAATGAACATGAATGAGCTGGCAACAGCTTCCAGATATCAGATTCCGGTCATTGAAGTGGTTGTCAACAACCATGTACTTGGTATGGTCAGACAGTGGCAGACATTGTTTTATGGCGAACGCTATTCAGCAACAGTTTTAAATGACAGTGTTGATTATGTAAAGGTTGCCGAAGCCCTGGGCGTGGATGGCCGACGCGTGACAACACAGAAAGAATTTGATGAAGCCATTCAGTGGGCGATCAATTTAAAGAAGCCGGTTCTCATCGATTGTATGATTGATCCGGATGATAAGGTATGGCCGATGGTTGCTCCCGGAGCATCCATTGCAGATACATTTTCCGAGGAAGACCTCGACAATTAATATCCGTAAACCACCTTTTGGTTTAAATATATAATAATTCATCTAAAAAGGAGAGAAGAAAAATGAGCAGAGTTTATAACTTTTCAGCAGGACCAGCTGTGCTGCCTGTTGAAGTATTGCAGGAAGCAGCAGATGAAATGCTTGACTACAGAGGCACTGGCATGTCAGTAATGGAGATGAGCCATCGATCTAAAGCTTTCGACAATATTATTAAAGAAGCAGAAGCTGATTTAAGAAAGCTCATGAATATTCCAGACAACTATAAGGTGTTGTTCCTTCAGGGTGGTGCTTCACAGCAGTTTGCCATGATTCCTATGAACTTCATGAAAAATAGAAAAGCGGGATATATCCTGACTGGTCAGTGGGCTAAGAAAGCATTTTCAGAAGCTAAGATTTTCGGTGAAGCTGTCGAATTAGCCTCATCAGCAGACAAAACATTTACATATATTCCGGACTGCAGTGACCTGCCGATTACGGATGATATGGATTATGTGTATATTTGTGAAAACAACACAATTTATGGTACTAAATACCATACGTTGCCAAATACAAAAGGTAAATTACTGATTGCCGATCAGTCCTCATGTTTCTTATCAGAGCCTGTTGATGTGACAAAATATGGTATGATTTATGCCGGCGTTCAGAAGAATGTAGGCCCTGCTGGTACTGTTATTGCCATCATCAGAGAAGATCTGATTACAGATGATGTTCTTCCGGGTACACCAACCATGCTGAAGTACAAGACTCAGGCAGACAATGATTCTCTGTACAATACACCGCCTTGCTATGGTATTTATATCTGCGGCAAAGTCTTCAAATGGCTGTTAAAGACAGGCGGCCTTGAAGAGAGAAAGAAAATCAATGAAGCCAAGGCAAAGATTCTCTATGATTTCCTTGATCAGAGCAAAATGTTCAAAGGTACTGTTGAGAAGGAAAGCCGTTCTATCATGAATGTTCCTTTTGTAACAGGTGATGCGGATCTGGATGCCAAATTTGTTGCAGAAGCCAAGGCAGCCGGTTTTGAGAATCTGAAAGGCCATCGTACCGTTGGCGGTATGAGAGCCAGCATTTACAATGCAATGCCTACAGAAGGTGTTGTAGCTCTTGTTGATTTTATGAAGAAGTTTGAGGAAGAGAATACAAAATAGGCCGAATTGTCCGGAGGTAATGATCATGAAAATTAGTTGCTTAAATCCAATTGCTGCTGTAGGAATGCAGCTTTTTACAGATGCTTATGAGAAGGTTGACGATTTTTCTGCAAGTGATGCAGCACTTGTAAGAAGTGCCAGTGTTCATGAACTGGAACTGCCGGATCAGCTGCTGGCAATCGCCAGAGCCGGTGCGGGTGTCAATAATATTCCATTGGACAAATGTGCAGAAAAAGGTATTGTTGTCTTTAATACACCGGGTGCCAATGCCAATGGTGTAAAGGAAGCTGTTCTTGCAGGTCTTTTCCTTGGCGCAAGAGATATTGTCGGCGGCGTAAACTGGGTTCAGACAGTGAAGGAAGATCCGAATGTGGCCAAACTTGTTGAGAAAGGCAAGAAACAGTTTGCCGGCACAGAGATCATGGGCAAGAAGATCGGCGTAATCGGTCTGGGTGCCATCGGTGTTCTGGTAGCCAATGCCTGTGTGGCACTTGGTATGGAAGTTTATGGTTATGACCCGTTCATTTCTGTTGACGCTGCATGGAATCTGTCAAAGGATATCAAACATATTGCCAATGTTGAAGATATCTATGCAAATTGTGATTATATTACAGTGCATGTACCTTTGATGGACAGCACAAAGAAGATGATCAATGCAGATGCATTTGCGAAGATGAAAGATGGCGTCATTGTGCTGAACTTTGCACGTGACCTGTTGGTAGATGATGATGCCCTTGAAGCAGCCATTGCAGCGGGTAAGGTCAGAAAGTATATCACAGATTTCCCGAATGCAAAGACAGCTCAGATGAATGGCGTTGTGGCCATCCCTCATCTTGGTGCTTCTACAGAAGAATCAGAAGATAACTGTGCAGTGATGGCAGTGAAAGAATTGAGAGATTATCTTGAGAATGGTAATATCACACATTCTGTCAATTATCCTGCTTGTGATATGGGTATCTGCAAAGCCGCCGGACGTATTACAATCTGCCATAAGAATATCCCGAATATGCTGGGACAGCTGACAGGTGCATGTGCGGCTGAAGGCATCAATATTGAGGATATGACCAACAAGTCCAAAGGCGACTGGGCATACACAATGATGGATATCGGTTCCGAGGTTTCAGAAGCCCTTGTTGAGAAACTGGCAGCTATTAACGGAGTTGTAAAAGTACGAAAGGTGAAATAGCTTTATGGCCAATGTCAAACCTTTTCGGGCAATCAGGCCGTCATCTGCGCTGGCTGCGCAGGTGGCGGCTTTGCCTTATGATGTCTATAACAGAGAAGAAGCAGCGGAGAAAGTGAAAGGGCATCCTTTGTCTTTTCTTAATATTGACCGCCCGGAGACACAGTTTGATCCATCTATGGATATGTATGCGGACTGTGTTTATGAAAAAGCAAAAGAAATGCTGGACAGAGAGATTGCAGAGGGTGTTTTTGTTCAGGATGAACAGAAATGTTATTATCTGTATGAACTGACCATGAACGGCCGAACACAGACAGGCATTACTGCTTGTGTATCTATTGATGATTATCTGCATCAGGTTGTCAAAAAACATGAAGATACGAGAGCGGAGAAAGAACAGGACCGTATCCGACATGTGGATGTCTGCAGTGCTCAGACAGGACCGATTTTTCTGACATACAGAACCAATCCGATCCTTTCTTATATCGTCTGTCATGTGAAGGAAGAATTGCCTGTGTATGATTTTGAGGCGGAAGATGGCATACAACACAGAGTGTGGATTGTTGATGATGACCTTGCGGTAGCTGCCATTGAAAAAGCCTTTGCGGCTGTTGATGCCTTGTACATTGCTGATGGTCATCATCGTGCAGCCAGTGCCTTTAAAGTGGGCATGAAGCGGCGAAGAACCCATCCGGCTTATAATGGAACAGAAGAATTCAATTATTTTCTTGCAGTTTTATTCCCGGAGGAAGAATTGAAGATTATGGATTATAATCGTTTGGTGAAAAGTCTGAATGGCTGGTCAAAAGAAGATTTTCTTGAGAGAATCCGACGGGACTTTACAGTGGAGTATGTAGGGAAGAAAGCTGTCTATCCATCTCAAAAGGGTGAATTCGGTATGTATCTGGAGCATGAGTGGTATAAATTGACAGTCCATCCGGACAAGACATCAGATGATCCTGTTGATGGACTGGATGTTTCGATTCTTCAGATGAACCTGCTGGATCCGGTACTTGGTATTGAAGATCCCAGAACAGATGAGAACATCGAATTCGTCGGAGGAATCAGAGGTCTGGGAGAGCTTGAAAAACGCTGTCACGAAGACATGGCGGCGGCGTTTTCAATGTATCCTACATCCATACAGGAATTGTTGACCGTGGCCGATGCAGGACGGCTCATGCCGCCGAAATCCACATGGTTTGAACCAAAATTGAGGTCAGGCCTGTTCATCCATCAAATCGAAAAATAGCAGAGCGCTCTCAATAAACTTCTAGAAAGGATTTTCAATGAATATGTTCAATCACAGGTGCTTCCGGTGAATAAATTCATTGAAAATCCTTTTCTTTAAAGCTTATAGGCCGCACCACCTTATTTTTTGGGATTAATAAGGTTCACGTCCATATGGTCATATGGAATTTCAATGCCTTCTGCGTCGAAGGCTTTTTTGATGACTTCACGGATTTCAAAACGTGTCTCCCAGTATTTGTCGGTGATTGCCCAGACTCTCAAAACCACTCGAACAGAGCTGCTGTCAAAATCCTGAACAAAGACAAGAGATTCATGTGTTTTAGAGAGGGTTTGACATTCGGAAGCGACATTCAATAACACTGTCCTGACCCGGTCTATATTCTCATCGTAGCTGATGCTGACAGGAAAATCTATACGTCGGCTTTCCTGATTCGTCAGATTGGTTACCGGCGAATCTGCCAGTTTGCCGTTGGGAATACAGACCATTTCATTATTGGCAGTCAGAAGCCGGGTATAAATAATCTCAATAGATATGACCGTTCCCTCATGACCGTTTCCGTCATTGATGTAGTCGCCAACAACAAAAGGTTTCATGATCAGCAGAAGAACGCCGCCTGCAAAATTGGCAAGGCTGCCCTGAACGGCGAGACCGATGGCTAAACTGGCGGAAGTCAGCAAAGCGATGAGAGAAGTGGTATCCACCCCTAACTTGTTGATGACAATAATGGCTAGCAGTGTTCTTAATCCGAATTTGGTCAGTGAATTGATGAAACTTGTTACGCTGGCATCAAGTCTTGTTTTATCAAGGGAATGGCGAACAATTTTACAGGCAAACCTGGTCAAATACCATCCAATGATAAGAATGATCATTGCACTGACAAAAATGTGTGCTTTGCTGATAACATAATCGATTACTTTCTGAAGATAATCAATGGATTGTTCAGCCGTTTCGGCCAGATCACTGGCTGTGGCAGCTGAGACTAAAATGTGCATAAGGAACCTCCTTTTTACAAAAGATGATAATAGATGGAGAGATTTCGCATCTTCTGGAAAGTGTCTCCTGATTTGAATCTATTATAGCATATTAAAAGAAAAAAGAAATTAAAAGTTGTTTGTCGAAAAATCGCCCATTTGTCAAAATTTGTGGTATGATGTGGAAACAATAGATGGTGGAAGGAGGTTTGTCAGGGTGGATATTGCAGAGCGTATCATTAAACTGAATGAGAAGAGGGGATGGTCTGTTTATCGGCTGGCCAAGGAAGCGAAGATTTCATCGTCAACTTTGACGAATATGATGCGGCGGGGAACCTGCCCCTCGTTGACCACACTGGAACGTTTGTGTGAAGCGTATGGAATTACATTGGCGGAGTTCCTTTATGATCAGGAAGATCTGATTCATCTGAATGAAGCACAGAAGCGGCATTTGGATCGCTGGAATTTACTGACAGAGAGACAGAAGAGAGCAGTGGAACTCTTTATAGATGGACTGAGACAGATTGGATAGGGAATGATATTTTTAGAAGACACAGATAAGATAAAAAGCCGGATATTCATTTATGCATAGACATAAAGGGGATATCCGGCTTTCGATTATTTTATAAAGAATGGATTGTTATGATTCAACAAATACTGAACAGGCTGGTATTTAGTTTTCTTCTAGATAACGGCTGTTGATATCAATGACTTTCTGCATGGCTTCATGGCCCGGAGCACCGATGGTCTGACGCAGGCTGACACAGGTCTTCATGCTGATGGCTTCATAGACGTCTTCTTCGAAGACAGGACTGATTTTCTTGTATTCTTCCAGAGGCAGGTCATCCAGGGCGATACCTTTGTCGATACAGATCAGAACAAGCTGTCCGATGATGCCGTGGGCATCACGGAATGGTACGCCGTGTTTAACAAGATAATCGGCAGCATCAGTAGCGTTGGTGAAACCATTTTTGCTGCTGGCAGCCATGGTTTCTTTGTTGACATGCATGGTTTTGATCATGCCGTTGAACAGAGCCAGGCAGCCTTTGACTGTATCGATAGCATCGAAGGTCAGTTCTTTGTCTTCCTGCATATCTTTGTTATAAGCAAGCGGAAGGCCTTTCATGGTTGTGAGAAGAGATGTCAATGCGCCATAGACACGGCCTGTTTTGCCTCGGATCAGTTCGGCAATATCAGGATTCTTCTTCTGAGGCATGATGGAACTGCCGGTAGAATAGGCATCATCCAGTTCGATGAAGCGGTATTCATTGCTGTTCCAGAGGATGATCTCTTCACAGAAACGGCTCAGATGCATCATGATCGTGGACAGGGCACTGAGGTATTCGATGAGGTAGTCTCTGTCGGATACAGAATCCATACTGTTGAGGGTTGGGCCTGTGAAACCGAGAAGGCTGGCTGTATATTCACGATCCAGGGGATAAGTTGTGCCTGCCAGCGCACCTGCACCCAACGGGCAGTAGTTCATACGCTCATGAATGTCATGGAGTCTTGAACGGTCACGCTTGAACATTTCGAAATAAGCACCGATGTGGTGAGCCAGTGTAACAGGCTGTGCTTTCTGCAGATGTGTAAAGCCCGGCATATAAGTATCGATGTGTTCTTTCATCAGATCAAGCAGTGTGGTCATCAGTTCTTTGACCAGTTCGTCTGTTGCCAGAACTTCATCGCGAGTGTAGAGTTTCATATCAAGGGCTACCTGGTCATTACGGCTGCGTCCTGTATGGAGCTTCTTGCCGGTATCACCGGTGCGTTCAATCAGGATAGATTCCACGAAGCTGTGGATATCTTCATATTCCTCTGTAATCTGTAATTTGCCGGATTCGATATCGCTGCAGATTTCTTTCAGTGCTGAGATGATGGTATCACGTTCAGCATCTGTGATGATTGCCTGTTTGGCAAGCATTGTGACATGGGCGATACTGCCCTGAATATCCTGATGATAGAACTTCTGATCGAAAGTGATCGAAGCATTAAAGTTATGTACAAGCTGGTTTTCTTCTTTGGTAAAGCGTCCGCCCCAGAGTTTCATCGGTTAATTCATCCTTTCCTTTATTATATTATTCAGGACTCGATTGCAAGTCCCGGTGCGTCATTCGGGTCTGCTTTGCAGACAAAGTTTTCACTGGTTTATATCTTATCGTGTTTTCAGGGGGATTGCAAGAAAAACAGTACAAATTCAATACAAAAAGTTGTTTACAACCTGATAATACTATGCTACAATGATTGAGTATGAGTTTTAACCTGTGCCCAGATCAAGGAATCTCCAACCGGATCCTGGCATAAGGCATTTATTAAGATTTAGGAGGATTTATTAATGATTACAGCAGAACAGAAAAAAGAAATCGTAGCTAAATATGGTAAGACACCTGAAGATACAGGTTCACCAGAAGTTCAGATCGCACTTTTATCAGCAAGAATCGCTGACCTTACAGAGCATCTGAAGACACACAAGAAAGACCATCATTCAAGACGTGGTATGCTTAAGATGGTTGGTCAGAGACGTGGCTTACTTGATTACCTGAAGAAGACAGATATCGAGAGATACAGAGCTATCGTTGAGAAGTTAGGTTTAAGAAGATAATTATTATCTATCATGGGGCTGTCGGTAAAGGTATTATGCGGCAGCCCTGTTTGCGTTGCACGAACTATCAGGAGCATCTGGAAATTCCAGAATTGTTACTGTCCGAGACCACTGAAAAGTTAATCAGAGCGAGGCATTGGTTGATTATTCAGTAGTTTCGGAAGGCTCCTGAGAAATTTATAATTTATAAAAGGAGATTGAAAATGGCAAAAGAATACAAAAGTTTTTCCATGGAACTTGCCGGCAGAACACTTCGTGTAGAAGTAGGACATGTTGCTGCTCAGGCAAATGGCGCTGCCCTTATGTATTATGGTGACACATGTGTGTTATCAACAGCAACAGCTTCAGAGAAACCGAGAGATGGTATTGACTTCTTCCCGTTAAGTGTTGAATTTGAAGAGAAGATGTACTCTGTAGGCAAGATCCCGGGCGGTTTTAATAAGCGTGAAGGTAAGGCAAGCGAGAATGCGGTCCTTACAGCGAGAGTTATCGACAGACCGATGCGTCCGCTCTTCCCTAAAGATTATAGAAATGATGTGACACTGAACAATCTTGTTTTGTGTGTGGATCAGACATGCAGCCCTGAGCTGACAGCAATGCTTGGTTCTGCCATTGCAACATGTATTTCTGATATTCCATTTGATGGCCCGTGTGCCATGACACAGGTTGGTATGATCAATGGTGAGTTTATTATTAACCCATCCAATGAGCAGAAATCCGTATCCGATCTTGCACTGACAGTTGCTTCTACTCGTGAGAAAGTAATTATGATTGAAGCAGGTGCCAATGAAGTACCTGAAGACAAGATGATCGAGGCTATTTATGCAGCTCATGATGTTAACCAGGAGATCATCAAATTCATCGATCAGATTGTTGCAGAATGCGGCAAAGAGAAGAAGGATTATGAGCATTATGCTATTCCTGAAGAATTAAATGCAGCTATGAAGGAACTCTTTCCGCCGGAAGCAATGGAAGAAGCTGTATTTGCAGATGAGAAGCAGACAAGAGATGCCAATATCCGTGTTATTAAAGACAAGCTCGCAGAAGCATTTGCAGATAAGGAAGAGTGGCTGCCTCTGATTGACGATGCTGTTTATCAGTATCAGAAGAAGACAGTACGTAAGATGATTCTCAAGGATCACAAGCGCCCTGACGGCCGTGCCATTGACCAGATTCGTCCACTGGCAGCAGAAATCGATCTGTTTGCAAGAACACATGGTTCTGCAATGTTTACAAGAGGTCAGACTCAGATTTGTACCATCACAACACTGGCACCATTATCAGATGCTCAGAAGGTAGACGGTCTGAATGAATTTGTGACAAGCAAACGTTATATGCATCATTATAACTTCCCATCATACTCAGTTGGTGAGACAAAGCCTTCAAGAGGTCCGGGACGTCGTGAGATCGGTCATGGTGCATTGGCTGAGAGAGCATTAGTGCCTGTTCTTCCTTCAGAAGAAGAGTTCCCATATGCTATTCGTACGGTATCTGAGACATTTGAGTCCAATGGTTCTACATCACAGGCTTCCATCTGTGCATCCACCATGTCTCTGATGGCTGCCGGTGTTCCGATTAAGAAACCTGTTGCAGGTATCTCCTGTGGTCTTGTAACTGGCGATGTAGATGATGATTATCTTGTACTGACAGATATTCAGGGCCTTGAAGATTTCTTCGGTGATATGGACTTCAAGGTAGCCGGTACACACGATGGCATCACAGCAATCCAGATGGATATCAAGATTCATGGCCTGACACGTCCGATTGTTGAAGAAGCGATCAGAAGAACAAAGCAGGCAAGAGAGTACATCCTTACTGAGATTATCGAACCTTGCATCTCTGAACCGCGTAAGGAAGTCGGCGAATTCGCTCCGAAGATCCAGCAGATCAAGATCGATCCTTCCAAGATCGGTGATGTTGTAGGTCAGAAGGGTAAAGTCATCAACCAGATCATCGACGAAACAGGTGTGAAGATCGATATCACAGATGATGGTGCTGTATCTATCTGCGGCGTAGACAAAGTCGGCATTCAGAAAGCAATCGATATGATCACAATGATCGTATCTGATTTCGAAGAAGGCCGTATCTACACAGGTAAGGTTGTCAGCATCAAGGAATTCGGTGCATTCCTTGAATTTGCACCTGGCAAAGAGGGTATGGTTCATATCTCCAAGCTTGACAAAAAGCGCGTAAATCACGTAGAAGATGTACTGACACTTGGTGATGTCATCAAAGTTAAATGCATGGGTAAAGACAAGATGGGACGTATCAGCTTCAGCAAGAAAGATGCAGAATAATCAGCAGATACAGATGTTTATAAAAGCACATAAATGATCAATAAATAGAGGATATCATTTTGCGGAGATAAAAATCCACAGAATGGTATCCTTTTGTTGTTTTCAAGCGGCGGTATATGGTAAGATAGATATAAGTAATGGAAAAGGCATGTTATGGAGGATGAAGCATGAAGGTAAGGATATGTCCGCTGTGTGACAGCGAAATGAAAAAAGCCCACTATTGTGATACGTGTCATTCTTTTGTATGGCGTCCTGAGATCCTGGATGTTCATTATAATGCACAGCAGAGAGGAATGGGAGAAGAAGATTGTGCTTATGGTGCGGAACATGATAAGAAAGATCACTATGGGAAACATAATGGAAGATTTTCGGATGTGCTGAAGAAAGCGGGGAAAACATCTAAAAAACCTTCGTCGCATGAGGAGGTATACGGACAAAACACTCAGAAAACGACAGCTCATCATCGAAGCAAAGAAATGCCGGATGAGAACAAGCGCAAAGCAGGAGGGTGTCTTGCAAAGATTATATTGGCGGTTATTATTTTGAATGCAGTGATTGGCAGTGTGGGATCGAGCCTTTTTAATTTCTTTACAGGAGATGAATTCCGCTGTCACATTGAAAATGTACTGAATGAATTGGGAATTGAAGATGATATATCAATCTGGGAAAGTGAATCAGAAGACGCTGATGATAACAGTCATTTTGAAATGACGAAAGATGAGTTGGAAGAAGTCCTTTCGGCATGGGTGAATAACGAATATGGGCAGGCTTTGCAGAAAACAGAAGATAATGTTGAGCAGGAAGGTACATATGTGGATGAGGATGGAAATGAATATAGTATACCTGAGATAGGTACTTACTACACTATGGGTGAGAATCAGGACTATCTGGCACTTTATAGCGATCATGACACGTCGCAGGTGAAGGTAGTAACGGCCATGTTTGAAGATGAAGAGAGGGCGAAAAGTTTTGGGGTGATGACTGCATTGATATTGGATCCGGAGAGCGGATATGATCCTTCAGACTGGGAGGCAGAACTGGATGAATTAATTGATCGGGTTAAGGAAGAAAATGTCGGACAATCAGAGTATGGATATGTCAGCAGAGAGTTTGATGATATGGTAGTTGTTGCTGCAAAATTCACTACGGGTGAGATATGCCTAACCTTTGAAATGATGGATTTTCAGTGATTGTGTGAAAAAATAAACAACATAGACAGGTTATAATCTTGACGATTTATACAACTTGTATTAAAATAGAGTATGAAGAATGACTACCTGTCAATAAAGTGTTTATTGATATGGTCATATATAGAAAGGAGAAAAATATCATGGCAAAAGTTATGAAAACTATGGATGGTAATACAGCTGCTGCTTGGACTTCTTATGCGTTCACAGAAGTTGCTGGTATCTTCCCGATCACACCATCCTCACCTATGGCAGAAGTAACTGACGATTGGGCAGCCAACGGCAGAAAGAACATCTTCGGTCAGACTGTTGATGTAGTAGAAATGGAATCTGAGGCAGGTGCTTCAGGTACAGTTCATGGTTCTATTTCTTCAGGTGCATTAACAACTACTTATACAGCTTCCCAGGGCTTATTACTTATGATCCCTAACATGTATAAGATCGCAGGTGAATTATTGCCTTGTGTATTCCATGTAAGTGCCAGAGCATTAGCTTATCATGCATTAAACATCTTCGGCGATCACTCTGACGTTATGGCATGTCGTCAGACAGGCTTCGCAATGCTCTGTTCTAACTCCGTTCAGGAAGTTATGGACCTGGCTGCAGTTGCTCATCTTGCTACAATCAAAGGCAGAGTTCCATTCCTTCATTTCTTTGATGGCTTCAGAACATCTCATGAAATTCAGAAAGTTGAATGTACAGATTACGATGAATTAGCTAAATTAGTAGATTACGATGCACTGGCAGAGTTCAGAAAATCCGCTCTGAACCCAGAACATCCAGTTATGAGAGGTACAGCTCAGAACCCAGATGTTTACTTCCAGGGTCGTGAAGCAAGCAACAAGTTCTACGATGCACTTCCAGAAATCGTAGAAGAATACATGGCTAAAGTCAGCGAGATGACAGGTCGTGAATACAAGCTGTTCAACTACTATGGTGCTCCAGATGCTGATCGTGTTATCATCGCTATGGGTTCTATGTGTGAAGCAGCTGAAGAAGTTATCGATTACCTGACAGCTAAAGGCGAAAAAGTTGGTATCGTTAAAGTACATCTGTACAGACCTTTCAGAGCAGACAAACTGTTCGAAGCTATTCCTGCAACAGTTAAGAAGATTGCTGTTATGGATAGAGTTAAGGAAGTTACAGGTTACGGCGAACCATTATATGTTGATGTCTGTGCAGCAGCATTCAAAGAAGGCAAGACATATGATATCGTTGGCGGTCGTTACGGCCTTGGTTCTAAGGACGTTACTCCAGGTTCCATCATCTCTATCTATGAGAACCTGAAAGCAGATCAGCCAAAGAACAACTTCACAATCGGTATCGTTGATGATGTTACAGGTCATTCCTTACCAATCATCCCTGAAGTTGATGTTGCTCCAGCTGGTACAACAAGCTGTAAGTTCTGGGGTCTTGGTTCTGATGGTACTGTAGGTGCTAACAAGAACTCTATCAAGATCATCGGTGACCATACAGATATGTATGCTCAGGCATATTTCCACTATGATTCCAAGAAGTCCGGTGGTGTTACACAGTCACATCTCCGTTTCGGTAAGACACCTATCCGTTCTACATATCTTGTTAAGACAGCTGACTTTATCGCATGTCATAACCAGGCTTATATCCATATGTATGATATCCTTAGCGATATTAAAGAAGGTGGTACATTCCTCTTCAATACAGTTTGGTCTCCAGAAGAACTGGATGAAAAACTGCCATCCAAGGTTAAACATCAGTTAGCTCAGAAACACGTTAAGTTCTACATCATCAACGCAGAAGATGTTGATAAAGAACTTAAGTTAAATGGTAAGACAAATGCCGTTCTTCAGGCTGCATTCTTCAAACTGGCTAACATCATTCCTATCGATACAGCTGTTAAGTATATGAAGGAAATGATCGTTAAGTCCTATGGTAAGAAGGGTGAAGATGTTGTTAACAAGAACTTCGCAGCTGTAGATGCTGGTCTTGATAAGATCGTAGAAGTTCCTGTTCCAGAAAGCTGGGCTACATGTCCTGATGACGCTCCTGTTGTTAAGGATGTTCCAGATTTCGTAAGAGACGTTGTAATGCCAATGAACGCTTGCGACGGCGATGCTTTACCAGTATCTGCTTTCAACGGCAGAGAAGATGGTCACTTCCCTCTGGGAACAGCTGCATACGAAAAACGTGGTGTTGCTGTCAGCGTACCTGTATGGGATGCTGCTAAGTGTATCCAGTGTAACCAGTGTTCATATGTTTGCCCTCATGCAACAATCAGACCTGTTCTGTTAACAGATGAAGAAGCAGCTGCAGCTCCAGCTAACTTCGGTGCTGTTCCAGGCAAGGCTAACCTTGCAGGCAAATATCAGTTCAAGATGCAGGTATCTCCTCTTGACTGTCTGGGTTGCGGCAGCTGTGCAAACATCTGTCCTACAAAGGCTCTTGAGATGGTTCCACTTGGAACACAGCTCGATGAAGCTCCTAACTGGGAATACGCAGTAGCTCTTCCACAGAAAGAGAACCCAATGGACAAATACACAGTTAAGGGTTCACAGTTTGAAAAACCATTACTTGAGTTCTCAGGTGCATGTGCAGGTTGTGGTGAAACACCTTATATCAAACTTGTAACTCAGTTATTCGGTGATAGAATGTATGTTGCTAATGCAACAGGTTGTACATCTATCTGGGGTGGTTCTGCTCCATCTATGCCATATACAACTAACGAAAAAGGTCAGGGTCCTGCATGGTGTAACTCACTGTTCGAGGATAATGCTGAATTCGGTTTAGGTATGTTCATGGGTCAGAAACATCGTAGAGAAGCATTAGCTAAGAAGATCAAAGGTCTTGTAGATCTTGGTGTTCTTGCTGAAGAAGCACAGGCTTGGTTAGATACTAAGGAAGAAGGCGAAGCTTCTAAGGCTACATCTGCAGCTCTGTTAGCAGCAGCTAAGGCTTACGCTGGCGACAATGCAGAAGCTAAAGCAATCTGTGATGCTATCGTTGAAGGCTATGACCTCTTAGTTAAGAAGTCACAGTGGATCTTCGGTGGTGACGGCTGGGCTTACGATATCGGTTACGGCGGTCTTGATCACGTACTTGCTTCCAATGAAGACGTTAACGTATTCGTTGTAGATACAGAAGTTTACTCCAATACTGGTGGTCAGGCTTCTAAGTCTACTCCTGTAGGTGCAGTTGCTAAATTTGCTGCTTCAGGTAAGAAGACAAAGAAGAAAGACCTTGGTATGATGGCTGCTTCTTACGGTTATGTATACGTAGCACAGGTTGCTATGGGCGCTAACATGAACCAGTTCATCAAAGCTCTTAAAGAAGCTGAAGCTTATCATGGTCCATCACTCATCATCGCTTACGCTCCATGTATCAACCATGGTATCAAGGGCGGTATGAAGGGTGCTCAGACAAGAATTAAAGAAGCTGTAGAGTGCGGTTACTGGTCATGCTGGAGATTCAACCCAGAACTTAAAGCTCAGGGCAAGAATCCATTCATCCTTGATTCTACTAAAGAACCTAAGGGCGACTTCAGAGCATTCATCATGAACGAAGTTCGTTATGCATCCCTGAAGAAAGGCTTCCCAGAAACAGCAGAAGCTCTGTACGCTAAGACAGAAGCAGATGCTAAAGACAGACTTGCTGGCTACATCAAGAAAGCAGCTGAATAATTCATCGTTAGATAATTTTTCAGAGTCAATGAATATACAGGCTCCGGTGCTGAGGCACCGGGGCCTTTTTCATGCAATAGAAAATTCCTCGGAATTTCCTATTGCATAAAAATGAAAAATAAATTCTTTACGTGCAAAGGCAGGATATAGTATAATCGGTATATTAAATAAATGAAATTATACTGGAAAGAGTGAAGAAATGGTTAAGACCTTTTATTTAAGTAATGGACTGAAGGTTGCAATGGAATATATGCCACAGTATCGTTCTGTATCTATGGGAGTATGGGTGAAAGCCGGTTCGGTCAATGAGAATAAACAGACCAATGGCATGGCACATGTGATTGAACATATGTTGTTTAAAGGAACGGAGAAGCGAACTGCCAGAGAATTGGCAGATGCCATGACAGAAATTGGCGGGAATATGGATGCCTATACGACGAAAGAATATACATGCTTTTACACGAAGACGCTGTATGAGCATCTTTTTTATGCCATAGATATTCTTGGGGATATGTTATCTAATTCCAAAATAGACGAGAATGATCTGAAAAAAGAACTGGGGGTTATTGCCGAGGAAATCGATATGTATGATGATTCCCCGGAAGATATTGTCCATGAACGGCTGCAGGAAGTAAGCTGGAGAGAACATTCGCTTGGGTATCTGATTTCAGGGGATAAGCAGACAGTACTTGGCTTTAAGAGACAGGATGTGCTGGATTTTATGAAGCAATATTATACTGCTGATCGAATGACAATCGCTATATCCGGCTATTTTGAGGAAGCAAGAGTCCTTGAAGCACTGGAGAATTGTTTTGGAGGCATTGCGCCGGGGTATAAAGCCTCGCTTTTGGAAGCCAATGCGCAGATTGCAAAGGCAAAATACTATCCATCCCTTTATATGCAGCATAAGGATGTGGAACAGGTTCATATGATTATAGCCTTTGAATCTCTGGATTACTATGATCCTGAGAGATACATACTCAGTGTTGTCAACAGTCTGCTGGGCGGTAATGTGAACTCAAGACTTTTTCAGACAATCCGTGAGGAAATGGGATTAAGCTATGCCATTTATTCTTATGGCGGTTCCTATGAAAAAGGCGGACTTTTTCATATTTATGCGGCGGTTCATCCGAATCAGGTCAGGCCGGTATTGAAAGCGGTTGTGGATATTATTCAGAAGTTGAAAAAAGAGCTGGTATCTGATCGGGAGCTGTATATTGTGAAGGAATCCGTGAAAACAGACCTGATTATATCGGATGAGAGCACGTACAATAGAATCAGCAATTACGGCAAATCCTATATTCATGGGGAAACGATAGAGACTGTGGAAGAAGCGGCAGAAAAGATAGGGCAGGTAACGGCTGAAGAAGTACGGGCCTTTGTTCAGAAACATTTTGATCTGAGTCAGATGAGCCTTTCATTGGTGGGAGATTTGAAAACATTGTCGAGAGAAGAAATGGAAGAACTCTGGATGACATACAGAACGGAGAAAGCATGAGAATTACATTAGTAACAGTCGGTAAAATTAAAGAAAAATTTTTTGTACAGGCCATTGAAGAATATAGTAAGCGGTTAAGCCGTTATTGTAAATTAGAAATTATCGAAGTGGCTGATGAGAAGACGCCGGACAAAGCCAGTGAAGCCCTGGAACTGCAGATTAAGGAAAAAGAGGGCGAACGTATCTTAAAGTCGATTAAAGACGATAGTTATGTGATCGCTCTGGCCATTGAAGGGAAAATGCGCAGTTCCGAGGAGCTGGCGGCGAGAATTGAGAAGCTTGGAATCGGCGGTGAAAGTCATTTGACTTTTGTCATCGGCGGTTCTCTTGGTTTGGCTCCGGCAGTTTTAAACCGTGCCGATGAAAAACTTAGTTTTTCACCAATGACATTTCCGCATCAGCTGATGCGTGTCATTTTGCTGGAGCAGATTTATCGGAGCTATCGAATTATTAATCATGAACCTTACCATAAATAAAATGTAACTGTTCAGAGCCAAGCAAAATTTCTAAAAACAGGTATAAAATGCTTGCATTTTTAAGGCTGTTTTTGAAATTTTATTTGGCGGATACGCCACACCGACGAAATGCGTAGCATTTTGGAGGTTAGCTCTGAACAGTTACAATAAAATAACAAGACATGATTTAGGCCATCATTCATAGAATAGATAAAAAATGGATGGTGCCGGTCATGTCAGTAAAAAGAGAACTGATTAAAGAAACTCTGATATTAACAGCAGCCGGGTTTGCAGCCCGGCTACTTGGCTTTTTTAACAGGGTTTATCTGGCAAATTTGATATCCAACGCAGAACTGGGGCGCTATCAGCTGATATTTCCGATTTTTATGTTTTGTATGGCAGTCAGCTGCGCGGGGATACAGGTGGCCGTGTCGAAAATGGTGGCGGCTTATCACGGCGCAGGCAAGAAAAAGGCAATCAGACAGACAATAAAATCGGCTGGGATTACGTCGCTGATTGTAGCATTACTGAGCAGCGGCTGTGTTATTGCTTTTTCTGAGCCTATCAGTCGGTGGATTTTAAAGGATATCAGTTGTCGGGGATATCTGGTGATTATGGCAATTGCCATTCCTTTTGCAGCAGTACATACTTGTGTCGGCGGTTATTTTTATGGTATCAGACATACTGCAGTTCCGGCAGTGACGCAGCTTTTAGAGCAGGTTGTCAGAGTTGTGACCATTTATCTACTGGGTGCAATGATGTACCAAAAGGGAAAAACTGATGCTTCTGTTGCGGTCTGGGGATTGGCAGCGGGGGAAATATTTTCCTGCTTTTTAACTTGGATTTGTTATCGATTTAGTATTCGAAGTCAAAATGGGGGATCAGGGAGCGGGGAGCCGATCAGAAAAATCCTCCGACAATTGTGGCAGTATGGCGGTCTTTTGACAGCTAACAGAGTATCAGTGACATTACTGCAAAGTACAGAAATGATTCTGATGCCTGTGATGCTGGCAAAATATTATGGAGATACAGAAAGTGCACTGTCTGTGTTTGGCATTGTTACGGGCATTGTGCTGCCGGTTATTCTGTTTCCAAATACAGTGACCAATGCAATGGCATCACTTTTGCTGCCGGCAGTAGCGGAGGCAGAGGAAGTTCATGATTACCGGGCAGTGTCGGTAGCAATTAAGAAAAGCCTGGAATATTGTCTGCTTCTGGGGCTTTTTTCAGGGTTAGTTTTTGGTGTCTGCGGTAATCAGATTGGCAGTCTGCTTTTTAACGATGTTGAGGCAGGGGGATACATACAGGCTTTTGCGATTCTCTGTCCGCTTATGTACATTCAGTCTTTGTTAGCAGGTGCGTTAAACGGGCTTGGAAAAATGAACGAAACATTGCTGCATCATGTGATTGCTTCGGGTATCCGGCTGTTCGGTGTGGTTGCCCTAATGCCTAAAATGGGGATTTATGGTTATATTGCAGGTGTATTTTGGGCCAATGCAGTAGTAACAGTTATCGCCGCGGTTCGTCTGTATCAGATTGTGGGAAGAATAAGTAGTGCAAAAAGAGATTGATTTTTATGATATCTGTGTTACAATATGTATAACAGATGGACAATGTTTGATGCCAGACAAAAGGTGCAGGAGATGCTGTCCGTCCCTCAGGACTCACAGATGAGGCCTGAACAGAATATAATATAATCATAAGAGAAGGTGAGCATATGATACTGGAGATAGATTTTAACAGTGATGAAGCCTTGTATATACAGCTGCGTAATCAGATCGTCATCGGTATCGCCACGTCTCAGCTTTCGGCGGGGGATTCACTGCCGTCGGTGAGACAGTTGGCTGACCGTGTGGGTATCAACATGCATACAGTGAATAAGGCATATACGGTATTGAGACAGGAAGGCTATGTGAAGCTGGACCGAAGGAAAGGTGCTGTTATAGCCATAGACTGCAATAAGGCATCGGCGCGCAATAAATTGCTCAGAGATCTGCAGGTGATGCTGGCAGGTGCCATGTGCAAGGGAATTACAAGAGATGAAGTGCATGAGATGATCGATATGATCTATGATTATTATGAACAGCCGGCGAATTATCCGGAGGAGGGATAGCGTATGCTTTGTGATGGATGTCATGAGAACGAGGCGGTCGTTTTTTATACAGAGATTATTAATGGCGAGAAGAAGGAACTCCATTTGTGTGAGGCCTGTGCGGCCAAGGAGACCGGCATGGATCAGTCATTTGTTTCATTGACGGATACATCATTTTTGGCGAATTTACTGGCAAGTGTCCTTGGTAAGCACCAGGAGACAGATGATGAAGAGAATCTGAAGAAGACGAATCTTGTTTGTCCGTCCTGTCATATGACATATAATGAATTTTTGAAATATGGTACCTTTGGGTGCCCGGATTGTTATAAGACATTCAACTTTGTATTGGATGGTTATCTGAAGAAGATACAGGGCAATTGTGAACATACAGGTAAGGAACCGCTTTATGGCGGGGAGACGGTACATATCCCGTCAATCACAGCAGATACTGATCGCACTGAGATGAAGGATGCTGAACAGGACATCGCATTTACAGTGGATGCCGGCTCAACAGAGGAAGAACTCCGGGCGGCATTGAAGCGGGCTGTGGCGAAGGAAGAATATGAAGAGGCGGCCAGAATCCGTGATATAATCAGAGCCGGCAGAAAAGAGGCGGATGAACATGCGTAAATGGTATGAAATGGAAGCGTGCAATCAGGGACCCATCATAGGCGGTCAGGTATATCTGGTCCGCAATATTATGGGATATCCTTTTGAAGCGAAGATGAAGGAGAAAGAACAGAAAGCCCTGATGGCAGCCGTGTGCTATGCGGTACGTGAATCAGAAGAGGTTCTCCAGAAGAAGTTTGTGTTTATTAACTTTTCTGAGGTCAGAGATTATGAGCAGCAGGCATTGATCGGAAAATTGGCCATTCCGCCGCAGATGTTTGAAAAGGGCCATGAAGCGGGAATCCTTATATCAGAGGATGAATCCATTTCAGTACTTGTTAACGGCAAGGAACATCTTTGTATACAGGTATCCTGTCCGGGCAATCATATACAGGAAGCCATGGCATTGGCGGGTCAGGTGGATGATTGTCTGAATCAGTATTTGAAATATGCTTTTAGTAAGAAGTATGGCTATCTGACTTCCAGTCCGCTTTATATGGGGACAGGAATGTCAGCATCTTATCTGCTGCATCTGCCGTATCTGGAGAAGAAATCTGTGATGCATCAGATAGAGAAACAGATCAGTCAGTATGGATTTACACTGAGACCGCATTTTGACGGGCAGACAGAGGCACCGGGCAGTGTTTACAGGATGCGCAACAGAAAGACATTGGGCCTTTCTGAAAGCGAGATCACTTCTGCATTGGAACATCTGGCGGGACAGTTGGCGGAGCAGGAGGAAGCGCTTGCCAGACAGTGTTTCAATGAGGATCGTCTGAGCCAGGTGGATCCTATGTATCGTGCCTATGGTTTGATTAAGTATGCCAGAAAGCTTGGATATGATGAGACCATGGCCTGTCTGTCTCTGCTCCATGCCGGAGATCTGTATCAAATTTGGCCGGAACAGGCAGAAATATGCCCCTTTGCTGTTATGTTGAATACGGCGGATGCTGTTTTGTCAGCAAGTGCTGAGAAGAATATCAGCAGCAGTGAGCGCGGGAGAGCCCGGGCAGATTATATTCGGAGGAATTTGCCGGTGCTTGATGCATCAGAAGCAGTTTCTTCTTAGTGAGAAATAAAATGTACAACAGGAGGCTTTTATTTTTATGCAATATAGATTTACACAGATGGCAGCCAATGTGATGCATTATTCCAAGGAGGCTGCAGCAGAACTGAACCACAGTTATATCGGAACAGAACATATTCTGATCGGATTGCTGCGGGAGAAAGAAGGACTGGCATGCCAGGTGCTGGAAGATCATGATGTGACAGAGGAGAAGGTACTGCACATGGTCAGTCAGCTGATTCAGGGCAGTCAGACAATAGTGGCAGAGCCGGAGGAATACACACCGCGAAGCCGCCGTATTCTGGAGATCGCTAACCGTGAAGCCATGCGGTTCAGAGCTTCAGCAATAGGAACGGAACATCTTTTGATTGCCATATTAAGAGAAACAGATTGTGTTGCGGCACAGCTGTTATATTCCCTTGGTGTGCAGGCACAAAAGGTTTATCAGGATATTGTACTTGGTATCGGTATGGATGCCAGGGCAGCGAAGGCAGATATGCCTTCGGCCAAGGGCAAGTCGCGGAGGAAGAACGAACCTTTAATGGTTGATCAGTACAGCAGAGATCTGACGGCCTATGCCAGGGAGGGCAAGCTGGATCCGGTGATCGGACGTCATGATGAGATTCAGCGGGTGATTCAGATACTTTCCAGAAGAACGAAGAACAATCCTTGCCTGATTGGTGAGCCTGGTGTTGGCAAAACCGCTGTTGCGGAAGGACTGGCACAGAAGATTATCAGCGGTAATGTACCTGAGACAATCAAGGACAAGCGGGTTCTGACACTGGATATTTCCGGCATGGTGGCCGGTTCAAAGTACCGGGGTGAATTTGAAGAGCGCATTAAACGCGTGATCAATGAAGTCAAAGAAGATGGCAATATTTTGCTTTTCATCGACGAAATTCACACGATTATCGGTGCCGGCGGTGCGGAAGGTGCTATTGATGCGGCCAATATCCTGAAACCGTCACTGGCCAGAGGTGAACTGCAGATTATCGGTGCCACGACCATTGAAGAATATAGGAAGCATATTGAGAAGGATGCGGCCCTTGCACGTCGTTTTCAGCCGGTAATGGTGGAGGAACCATCTGAGGAGGAAGCCGTTGAGATTCTGATCGGTCTGAAGGGGGCCTATGAGAATCATCATCATGTGACTATTACAGATGAGGCTCTGGAGGCAGCTGTTCATTTGTCTGCAAGGTATATCAATGATCGTTTTCTTCCGGATAAGGCCATTGATCTGATCGATGAAGCGTGCTCCAAGGTAAGACTGAACTCTTACACATCATCTCCAAAAGTAAAAGAATTAGAGAAAAAGGTAGCGGAACTTGAGGAAGAGAAAGAGCAGGCTATTAAGGATGAAGCCTATGAACGGGCCAGTGAGATCAAGAAGAGGCAGAAGGAATTAAATGATGAGATGATCCGTCTTAACAGCGAGTGGGAAAAGGTTCGCAGCAGCGAGCAGTTGATCGTTGGAGAGAATGAAGTAGCAGACATAGTGGCCAGCTGGACCAAAATCCCGGTCAGAAAGCTTGAGGAAGAAGAGTCAGAACGCCTGAGAAAGCTTGAATCGATTCTGCATGAACGTGTGATCGGTCAGGAGGAAGCCGTAAGTGCAGTGGCCAAAGCCATCCGACGCGGCAGAGTCGGTCTGAAAGATCCGAAGCGTCCGATTGGTTCCTTCTTGTTCCTGGGACCTACAGGTGTCGGCAAAACGGAATTGTCCAAGGCGCTGGCAGAGGCAATGTTCGGCAAAGAGGATGCCATGATCCGGGTTGATATGTCAGAATACATGGAGAAACACAGTGTGTCTAAACTTATCGGATCACCTCCGGGATACGTCGGCTATGATGAGGGAGGACAGCTCAGTGAGAAGATCAGACGGAATCCTTACTCAGTTTTATTGTTTGATGAGATTGAGAAGGCACACCCGGATATTTTCAATATTCTTCTGCAAGTTCTCGATGATGGTCATGTTACAGATTCCCAGGGAAGGAAAATTGATTTCAAGAACACAGTGATCATCATGACTTCAAATGCCGGAGCAGCCAATATTGTCACACCAAAGAAACTGGGATTTTCAGTGGGGGACACACATGAAGCAGATTATCAGAAGATGAAAGCCAGTGTCATGGATGAAGTGAAACACCTTTTTAAACCGGAATTTTTAAATCGTATCGATGAGACGATTGTTTTCCATCCGCTGACGAAGGAGAATGTCAAGGATATAGCGGATATTATGCTGAAGACAATCTGCGGAAGAATTAAGGAGCAGCTGGGGGTTGAAACTGTGGTTTCTGAAGCTGTCCGCAATCATTTGGCAGAAAAAGGGTTTGATGAGAATTATGGTGCACGTCCGCTCAGAAGGGTGATCCAGAATGAGATTGAAGATGCCATGGCAGAAGAATATCTGGATGGCAAGTTTGTTCAGGGAGATACCGTTGTACTTGAAATGAATGAAAATCATATTAAATTTGTTAGAAAATAATAAAGACTCTGGTCATGCGGCCTATTTTCATGTATAATAGGGTGGCAGGCAATTTTACCTGAATTATGAACAAGTGATAAACATACACAGAGATGTATGTGACTGGAGGATAAGGACATGGCAGTTGTTGAAGAATTAATTCGTGTTGAGAACGAAAATGGCTTAAGCTTTGGTGATTATACACTGAATGCCAAGAAGAAGGTCTCTGATTTCGAGTTTCATGGTGATATGTACAAGGTGAAGACATACCGTGACATTACGAAGCTTGAGAAGAACGAATTATTTGTATATGAATCTGTACCTGGAACATCTGTATTCGATTTCGAAGAGACAGATGCCAGAACAGAGTTTGAAGTTGAAGGATTTGAAGATACACAGATTACACTGGAACTGGAAGCTGAACAGGAATATGAAGTTTTTGTGGATGATGTGAATATCGGACGAATGACAACAAATCTTGGTGGCAAGCTTGTATTGAGCGTTGAATTAGGAAGCACACAGAAGCATGTAAAGATTGTCAAAATGTAAATTAAGATCATATTTAACTTCATTCATTATACAGCGATAGCATTTATGAAATGAACAAAGGATACTGCAGATGACACAATATGTGAATTTGTAGTATCTTTTCGTTTATTTTGATGAGATGAAGTATCAAAATGGGATGTGAATGCAGAGCGGTCCGGAATAAAGTATGATAAAAGCGGGAGTAGTTAAATGGCTAAAAGTAAGAATATATTTTTTTGTCAGGAATGTGGATACGAATCAGCTAAGTGGCTTGGACAGTGTCCCGCCTGTAAAGCATGGAATGCCTTTGTAGAGGAACCAACGATTGGAAAGGGAAGTGCGGCTTCCGGCGTCAGGCATCAGGCCAAAGCTTCCGAACCGGTGCTACTGTCATCGATTCATTCAAGTGATGAGAAACGCAGACCAACGGGAATTTCGGAATTTGACAGGGTTCTTGGGGGCGGTATTGTGCCGGGATCCCTTGTGTTAGTCGGCGGTGATCCGGGTATCGGAAAATCCACATTACTGCTTCAGATGAGTCGGTGTCTGTCTGAACAAAGCTGCCGGACGATTTATGTGTCAGGGGAAGAATCTCTGCAGCAGATCAGATTGCGAGCTGACAGACTGGGGGCATTTAAAAATGATCTGGCGATGTTGTGTGAGACGAACCTGGATGTGATACAGGAGACGATTCTGAAATATAAGCCGGAAGTGGTGATCATCGATTCCATTCAGACAATGTATTGTGAAGATATCAGTTCAGGGGCCGGAAGTGTCAGTCAGGTACGAGAAGCCACCAGTGTGCTGATGCAGCTGGCCAAGCGGGAGAATATTGCGATTTTTATTGTAGGACATGTGACAAAGGAGGGTGTGGTTGCCGGACCGCGTGTGCTTGAACATATGGTGGATACGGTTCTGTATTTTGAAGGTGATCGACATGCTTCGTATCGACTGCTTCGGGCTGTGAAGAATCGATTTGGTTCTACCAATGAGATCGGTGTGTTTGAGATGTGCAGTGAGGGATTGGCAGAAGTGAAGAATCCGTCGGAATTTATGCTCAGCGGCCGACCGGAAGGTACAGCGGGTTCGGTTGTGGCCTGTGCCATGGAGGGCACAAGACCGCTGATGCTGGAAGTACAGGCCCTTGTCTGTCAGACGAATTTTCAGATTCCGAGGCGTACAGCTGCGGGTACGGACTATAACAGAGTGAATCTTTTGCTGGCAGTGCTGGAGAAACGTTTAGGACTCAAACTGGCCGGCTGTGATGCCTATATTAATCTGGCCGGCGGCATGCGCCTGAATGAACCGGCTATTGATCTGGCGGTTGTAGCAGCTGTTATCTCCAGTTATCGCAATGCAGCTGTTGAATCAGATACGATGATTTTTGGTGAGGTGGGATTGACAGGAGAGGTAAGAGCTGTCAGTCAGGCAGAACAAAGAGTACGGGAAGCAGAAAAGCTGGGATTTAAAGTATGCTGCATTCCTCAGAGCAATATGAAGTATATCAGGAACAATGCCGGCATTCGGGTTATTGGCATCAGAAATGTCAAGGATTTGTATGATTTTATATGCACAGGCAGGGTATCAGAATAGATTTTTGTAACTGTTCAGAGCTAACCTCCAAAATGCTACGCATTTCGTCGGTGTGGCGTATCCGCCAAATAAAATTTCAAAAACAGCCTTAAAATGCAGGCATTTTATACCTGTTTTTTGAAATTTTGCTTGGCTCTGAACAGTTACAGATTTTTAAGGTATAGACAGTGAAGATGTCTATGACATTTTTCTTGTGTTTCTGCCGGAGTATTTGTATAATAAATGTGCAGAAATTCGGATAGAATTTTTAAATTTTTTGGAGGATAAACCAATGATGAATTATTGTATGGAGTGCGGTACAAAGCTTGAATTGCGCCACCTTGAGAATGAAGGGGAGATCCCTTTCTGCAGTCAATGCAACCAGTTTCGTTTTCCTATTTTTAATACGGCAGTCAGCATGATCTGCGTAGATATGAAGAATCAGAAGATTTTGCTGATCAAGCAATATGGCAGACCGGATTATATTCTTGTAGCCGGTTATATTTCACGCGGGGAAGATGCGGAGACAGCTGTGAAGAGAGAAGTATTTGAAGAAACAGGTATGACGGTGGATCGTTTGCAGTTCAATAAGACATCCTTCTTTGAACCATCCAATACACTGATGGTGAATTTTGCTTGTATGATCGAGCATCCGGAAGATTTGAAGGTCAACGAAGAAGTGGACAATTTCAAATGGTTTACATTTGATGAAGCAAGAGCCAATATCAAGAAGAATTCACTGGCAGAGAGATTTTTGCTTCATTATCTGGATCATCTTGAAAAATAAAACGAGGAGTGGGGACAGATGATAAAACATATTTGGGCGGTTTATTTCAGTCCGTCGGGAAAGACGGAGCAGGTAACGATGGCAGTGGCCGAAGGCGCAGCGGGAGTGATGAATATTGATAAGATTCATCAATATGATTTTACACTGCCGGACAAGAGAGAGGATACTCTTTGCTTTGGGGAGAAAGATTTGGTCATTTTGGGATGTCCGACGTATGCCGGACGGATTCCAAACAAAATCATGCCTTATATTCGTGACAGAATTTGCGGACAAGGCGCTTTGGCAGCAATTGTGATGACTTATGGCGGCAGGAGTATTGATCATTCCGTCATGGAGGCCTATTTGTTGCTGCAGGAGAATGGTTTTAAGGTATATGGCGCGGGAAGTGCTGTGACTCGGCATGTCATGTCGGATATTTTATCGGCAGGCAGACCGGGAACAGAAGATTTGAAGGCAGCCGGACAGTTTGGCGCGGATGTGGTTCATAAAATCATGACACAACCGGAGAACTATAATGATCTCAGCCTTCCGGGAAGCAACCCGGTTGGGCCTTATTATAAGCCCCTTGAGGCAGATGGTACACCGGCCAACTTCTTGAAAGCAAAGCCAAAAGTTCATAATGAGATATGTACGCATTGCAAGATATGCGCTGAAGTCTGTCCAATGGGAAGTATTTCACGAGAGAATATTGAAGAAGTGCCGGGAGTTTGTATCAAATGTCACGCCTGTATCAGAAAATGTCCAACAGGAGCAAGATACTTTGATGATCCATCACTGATCAGCCATATCAGAATGCTGGAAGAGAATTTTGCTGGAAGGCCTAAAGATAATAATTGGTATTTATAGAATTTAGAATACATAGATTTTAGAATAGATACAGGTCGAAGAAAATGCTTTTGACTAAACGAGAAGCTATCATGTGAACGATATATTGAAAAATTGTTTCCCGGATGATCACCATGTATTGGCCCAGAATTATGCCCCTACATTTTTGTTTTCTTTATTGTGTCTGACAATACGGAATGTCTGACATATGAGAATGTGAATACGGGATGTAGTTATTCTGATCATGCTCCCATTTACATAGAGTTCAAATTAAAATAATACAGTCATGTACAAATAAAGGCGGATGACCTGAACAAGGGGAGGGTTATCCGCCTTTTGCTGCATTGATGGGAATGAAGGAGAGAAAAAAGGTGAGAAAAAATGTAAATTGCAATAGGAAAACGCAAAAAAAGAAAAATTCAGCGATATAACTAAAAAAGTCCAAGATGCTTTGAACAAATTGAACAAAAACGGGATTTTGACTTGCTTTGCAATAGGGCACCAATTAAGATATTTACGCCGCAATAGTCTTAATTGACGCCCTAAAGCGCCGCAAGGATAAATTTTTATATCAAAACAAAAGATGCAAGGGCATCCCGATTTTTATAAATTCTTTGTTTAAGGCATCCGGCGCACATCGCAATAAAGCCACGTTTTTGGCTTATACTCCGCAACGCTCAAAAACACGGCCTTAAAGCTCAATGCGTCTATTATTTCAGATTGAATCAAAGAAAAATAATATTCAAGTTTTATAATTTCCTTGTATAGTCCATACGTATGGACTATACAACAAGCATTTTATATTCGTTTGAAGAAAGATAATCAAATATCTTTCTAGGATAATTATTAATCCAGTCTTGCAAATCTTTTATATACTGTTCTGTAAATTCACTGATTTTTGAACCCTTAGGAATCCAACGGCGTATTAATTTATTAGCATTCTCATTACTGCCGCGCTCACATGCATTATAAGGATGACAATAGTACACTTTTGTTCGTTTCATGATTTTGTTATAACAGCTTCTTTCCATTCCGCCCATGTCTAAAAATTCAACCCCATTATCACAAGTGATTGTTTTAAAAGTATCCCTAAAAACAGGTGCAGTTAATTGGCGTTCTAAACGATTTAATATCTTTAACAATGATTCTTGATTTTTGCCGTCTGCCTTAAATATTAACTCTTCGCGAGTCATGCGCTCAGTAAATACAAACAGACAAGTTTTATCATCCTTGCTACTTTCAACCGTGTCAAGTTCCCAATGACCATAAACAAGACGGTCGTAAATCTCTTTTGGCCGCTTCTCTATAGACGTATGAACATGATTTCTTGCTTGACGTTTCTTTTGTTTTGATTTTTCTACTTTCTTTCTTGGCATCGGCATATTTTTAGAGGTAACATTTAAAAGCAATCCGCTATTGATATAGTTGTAAATTGTTTTATAACAGACATTTGTTTTAAATGTTAAATTATTCTTTTTGATGTATGCAAGAATAGCAACAGGACTATATTTTTTTTCTAAAATCATTGATTCAAGAAATTTAATAAATTCTAAATCATTACCGACTTTTAAATTCTTTCCCTTGTTATGTGAGCGTTCTTCCTGTATTCGTTGTGCAAAATCAGCACAATATTTTTTATAAGTCCGAAGTTGAGAATCGAGCTGTTCAATAGTGCCTAAACGAATTTCACGATAAATAGTTGTTAATGACCTATCTAATATTTTAGCGATTTCTTTAATCGGCACTTTTTGTTGTAATAAAATTTCAAGTTGATAACGTTCATGTTCTTTGAAGTATTTTCTTTGCATTCCGGCACCCCCTATATTTTTAGGAAGTGTAATAAATAAGAATAGCCCAGTCAATGACAAGCGTTGTTTTAAAAAATCATTGACAGGGCTATTTTTATTTATTGTCCAGAATTCTTTGTATTATCTTTTAAACGTTCAGCGGCATATTGACTTTTAACATCTTCCATACATTCATCGAAATATTGACAGGTTAAACAAAAATGTCTGCAATCCGCTTTTTTACGGAACATGATAAAATACATAATCTTATACAAAAGGCGTGTCAGATGCCGGATAAAATCCATCAGAAGAACGTCTAATTTGTTCATACTGTTGTTGCTCCTCTCTTATACTGATTTCATGCTTTGCACGAATAATCATTGTATCAATTTGTAAATCCGAATAAAGTTTCTTTAAATCCGGATTTTCTTTAATTTGTCGCTTTAAACTTTCAAGTTCGTTTATATATTGCTGAATTGAATAATTCTTTGTTTTAGTCAATCGTTTTACGGATTTTAAACGTTGTAAAGATTCTTCATATTTTTTATGGGAAAATTCTTTGTAATCTTCTACAGGTTTATAAGCATCCTCTTTTATTTCCGGTTCAAAAATAGAAAAATTCATATCAAAAGCCGAATCGGATGCAACATGATTTTTATTAAATTCCATATAACAAATTTCTTGCGATGCATCCGGCAATTTAACATTTGACATATAACTAATGCTAGATAAGTATTTACTGTAAATTCTTGAAAGTTCATCATAATCAATGTTATACACACGTTCCAAAGGCCAATCCATGTTTTGACTTGCAAAATATCTATGCTGATTTCTAAGAACTTTTGACAGGTCTTTTGTAATGTATTTTGTGATATATGATGAAGCTTTAGCAGTATCCTTAACAACTGTAGCTGTAGAAAACCCATAACGCCACAAAGGCAAGTTGTAAATCTTTGTGGCAAAAGGTTTTTTAGCATAGTCATATGTAAATTTACCTATACAAGTTTTTCCCGAAAATTTAAAAGGAATATTCCCAACATTACTAAAAAGGCCGTGAAAATGCCACTTTGAACGGTCTTTATGAAGTTCCGGCACGATAATATATTTTAAGTCCGGTGCATACCGCTTTTTTAAATTGTTTGTCCAGATGTTTAATTTATCTGTTATCAATTTAAAATTCGTACTGTCTAATTTTTTTGGGTCGATTGTAAGCGTGACAAAATATTCCCACCGATTAGAACGGGCAATAGAATAAATCTGGCTGACCGTACGGTTTACAGATGACGTTTCACTATGATCTGCCTGTTTTCGTGTACGTTCTGTAAATTCTTTTTTCGGTGTGCTTACAATCGTTTTATTCTTCACAGTAACAGGCCGCCTATATGTACGAACCTGTACAGAATCGAGATATTCAATAACTTTTACATTATAATTCATAAACTTTACCTATGCATGACTGAAAAGTGTTGCTATTGTCAAGTAAGCAACACGACAACGAGCATCAAACGCCACCGATGACGGCGAGATCATGCCGAACGCCCGCTAGTTTGGGGTCCCCTTCATCCCCAAAGCTCCGCAGTCAGTCGGCACGGCCCCGCCGTTTATCGGACGTTATAGCTGTTTTAGTGTTTTTGTATCGAAAATTTTATAACTATCATAAAGCTTGTAATATTTCTTCGAAGCACTCATGATTTCCGTGTGGTCTTTTTTGCCTGTATCCATAGACTTTACAACGATAAAAAAGAGATTGCCACCAGAGAAAAGAGCCAGAAACCAACCGAACAACTTAAAGTTTTTAACGTTTCTATGTTCATAGTCATGTTGGAATATATGACGTATCTGTTTATCAATAAGGTCTTTATGCTGTGATACAAGAATAACCGTATAACCAAACTTACGATGTTGAGTAAAAAAGATAACCCATTCAGAACGACCCTTTTGATTCCATGACCGAGAATTAAACATAGTCTGGCATTCATCAATAATTAAAAGCGTTTGTTTTTCCTTAATCTGCCCGCGGCTATTTCGTTCATGATATTTGTTGGCAAAATCCATTAAAAAATCAATGGTCAATTCTTCATTGCTCAATTCTTGAATGATACCGTAATCGTTTAAATGCTTATTCTTTTTGAGTCGCTTTTTGTCCCAAAAGCGTTCATTTACTTCAAAATTACAGATAACATTTTTACCGCGTCTATGATACTGGTCAATCATTTTAGCGCAATGCAAAGACTTGCCAGAACCAGGACGACCAGAATAGAAATAAATCATAAAAAATACCCCCTATGCTGATTTATCAGTCCATACATATGAACTATGATCTTAAGATTTTGAACGGTATTGGCTAATAACTTCTTTTAAGTATTTGTAAACATAATAAGCAAGAACACACGCAAGCCAAGCATTCATGCAAGTAGCACAGAATTTAAACGGAATGAAATAATTCACATAGCCAAGAACATCCATTCCAGAAGATTCCGCAAGGTCGGAAAGCATAGCACGAAAAGGCGCGGCGGGTAATAAGCTTATTAATACATCGAGAATATCAAAAAGAACGCCAACCGCAGTTTGAGCAATATCAGACAACATTAATCATCACCCCCACTAAACATTTTTCTAGTTAAATGAATAAGGAACAATATAAACGTTATTGATAGAAGATAACGACACGTTTTAGCAAGCTTTTCCCATTCCTCAGAACTCAAGTCAATATCAATCGTTTCGTTAATGCCTATAGATTTTACTTGAATGGGCAAAGAAAACTTCAACTGCTCCGGCTCCGCAGACATAGCATTAATTACCATTGCAACATCCCAAGGTATTGACGTTGGAAATTTGTCCTTTGCTTTATCAGCTGTTTGGCTAGAGCGGTCTTTAAATGCATTGAATACTGCTTCGGTAACAAGAATGGCTTTGATATCATTTAAAGAATCAACAAGTTTTTTCTGATACTTGTTATTTGTTTCAAGCAAGTCAATCATTTTATCAAATTTCTTGTCGGATTCATTCCAAAGTTTTGTTAAAAAATCATATAATTCCGTGTCTGTGATGTTGCCACCACCGGAAGAACCACCAGAGCCAGAACCGCCAGATTCACCGCCAGAACCAGAGCCGCCGGAAGATGAACCACCAAGATTAGTTATATAATTATTGATAATTGTATTATATTCGTTCTGAATCGCATTTTCGGTTTTGTTTGATTTGTCAACATTGTATGTGACGTCTGGCAAAAGTGATGGGTCATCAATATATTTTTTTGGTATTGTCATATTGTCGGGGAATTCCGGCAAATAAGAACGACCGTTTGACAAGTAATTGCGGAGCTTTAAGGATGAACGAAAAAAATACAATGGAGAATCAGAGTAAACGGCCAATATATGACTAGTATCATTGAGAAAAAAAGCACTCACACGGTTAGAAGTCCAACCGCCAATAAAATTATTGGATACACGCCAAGGACTGCCAGAATTAGACAAATCAAACCAACCCAAAGCGCATTCAGCATCCATATCATAATAATAAATCAAATCATCTTTAGAAGTTGTAGCATAAACATTAAGAACAAAATAAGAATCCGGATAATTCACAAGTACATCGGGATTGCCAGAAAGAATCTTAGAACCACTGGATGAAAAATCTTTGTCCGTCATAATGATAAAGCGAGAATTTACAACAGTATCAACATATTTTTCATAATTTGTTGAATTATATTTTTCAACATCTACACCATAAAAAGACAAAAGAGAGGCAGAAACTGTATTAATATCAATCGGGCCTGTTGGGTCAAGTCTGTAAAAACCATCATATAAGTGGATTGCGCTTTGAAGATAACTATTAATATCTTTAGTAGCAGACCCGCTAAAATAAAGTTTGCCACCGCTCATACCTAACCAACCTTTTTCATTCCAATAATCTAATTTACTTTGAACAAAATCCCCGATAGCATCAACGCCACCAACAACAATATCAGCAGGAACAAGTGCCGATTTCATAAGATATTGACCCAGATTATAAGCAAAAGAATGTTTTTCTTCATCAGAATCAAAAGTCAAACCTCCGCCACCATGCTCACCGCCGGAAGACGATTCTTTTTCAGATTCACCAAAAGACGTACCGCCGCCGCCACGCTCACCGCTTGACGCATATGCCGAGATAGTAGAAGAGAAGCAAAGTACCAGCGCAAGAAAAAAACATAGAAACTTTTTCTTTTTCATAAAATCCCCCTTTTTGTATATAAAAAAATAAGACTGCATACACAGTCTTATAAACGTCTAAATAAATTCTTTATTGAATTTCGTGAACTTTTAACAAGCTCTTTATACCTTGAATCATTATGAAGTTGTTGGAGCTGTTCCAGCTGTCTTTGATTTGATTCAAGTAGTTTTTTCGTTAGTTCATCCATTTCAAAATTGTTTTGTTTTTCCATAGCACAACCCCCATACCTATGGGTAAATTATACCACGCTAAGACCGTAAATTCAAAGAAATATTTAACTTTCAAGGTGCATTACGCCAGATGTACAAATGGCCTTTATCAGTTAAATAAAAAGGTCGGAGATGTACACAGGGCAGACAAGAGGGCTTGACGGATACGACCGCCAAGCCCTCTAATTACAATTATACTTTTTTGTCCCTGTAAAGAGTTTTCTTCCTTTTTCTGGAAAAAAGAAATGAAAACAAAAGGATAAAAACCAGAAAAAGAGTAAAACCCTTGACAGGGTGGCGGGGTTATCCGCGTAAACAGTATGAGATTTACGCTTTTCAGTCCATACGTATGGACTGAAAAAATAGAAATGGTCGTTTCTAACTAGATAACCCGACCAAACGCTAGCTAGTTGGCGATACTTCTAAAGAAGTTAATACCAAGTCTAACAGCGATCATAATACCGGCAATAGCAAGGCCAGCCGGAAGTGCTGTTTCAATCATAGAGATAGTATCTGTTTTAATTGTACCAACAGCAGTCGTAAAAGCTGTACTAATAGATTCCATAGTGCATTCCCCTTTCATAAATTTTCTATATATGCAAAAGGCTTAAAGCCTTAAACATACCGTATGTGACAAGTATAAACAGCGTAGCTAATGCAAAGCCCATTGCAAAAGCTTTGACATATTCCGCAATAACCGGAGTAGCCATATCACTGTTAAAAAAATCTTGAGACGATTCAAGAACCGTTTCAACCGTTTCCGCATTAGTTGCGGATAATACAACAGGAAGTAGACACATTTTGCACCCCTATATAAAAACATCAAAATTTACGCCAGACAGCTTTAGCGAGAATGATGCCAGACATCAAACCGACAGCCAGAACAAGAAGAAAAAACAAAGATGTAATGTTTTTGGTCTGGTCGGAAATGAACGTTTGCACCTCCAAAACTTTTTGCTCATGTTGCTGTTGCTCTTTTTGCCACTCTTTAAGCAAAACAACAACATCATCAATATTAACAACGGCCTGCACTTGCTGTACATCTTCGGGGATATCATCCCCGACAAGCTCAGACTCATAGACAAAAACCGTTTCCGGCTCCTGTTCCATTTCCTCAGATTCTTCAACCGTTTCTGTCTCGATATCCTCTAAAAGCTCGGTATCGGCTTGTGTGGCGGTATCATCCGCCGCAAACATAAAATATGTATTCATCTCAAAGCCCCTTTAAATCGGGGCGGCAATGCATAGGAAGAGCCACCCCGCAAGAGTGTAAATCTATTTCAACAGTCCATACGTATGGACTATGAAACGGCTAATTAACGGACAAAACCGTTTACTTTCCATTCACCACAACGGGCGTTACTAATAGTCACCTGGCCAGTAAGTTTATAAGTTTTTCCGGCTTCAAACAAGTTATAAACTTTTTCGTCTACACATTTAACTTTTTCTACATCGTTGCCGGACATGATAACCAGACGATAAGTTACACCCCTATTGCCGTTCATTTCATACGGCGTAGCATTTTTTACAATAACAGTTACAGCATCATTCATAACAGAATTAATAATCATATTTTTTGTCTCCTTTTCTTTCAAATCAAATTTCGTGTAACCTTGCATTTTTAATCATAAGCAAGTTCTAAAACAAAGCGAATTTTTTTTCCTTGAAAGTTCGCATCATTTTTTAAATCATCCAAAACAGTTTCAAGCTTTTCACGCTGTGAAAAGATATCATCAAATGTAAGGAATTCACCGAGAAGAACAGAGCCGCCGAGAACTTCCGGTACTGGCATAAAATCTTCAACCGCATCAGCTTCAACTGTTTCCGAGTCTTCGCCGTCCTCTTCATCATCTTCAATGTCTATTGACGTTGGCAAAGCCTTGCCAAACTCAGTTATTTTTCGAACCGTCCAGTCTGGCTGAACCTGTTCAATTTGTTCCGGCGTAAATGTAAGCATTGCAACAAGTTGGGAGCATTTAAACGCTTTGAACTCTTCGCGTAGCCCTAACGCTTTGTCGTTTTCAATCACACCGAATTTCTCAATGACCTTAATATAGTTGTAAGTAGCCGCTTTTTTGATTTCGTAAGCATCCAGAGCAAATTCAGCAACATTTTTATAATTGTCAATTCTGTAATATTCGTTGCGCTGAATCTGCCAGAGCGCACAGCCAATGGTTACATAGGCTTCACTTGCTTTTGTGAATCCCTTTTCAATTACATTTTTAAGGGAATTAAATGACCGAAGGTCACGCTTACCGAATGCAAGCTGTTCAGCTTTTACAATATCGGCAACAATATCAGAAGTAGCAACCTCTTTTGAATTTACATTCTTATTTTTATTTTCCATTTATTTACACTCCCGTTTCAAAACTCAAAAATTAAAGCGGTATCTTTGGCACTGCACTTTTTACCAATTTTTGCCGGATAAAGGAAAAAATTTTAATGATATAGTAGGCACTACCGGAAACCAAAAAAACTTTTAAAATTGTAAGTAAAGACATTTCACACCCCCTAGCCTATATTCACGCTATAGACATAAAGCGGATAAAAGTGGAAACCTTGAGAATCACCAAGCCGGACATATGGACAATCAAAGCCGATAGCATCCAATATATCTGGATAACTCTGCTCCATCTGGTTTTCAGATAGAACAGAAAGGTTCATGCAATCATCAAAATGTTTTACAATTTCGCCCATTGAATCAAGAATCCAAACACTAAACACTGTCCAAATCACACTCCCATTATTTTCCTCTAGTCCATACGTATGGACTAGAGGAATGATATTATTCAAAAAGCACTGTGCAACAATCTTTTGCCAAGTCAAACATGATAGAACAAAGAAGTTCAAAACGAGTACAACCATATTCATTCATCATTTTTTTCGAATCCGAATGATTAATAATATCATTTGCGATAAGCTCTAAAAGCTCTGTATCGCAATTTCTCGAATCATCACACAAGACAAAAAGCAAGTACTCATATTGCTCATTATTACCTTTAGTATAAAGATTCTTTCCAATGCAGTAGTTTCTAACAGCATCCCAGTTAACACGTCTAAATTCTGTAATTTTCTTCATTGTTCCATCATTCCTTTTTTTAATATGCAGTCCATACATATGGACTAAAAACCACGTTTTTTCTTTACGCTTTAATTTTACAATAAACAAAAGGTGAGAAAAAAGAAAAAAAGTGTTGACAGATGCTGGAAGAGATGATATTATATACAAGCTGTCAGCGGGAACAACGCGAAACAGTACAGATTCATAAGTAGTTTGAAAATAACTTATAAGAAAAAGTAAAAAAGTTATTGACAAATACTTAGGTATCTGATAGAATAAACAAGTCGCTTGATGAGCGGTAACGAACTTTGATAACTGAACAACAAAACAATCCCGAAAATTCCTAAAAAGAATTTTTAAGAACACAAACCAAAGTAAAACGGGAAGAGATAACAGCTAGCTGTGAATCTTAACCAAAATCAAACATGAGAGTTTGATCCTGGCTCAGGATGAACGCTGGCGGCGCGCCTAACACATGCAAGTCGAACGGACGATGAAGAGCTTGCTTTTCAAAGTTAGTGGCGGACGGGTGAGTAACGCGTGGGTAACCTGCCTCATACAGGGGAATAGCAGCTGGAAACGGCTGATAAAACCGCATAAGCGCACAGTGCCGCATGGCACAGTGTGAAAAACTCCGGTGGTATGAGATGGACCCGCGTCTGATTAGCTTGTTGGCGGGGTAACGGCCCACCAAGGCGACGATCAGTAGCCGGCCTGAGAGGGTGATCGGCCACATTGGGACTGAGACACGGCCCAAACTCCTACGGGAGGCAGCAGTGGGG
>ERZ773239.324-NODE-324-length-54682-cov-5.497446_pt1 | contig 54682 bp, 65 predicted proteins | sample MGYA00580521_ERZ773239 | MGnify/ENA primary metagenome ERZ773239 (study PRJEB29015, sample SAMEA2737801) | human gut metagenome | biome: human gut; feature: human-associated habitat; material: faeces | place: China | collected 2012 ... | reverse complement strand
CAGGTAAGCCGGTGTATACTGATGACCTGGCATTAAAGGACTGCCTGATCGTAAAGGTACTCCGAAGCCCGCATGCCAATGCGATCGTAAAATCAGTAAAGACAGATGTGGCAAAAAGAGTGCCGGGGATCGAAGATATCTACACGTGGGAAGATGTGCCGCATGAAAGATTCACCACAGCGGGACAGACATATCCCGAACTCAGTCCGTATGACCGTCTGATCCTTGACCAGCATGTCAGATATGTGGGAGATCCTGTGGCAATCGTGGCAGGAGAGAATGAAGCGTGCGTGGATAAGGCACTTAAGATGTTGAAAGTAGAGTATGAAGTACTTCCGGCAGTACTGGATTTCCATACAGCAAAAGATAACGAAGTACTGGTACATCCGGAAGACAACTGGAAGGCACTTTGCCAGGTCGGCGCAGATAATAAGCGGAACTTATGTGCATGTGACAGCACTGAAGACGGGAATGTAGAGGCAGTGCTGGCTGACTGTGATGAAGTTGTGGAAGGCACCTATCATGTAAGAGCAGCGCAGCAGGCCATGATGGAGACATTCCGTACGACATGCTTTATGGATGCTTATGGAAGACTGAATATCTTAAGCTCTACACAGATTGTATATCATGTAAGACGTATCATTTCCAATGCACTTGGAATTCCGAAATCCAGGATCCGTGTCAGCAAACCGAGAATCGGAGGCGGATTTGGTGCAAAGCAGTCGGTCGTGGCGGAATTATTCCCGGCATTTGTCACATGGAAGACGGGAAAAGCTTCGAAGATGATTTTTACAAGAGAGGAATCGCAGATCGCATCGTCTCCGAGACATGAGATGGAAGTACATGTCCGTCTGGGTGCATCGAAGGAAGGAAAGATTCGTGCGATCGATGTATATACACTGTCGAATACAGGCGCTTACGGAGATCACGGACCGACGACTGTTGGATTGTCCGGTCATAAATCGATCCCGTTGTATAGTTCGGCAGAAGCACACCGTTTTACATACGATGTTGTGTATACCAATCATATGGCTGCCGGAGCATACAGAGGATATGGCGCGACACAGGGAATCTTTGCAGTGGAATCTGCAGTAAATGAAATGGCAGAACGATTACATATCGATCCGGTAGAATTCCGTCTAAAAAATATGGTAAGAGAAGGCGATGTGATGCCTGCATATTACGGTGAGACAGCACAGAGCTGTGCACTTGACCGCTGCCTGGAGCGGACTGCAGAACTGATCGGCTGGAAGGACAAGTATCCGTGTAAAGACATGGGAAATGGTAAAGTTCGAAGCGTCGGTATTGCAATGGCAATGCAGGGGTCCGGAATCTCGGGCGTAGACGTCGGCTCCGCGACAATCAAGATGAATGATGACGGATTCTATACACTGATGATCGCGGCAGCAGATATGGGAACCGGATGCGATACGATCCTGGCACAGATGGCAGCAGAGTGTCTGGACTGTCCGGTGGAAAGAATTGAAGTACTTGGTGCCGATACAGATGCGTCGCCATATGATTCCGGATCTTATGCGTCAAGTACTACGTATATAACAGGTAAGGCAGTAGAAAAAGCATGCCAGAAGCTGATTGCCAGAATCCTTGAGATTGCATCAGGAATGCTGGAGGCACCTGTGGAAGAACTGGTATTTGCAAGTGATCATGTAGAATGGCCGAAAGAACAGAAGAGTGTATCATTGGAAGATATCGGTACGAAATCCATGTGCGGTAATGGCTGTGCGCTTGAGGTGACAGAAAGTAATACGTCTCCGACATCACCGCCGCCATTCATGGCAGGGGCAGTAGAGATCGAACTCGACAAAGAGACCGGTCATGTGGAAATCCTGGATTATAAGGCTGTCGTAGACTGTGGAACAGTTGTCAACCCGAATCTTGCAAGAGTGCAGGCAGAAGGCGGGATTGTACAGGGGATCGGAATGACGCTTTATGAGAATATCCAGTATAATGAAAAGGGAAGAATGCTGAATAACTCATTCATGCAGTATAAAGTACCATCCAGAAGAGATATGGGAAATCTGCAGGTCGAATTTGAAAGCAGTTATGAACCGACCGGTCCATTCGGTGCCAAATCCATCGGAGAGATCGTAATTAACACTCCGGCACCGGCGCTTGCACAGGCGATTGCGAATGCAACCGGCATCTGGTTCAAAGATCTTCCAATCACTAGCGAACAGATTGCAATGGGCGTTCTGGAGAAAAAACTGGCAAAATAAAATATATTAGAAAAATATATAGTGAAACTACTTGCAATCAGACGCAAAAGTTATTACAATATTGGGTAACGTTTAGAAAAATATGTGGAGGCCGCTAAGATGCAGTTATTAAAAGACAGAATCCGCAAGGATGGCAAGATAAAAGAAGGAAATGTCTTAAAAGTGGACAGCTTTCTGAATCATCAGATGGATGTAAAGTTATTTCAGGAGATTGGAAAAGAATTTAAGAGAAGATTTGCAGATGAAGAGATCACAAAGATTCTTACCATAGAAGCTTCCGGTATCGGCATCGCATGTGTTGCAGCAGAAGTATTTGATGTTCCTGTTGTATTTGCTAAGAAGACACAGACCAAGAATATTGCCGGAGATGTGTACACTACAAAAGTAGAATCATTTACACACGGAAGAGTGTATGACATTATTGTTTCAAAAGAATTCCTCGGAAAAGGTGACAAGGTACTTCTGATCGATGATTTCCTTGCGAATGGAAAAGCTCTGGAAGGACTTGCAGAACTGGTTACAAAGTCAGGAGCCGAGCTTGTCGGAGCCGGAGTTGTGATCGAGAAGGGATTCCAGGTCGGAGGAGATATCATCCGTTCCAAAGGTATTCATCTGGAGTCATTGGCGATCGTAGAAAGCATGGATGAAAAGACAGGAGAAGTGGTTTTCCGCGATTAATAGATAAAAATTCAAAGGATTTTTAAGGGAATGTGAGGCTTTCATATTCCCTTTTTTTTATTCCTATGCTATACTTTATGATAAGTATGTGAATGCATAAAGAGAACTTATGGTAAGGAGTAAGAACTTATGAAAAGAGTATTGTTAAAACTCAGCGGGGAGGCTCTCGCAGGCGATAAAAAGACAGGATTTGACGAAGCTACCTGTATGGGTGTAGCCAAGCAGGTAAAGCAGCTTGTAGATGATGGGGTACAGGTTGCAATCGTAACAGGTGGAGGTAACTTCTGGAGAGGAAGAACCAGTGAGACGATCGACCGTGTGAAGGCTGACCAGATCGGAATGCTTGCAACAGTTATGAACTGTATCTATGTATCTGATATTTTCCGTTATGCAGGCATGAAGACAGAAGTATTTACACCGTTCGTATGCGGTGCATTTACCACACTGTTTTCCAAGGATGCAGCAGTAGAAGCATTGAATGAAGGAAAAGTTGTATTCTTTGCAGGCGGAACAGGACATCCATATTTTTCAACAGATACAGGTGCAGTTTTAAGAGCCATTGAGATCGAAGCAGATGCAATGTTACTGGCAAAAGCAATTGACGGTATCTATGACAGTGATCCGAAGGTAAATCCGGAAGCGAAGAAGTACGATGAGATATCTATTCAGGAGATTATCGATAAGAAGCTGATGGCAGTAGATCTTACCGCTTCTATCATGTGTCTGGAGAATAAGATGCCGATGCTGGTATTCGGATTAAATGAGGAGAACAGCATTGTTGAGACAATGAAGGGTACATTTACAGGAACAAAAGTAACTGTATAAAAATGCAGATAAGCAGATAAAAGGAGATAACACTATGAATGAAAGATTAAAACCATTTGAAGAAAAAATGAAGAAAACAATCGGAAATCTGGACGGAGAACTTTCTGCAATCCGTGCAGGCCGTGCAAATCCGAACGTTCTGAATAAGATCATGGTAGACTATTATGGAACACCGACACCAATCCAGCAGGTAGCAAACGTATCCGTACCGGAAGCACGTATGATTCAGATCCAGCCATGGGAAAAGAAAATGGTAAGAGAGATTGAAAAAGCAATCATGACTTCAGATCTGGGGATTAATCCGACGAATGACGGAACAACTGTACGTCTTCTTTTCCCTGAATTAACAGAAGATCGAAGAAAAGAACTGGTAAAGGATGTTAAGAAAAAGGGCGAAGCAGCCAAAGTTGCGATTCGTAATATCCGTCGTGATGGAATCGATTCTGTTAAGAAACTGAAAGGTTCCGATGTGTCAGAAGATGAAATGAAAGATATGGAAGATGATCTTCAGAAACTGACAGACAAATATGTAAAAGAAGTTGATAAAGCTGTAGAAGCAAAATCAAAAGAGGTTATGACAGTATAAGACCTGTAAGAGATAAAAGCAGTATACAACAGGAGGGGGATAAGGTCCAGATGCTCTGGAAACTGTCCCCTCTGTTCTTGTATACCTATTGTTATTAGGAGGAAATAATCATATGAATGTGCCACAACATGTTGCGATCATATTGGATGGAAACGGACGCTGGGCAAAAGCAAAAGGAATGCCGCGCAATTACGGTCATGCACAGGGCAGTAAGAATGTAGAGCGTATCTGCGAAGAAGCGTGGAGAATGGGCATTAAATATCTGACGGTCTACGCATTTTCCACAGAGAACTGGAATCGTCCGGACGATGAAGTCAATGCTCTGATGAAGCTGCTTCGTAATTACATGAAGACCTGTCTGAAAACGGCTGCAAAGAATGATATGAAAGTCCGCGTGATCGGGGATATCACAAGACTGGATGAAGACATTCAGAAGAGAATTCTGGAACTGGAAGAAGCAACAAAGAATAATGGCGGTCTGAATTTCCAGATCGCGATTAATTATGGAAGCCGTGATGAGATGATCCGTGCGATCCGTAAGATTGCAAAAGACTGCGTGGATGGAAAAGTGGATCCGGATGAGATCAAAGAAGAAACATTTGAGCAATATCTGGATACAAAAGGAATCCCGGATCCGGATTTGATGATCCGTACCAGCGGGGAGCTTAGGCTTTCCAATTATCTGTTATGGCAGCTTGCCTATACAGAATTTTATTTTACAGATGTTCCGTGGCCGGATTTCAGTAAAGAAGAGCTGGAAAAGGCGATTGAAACATACAATCACCGTGACAGACGTTATGGTGGTGTGAAGGAGGAAGAAGAACAGAATGTTTAAGACGAGATTATTAAGTGGGATTGTTCTGGTTATCATCTTAATTGCAACGGTTGGAACCGGCGGTGGTTTACTGTTTGGATTTCTGGCACTGATCAGTCTGATCGGACTGTCAGAGCTTTATAAAGTTGTGGATGTGCAGAACAAGATATTAGGACTTACCGGTTATCTGGGAGCTGTTGTATATTATGGAATTTTATATACCGGACAGATGCAGTATATGACACTTCTTACGATTGCATTTCTGGTAGTACTGATGGCGGTGTATGTGTTTTCATTCCCGACATTTAAGGCAGAGCAGGTAATGACGGTGTTCTTTGGCGTATTCTATGTTGCAGTGATGTTGTCTTATGTGTACCAGACCAGAATGCTGGAAGACGGAGCCGTTGCAGTATGGCTGATCTTTTTAAGCTCCTGGGGGTGTGATACCTGTGCGTACTGTGCAGGCATGCTTCTTGGAAAACACAAGATGGCACCGAAGTTAAGCCCAAAGAAATCCGTAGAAGGCGGAATCGGCGGAATTGTCGGAGCTGCATTACTGGGTGCAATCTTTGCAGTTGCAGCAAATAAGATTACAGGAGCTGGTGTGAATCCGGCACAGTATGCGGTTATTTGCGGAGTCGGCGGTATGATCTCGCAGATCGGAGATCTGGCAGCTTCAGCGATCAAACGTAATCATGATATCAAAGATTACGGGAAACTGATCCCGGGACATGGCGGAATCCTTGACAGATTTGACAGTGTTATCTTTACAGCACCGATCATTTATTATCTTGCAACATTCCTTGCAGGAAGATTGTAGGAGGTAAGTATGAAAAAGATAGCAATTTTAGGTTCTACAGGTTCCATTGGAACACAGACCCTGGAAGTGGTAAGAGAGAATGGAGATATCGAAGTACTCGGACTGGCTGCAGGCAGCAATATCAAGATGCTGGAAGAACAGATCAGGGAATTCCACCCACAGATCGTGGCTGTATGGTCGGAAGAAAAAGCAGACGAATTACGTGTTAATGTAGCAGATACGGATACAAAGATTGTTGCAGGCATGGATGGACTTCTGGAAGTTGCAACGATGAAGGGAACAGAGATCCTTGTAACGGCTGTTGTCGGTATGATCGGTATCCGTCCGACAATTGAGGCAATCAAAGCAGGAAAAGACATTGCACTTGCCAATAAAGAGACGCTGGTAACGGCAGGACATATCATTATGCCGCTGGCAAAAAAGATGGGAGTATCCATTCTTCCGGTGGACAGCGAGCACAGTGCAATCTTCCAGTCTTTACAGGGAAATGATCACGGAGCACTTCATAAGATCCTTCTGACAGCATCCGGCGGACCGTTCCGTGGAAAGAAATCGGAAGAACTGATGGAGATCAAGGTGGAAGATGCATTGAAGCATCCTAACTGGTCAATGGGACGTAAGATCACGATCGATTCATCTACAATGGTAAACAAAGGTCTTGAAGTTATTGAAGCCAATTGGTTATTTAATGTAGATGTGGATCAGGTACAGGTTGTGGTACAGCCGCAGAGTATCATTCATTCGATGGTAGAATATGTAGACGGCGCAATTATTGCAGAACTTGGAACACCGGATATGAAGCTTCCAATCCAGTATGCACTGTATTATCCGGAAAGAAGATTCCTTCCGGGGGACAGAGTAGATTTCTGGACACTGGGCAAACTGGAATTTGAGAAGCCGGATACAGACACATTCTACGGACTGGAACTTGCATATGAAGCAGGAAGAAAAGGCGGAAGCCTTCCGACTGTATTCAATGCGGCAAATGAACTTGCAGTCAGCCAGTTCCTCAACAGAGAGATCAAGTATCTGGAAATCACGGAGATCATTGAGGACTGTATGAAAGCGCATAAGAATATTGAAAATCCAACGCTGGAACAGATTCTGGAGACAGAAGCAGCGACCTATGAGAGAATCAACAGCAGGAGGTAACAGTAAATTTGGGAATTATATTAGCAATCTTATTATTCAGCTTCATCATATTTTTTCATGAGCTGGGTCATTTCTTACTGGCGAAGAAAAATGGAATTGATGTAGATGAGTTTGCTATAGGAATGGGACCGGCAATCTATTCAAAAGAATATAAAGGGACCAAATACGCCGTGCGTATCCTTCCGATCGGAGGGTTCTGTGCGATGGGGGAAGACGAAGAAGCGAATGATTCGCCGAACAATTTTAATAACAAATCTGTCTGGGCGAGAATCTCTGTCATAGCGGCAGGGCCTGTGTTCAACTTTATCCTGGCTTTTATATTTGCCGTGATCATTACAGCGATGGTCGGCTATGATAAGCCGGTGATCGGAGCAGTAGAATCAGGCTATCCTGCTGCAGAAGCAGGCCTGAAAAAAGGTGATGAGATCGTACAGATGGGAAACAAAAAGATCCATATCTTCCGTGAAGTCAGCTTTTACAATCAGTTTCATTCTAATGAGGATGTGGCTGTTACCGTGTTAAGAAACGGAAAAGAAAAGACGGTCACACTGACACCGAAGATGGATAAAGAACTGGGCTATAAGAGATTAGGAATAGGAAGTTCCGGTTATAGCAAGGCAAATCTGTTGACGGCTTTTCAATATGGCGGATATGAAGTGAAATTCTGGATATGTACAACTGTCGATAGCTTGAAGATGCTTGTGACAGGCCAGATTGGAGTAAATGAACTTTCGGGCCCTGTGGGAATTGTAAGTACTGTAGATACAACCTATAAAGAAAGCCGTTCTTATGGAGTATTTGCAGTTGTGGTACAGATGTTAAATATGGCAATATTGTTGTCTGCGAATCTTGGTGTTATGAATTTGCTGCCACTCCCGGCATTAGATGGGGGACGTCTGGTATTTCTTTTTGTGGAGGCAATCAGAGGAAAACGTGTGCCACCAGAGAAAGAGGGATATGTACATCTGGCAGGAATCATACTATTGATGTTGTTGATGGTATTTGTAATGTTTAATGATATTAATAGAATATTTTTGGGCAGGTAGAAGTGCTGACAGATCTATCAAAAAATCATCCCCCTTAGGTAGAAAATAGATAAAGTCTACTTAAGGGGGACTTTTGATACAAAAGTATACAAAAGAGAGCATTATTTGTTTTCGGAATTACATTCCGGCAAACCGGTAATGCTGGTTAGCAGTGATAATATTCCGGCCAGCATGGATGTGGAAATTACTAATTTCGTGTCTATCTGCCCAAGTACAGTTACGGTTCCAATTGTTGCTATGGCGGTCTGCGCGACAGTCTTTATTGCCCTGATACCGGCACATTTAGCCCATTTTTTCCAATCTTTTGCTTTCATGTTACCATCCTTTCTTTTCAGGGTTGATTAAGCCGTTTATCATTAGAGCGATTCGATTATTATCCATACAGTTCAGCAATTCGTGATACGCCTACATAAATTTCGGAAATTTTATACCATGTAGTATAATCGACTGTTCCGGTCTGTGGCAGTCCGAATACTTTCTGGAATGTACGGACTGATTCTGCAGTTGCAGGTCCGTAAATCCCGTCAGCAGTAATTTTCGGAATAGCAGGATAAGCACCTGCTATGACATTTAATTGTTCCTGCATCTGCAAAACTTTATTGCCGGAAGAACCAATTTCCAGAGTATAGCCAGGCCAGGAGGATGGGATGCCGGAGATGGCTTCGGCGGTGTTAATGTACATGTCGTCACCGTAGTAGTAACGGAGAATTTCGATAGGGGAATAGCCCTGGTCGCCTAAGGATTTGGATCCCCATTGGGTCAACCAAATTGTCACAACCTATAAAGCACCCGCAAACCCTTGATTTTACTGGGCTTGCGGGCATTTTACCTGTATAAGAAAAAGTAGATTTTGAGAGAATCGTTCTTGCGATCGTAGATAATCTTGTCGATGATCTGCTTCAGGGCTTCGTTCTTTTGCACGTATGTATAATTGTTGGAGATGAGAATATCATACACACTCCGTACCTTCTGCAGCATAGCATCCGCCGGATCCTGATCAGATTTATGCGCTGCCTTTTTCAAATCCTTTAATTGTTGTTCTAAGGATTCACGTTCTTTCTGAATGATAGCTTTATTCGCTTTATATTCTTCCAGTGTATCAATTCCTTCCCGGTAGGAGGCTTTTATTCGTTCCTCTTTGCCGGTTAAACTTTCCAATTGTTCTGTTATAGCCTTGCGCTCATCAAACTGCTCTGTGGGTTGATATTCACGCAATTCATAGACAATATCTTTGGTATCCAATATTTCTTTGATACTGGCCAGAACTTCCTTTTCAAGGACCAGTGAGCTGATGCCGTTCGGCTTTTTACATTTACCTTTACTGTATCCGTAGCAGGAGAAGTAAGAATATTTTTCCCCATTGACTCGTTTCATAGTGGTTGAGGTTAAGGTGCGTCCGCAATCCGGGCATTTCAGTAGTCCGGAAAGCCAGTGCTTATAAGTGGAAGAGGGACGCTTGCCAACCGGCTTGTAGGTGGCTTTAAATCGTTTCTGCGCTGATTCAAAGAGTTCTTTTGATATGATAGCCGGCTGTTGCCCTTCTGTAACAATCCATTCGTCCTTATCTTTGATACGATTGGTGCTGTTCTCTGTCCGGTTCCACCGGATCATGCCACAATAGGAAGGATTCTGGATGATGTATTCGACAGATCTTCGCTCAAATGGCTTTTCGTGCGAAGTCTTGAGTCCTAAAGAATTTAGGTATCTGGCGATATCAAAGAAGCTCATGCCTTCATTTGTGTATTTTTCGAATATAGTCCGAACAATCTTTGCTTCTTCCGGAACAATCACCGGCGGCTTGCCATGCTCCACAACCTTGTAGCCAAGCGGCGGACGTGCCTGGTATGCTCCGCGGAGTGCATTTTCTTTCATTCCACGATGCACTTCACCGGATAACCGGATAGAGTAATATTCGTCCATCCATTCGATGATACGCTCGATCAGGCTGCCAAAGGGATCATCGGAGAGTGGTTCAGATACACTCACGACATCTACATTGTGCTGTTTTTTTAAAAGAGACTTGTATACGATGGATTCTTCCTGATTCCGGGCAAATCGTGAAAACTTCCATACCAGGATCAGATCGACTGGATGGTCATCACCTTTGGCCAGTCCGATCATCTCCTGGAAGCCGGGACGTTTGTTGGCTTTTCTTCCGGAGATACCTAGGTCCGTGAAGATCTTCAGGATTACAATATTGTTCTTGGCTGCATAGTCCCGGAGGAGGTGCTCCTGGGAGTCCGGGGAAATTTCTTCTTGATCGTGAGTGGATACCCGGATGTAGCCGTATGCATATTTTACGCTCATTGTATCACCTTTCCTTCTTAAGTGTACGTAAAAATGGGTACAAAAATAACACCTATGCAGGTGCCAGGGAAATGTGATATAATACTCTTGTTCACGGAATGTTATATCGTGCCTTGGCACTGTATAGTATTCAAAGATAGAGGCTCTGGTGCTGGTAACACCGGGGCTTCTGTTGTTTTATTGTGGATAACGTAAAAACATATATTTTTACGATTTATTAATGATCTGCTAGAGACAGCACATTTGCCGTATATAAATTTATTCCAGAGAATGTGGTAAAATCATTGTCATCAGAGATAATATTGGTATGGTTAGTAGAAACACAATTATCTAAGATAACATAATCAAAAGGATCGCATCTGTGTGCAGAGAAAGTATTTGTAAAATTTTTGAGTTTTGAATTTGTAAAATTAAAATCTAAAATCTTGCAAATAGCAGTAGCGTTATTTAAAGTTGTATGTAAGATGTTCTGTAATTTTTTTCTTTCCACAGAATCCTTTCGATAATCTTTAGGGGTATAATGGCAGTTAGGATTTGTAGCCAGAAAAATGGCAAACTCATTTTTCTCAATTATATTTAATAATTCTGAAATATTGTAAACAGAGGTGCATAATGGGTTACCGTCAGATACTAATCTATCTACGAAATCATAATATGGTTTTGCCTGATATTCCACACTTTTTTTTGTGAGACCATAACGTGGATAAACATACCAATAGAGAACGTTTGTATCCAAGAAATATTCTTTTGAATTATTAATGGAAGAGAAGGAATTAATATCTATAATATTCATAATTATTCCACCTTTTTTGGAGCATTGTTAATGATTTTATCAATTTCGGAAGAAAACTCTGGATTTTCATATATTAGTTTAGCGTTATCAACCGAGGTCTTATATGTGCTTTTTCCAGTATCAGTTATATTTAATAATTCGATTTTTTCAAGCAAATCAAATCCATAAACAAGCCCTAATGAAGCAAAGCTGTTGTTAAAAAAAGGTGAAGCAAAACGTTTGATACCATCAAAGTCAACAGATATTTCTTCCCCGCTTTTGAGTGCTTCTTCAATTAGGTGTTTTAATACAGCTCCCTTTGTTCTTGAAGCTGCTTCGTTTGTGAAAGACGATAATTTAATTGTGCTCATAAATTATTCCTCCTTATTTTAAATAGTGTATATATGATCATAATCAGCAATAATTGTGATACCGATAAACGTTCCCATAGAGGGAAAAGACAAATGTTCAAAATTAGATGTAGCATTGTATTGATAGTATATATCGTTAGATAAAATATTTAAAGAGCCGTCATTTAGACGAATGAAGTCTTGCAGGTCAGATAAACCAAGACCGCGTGGAATACCACTAAGCAGTTGCTTAGTTGAATTTCCTCGCTTGAGGGCCCATTCAAGAGCAGATTTTGATGACATTGTATTATCAATTTTTTCTTTTATTAATGCGGGAATGCCAACACCCGTATCATAAACAGAAAAAGAAAGATATTTTTTCTGTGGCATCCAATGCCCACATGCATAAACTCCATGATTTGCACGAGAGTGATCGACTGAATTATTAAATATTTCGTAAATATTCTTAAATAAAACTTCATGCCCTTGTTCTGTTAGTTGGATAGGTGCAAGCTCAAGAATATTGTCAATGTATTCGATAATACTCGAATCATCTTTTAAATCGATGGATGCAAATGGTATAGCATTCCTGTTAGAATGAATATCTGGTTGCTTCATAATATGATCATACAAACCGGAATTATAAAAATATTCACTTAGTTTACTGTTTTTAGAAGTTTGATATTTAATAGTTTTACCAAATGAAGCACCGATATACGCTAAAGCACCAAGGTACGATGTGAAAATAGCATGACTAAATCTACAATGTGTAAAGTCAAGGATAATAGTTGTTTCGTTAGAATCAATTAAATCGTTTTGTACTTTGGATAAAAATTTATACGTATCGGCGTTGTTGTTTAATGAAATCGGAAATATGATACGTTCCGCCATAAAATCATTCCTCGTTTCTTTGGCTATATACAATAGATTTTCCACTATACAAATTTATTTCATCTGCACCTTCTGCATCAATGCTTCCTGGAGCACCTGCGAGAAGTTAAGTCCCATAGCAGTAGCGGACTCATTCAACCATTCAGGAATGGTGAGTGTCTTTTTAACAGCTTTCGAACTATGCTTCTTCAGATACGCAAATAAATCAAACTCAATGACAACAAGAAAACCATCATCAACTTTAAGTTCGCTGATATCTGTAGGATCAGGAATTACTTCCTTTTCTTTCTGTCTGCTTGTGACCGCAAGTCCTAATGCGTCAACGGCATTTTCGTATGCTTGCTGCATATCATCCCCGTCGGAAAAACATTCCGGGAAATCCGGGAAAGAGATCCAGAACCCGCCGTCTTCTTTATGAAAAATTGCCGGATAAAATAATCTGTTCATACACGATACCTCCATAATATTTTATTTGTGCCGGCAGGACTATTTAAGCCCCGCCTGTTTTAATATTGCCTGTTCCAAACCTTTTTTCAAGTCTTTGGAGTGATAAGGAACAATTACTGTTCTACCAGTTTCCGGATTCATCAGTTTTACATGTGAGCCATTCTGACTAACTACGATGAAACCGTTTTTCTTGAGAAGTTTAATCATCTCTTTTGGTGTTAATGGCATCTTTTGTATCTCCTTTCCTTATCATGATTACATTATAGCACGTGTTAACACGTATGTCAAGCAAATATGTATAAATACGTATTTTGCGTATAAAATAATTGAAATGTAACATACTAATATCATGAAGATATTACTAGACAAAATAATGTATGATAAACATCTGACCATTCGTCAGCCCTCTATCCTTACAGGTGTCCCAAAATCGACAATAGCTGATATCGCATCTGGAAAGATTAGTCCACGACTGGACACACTGGAATAGTTAGCAAAGGGACTAAATGTTCGAATTACTGACTTATTTGAGGCGGATATTAAATAAGTGTCTGAGCATCCGGACAAATTTATTTATGTGTCTTTTTAAATCGTGTTGAATATGATACAATAATCTTGTTGAGGGAGTACTGTATCGAGCGAATCCTTCGCCGTATATATTACTCGGGATTTTCCCTGGTGTTTGGTAGACACCGGGGATTTTTTATTTTATTGTGCTAAATCTAATTCGAACGGTGCAAAGTCTATATCGTAATTATCGCTGCTGCCTTCCATGTGCAATTTGAATTGAGTCGGATCTAATTTTCCGAAACAAATTACACCGGATGTTGATGCCCCAGGCAAAATGTCTGACGAAAGATCTTCGTATTGTTCATAGGCATTTCCGTATGTTTGGTCATATTGCTGATCATTCTGGATTGCAATGGCTGAAGAACTCCATAAACTAAATTTGTCAGAACTATTGTTTGTTGCAGTAACATAAACTCTAGTTTCTTCTTCTGCGAATTCAACCTTTGTTACGGAAACAGAAATTCCATTTTGTTCAGATACTTTGTCAGTAAACTCCCATGTTTTGTTAGCTTTACCAAATGATTCGGTATAAGAAGTTTTTTCGATAGAGTTAGCTTCGAGATAAGCCCAGCTGGAATCAACCCCCATAACAGTTTGCCCATCGTATGATCCGTCAATCTTGGCATCGACACTAATATAATCATCTTCATTTATCTTGTCTTTTACCAATTTTTTTGGTACTTCAAGCAATACGCTATTATTATAATCAAGATCTATATATACCTGATAACCATATTTTTCATCGTCTTTGTCAATAGAAGAAACGAGTCCGTAGAATTTAATATATTTTCCTTTGTAATCATCGGGGTTACTTGCTACGGCTTCAATATCATCGACATATTCTTTTTTCTCGCTTTCAGTTGTTTCTTTTTTGTTACCGGACTCTGAGTTACCAGAATCATTAGAGTTTCCTGAACCAAATAAGATGCCAATTCCGATAAACAATACTACAACAACAATTATTGCTATGAGACAACCGTGTTTTTTCTTTTTAGGTTGAGGACTCTGTTTGTTGTCTTGATAAGAAAATGTGTTGTCGTTAGATGGTGACGATACTTTTTCTTCATTAGGAAGTTCAGTACCGCAATTACCACAGAATTTTTGACCGTCTGGGTTTGGAGTGTTACATTTTGGACAATTCATAACTCATTCCTCTTTTCTTTAGTTTTTTGCATATTCAATCAGATATCTCCGCCATATAAATACTTTCGTATCAAGAGGGCAGTGTATTTATGGTTAGAGATACTGGATGAATTACATATATCTCTTTACAACTTCTATTAAACGGTTTTTGTATTTGTACAAATCGTTTAAAGAGTCGATATAAATACGCTCGAATTTTTTATTAGCATCCGGGATGAGAAGCTGTTTATTTCTTGCATCAAGATTGAGTCGACAAATCGGTTTTCTATTATTGTCTTTATATAGAATTCCAAAATAACTTTCGGTATCACGGTGAACTATATCTTCAACGGGTACGATACCAGCAAGAAGTCCGCGAATAATGTAGAAACTTTCAATTTCATCTTCCGTTGTAACAATCTTTGATGCGGGTTCTTTGATTTCGGGTTCTGATTCTTCATCTTTATCATAATCGTCAGCTAATGCAGAAGAAATTTTACTATTTACTATTTCATTTACAAAAGAAGAGAAAGCTCGTTTTACCACAGGCGTAAATTTTTCAATTATTCTCTGATTCTTTTGACCATCGTATATATCCGCTAAAATAAATCGAACAAAGTCTTCTGTCGGAGATTCAAACTGTTTTGTTAAAATGTTTTTTATTTGACTGCTATATTTAAGCTCTTCGGCAGTACTAAATATTTTGTCCTTATCAAAATTATCTTTACAAAATTTTTTTAATTCATTGATGGAAGAATCTTTTAAATTTGCCATGTCTATTTCTAGAAATGGCACAAGATCCATTTTGTTTGATTCTTCTAAATCTGTATAAAAACGATATATTATGCCATTTGTAAGAATGCCAAATTTAGCAGGAGATGTCCCGAAATATCTAAAAAGTTGAGACGAATGTTTGTCGAGTTGCTCTGAGCAACTTTTGCATTCGACTAAAATATTCGGCTGTCCATTTTCAAGGATTGCATAATCAACCTTTTCGCCTTTTTTAATTCCTACATCAGCAATATACTCTGGGCAAAATTCATTTGGATTGAAAACATCATACCCAAGAAGTTGAAATAAAGGCACTACAAGAGACATTTTTGTGGATTCTTCTGTAGTGATGGTGTCTTTTAAAGACAGTATCCTTTCTGAAAATTGTTTAATTACATCATTGAACTCCATACATTTTCCTCTCTTTCATATTTTATAAATCATCACCATATAGATAGTGGTGTTCAGCTCGGTGGAACATATCGCAATGTTCCTGAATAAATTCAACACGTTTCTGATCACGAGCAATCAGCTTCTTTAATCGTCTTCGTTCCGCTTGCAATTGCTTGATGCGATCAAGATAGATTTGAGCCGGTTCTGGATCTTTGTGTGGATGATGAGCATAGTATTCAATTTCTTGTACATTACCTTTTAAAAAGTCATCATTTGTTATATGACTCATGGCATGCTCATATGCCTTAAGCTGAGATTCATAATTCAATCCGGCATTGATTAGTATCGTGTAGCTTCCGTCTTCGTTCGGAACAACCATTTCATTTCCTTTTTTACTAGGAAAGTCCATAAGAACGACATTAACATCCGGTGTCGTCAATATCACCACGTTCCTTTCGTTTAAGCGCGAGAGCCATGCTATGCAGAGCTTTTAAGTCGTCCGGATCCATATCTTTCTGGACATCAAACAGCGCTTTCAGTTCTTTGTTTTCAAATATCTCTTGTGCTACCTGTGCAGTTTCGTTGTTTGTGTAGTATTCGTTGGTATTTTTTCCAGTGCGAATATATTCGGCAGTTACACCAAATAAATTAGCTATCTTCTGTAATTTAGCATCTTTAGGATTGCTTCTACCATTTTTCCAGTCTGAAAAAGTGGATTTTGTGATTCCAGTAGCCTTTGCCACGTCAGAATCTTTCATCCCTTTGGAATCTCTTAACTTGCAATAAATTTCATACATAATACACCTCTAAATAATAAATTCTGAAATCAGTACAAAAAGTTATTGACAAGTTCTGAAATCCGCACTATAATAAAGCTACAAAGTTCGGAAATCAAAACAGAATTAAGTTTTAATTCATTTGTCAATGTATCTGGTAAATATATTGTATCTGATTTCCGAACTAAAATCAATAGAAAGTTCGGAAATGAGGTGATTATTTTTATGTATGAAAGATATGTAGAACTTCGAAATCAAAAAGGTGTATCTGACTATAGGGTAGCAAAAGATACAGGGATTCCGAAGTCTACTTTTTCTGATTGGAAATCAGGAAGGAGTAAACCGAAGATAGCAAAGCTTAAAATTTTGGCTGGATATTTCGATGTGGCTGTAGATGAATTGATTTCAGCAACAGATGAAACAGGTTCAGAAGAAGGGAGGGAGTAGATGACTTATTTAAGAATTGCATCGTTCATTTTGGCTATTTTGGGAATTGTTTTCAGCATAGTGAATATGAAAGAACGATACTAAATTTCGATTGCAATCGTGCTCAGAGCAACGGAGTATTGCTTAACACCTCGGTTGGTGTGAAGCACGATAACGGCATTGGTATTTTTAATCTTTTCTTCTTTTACCCGCCCAAACGTTTCTACGTAGAAATATCCGCCGACTGTACCAAGGCCGGCAAGACTTAGTGGAAGAGTGATAGATTTAACGATTGTACGGTCGAAAGTTTCGTATTTAGTGCCTAGACGAGCTTGGTGTACGACTTGCGGAATCCATGAAAATTCAAAAGTTTCATTATCGATAGTAATGAAGGCTCTGGATATAGAAATTGGCAACTGTGATTTATTAATTAGAGAGAGAGCTATATAAAGCGGTTGTCTGGAAAAATGTTCAGCAATGATAAAATCTTTGCATTCAACAGATAAGTTAACACGATTATTTAATCGGGTTTCAATGAAGTTCCAAAGAGATAGACCAAAGCTAACGATTGCAATTATAAAAGTAATAATATCAAAAATCATAACACATATTCCTTTCATCATTTGATAGGAAAATTATAACAGAGAACCGCAACAAGTACAAACAGTGATACATAACCTATAAAGAGGTGATGCAGTTTGAAACATATAAACATCGTGATCATCGATGGGGTAGAGAGAGACATGGCTACATTATCTGCAGAAGAACGAGAAAAAATTGTGAATGAGCTGAATCGTGTAGCTGTTGGATATCTGGGATACCAGAAAGAGAAAACCGCTTAGGCGGTAGGGGAGGTGGACAAGCATGAAAAGAAGAGGACCAAGAACAAAATGGCAGAGAATCATCAGAGAAACGGTGTTAGAGATCCTGATCGGCGCTGCAATCGGACTTGCATTTGATGCAATGTTATTTATCTGGTTGCTTGTAAGGTGAAAGAGGTGAGGACATTGCAAGGAGAAATCAAAAAAGAGCACCCGTATAAGCCGGCAAGCTTGGGGCGCTCTGGAAAATAGTCAATTTAAGTATAAACAGAAAAAGGAGAATAGTCAAATGGCAGAAGAAAAGAAATATGAAATTACAATATCAGATCTGAGTGCATATATAGGAGCAGCAGCATTCGAGATACTTCCGGAAGATGCAAAGGAAGAGGATGTTGATAAATATGCTATGGTTGCAGCTGGTATTACGGACCGAGTTGCCAAACATCTGGATGGTTCAGATCCATTACCAGAGGATCATGTGGCTTTGGCAAAAGAGATGGGACAATTTATTAATGAACTTGGAGTGGTTTGCGAAAAGATTGTTCAAGCTGTAATGGAGGAGTAGAGATGGAAAGCATTCCAGGATACGACGATTGGAAGACAACTCCGCCAGATGATCCAGAACCTGCCTCGGTTTGTGATTGCTGTGGCAAGTACTTATGGGAAGGTGAGCCGATATATTTAGATATAAATGGTGAAAATCTGTGCGAGGTTTGTTTGAACAAGATGTACAGGAGGATATTGTGATGTGGAAAGTAGAAATAGTAAGGGTTTATAAGTCCAGTAATTTACTGTACGAGCATGAAGATAAAGTGATTTTCGAGGTAAACAGTTTGAAAGAGGCAAGTGAGATTACTTCGATGTTTGATAAGTATGCTGTTGGAGAATATAAATATTCGATCACGCGTAAAAAAGAAAACAAAGAAGGTGAAGAGTAGATGGCGCTTAAAAGTTATGAAGAATTGATAAAGGTTGATGTAAGGCAGTATTGTGAAGAAAGAGATGGCTTTACATATCTGAACTGGGCGAAATGTATTGAATTGCTGAGACAGAACGGTGCTACCGAAGTGTATTGGGAGCCAATCCCTGATCCGCAGACCGGAAGCAGTCTTAGAAAAACAGACATCGAGTTCAAGGACAAGAATAACAATACGAATCGTTGTTATGAAACACGGATCAAGGTCGTTATCGATGATAAGGAATATGAGATGCAGACTCCAGTGATGAACGGGGCGAATCCGGTAAAAGACAATTCTATGAGTCAGCAGAGAGTATGGAACAGTATGTGTAGGGCATTTGTGAAGTGTGTGGCTATTCATACCGGACTTGGATTTAACTTATGGCTGAAAGAAGAATACAACAAGCTGGAAGCAAAGATTCCTGGAACAGGAGAGAATCTTGCATCAGAAGCAAAGAAGAAGACGCTTAAAACGCAGTGTACGGCGCACGGTATTGATTTGGATGCTTGGGTATGTGGAAACGGAAAGACAGTGGATACACTTACGGAAACAGAGTGTGCCAAGATGTTGAATGCGATCAAGAAAAAGTACGGTGATGATTGATGAATTTCACAGGAAAACTCGAAGGCTTGAAGATGGACTATGCTACTAAAAAGCAGAGCATCTCTGTAGAAGTGAATGAGGATGCCAGAGATGCATTCCAGGAACTGAAAGATTGTGAGAAGCTTGATATTCAGATTAAGAAACATCGAGAAAAGAGAAGCTTAGATGCGAATGCCTATTACTGGGTATTAATTACGAAGTTTGCTAAAAAGCTTGAATTGAGCAATCCGGAAGCACACAACATGTGTCTTATAAGATATGGATATCCGGTAATATTATCCGGGAAATCGGCATTTACAACGATTCCAGACACGGAAGAAGCAGAGAATAAAGTGAAAAATTCTACAGAATATCACTTGCAGCCTACTTCCCAAGTGAGAGAAGGAGTTGACGGTGTGATGTACCGGACATACAGACTCCTCAGAGGAAGCCGAACCTATAATACCGAGGAAATGTCCAGGCTGATATCGGGGCTGATCACAATGTGTAAGGAGGCACAGATCCCGGATAGAGAAATCGCCACACCAGAAGAAAAGAGACTCCTGAAAGAAAGGTATGGTGTGGATGTCTAAGAAATTGTGGAGCGTGTTCACAGATGATATGGATCATTGTTATTTTACCGGCACGCCATATTGTCATCGACATCATATATTTTATGGCCCGTGTAGATCAATGTCTGAGAAATACGGCTTTGTAATACCGATAGCTTATTACTTACATGAGAATTATCCGGACAGTGTTCATCAGAATCCGAATAAGGGCATTGATCTGGAACTGAAGCAAATGGCTCAGAAATATTTCGAGGAACATTACGGGACAAGGGAAGAGTTTAGAGAGATTTTCGGGAAAAGCAGATTGTAACTTATTAACATAGATTCCCTGGCATTGTAACAAGGAAATGTAACGCATAAGCACTCACCCAGCGTTATTTATTGCACAAGATGTTGTATCACAGCCAGAGAGCCAGGCTCTGGCGGAAAGGAGCAGCATGGAAGGACAGATAGAATTAGAGGATTATCTCCGGTCATTGAACTGTGAGGGATTTGACATTTGTGATTATATTCCGAAAGGACGAGCTAATGCGGTCACAAGATATGAGCTGTGTATGAAGACTGGATTCAGGGACCGTCAGGTAAGAGATTTGATTCATTATGCAAGGCGTGACGGATCTATCTTGAATCTATCGGATGGAAAAGGATATTTCAGACCTGATCTGGATGATCCGGTGGAAAGAGGAATGCTTGCAGCATATGTCAGGCAGGAAGAAAGCAGAAGAGATTCCATAGATTGGTCTCTGAATGGAGCTATAAAAGATTGTAAAGAAAACGGCATAGATTGGAGGACATAATAAATGAATTCAAACCAGAAGGGAAAGAAAGGTGAGCGTGAGCTTGCTGCAATACTCAAAAGCTACGGATATGAGGACAGCCGGAGAGGTCAACAGTATTGCGGATCTAATGGTGACGCAGATGTAGTTGGTCTTCCGGGGATTCATATTGAATGCAAGAGAGTAGAAAAGCTGAATATCTATGATGCCGTGGAACAATCAAAGAATGATGCAAGAACTGGTGAAACGCCGGTTGTCATGCATCGGAAGAATAGAAAAGAGTGGCTGGTTACTATGCCACTGGATGATTGGATGAAGCTGTATGAACGGTAATTATATTAAAGTCAGTCGGTCATTGCTGGACTGGTGCTGGTATCACGATGTTAATACCTGCCGGTTGTTTATACATATGTTACTCCGGGTGAACTGGAAAAAAGGTTACTTTGGAGAGGAAGTAATTGAAAGAGGAAGCTTTGTTTCTTCGATATCCAAGTTGTCTGCAGAGACTGGATTGAGTGAAAGAGAGGTTCGCACAGCACTGGAACACCTTAAGAAGACAGGCGAAGTGACATGCAACCGACACGCAAAATATAGCGTATATACAGTGGTTAATTACTGTAAGTACCAATCGAGTGACAGGCAAAATGACACAGAGAACGACATGAAAAGCGACACACGAAGCGACACGTCTGTTGACAATCTATCGACAGGCAATCGACACGCAATAGAAGAAAAGAAAGAAGGAAAGAATAAAAGAATTAATAATACAGGGCGGTTTGAACCGCCGGATGTGGAAACGGTCCGAGCGTATTGCCAGGAACGTGGGAACAAAGTAGATCCGCAAGCTTTTGTTGATTTTTATGAATCCAAAGGCTGGATGGTAGGGAAAAACAAAATGAAGAACTGGAAAGCAGCAGTGCGTACCTGGGAGAAAGAAGACCAGAGGAGAAGCCAGACAAGGAAGGAAGAGACCGCCAAACGTGGCAGCACTGGGTTTAACAATTTCACTGGCCGTGATTATGACATGGACCAGATGGAAAGAGCGCTTTTAGGAATTCCGGGAGGTGGAAATCATGCGGATTAACCAGAACGGGATGCTGCGGATGCCCGATATCATATAAGGCGGTAGAAGATCTGGAAAAGATTCGAAAGTATGAGCCGAATGTAGTAAAGGCAGCATGGAATATTTTCGGAAAGAGTTATAAGTACCGAATGAAATATAACGAATACAAAAAGAAACGAATGGAAGAAGAAAAAAGGAGAGCTGAAAATGTCGAGGGACAAATGACAATATTTGATTTTCCAGAACTGATTCCAGAGGAAGGAGAAAACGATGGCGATAATACGTAATGTCCGTGGCGGGACGGTTGGACTGAATGAAGAAGATCGGTTGATGATCGCAAGGCTGTTGGTGAAGGCGGGCTATGCGGTTAAGATCGGGTACAGGACGATTCCAGGGAATGCGAAGGGGAAGAAAGAATACATAGTTGAATACTGGGAGGAGAAAGAAAAGAAGATAGAAATGTAGAATGGTGTCGAACCTTGACAATTGAATATTGATGGTTGGAATGGTATAATTTCTGTATAAAGTGTACGGGAGATACAGAAATTATGTTAGAAAAGATAATACGATTTTTTAATGAACATCCAATACGATTTTTTGTACGTATATTCTTAGGATTATTAGTTGTGCCTACTGCATTTATACATATTGTTTATGTAGTTCCAACAGAATCCTGGTGGTCTCAAGAGACAATTTCGGCGGGAAGTATGCTGTCATATATAGGAACTGTGCTGACTTTTTGTGTGACGTTTATGCTAAGCTTGTTGGTATATCATTCAAACATAGAAGAACGGAAGCGTTCCAGATTGTTAGAAGAAAAAGCATTATTAGTAGAAAATAGAACGCTGCTATCGATAGACAAAAAGCAGATAATAAAAGTAGATTATCTTGATGTAAACAAAGAAAAACCATATGATGTATTTTGGAATGTGGATTTTGAAGTGATATCCGTGGGAGTTGTAGAAAAAATATTCCAGAAAAATATATCTATTGATGATTATACGATTAAGCGGGACAGGCAAACGTATTCAGACGAATATGTAAAGAAAGATGAACTAAGTTTCCAGTATTTGCCAGGTGGAAATATATCTGTATCATTTGCAATAAAAGACAAAGAAAATAAGGCATTTAATTTAATGAAAGGTTCAAATTATTTTTCTATTGGTGCAGATTTCGAATTTGTATGCGATACAGTAAAAACGCCTATATCAATAACAATTATATTGAAAGAAACTGATAAAGTAATTGATGATGAGCCATTCGTAAAAGTATATGAAATAGAAAATGCATTTATTCATCACAGGAAAGCAGAATTTATTGAATAGTATCTACCAACCATCAACATTCGGTGGTTGGTATTTTTATGCCTAAAAATAGACGAAAGGAGCTGAGAAAGTATGGAGAGATTGACGCATAAAAGAGAGAACGGTATAAAGCGAGGGTATTGGTCCCCGAATAAGAAACAGGAGTTGGTGGATAGACTGGCGATGTATGAGGACAGGGAAGATGCTAAGGACACAAATGTCCTTGGCAAATGGATTCCATGTAGTGAGAAGTTGCCGGAGGATGAAAGTTACATATTGGTATCATTTGAGAATGCAACAATGCCGGATATCGCAAGGTATGAAGAAAATGATGAAGGTGGTACATTCTATCCGGGAGATGGTGAAAAACCATATTCAAGCTATGGAATATTTGTCAATGCATGGACGCCACTGCCGGAGCCATACAGGGAGGAACAATGAAGATAATAATATTCATCATCATCGCCTGTACGCTCTTCGTTGCTTGGAGTTTATGCGTTGTAGGAGCAAGTGCAGATGAACAATTGGAAATGATATATGCCAAGGATTTGGAGAGAAAGGAGCAGAGGGAAAAGTTGAGTAGAGTAATACGGTGTGATAGATGTGGGAAGACGTATGAAAAGAATGAGAGATATCAAACAAGAGGTGGTGTTGAAGGCAGCGTGCTTTCTGGAATTACTACAATCACAGGTATGGGCCTAAGAGATGAAAGCTATGATCTTTGTGACGAATGTATAGGAGAATTACTTGATTGGCTGCGTAATGAACAAAACGACGAAGGAGCTGAGAAATGATTGAACAGAGGAAGAGACAGAAGACAGGTAAAGCTGGATGATCAGCAACACTATAAGGAGTTGGAAGAAAGTCATGATGCGAAAGCGAGTGAGAGATTCCATACACCACCAGCTTATCAGAGCTATTCAGTGGAGGATTACTTGCGGAAGATGGGAGTAGACATAACGAAGGGAGTAGATGACGGTGGAGCAGAGACTGGAAGAAAACAATATCAAGAATGAGAATAACCGGAAGAAAGAATATCTGAGAGGATACAGATCCAGTAGAAGACGTATCAACCGTATTGATGATGAAATTATCGAACTGAAAGAATTGGCTGCATCAGTGAAAGCAATTGATTATTCAGGTATGCCGCATGGTAGTGGAAACCAGAAAGATTTATCTGATGAACTGGCAAGGATTGACTCATTGGCGGAAAAGCTTGGAAAAGAAAAGGAAAGCTGCATAGAAACCTATATATCCATTGAAAAACAAATGAAAGAAGTGAAGAATGAAGACGAGAACGATGTGCTTTTTTACCGATATGTGAAAGGTCTTCGCTTTTGGGAAATTGCAGAAATAATGGGATACAGTGAGCAATGGATACATAAATTGCATGGGCGAGCATTGTGGCATTTAAAGCTTCCAACATGATTTATCTTAATTTGTTGGTGTTTATTGAAGTTTAGTATGCAAGTCTGATATGCTTATACTGAACTTAGTGAAAAGACAGATTTCCACGTTGAGTTCACTTCCTCAAGAAGTATATACAAAACCTAGAAGGAACGGCTTGGCAACAAGTCGTTCTTTTGTTGCATAATGTCAAATTTTGGGATATTATGAAGGTAGGATTTTGTATGTACGGAGGTAGTAAAATGATTACTATTGCGAATTGTTTAGTAGATGATTATATTCATTCATTGAAGTTAAAAAATTTTTGCTTAGATCATGGAATGAATGTAAGTGAAAATAAAGCAGATTTATTAAAGAAAGTTATTGAATTTGCAGGAGAGGATAAAGATAGCGAAAAATATATAGAGACATATAATTGGTTTTTAAAAACAATTAAGTCTGGAAGTAAAGAATTTTGTATAAAAAGAGTATATATTCCAGAAGAAAGTATTGAAAATTTAGATCAAATTATTATAGGAAAATATAAACAATGTTCACAAAGTGATATATTAGCTTTTAAAAATACAGAGAGCTTTTCTTTAGTGAATTATCATGTTGAAAATAATGGACAAGGAAGTGCATCAAAAGTTTCTTTTGTCTTCTCAAAGTTAGTTTTAGAAGGGGAGAAGGAACATGAGCGTGGAAACAGGATTATTTATCCAATATATATTGATTTGTATATAGAGGAAGGTTTTTTTGTAGGTAGATATAAACCTAAAACAACGATTTATAATTGTAGTGAAAATGACATAATATATAAGGAAAATCGTTTTAAACCATTTGATACAACTGTAGAGTTAATAGAAAACCTGGAAAAGCTTTTGAAAACGGAGGGAATGGATATTGATCCGGGACAAAAATTTGGAAAGATGATGTATAAGTTATATCAGAAATACTCATTTACTCCAACAGATATACAAAAGCAAATTGATACATTAAAGGAATCACGAGATGACTTTGTGAATAATGTTTTTGATGTACTGGGGTTGAAAGTATATAATAAACAAAAAGCAAAAATGGATTTAGATATATTTTTAGAAAAATTTATTTCTATTAATGGAGATCGAGAAAAAATATTTACAGAAGATAGAGATGCGTATTTGATTAAGATATCATCTGATGACATTTTACAGATGACTAGGATTGATACGGCATCAACAGGAAAAAGGCCTTTGCAGTGTAGTGAAACGTTTTTTGATGGAAAAAAGTCAATCTTAAATACAAAAGAATGTAAAAATTTGCATCTATGTTACAATAGAAGAAAAGGCTATTTGGGATCTTTTACAGTACAATTTTCCATTAATAAGGGATGGGGAGTAATAAAAACCTATTATTTTCCAGAGGAGGATGACATACAAAATGTTTTACAAACAGTTTTTGAAAATTATTGATACTTTGGACGAATCCTTTGTTGAGGAATTTGATTTTTGGCTTGCTACTTTGCCAGAAAGATTAGCAAAAACTATTTCGGTATCGGCAATCGCCTCCCGGTTTGAGGTAAAATATAGTACAGCAAATGCTATTGTAAATTTTTCAGAGAAGGAAGGTATCTTAAGAAAAAGATACTTAGTTATATGCGGTAATGAAGAATGCCAATTTTTTTATGGCGATTTTGAGGCAGATGAACTTGTAAAAATAATGGGGAAAAAAGTATATTGCCATAATTGTAGCAAAGAATTTAAAGTATCTTATGAAAATGTTTTAATTGTATATGCAAAAGTGAAAGAGCCCAATATTCCAGAAGAGAAACTTGAAGAAGAAATCATGAAACGTATAGGCAATACGGAAAAAAATGAATCGTATGGAAATTTTAGTATAGCTGATTCATTGGCTAAAAATATAGATGAAGTATACGAATTATATTACAAACCAAATGAATCGGCATATAAGCAATTAAGACAATTGAAAGAAGCTCTTGATGGTCCATTTACAACAACAAAAGAGAAAGGGGATGCGTTGGAACGGTTGGTATTATTCCTATTTCAACAAATAAGAAATGTAACAGCAACGAATAAAGTTAGAACATATACCAATCAATTTGATTGCACAGTTTGCTTTGGTGAATATTCTAGTTCATTTCCTAGTATAATGAAATATATGTCGCCGTATTTTATAATAGAATGCAAGAATGAAACAACAAGTAAAGGAAGGGGAAAAACACCTTCAAATACATATTTTCATAAATTATCAGGAATCATGGATTCTAATAATGCAAAGATAGGAATAATAGTTTCTAGAGGAGAACCAAGTAAGGAGGATATGATAATAGCACATGACGAATTCCTGTTGCATAAAAATACGAATTGTCAAAAATTTTTGTTGTCTTTTTCTGAAATAGATTTAGAAGAATTAATTGATAAAAAGAAAAATTTATTAAGATATATGAATTACAAAATGAATAAGTTAACAATGAATGCTAACAATGCAAGCTATGACTTGTTAGAACAATGATTAATCACAAGGCACCCTCCGGGGTGCTTTTCTAATGCAAAAACAAAAACGAAATGAATGAGGGGTGGTGAGGCGTGGCAAGAGCACCCGATCAGAGGGCTATTGAAGCGAAAGAATTATATGACAAAGGGCTGAAATTAATTGAGATTGCTAAGGAACTGGATGTTCCGGTTGGGACAGTCCGGAGCTGGAAGAACAGACAGTGCTGGGATAATGCAACGTTGCAAAAGAAAAAACGCAACGTTGCGAAAAAAAGAGGCGGTCAGCCAGGGAACAAAAATGCCAAAGGGCATGGCGGGACAGGGCCGCCGGGAAACAAGAATGCAGTTAAGACAGGAGAGTTCGAAACTCTCTTTTTTGATACCCTGAATCCGGAAGAACTGCAGCTGGCCGAGACGATTGGGCTCGACAAAGAGCAACTGCTTTTACAAGAAATACAGCTACTTACGGTTCGTGAATACCGCATGTTGCACCGAATAGAAGCATTGAAAAATGCTGAAACACAGCAAAACGAGGATGAGAAGTCGCCACCGGGAATGACGGTAGTAAAATACACCGATGGACTGGAAAAAGGAGACTGTACAGAACTAAAAGAATATGCCGGAATACTTGGCCAAATCCAGCAGATAGAAGATGCACTCACGAGGGTACAGGCCAAGAAACAGAAGGCAATCGAAGCTATCCATAAGTTTGGCTACGATGATGCCAAGTTAGAACTTGCTACGATGCAGTTAGAACTCCAGATCATGAAACAGGATGGAGGATCGCATGAAACAGCGGACGACGGATTCATGGATGCCATGAACGCTACAGCTTCAGAAGTTTGGGGTGATCAGGATGTATGAAAAGATCACAAATCTGAAGAAAAAGATCCAAGATATGAAGAAAAGCCGTCTGCAGACAGTATATAACCAAATATTCAAGTTCAAACCGTTCTCAAAAAAGCAGAAACAGGTGCTGACATGGTGGTGTGCGACGTCGCCCGTAAAAGATTACGATGGGATTATAGCAGATGGAGCTATTCGATCGGGAAAGACAGTATGTATGTCGCTATCCTACGTGATGTGGGCGATGGAAACGTTCAACGGACAGAATTTCGCCATGTGCGGGAAAACCATCGGATCATTTCGAAGGAATGTACTGTTTTGGCTAAAACTCATGCTAAAGGCAAGAGACTACGGTGTGGTAGACCACAGAGCCGACAACCTGATAGTGATCACAAGAGGAAAAACGACCAATAACTTCTACATATTCGGTGGAAGGGACGAAAGCTCCCAGGACCTGATACAGGGAATCACACTGGCAGGAGTCTTCTTTGATGAAGTGGCGCTTATGCCGGAAAGTTTTGTGAATCAGGCTACTGGCCGATGTTCGGTAGATGGATCGAAGTTCTGGTTTAACTGCAACCCTTCCGGACCTTACCATTGGTTTAAGGTCAATTGGATAGACAGAGCCGTTGGATACATTGGAAAAGAACGGGCAGCAGAGTTAAGGGCGAAAGATGAACCGGTCAAGAATATCCTATACGCACATTTCGTAATGGACGATAACCTGAGCCTCAGTGAAAAGATCAAAGAAAGATACCGGAATACATACAGAGGAGTATTCTACAAGCGTTACATTCTCGGCCTGTGGGCGATGGCAGAAGGTGTTATCTATGACATGTTCGATAATGAAAAGCATGTGGAAGATCCGAATGCATTCCAAACAAAGCTGATAAATAGCAATAGATACGTTAGTTGCGATTACGGAACACAGAATGCCACAGTTTTTCTGCTGTGGAACAAAGGAACAGACGGTGTTTGGTACTGCACCAGAGAATACTATTACTCTGGACGAGACAAAGGAAGGCAAAAGACAGATGCAGAATACGCAAAAGATTTAGAAAGCTGGCTGGATGGAACAGAGATTAAAGCCGTTATCGTCGATCCGGCAGCAGCTTCATTTATTGCTGAGTTGAGAAAAAGAGGATTTAGAGTAATAAAAGCAAAGAACGATGTAGAAGATGGTATCAGACTGGTGTCCACAAAGTTGAATTTGATTAAAATTATCTTTTCCAATGTTTGCCAAAACACAATCAAAGAGTTCGCATCGTACATTTGGGATGCAAAGGCCGCTGAACGAGGGGAAGATAAGCCGATAAAACAATATGACCATGCAATGGACGCAGTAAGATACTTTGTATATACAATCTTTGGGGATAAACCTCGTTTAAATAGAAACCTGAAAGGAGGACTATAAAGTGTTATTTCGATTGCCGTCAGAGGAAGAGCTGACAGATAACAAATTGAATGAATTCATAGCAAAACATAATGCAGAGTGCGCCTTTCGGTTTAAACATCTGAAAGATGCATATGAGACGGATTACCAGATTTTCCACCAGAAGCCAAAGCCGAATTATAAACCAGACAATCGTATTGCTGTGAACTTCGCAAAATATATGGTGGATACATTTAACGGATATTTTATCGGGAATCCAATTAAGATATCTGTGGATGATGATGCTGCAGGCAACATCAAAAAATATGTGGAACTCCTGGATCAGTACAATGATCAGGACGATAACAATGCGGAGCTGTCGAAGATCTGTTGCGTTTACGGCAAAGGATACGAGATGTATTACGTAGATGAACTGGGAAATATCGGGATTACATATCTGACACCATTTGATGCTTTCATGATCTATGATGATTCAGTGCTGTGTAGAGAACGGTATTTTGTTCGGCTGTACATAGATTCGAATAATGTATTGCATGGAAGTGTGTCAGATGACACCAAAGTTCGGTGGTTCACCCAGAAGGGAAAACTTATCTGGGAGGAAGAAGAAAAGATACATGGATTTGATGGAGTGCCAGCTACGGAGTATGTGGAGAACAAGGAACGTACATGCATCTTTGAACCGGCGATGTCAATGATTGATGCTTATAACAAAGCAATCAGTGAGAAAGCAAATGATGTAGATTATTTTGCAGATGCTTACATGAAGATACTTGGAGCTGCGCTGGGCGATGACGAGATGAAATACATCCGAGATAATCGTATTATTAACTTTGATGGAGATGCGGATCAGCTCGTTGTAGACTTCTTACAAAAGCCAAATGGAGATACCACACAGGAGCACCTGATTGACCGTCTGGAGAAATTAATATTCCAGATCAGCATGGTTGCTAATATCTCAGATGAGAACTTTGGTACAAGCTCGGGCATTGCCATGAAGTACAAGCTGCAGGGAATGAGCAATCTGGCAAAGACGAAGGAGAGAAAGTTTACGTCCGGAATGAATCGACGGTACAAGTTGATCTTTTCCAATCCAGTATCTGGAATGAAAGAAGATGACTGGGTGAAACTGCATTACCATTTCACACCGAATATTCCATCGAATGTACTGGAGGAGAGTCAGATCGCCGGCAACCTCGAAGGAATTGTTTCACAGGAGACTCAGCTTGGTGTACTGTCTGTCGTGGACAATGTGCAGAATGAGATGAAAAAAATCGAAAATGAACAGGAGAAAGCCAAGACAGATCCTGTTATGATGCAGATGTTCGGAGGTGCAGGTGATGGCAAGTCAGGAGTACTGGAAGAACCGGGAAACGGAAGCAAAGAAACATAATATTCAGGAAGAAGCTGAGTATAATCGTCAGATCAAAGAAATATATGCCAATATGATGGACGAGATCAATAAAGAGATCAACGGATTCTATACTAAATATGCTGCTAAAGAAGGCATCACAATGGCTGAGGCAAAGAAGAGAGTAAGCAAGCTGGATATTGCAGCATATGAACGGAAGGCAAAGAAGTATGTTGAAACAAAGGATCTTTCCGATCGGGCGAATGAAGAGATGCGGATCTATAATCTGACCATGAAGGTGAACCGGTTAGAACTCCTGAAGGCGAATATCGGTCTTGAGATGGTATCAGGGTTTGATGAGATGCAGAAGTATTTCGATAAGAAGCTGACTGACAGAACACTGAAAGAGTTCCAGAGACAAGCCGGTATTCTTGGTAAGTCCGTTCTCAAGAATGAGAAATACGCTCATGCAATCGTGAATGCATCATTTAAGAATGCGACATATTCGGATCGTATTTGGATGTATCAGGGAATGCTCAAAGCAGAGCTGGAAGGATTACTTGCATCAGGACTGATCAGAGGACAGAATCCGAAGAAACTTGCAAAGCATCTGGAGAAGAGATTCGGTGTCAGTGCTTATAATGCGCAGAGGCTCATGACGACAGAGCTTGCAAGAGTGCAGACAGAGGCTCAGAAGCAGTCTTTTATCCGTAACGGCTTTGATGAGTATGTGTATGTTGCATGCACAAAAGGCGATGTATGTCCGATTTGCAAAGGACTGGACGATAAGCATTTCAAGGTAGATGATATGATGCCGGGAGAGAATGCTCCACCAATGCATCCCGGGTGTCATTGTAGCGTTGCTGCATATATGGATGATGAACTGTATGAGGAGTGGATAAACAGCTACCAGGAGCATGGATTGAATTTCGAAACATGGAAACAATTGCATGAAGAAGAGACTTATGAATCTGAAATGGGACGCCGATTGGTGAACAGAATTACAGGGATTTCCAAACAGAAGAAGATATTCAATGAAGGATTGAAAACAACATCGAATGAAGATGTGAAGACATTATTAAAACAGTCGTTGGGTAGAACTGAGATTGCAAGATTAAGTGGTAGAAAGTCGTATTATTCGGCGAAGGAGAAGAAAATATATTTATCAAAAGATGCAAAATCGGATACGATAGCACATGAACTTTTTCATGAAATTGACGATACATACGCTTTGGTGGAAAATGGAATGTTAAAGAATTCCGTTCAGCAAGATTACAGACGACTGCAGAATCAAGCGAAAAGATATGGAAAAAGCATAGAAGAAATGTTATACTTAGAATATCCAGAAGCGTTTGAGGTTAGCAAATATGGAATAAAATTCAAAGAAGAGTACCGAGGAATTTCAGATATTTTGAATGGTATGTCAAATGGGGATATATTAATGGGATATTCGCACAAGACCGACTATTGGAAAAAGTCTGGACGCTTGGAAAAAGAAAGCTGGGCTCAGTATGGACGTATGTTTTATACGGATGGTAAAGCATTGGAAATGGCAAAGAAAATATTCCCAGAAATGAGCCAAGAAATTGAGCAGAGAATCAGGAGGTTGATGAAGTAATGTGGTATGGAAAAATGACACAAGAGCTGGAAAAGCTATATGACGATTACTACAAAATGTTTGATCGTACTCCTGATGGATATATGGAGCTGGAATACGGAGAAGGTTCATATAAAGCATATGTGAGAGATATAAAAAAATCATTAAAGTTAAAAAAAGAATTGCCAGATTTTGTAGAGTAGATACCACTGATCATAATGATTGGTGGTATTTTTGTACTCATTTTTAAGAAAGGAAGAGGTAAAAGAACATGAGATTTGACAAAGCATTTAAAATAATGAAGCAGGGAAGCAAAGTGAAACTTCCATCTTGGGGCGGTTATTGGTTTTGGTCAAAAGAGAAACAGACTATTATCATGCACACAAAAGATGGCGAAGAACTGGATATCAGAGAGACACAGATTCCAGATTATACGTTTGGAAATATCTGTTCTGATGAATGGGTGCTGGCAGATGGAGAAAATTGTCCGGAACTGGGCGGAGAAGCTACATTTTCATTTGGGGAAGCAATTAAATATCTGAAACGTGGAATGAAAGTGGCACGTAAAGGTTGGAATGGAAAGGAACAGTACATCCAGCTTGCAGCCGGAATTTCATATAAAACGGCAGATGGTGATATTGTAAATTGCGAGCATGATGCCATCGGAAACATGGCTATTGCGTTCTGTGGAACATCTGGTGTTCAGATGGGATGGTTAGCGTCTCAGGCTGATATGCTGGCAGAGGATTGGAAATTTGCAGAATAGGAAAGGCGGTGATCCAAACTATCTCCCTCCGGCGGGGAATGACCGGAGCGTTAGGAGGCGATGTATTTGATTGAAGTAACTGTCCGCAAGGATGAAATAAAGATATCCGGACATGCAAATTATGCTGTTTCCGGATCAGATATCGTCTGTGCCGGTGTAACAGCACTTGCACAGACACTGATCAAGTCCATAAAGGACCTGACAGACGATAAAATTGAATATGAGATATCTCCCGGGAGGGTGGATATAAAGTATGGGAATCTATCAGAGAAGTCGAAAACTCTGGTGGATTCCTTTTTCATTGGCATCTGTATGATTGCCGAGGAGTTTCCGGAGTATGTCCGGATCATGTAACTTAATGTGACCGGGATGTCGTTAAACTACACATTCAAGATGCAACGACCTGGGCTTAAATGAATGGGGCGGGGCGGAAAGGATAGATAAGATGAAACACATGAATAATCACTGGAGAATTCCAATGAGTAACCTGCAGTTATTTACAGAGCCTGGAGGAGACGGCGGTGGATCCGGAGAAGGAGACGGTGCTGGAACTGGAGGAGATCCTGGAAGTAACAGCAACACAACAATGTCATTTGATGATTTCCTGAAGTTGGAAGGCAATCAGTCTGAGTTCGACCGGCGTGTCCAGAAGGCTGTTAATACGGCTGTGACAAATGCACAGACCAAATGGAAGACGCTGACAGACGATAAGGTATCAGAAGCAGAAAAGCTTGCTCAGATGACCAACGAGGAAAAGGCGAACTACCGGGCGAAGAAAGCGGAGGATGCCTTGGAAGAGATGAAACGTCAGAATGCCCGGTCAGACATGGCGAAAGAAGCCCGTAAGATGCTGGCAGGTGAGAACATTACTATTCCGGACGAACTGGTTATGAATCTTGTAGCAGAAGATGCAGATGGAACCAAGGCAGCAGTAGAAGCTTTTTCAACCATGTACAAGGAAGCGGTACAGAATGCAGTGAAAGGTGCTTTAAAGGGAAAACCTCCAAAAGCAGGTAATGGTGGAGATAAACAACCGATGACAAAGGATCAGATCTTAGCAGTGAAGAATCCGTCAGAAAGACAGAAGCTGATCGCTGAGAACATCACATTATTTCAGTAAGAAAGGAAGTATGAAACATGCATGATATTAGAAGATTAGGTCTGCAGGTATTTGCAGCACCGAATAACCTGACAGGAGAAGTGCAGATCGAGGTAAAAGCCAGAGAGATTGACTTTGTTACATCCTTTGGTAAGAACCTGAAGGCACTGTTAGATATTCTGGGAATTACCAGAATGATCAGGAAGGAAAACAATTCGGTATTAAAGACCAAAACGGTAAAAGGTGAACTGCAGTCAGGAGATGTTGGAGAAGGCGAAGAAATCCCGATGTCCAGATACACAGTAGAAGAAAAGCCTTTTGATACGATCAAGATTGAAAAATATCGTAAAGGCGTATCTCTTGAAGCCATTTCGGAAAAAGGTTATGAGGCGGCAGTACAGGATACGGATGATGAGTTCAAGTCCGATCTGCAGAATGTAGTGACTGATAAATTCTACGCACAGTTAAAAGCCGGATCTCTTACAGGACACGAAACAACTTGGCAGATGGCTGTTGCAATGGCGATTGGAAAGGTTGTGGCTAAGTTCCAGAAGATGAAGAGAACGGCAACCGGAGTAGCTGTTTGGGTAAACACTCTGGATGTGTACAAGTATCTCGGTGCAGCAGATATTACACTGCAGACTGCATTCGGCTTCAAGTATCTGACAAATTTCCTTGGAGCGGATGTGGTATTTGTTACTTCTGAGATCCCGCAGAATATTGTAATTGCAACACCGCTCAACAACATGATTGCATATTATGTTGATCCGGGAGATTCAGAGTTTGCTAAAGCTGGACTTGGATTCACAACAGATTCAGAGACAGGATTTATCGGATTCCACTCAGAAGGAACATACAGCCGTATGATTTCTGATAATTTCGCAATCATGGGCTTACGTCTGTTCTGTGAATATTTAGATGCAATCGCATACATTTCTGTAGGCGAATCTGATACACAGACCTTAGGAACATTAAGCGTAACGTCAGAGGCTGGATCAGAAGCAGGGGATACAAAGCTGACAGTGAAAGGGCAGCTGCTGTCACCAAGAAACTGCTGGAAATACAAAGATGCTGCAGCCGCAACTTCAGTAACTTACGGCATGGACGTTAAGAACTGGTCTAAGTGGGATGGTGAATCAGAGATTGCTTCGACAGCAGGGCATCATATCACACTGGTTGAATGTGATCAGAACTATAAAGCTGTTCGCTCTGGTGATGTAGCTGTAACTGTCAATCCGGGAGCATAGGAGGTAAGGAAGCATGTATAAGGTAATCAAACATTTTATCGATCTTCATGACAACGATCATTCCTATAACGAGGGAGATATCTTCCCTCGTGAGGGAGTAGATGTCAGCGAAGAAAGGCTTAAGGAGCTGGCAGGTAGCGACAATAAGCAGCACACTCCACTGATTGAACTTGTGGAAGAAGATCCGGACAATACAGCTGGTGCAGATACTGCAGAAAAAACATCAAAAGCCGGGAAGAAGAAACCTGAGAATAAAGTACCCGAAAATAAAGAGCCGGCAGAATAGGAGGAGCGTATGATTGAAGATCTGAAAGCCTTGTTGGGACTGCCGGAAGAAATAGACGGAGCCTTAGAAAATAAATTACTGCTGATTTTAAAGGCCACCAAACAAAGACTGCGCTTTCTTCTCGGGGGATTGGAGCCTCCGGAAGAGATGAATTATATCATCCTGGATGTGTCAATCATACGGTTCAACAGAATCGGTTCGGAAGGGCTTTCCTCTCACAGTGTTGAGGGAGAAAGTCTTTCTTGGTCGGAGAATGATTTTGCGGGATATATGGATGATATCCGGGCATATCTGGATGATCAGAAAGAATCAAAGAAAGGTAAGGTGAGATTCCTATGAGATATGACACACCTATATACTTCCAGAAACTCACCCCTGGAGAGTATGATCCGGCTACCGGTAATTACGGGGAAGACACGATATCGGAAGATATGAAGTCTGCCTCAGTCATGGATACCGGTACGAATACGATGATGCTTGTCTATTCCGGAATTAAGGAAGGCAGCCTTACCATTCACCTGCAGAATCATTACGACCGGCCATTTGACAGGATTCGCGTAGGGAATAAAACATACGGTGTAGATTTCAGCAGGAAGCTCCGGACGAAGCAGGTATATGTTGTGTCGGAGGTGGTGTGATGGGAGTAAAGCTGATAGGCTTTGAAAAGTTGGAGGCTAAACTGACTAAGAACATGGATCTGTCTGCTGTTAAAACAGTAGTAAAGAAAAGTGGATCAGAGATGCAGAAAAAAGCACAGAAGAATGCACCGGTAGGAACTCCACAAAGTACAGGGATACCTGGATATGTGGGTGGAACATTAAAGCGTAGCATCGGATTGGAAATTACAGATGGCGGCATGACTGCAGAGGTTGAATCAACAGCGGAATATGCAGGTTATCAGGAATATGGAACGAGATTCATGAAAGGAAAGCCACATATACGCCCGGCATTTGATGAGCAGAAAGGTAAATTTAAGTCGGATTTGGGAAAACTTGTGAGGTGATAAGATGGATCCACAGCAGGAATTGTTCAGTGCTGTTTTGATGGCATTGAAAGAAAAATATGAGGATACGGGAGTTGGTGTGTATGACACGGATTTACCGCCTGAGGACACGCCGTATCCTTTTGTTTACCTGGCGGATTGCTCCGAGAGTGATCAGGCTACAAAAAACGAGATTATCGGCGAGACTAATCTGACGTTGAAAGTCTGGCATGATAATATACGGCAGAGAGGAACGGTATCTGGTATCTTAGCAGATATCAAAAAGATCTGCAGGTCTATCGAACATACAGCGCACTATGCCTGGAATATGCAGAGACCGACACAAAGAATTACGCCGGATAATACAACGAAACAGCCGCTTCTTATGGGAATCCTAGAAGTGGCATTTAAATTTAGTTAGGAGATGACAATAGTGAAGAACAGAAAGTTATTTGGATTGCAGTTATTTGCAGAAGCAGTAGCAGGAAAAAAGATCGTATATCTGTACCGCATCCTGAGTACGGAGAAAGATCATGATGCAAAGACACTTGCATTTACAACCGAGAATGAGCGTACCAAGTCAAAAGATGCTGATACAACAGCAACAAAAGATGGAACGGTGCGTACTCCAGGGACAGCAGAGGTGGAAATCACAGCTTCCAGTCTTCTGAAAAAAGGAGATAAATTCATTGATGAACTTGAAGCAGCACTTGATGATGATGAAAAGATGGAAATCTGGGAAGTAAATCTGGCAGAGCCACAGGAAAGTTCAAGCAATAAGTTTAAAGCAAAATACTTCCAGGGATATCTTACGGAAATTGATAAGACATCCAATGCAGAGGATAATGTTGAGTTATCGTTGACATTTGGACTGGAAGGAAAAGGCGTAGATGGCTATGCAACGGTTACTGCAGAACAGCAGGAAGTAGCAGCATATGTATTTGCAGACACTCAGAAGACAGGAGCTTAAGAGGGCGAGAAGAATCGTCCTCTTTTTTGATGTGCGACATCGCACAGAAGGGAGATAAAACAATATGATGGAACTTACAATCAACGGAACAGTATATCAGTTTAAATTCGGGATGGGATTCTTAAGAGAAGCAAATAAGCTTACCGTAGTTCCGGTTCAGGGAATGCCGGGAACCACAAAAGAAATAGGAGCAAGGTATCTGATCGCTAGTGTTGTGGTTGACCAGGAACCGAACGCGCTGGTAGATCTGTTAGATTTGGCAAATAAGGGAGAGAATCCAAGAGTAACAAAGGCAATGTTAGATTCTTACATTGATTCGGAAGAGGTAGACATCGATGAACTCATGGAGAAAACAAAAGATTTTTTATCGAAAGCAAATGCTACCAAGAAAGCAGTGAAAGAGATTTTGAAAGAGTACGAAGAACAGATGGCGAAGAAGAAGGCTCAGGAGCTGTAGAAGAAGACCTATATAAGACCGTAGCAAGGAATTGCTTCCGGTATTTTGGCTTCACGTCATTTAAACAGGTGGATCAGCTGACATTAGCAGAATATGAACTTATGATGGAGGCTTTAGAGCTTCGGATGCTTGACGAGAGTTTACATGAACATCGGCAGGCATTTTTGAATTTTGCGGTAAAGGCAGAAAAGAAAGCCGGCAAAGGCAAGACCAAACCAGTTTACAAGAGATTCCGGCAGTTCTTTGATTTCGATAAAGAATTGAAAAAAATGAAGAATCGAAGGAAACCATCCAGATTCGCCGGAATAAGCAAACTGCTGGATAGAGAGGAGTGAGAACATGGCAGAATCGTATAGTGTAAAAGCAATATTATCAGCGCAGGACAAAAACTTTTCATCCATTATGAGATCATGCCAGGGATATGCGAATAATCTGAAAACTACTCTCACCGGCGGTCTTGGATTTGGTGCAATGGCTGCAATCGGTGGAAAGGCGATGTCGCTGGTGACAAATTCAGTCAGTGATTTGTCGAAAGAGACGATAGAAACATCGGATTCCATGTATAAGTTACAGGCAGCTATGAGGTTTTCCGGGTATTCCGAAGCGGAAATACAGAGAATAGCCGGAGCAACAGGTACATTAAAAACATATGCGGATAAAACAGTATTCTCCCTGCAGGATGTTATGAGTACATTCGGCTCACTTTCGGCAAATGGAATCAAAGACGCAGACAAGTTGACGGAAGCAGTCGGTAATGCAGTTGCTGTATTTGGTGGAGGTGCAAAGGAATATTCCTCGGTAGCACTTGCGTTTTCACAGGCAATGGCAGCAGGAGCTTTACATGCTCAGGATTGGAACCAGATCATTAATGCCAGTCCGCAGCTTGCTGGAGGCTTACGGAAAGAGTTGATTAAGCTGAATCCAACATTAGGGAACGACTTCAAAGGAGCAATGGAAAAGGGTGCAATTACCGCAGACATGCTCGGACAGGCTATCAATAACATTGGCATGACCGACATGGCGAAAGAAGCAGCTACATCCGTAACCACATTTGAAGGCGCTATGAGTAACTTGGAAGCATCTGCAGTAAGCGGAATGATGAAGCTTTATGATACTTTCGCAAAGCCTAAAGTGATTGATGCAATCAATGGGATGACCGGTAAGGTGGAGGCGGGATTTGACAAGCTGTCTACGGGTATCCCGAAAGCAATCAAGGTTATATCGCCATACTGGGACGTCTTTAAAGACGATGCGGTGAAAGTGGGAAAAGCCTTTGGAGAAGCAGCCAAATCAATCGTTGGAGAAGTGGAAAATCTTACGGGTGCATTTGGGAAAAAAGAAAGCGTAGAAAACTTTTCGGATTCTCTCGGGACTGCAACAGGTGCATTAACCACATTTGCAGATTTTTTAAAAGATCATGATAAAGAAGTGGCAAAAGCGATTACACTGTTACCGAAATTATATGTTGCTTTTAAAGGCTTTAAAATAGTCAGTGCAGTTGCCCCTGGTGTCAAAACTTTTGCGGGCGCAATTGTAAGCATGACAGGAAAAGGAATAGCGACACTGGCAGGTAAGTTATTTGGTGTAGCAGCGGGTGAAAAAGCGGTAGGCACTGCAAGTAAAGAATCATCAGGAACTATCCTAGAATCAGCAAAAGCATTTGTAGCGATCGGAGCGGGAGTAGCATTGATTGCAGCAGGATTTTCCCTTTTGGCATATTCAGCCGTGCAAATCGCACAAGCTGGACCACTGGCAGCAGGAGTACTGATCGGTATGACGGTTGCAGTGGCAGGCTTAATGGTTGTTGCCAAAAATGTGGCGCCGGCTATGACGGCCGGAGCAAACGGATTCATTGCCTTTGGCGCAGCTGTCCTGATAGCGGCAGCGGGGATTGCTATATTATCACTGGCAGCTGTTAATTTGGCGAATGCGGGACCGCTTGCTATAGGATGCATGGTTGGTATGGTTGCGGCAATTGCCGGACTTGCCCTTGGCGCAGCAGCACTTGGACCGGCATTGACAGCCGGAGCAGTAGGTCTCGTTGCCTTTGGTGCAGCTATATTACTGGTTTCAACCGGAGCACTGCTGGCAAGTGTTGGGCTTGCCATAGTAGCAGGTGTGCTTCCGACCATTGTGCAATATGGAATTCAGGGAGCGGCTTGCATCGCAACCCTCGGAGCAGGTATGATCGTATTTGGCGCTGGGGCTGCAGTAGCCGGAGCGGGATGCATTGTCCTTGGTGCCGGACTTGTAGTGGTAGGTGCAGGGCTTACATTAGTTGGTGCAGCTGTCCTGATAGCGGCGGCGGGTATGTTGCTTCTGGCAGCAGGCGCACTGGCCCTTGGTGCCGGTCTTACAGTAGCTGGTGCAGGACTTCTGTTGATGGGAGCTGCATTCCCTGCCGTATCATCCGGAGCTTTAGCAACAGTAGGAGCACTGACAGCCTTAACAGCATTATCATTAGGTCTTGCGGCCGGAATGGGAGCATCGGCTGTTGTAGTGGTAGCATTTGGAGCTGCTATGGCAGGCGGCACAGTTGGCACCCTTGCAATGGTGGTAGCATTAAAGTCTGTTAATTCAAGTATGAAATCAATTGCCGGCAATGCCAAAAGCGCTCAAAGCTCGCTCACAGGTATGCGTGCCAGTGTAAATGTGGTAAATTCCGGACTGGATGCGTTGGGAAGCAGAGCGAAGTCAGCAGTTAATACGCTGGTAAAACAATTTTCAAACGCAGAAGGAAAAGCAAGGAGCTCCGGGAATGCTGTTGGAAACAACTTCAATAACGGAGTCCGCAATGGAATGAACCGGGCAGTATCCACAGCAAGATCCATGTCTGCATCCACGGTAGTGGCAATGCGATCAGCCGGATCCGGTTCATACAGCTGTGGTGTGTATATAGGCGCTGGTCTTGCGAATGGTATGGCGAGTCAGGTCGGACGTGTAAGATCTGTCGCAGCGCAGTTGGCAGCTGCAGCAGAGGCGGCAATTGTAGCAAAAGCTAAGATTGGAAGTCCGTCCAAGGTTACTCATAAACTGGGCGGCTATTTCGGTGAAGGATGGGTAAATGGAATTTCTGATAGGATCACAGATGCGAAAAAGGCAGCATGGAAACTGGTAGACATTCCGGATTTAGTTCCTGTTCCGGAAATTGGAGCTGGATTAAGAATCGGCATCGAAGATTTGAATGATGATTATGAATACACCAGAAATGAAACTTATACCATTTACATCCCTGTCGAAGTAGATGGCCGGCAGGTGGCAAAGGCAACGGCGAAATACACCAAAGAAGAAATTGAACAGCAGCAGAAAAGAGATCTTCGAAAGAAAGGCATGAGATAAGGAGGGCAGATATGTATAAATTTGTAGACACTACAGAGAGACAGGAAGAGCAGATACTGCCCTCCGAAGCTCTCAATTTTAACGGAGTCTATTTTGAAAATGTAATCCCCGGATATCGGACACTATATGTGTCCGGCCGGGAGATGATCGAAACAGAAATTACAGATTTGGATACGGAGATTATGGATGGATCCAGATATCGAAGAAAACGATATAAGCCGAGAACGATCACTGTCGGGTATCAGCTGATTGCTAAGAGTAATGCGGAATTCCGGAATGCTTATAACAAATTGAATTCGCTGCTGGATGTGGCAGAAGCGAAGCTGATCTTCCTGGATGAACCGGATAAGTATTATGTTGGAACGAAGGTGAATGCCGGCGATGTGCCGCATGGCAGGAATGCGATCACTGCAGAAATTGAGTTCTATTGCTCAGATCCATTTAAATATTCCGTAGAAGAGTACGAGGTTGCGCCAACTGCAGATGACGGGACAACATTTGTTGTTGATTATAAAGGAACGTATAAAGCACATCCAACGTTCGAAGCAGTGATGGAAAATGGAGAGAATGGATTTGTCGGATTCGTTGATCAGGATAAACATATTTTACAGTTCGGAAACATCGAAGAGGAAGATGGGGAGACGTACAAAGAAAATGAGACATTGGCTACGCTTCAGGACTTTTTCAATGCACCGGATGATACATCTGGAACGGATTTTATGCATCCTTTCTACGGAGCAAAAGGATCCCTCGGAACATCAACATGGTTTAATACCAAGTTCCTCTCTTTGAAGTCTGCAGGACAACAGGTTGGCCGCGCAAACGGTGGACTCAGAACCATCATTCTTCCGGCGGACTCAACCGGTGATCAGGAAGGGTGTCAGAACTTTTATTCTTATTTCCATATCCTGTTTTATGCCGGATTGATGGGACAGACCGGAGAAATGTGTATTAACTACCTGACAGCGGACGATAAGCTTATTGCCGGTGTGAACTGGTATAAATCGGATATGAGCGGAAATACAGGACATTATGATCTAGTCTGCTACAATCCGAACAAGAAGAGTACCGATCAGCAGGCGGGACGTGTGCTGAAAACGTACACTTATATGACAAGTCATCTGCGGAAGCAAAATCCGTGGTACTGGAACTGGGGACATTGTGATCTTAGAAAAGAAGGCAGTAAACTTACATTTTTCTATAATGGCAGTTATCCGAGCTTCAATATTCCGGAAATAGCAGATATGAAATGTGCCAAGATTCAGATTGCGATTAAGCAGAGAGGAACAAGATCAGGGAATAAGTATCTTACATACAACGGGATCAATGCTTTTTATTTTCAGAAGTTACATGTAAAAAAATGGAGAGATGTACCGAATAAATTTGCGCAGGACTGCAGTTTGATTGCAAATTGTTCAGACGGATCAATTCGGATGAATGGTCTTCCAAAGCCGGATCTGGGAGCTCTTGGAAATGACTGGGAAACATTTTGCCTGAAGCCGGGAGTTAATCAGGTCCAATGCTTATATTCCAGCTGGGCGAAGAAACCGACGTTTAAAATGAAGTACAGGGAGGTGTTCTTGTGATCATATATTTTGCTGACAGGGCAATGAATATTCTGGGATCAGCGTCTACCGGACTGCCGAAGGGGCTGATGATCACAGATGATAAAAAAACAGAAGAAATATCCGAAGGTGTGGCAACCTTTGAGTGTAATCTGGATTACGATTTTGTGAATTCGGATGAAGAGCAGGAAGTGGATGTGAAGAAGCTTGCTGCAGTCGGAAATTTCATCTTAAAGCAGAGTGCGGACAGCAGTGAAGCGGAAGTATATACGATTATTGATTCGACGATAGATCCGATTCAAAAGGATGCATCCATCTATGCTGAAGATGCGGGACTGGATCTGTTAAATGAAGTGGTCGGAAAATATGCTGCAGATAAAGCTTATAACATTGCCTATTACATTAATAAATTTGCATATGATTCCGGATTCGAAATCGGGATCAACGAAGTAAGCAATCTTACAAGAAAGTTATCCTGGGACGGTGAAACTACAGCTACGGAAAGGCTATTGAGCGTGGCTACACAGTTTGATAATGCTGAGATTGAATTCAGCTTCAAAGTCGAGAATATGGCTGTGACTGGAAAATACATCAATGTGTATAAGAATAGGGGGAACGATTCGGGTGTTACTTTGACTGTTGGCAAAGAGGTTAGCGGATTTCGAATCAAGAGTTCCATCGCAGATCTTGCAACAGCATACCGCTGTACCGGCGGAACACCGGAAGGATCAGAAAATCCGATTACATTAAATGGTTATAAGTACGATGATGGAGATTTTTATGTAGAAGGATCCTATGTGAAATCCCGGAAAGCACTGGAAAAGTGGAGTCGGTATCAGATTAAGACAGAAAAGAATAAGAATGATGTTGGACATATCGTAAAATCCTTTACATACGATACGACATCGAAATCTGAATTGTGCAATCGAGCCGTATCCAGTCTTAAGAAGATCTGTGATGAAGCTGTTACCTATGAGGTAGAGTTGTTATATCTTCCAGATGGGGTGAAGGTAGGTGACACGGTATCCATTGTTGATGATGACGATAATATATATCTTACTGCAAGACTGTTGAAATTAGAGATGTCAGAATCGAACGATACAAAAGAAGCAGAGCTAGGGGATTATGTAAGACAGGGAAGCGGTATTGATGCAAAAGTTATGGAGTTGGCAGAGCGATTTGAGAAGATCGCTAAGAATCGTAATTTTTATACATGGACAGCCTTTGCAGATGATGAAAATGGAACGGGAATTTCGGCCAATGCTTACGGAAAAGATTATCTCGGAATCGCTACGAACCGGCTTGCGAAAGAAGCTGATCTTTCCGATCCGACGCAGTACACATGGGTAAAGATAAAAGGTGAGCAGGGCATTCCGGGAACAGCGGGTAAAGATGGTAAAACAACATATTTCCATATGAAATATTCGGCGGTACCGAACCCGACATCATACAGTGACATGACGGAAACACCAAACAAATATATTGGAACTTATGCAGATTATGAACTGGATGACAGTACAGATCCATCGAAATATACGTGGGGAAAATTCCAAGGCGACAACGGCGAAGATGGTGCAGATGGAATTCCAGGGAAAAATGGAGAGAACGGCGAGACGAGTTATGTGCATTTTGCTTATGCGACCAGTGCGGATGGAAAAACTGGATTTTCGACAACAGATACTGTCGGGAAAACATATATGGGACAGTATGCAGATTTTGAAAAAACTGATTCTGAAGATCCGACAAAGTATCGGTGGAGTAAATTTCAAGGTCCCCAGGGCCCACAAGGTGAACAAGGATCACAAGGCTTGCAGGGGTTACAAGGTGAGAAAGGTGAACAGGGCATCCCCGGTCCAACAGGAGAGACAGGTGCCACCGGAGCAACAGGACCTCAAGGACCACAGGGAGCAAAAGGTGATACAGGACCTCAAGGACCACAGGGACCAACTGGTCCTCAAGGGCAGACAGGGGATGCAGGTAAAGACGGACAAATGCTCTATGCGACATGCGATACCGCAGCCGGAACTGTAGCGAAAGTTGCAAGTTTGGCGGCTGGAACATTATCTCTCAAAGCCGGAGCAACAGTAGCTGTTAAATTTACTTATGCAAATACCGCATCCAGTCCAACACTTAATATTGCTGGTACAGGTACAAAAGCAATGTATATCCAAGGTGTCCGGGATGTATATTGGACCGACGGAGCAACCGTAACCTTCACATATGACGGTATAAACTGGAGAGTGGCATCCGAACCAGTATATGCTCCAACCGCTACGATCGGTAATGCTGCTGGATTCAATGTGTTTATAGATGGAACCAGTGTACAAGTTAGGAAAGGGACTGAAGAACTTGCATCCTTCAAAGGTGACGAGATTCGATTAGGAGAGGGTGTCGATTGCGCAAAGGTATTTATAGGAGATTTGGAAATAGGTGTAGATGGAGCAGAAACATATCTTAGAAATTCATCTACGAGAATTTCAACGAAGGCATCTCATGAGGGTGGATCGGCATCAGTACCATCAGTAGTAGTTAATGATACAGATACGTATGTGAACGGCGAGAGTATGACTGCTTTATTTACAAAGGTGGATAACAAGGCGAACAGAGAGTGGACATTACTAAAGAACCAGACCTCAGCAGGAAACTCCACAATTACAGTCGATGTATCGCAGTATTCAGAGTTCATGATCACGTGCGGACTTGCAAGCAGTACAAATGGAAATTATTACCGAGAACTTGCAAGCACGATCGTACCGGCACAGGTATTAACAAGTCGTTCTGTTGTAGATCACGGGTCCGGTTCACATCAAGCATATTATTCTAGTGCATACAATGGTGGGATCTCATATTTGAGTAGCAATAAGATCAAGATATATAACAACGGAGGTATCACGAGATTATACGCAAGATAACTAGTTGAAAATGAATCTTTCTTGGAAAACTTCTCCTTCTGCTGTATAATCGAGGTGGAAGGAGAGTGTAGTAATAATGAATAAAATGTTACAGTTCTTTAGCGAAAATAAAGCTGCTTTAACTTCAATCGGAATATTACTTACTTTTTTAATCAGCAGTATTTCGCTTTATTTTTCTGTCAGAAACAACAAAGCAGTACATTATGTCAATGCTGTTACCAAAAATAGAGTTGAATGGTTATACAAATTCAGAGAATATATATCAGCCTTGATTAGCACGACAACGATTGAAAATGCGGAGTTAGATGCGAAAGACTTAGACGAATATAGAAAACATATGGGTAGAATAGAAAAATTAAAATATTTAATACATATGCATTTAAATTTCTCGGATAATATTGATGGGAAAATAGATGGTTGCGTAGAAAAATTAGTATCTTATTATAAAGGACTGTTTGAGTTATGTGCGTATTGCAGAGAAAGCTATTGTGAAAATTATTTTGAAACAGAGGGAGCGTTGAAATATTCTATTATTAAAGATTTTATTGCAAAATTTTATGAGGTACCTGCATTTAAAGCAGAAATGTATTATCATCTCTGTAATAACCCTGAAGAAAACGAAAGATTTAGAGTGTTTTTTCGTCAAGAGCTATCTAATTATGTGAAGCAACGGAATGAGTATATAGAAGAACTTTTAAGGCATGTTCGAGTTTATTTGAAATTTGAATGGAATAGAATCAAAATTGAAGCGTCTGGAAGGACATATAAGAAAAATAAACAAAGCAAAGATTTAAAAAAATTGTATGAATTATATGATCGCAATAATAACAAGAAGAATCATAACGAGAGAGGTTAACGCCTCTCTTTTTTTATGCAAAGAGGTGAACACATGGAAATCAGAGCAAGACCGTAAGGTCTTATTTTTATGCGCAAAATTAAAGAATCGAGGTACATAGAGTGTATGTAGACGTAAACACAATCATTACTGCTGGAAGCTTATTAACGGCCGTAGTAGTTATCTTTTCCGCTGTTTTCGCAGTATACAAGTGGTATTTAAGACAGAATGAGCAGGATAAAGAGATAGAAAGAATGAAATCAGAACAATGTTTGCTTACTTATGGAATTCTGGCTTGTCTGAAAGGTTTGAAAGAACAGGGATGTAATGGACCTGTTACAGAAGCAATAGACAAGATTCAGAAGCATATAAATAAGCAAGCGCATGATCAGGAGGATTAAGCATGGATATTAGTACATTAGGAACAGTAGTAGGGATCGTAGCAATCTGTTATGTAATTGGACTTGGCTGCAAGGCATATGAGAAAATTCCAGACAAATGGATTCCGGTTATCATGGCCGTATGCGGCGGAGTTCTAGGCGTTGCCGGACTCTATACAATGCCGGACTTTCCGGCTGATGATGTGATTAATGCAGTTGCGGTCGGAATGGCCAGCGGATTAGCGGCAACTGGAGTAAATCAGTTATATAAACAGCAGTGTAAGTAGAGGGCGAATAATCGCCCTCTAACATATTATATAGTGTGCGACGTCGCACAGAAAGGAGCAATCATGGCACATTTATTTTTAATAGCCGGTCACGGAGCCGGTGACAGTGGAGCAGTGGGATACGGCTATACAGAGGCAGAGAGAGTTCGGGCACTTGCAAGACGAATCGTAGCGCTTGGAGGAAGTAATGTTATTCTGGGAGACGTGAGTCGGAACTGGTACGCCGACAAAGGCATCAGCTCGCTCAAAATCTCAAAGGATTGGCAGATCCTGGAACTTCATATGGACAGCAATGTATCGACAGCCAAAGGTGGTCATGTAATTATTAAAGAAGGATATAATCCGGATCAGTATGACACAGCGCTTGCTAACTTCATTGTTTCCTTCTTCCCTGGAAGAGCAAATAAGATTGTAGGCAGAGCGCATCTTGCCAACGTCAATCGCGCAGCTGCGAAAGGTTACAGCTACAGACTTCTGGAAAATGGATTCATTACAAACCAGGGAGATCTCAACAAATTCAATTCCAAGATCGATGACTTGGCAAGAGGAATCCTTAAAGCATTCGGAATCTCGTCTGCAGCACCAGTAGCATCAGCCAAGAAAACAGAACCTGTCGATGGAGAGATCAAATCCGGTGGAGTATTCCAGAACAAGGCCGATAAGTTCGGTACAATTTCATACCAGGCACACATGAGAAGTGCTGGCTGGGGAGCTTGGCAGTCTGACGGATTAATGGTCGGCTCAACAAACCAGAATCGCCGGATCGAAGCACTGCACATCCAGCCGGTCGGAGAAACAGATGTTGTTGTCCATATGAAAGGAATCGGAAACAAAGAATACAAGAACATCACCAAAGACACTCTGATCGGAACCACCGGACAGAACAGAAGACTGGAAGCAATCCGGATCACCGGAAAGGAATCTTTCTACCTGTACAGAGTCCACCAGAAGAGTATTGGCTGGTCAGAATGGGCCAATAACGGAGAATGGGCAGGTACGATCGGAAAAGGTCTGCAGATGGAAGCATTAGAGATTAAGAAATCCATGTTCAGTGTTGAGCCGCACGTACAGAGTAAAGGATGGTTATCTCCAAGAGCTGCAGAAAATATCATCGGTATCACCGGCCATGCATTACGCCTGGAAGCGATCCGGATCAATCCGTATGGAAAGACTATTAAGGCAAAGGCTCACATCCAGAGCAAAGGCTGGGTGGATTACGGCACGATCACTAAAGACACGATCATCGGAACCGTAGGCGAAAAGAAACGTATTGAGTGCTTATGTTTCGAAGGCGACTTCGAATACCGTGTTCACATTCAGAGTTCCGGATGGACAGACTGGACAAAGGCAGATGGAGTAGCAACGCTTGGAACTGTAGGCCAGGAACTTAGGATTGAGGCTATTCAATTTAGATGATTTTTGCTAAAATGTAGCATATAAATAGGTAAAAATCCACTTTATAGGTTATAGCAAAAAGGTCATCCAATTCGGACATTGTACCTGCCGTCCGTCACAATACTGCGTCAGTATCGGCTGCTTGACATTCGGTCTGGAAAGATAATCGGCAAACAATTCATCCACTATCACAGAGATCGTATCATAGATATTCCGTTCCGGAATCCATTTGTGATCAAATGCGGTTGAAGAAGTGATCGTAAAATCATATCCGCGGTTCCGGTAAAATTCTGTATATACCCGGTTCAGAGTAAAAGACATGATTGCCAGTACGTTTGCCCGGATGGTATCCTCCGGCCAGGTCGCATAGATTTCACTGGAAGCTACATTTTTGATATAATCCTTATACTTCACATAATAGTTTTTGGCAGTGGAGTCGCGTGGACTTCCATCATGAACTACGATGTATTCCGGGACCACGACGCGGCTTAAGACAATCTCTCCGGATTCGAAGGTCGGCTGGATCTCGTCTTCGGGAATCTTAGGCGGATAGGTGGCATATAATGTATGAGCCGGAATGACGAATACGGTTTCCTCGTCTTCGGGAGTGTCGATTGGTTTCATGCTGACATTCTGAATGGCAGTGACATCGGCGAGAATTTCAGCACCGGCAATACTGACCGACTCGAAGCCTTCGGCGGTGATCTGCATGGTATATTCGGAATATGGCTGGACTTCATTTTCTGGATTCAGGCTGTATTCTAACGGTGGTGCCGCAAGATCAATCGTATCGGTCTGCCCGGAACTGTCGGTAGTAAGTTGTTCTAACTGAGCTTCTGGAACACCCGTGTAGAAGATGGAAATCTGAGCCCCCTGAATCGGATAGGCAGAGATGTCAGATACGAGATTAATCTGCAGACGGCCTTTGTCGGGAGTATCCTGAGTGGTTGGAGTCGTTCCGTTCATAAAATAGGACCTCTTTTAAGACTCTGTTACTGACAGAGTATGCAAAAATAAGAAAAATGTGAAGATACAGGGAATAAAAGAGACAGATTGTTACACAAAGTATGGAACATCTTAAAAATAACAGAAACAGGAGCGTAGAACAGAGCATGAAAAGAAGGTGTTTACGGATATATAGAAAAAGAAGAAAAAAGAAATTAATCATCCTGATTCTGACATGCATTCTCTTTCTTGGAACCGCAGCAGCAGAAAGGGGCGGATACCTGGAACTTGAACAATTTGGTTCAAATAAAAAACAAGATATTCCTTATCAGAAAGTATCCATAACGGAAGAAGAGAACACGGAGAAATATTATTATCAGCAGTTGCCGACTGAACAAAGGCAGGTCTATCAGGAAATTCTGGAAGGTGTCAGAAACCACACGGAGGAAATTTATGTACATAACGCGGATGTAGATGAGACAAATCAGATTTTTCAGAAGCTGATGAAGGATCAGCCAGACATCTTCTGGTGTGACGGGACAGCAACGGTTACGACTTATAAAGGAACAGAAAGTTATACCGTCCTGAAACCGAAATATTTTTACACAGCAGAAGAAAGCCAGAAGATGCAGACCGCGATTATGCAGGCGGCAGAGAAGTGGCTGGCAGATCTGGATGCCGATGCAGATGACTATCACAAAATTCTCTATGTATATGAAAAAATCGTAGATGAAGTAGAGTATGATGAGAGCGCGCCGGATAATCAGAACATCTACAGCGTATTTGTCAATCAGAAATCTGTATGTGCTGGATATTCGAAAGCAACGCAGTATTTGTTGGAACGGCTTGGCGTGTTCTGTACTTATGTGACGGGAAAGACGACGGAAGGCGGAAACCATGCGTGGAATCTGGTGAAATGTAACGGCGATTATTATTATGTCGACACAACCTGGGGAGATCCGGTGTTCCAACAGGAAGAAGGAGAAGATACATCCCGGGATGCAGAGCAAAATTCAGGTCAAGATGCAGAGGCTTCTGGTAATAAGGCAAATATCAGCTATGATTATCTGTGCTGTGATGATACGCAGTTATATCAGACACATATTCTGGATAAGGATACACAGATGCCAGAGTGCAGCAAGATGGATTGCAATTATTACGTGGCAAACGGAATGTATTACACACAGTATGATGCCAAGAAGGTACTGGAAGCCATGAACCAGGCTATCTGGGCGAAGGAAAGTGCTACAATTTTTAAATTCGCAGATACATTCGTCTACAGTCAGGCGCACGATGACATTTTCCAGAAAGAACTTGCAAAAGCAGTGCAGAATCTGGCGGATTACTATGGAGTATCGCAGGTGAAGTACCAGTACATCGATGACCCGAGATTACACAAGATTGTAATATTTTGGCAGTATTCATAAAAAAACAAAAATATCCGTTGAAAATCCTCGGATTATGTAGTATAATTTTTACAATTTGTGAAGACATAAATTGTCTGGTACCGATGGATGAAAAACGAGGCGGTTTTGTGCTTGCACAAACTGCCTTTTATTCTGTATTTTTAAGAAAAATTCTTTGTAACAACGAATTTTTTTTGCCCAAATATAGAAAATGTACCTGAAGTACAGCAGTATGGATTCATGAAAAAAGAAAAAGAAACACAGAAGGGAAAAGGTGAATATATGAAAGCATTTCTTATATTAGAAGACGGGACTGTCTTTACCGGAACCAGTATCGGTTCGACAAAAGACATGATTAGCGAGATAGTGTTTAATACTTCAATGACAGGTTATCTGGAGGTATTAACCGACCCTTCTTATGCGGGACAGGCCGTAGTAATGACCTATCCATTGATTGGAAATTATGGCATCACACCGGATATGGAGTCAAGGAAGGCATGGCCGGATGGATATATCGTAAGAGAACTTTCCAGAATGCCAAGCAACTTCCGTTGTGAAGGAACACTTCAGGATTTCCTGAAAGAACAGGATATTCCAGGAATTGCAGGAATTGATACACGTGCCCTTACGAAGATTCTTCGTGAAAAGGGAACCATGAACGGAATGATCACCACGAACGAGAATTACAACTTAGATGAGATTCTCCCAAAACTGAAGGCATATACAGTTGGTGATGTGGTATCAAAAGTAACATGTGATGAAAAATATGTCTTAGAAGGCAATGGACCGAAGGTTGCTCTTATGGACTTCGGTGCAAAGAAGAACATTGCCAAGTCTTTAAATGAACGCGGCTGTGAAGTTACAGTTTATCCGGCAGGAACAAAAGCAGAAGAAATCATTGCTGCTAATCCGGACGGCATTATGTTGTCTAACGGGCCTGGAGATCCGGAAACATGCGTATCTATTATCGAAGAGATCAAGAAGTTATACAATACTGATATTCCTATTTTTGCAATTTGTCTCGGACATCAGCTTATGGCACTTGCAAATGGTGCAAAGACTTATAAGTTGAAATATGGACACCGCGGCGGTAATCATCCGGTGAAGGATCTGACAAATAACAGAGTATACATTTCTTCACAGAACCATGGTTATGCAGTTGATGGTACAACCATTGATCCGGCTATCGCAAAAGAAGCATTTATCAATGTAAATGACGGAACCAACGAAGGACTTGCATACGAAGGAAAGAATATTTTCACAGTTCAGTTCCACCCGGAGGCTTGTCCTGGACCACAGGATTCCGGATACCTGTTTGATAGATTTATGGATATGATGAAAGGAGCAAAATAATGCCTAGAATTAAAGATATTAAGAAAGTATTAGTAATTGGCTCTGGCCCTATTATCATTGGACAGGCAGCGGAGTTTGACTATGCAGGTACACAGGCCTGCCGTTCATTAAAAGAAGAAGGTCTGGAAGTAGTCCTTTTGAACTCTAACCCGGCTACGATCATGACAGATAAAGATATCGCAGACCGCGTATACATCGAGCCTCTGACAGTTGAGGTGGTAGAACAGCTGATCTTAAAGGAAAAACCAGACAGTGTCCTTCCTACACTGGGTGGACAGGCAGCACTGAATCTGGCTATGGAGCTGGATGAGAATGGATTCCTTGAAAGAAACAACGTACGTCTGATCGGTACTACTTCTGAGACGATCAAAAAGGCCGAAGACCGTCTGGAATTCAAGATGACAATGGAAAAAATCGGCGAACCTTGTGCAGCTTCTAAAGTCGTAAAGGATGTACAGGCTGGTATCGAATTTGCTGAAAGTATCGGATATCCGGTTGTACTTCGTCCGGCTTACACACTTGGTGGAAGCGGCGGCGGAATCGCGGATAACAGAACAGAACTCGTAGAGATCCTGGAAAACGGACTTCGTCTTTCACGTGTTGGGGAAGTTCTGGTAGAACGTTGCATCGCAGGATGGAAAGAGATCGAGTACGAAGTAATGCGTGACAGCAATGGTAACTGCATTACCGTATGTAATATGGAAAACCTGGACCCTGTAGGTGTACATACCGGAGACAGTATCGTAGTAGCACCTTCTCAGACACTGAGCGATAAAGAGTACCAGATGCTCCGTACATCTGCTCTTAATATTATCAGTGAGTTAAATATCACTGGTGGATGTAACGTACAGTATGCGCTGAATCCAGATTCATTTGAGTACTGTGTAATCGAGGTTAACCCTCGTGTAAGCCGTTCTTCTGCACTTGCATCTAAGGCAACAGGATATCCGATTGCCAAGGTTGCAGCAAAGATCGCTCTTGGATATACACTGGACGAGATCAAGAACGCAGTAACAAAGAAGACATACGCAAGTTTCGAGCCTATGCTTGACTACTGTGTTGTAAAGATCCCGAGACTTCCATTTGATAAGTTCATCAGCGCAAAACGTACACTGACAACACAGATGAAAGCGACCGGAGAAGTTATGAGTATCTGTGATAACTTCGAGGGAGCACTTATGAAAGCCATCCGTTCTCTGGAACAGCATGTAGACAGCCTTATGTCTTATGACTTCTCTTATTTAAAAGGAGAAGAACTGTTAGAAGAACTGAAAGTTGTAGATGACCGTCGTATCTGGAAGATCGCAGAAGCAATTCGTCAGGGCATCAGCTACGAAGACATTCACAGAATTACAAAGATTGACAACTGGTTCATTGACAAGATCGCAATTCTCGTAGAGATGGAACAGAAATTAAAGACAGAAGAATTAACAGCAGAGACATTAAAAGAAGCAAAACGCTTAGAGTTCCCGGATAATGTGATCGCAGAACTGACAGGAAAGACAGAGCGTGAGATCCATGACCTTCGTCATGATAATGGCATCACAGCTTCTTATAAGATGGTTGATACCTGTGCGGCTGAGTTCGCAGCAGAGACACCATATTACTACTCTGTATTCGGAAGTGAGAATGAAGTAGTTGAAACTTCCGGCAAGAAGAAAGTACTGGTACTTGGTTCCGGACCGATCCGTATCGGACAGGGTATCGAGTTCGACTTCTGTTCTGTACATTGTACATGGGCATTTGCAAAAGAAGGATATGAAACGATCATTGTAAATAATAACCCGGAGACAGTAAGTACAGACTTTGATATTGCTGATAAGCTGTATTTTGAGCCGCTGACACCGGAAGATGTAGAGAGTATCGTTGATATTGAGAAACCGGACGGAGCAGTTGTACAGTTTGGTGGACAGACAGCAATCAAGCTGACAGAAGCACTTATGAAGATGGGAGTACCGATCCTTGGTACATCTGCAGAGAATGTAGACAAAGCCGAAGACCGTGAGCTCTTTGATGAGATTCTTGAAGAGTGCGAGATTCCACGTCCGACAGGTGGAACAGTATTCACAGCAGAAGAAGCGAAAGAAGTTGCCAACAGACTTGGATATCCGGTATTGGTTCGTCCTTCCTACGTTCTTGGTGGACAGGGAATGCAGATTGCAATCAACGACAATGATATTGATGAATTCATCGGAATTATTAACAGAATCGCACAGGATCACCCGATCCTTGTAGATAAATACCTTCAGGGAAAAGAGATTGAGGTCGATGCAGTATGCGACGGAACTGATATCCTGATCCCGGGTATCATGGAGCATATCGAGCGTGCAGGAATC
>ERZ773239.317-NODE-317-length-55659-cov-9.958097_pt1 | contig 55659 bp, 59 predicted proteins | sample MGYA00580521_ERZ773239 | MGnify/ENA primary metagenome ERZ773239 (study PRJEB29015, sample SAMEA2737801) | human gut metagenome | biome: human gut; feature: human-associated habitat; material: faeces | place: China | collected 2012 ... | reverse complement strand
TGGTTTTGAGCGTAAAAAAGATTTTGAGCAACGGACGAAGTCGTTGGCGACATGAAGTGTTTCGCCGACACGTCGCTCAGGCGAAGCGAATTTTTTATGTGCAATGAAATTAGATTAATATAAAAATCAAACTATTATGATATGTATCTTTTATCCGTATATTAATTTATATAGTATAACTTTATAAATTATTCAAACAGTTAGTAAAGGAAATTTTAAAAATGAATAGTATTAATAATAATCCATTTAGAAATAGCAATATAAATATGGAAAATAATAATATATTGAATAATACATCACCTAAAATGAAAAAAATAGATAAATTTGAGCAACCAATAGCTAAAAATTTTCTTAATAAAATAAAAGAAGAAATAGAAAAAGCACAATTAATATGTGTGAAAATAGTTAGAGGTGAAGAGGTAAGTAAGAAAGATTTAGAATTTATATCAAAGAAATATCCAGATATGAAGCAAATGGCAGAAGAATCATTAAAAGATTACAATAACATTATAAAAGAATTAAAACTATGTAAAGACCATGATGAAGTAGAACAATTACTATTTAAATTTTCTAAGGAAACCTCAAATACAGCTAAAAATGGATATCTATCTGAGCTTCAATCTAAGATAAAAGCGACAATTATGGAGGAAATGATAAAGTCTAGTAAAAATATAAAGTCTGAACTTGATAATGCAGAAAAAATAGCATTAAAAATAGTTAAAGGAGAAGAAATTACTTCTAATCAAGAAAACTTTTTAAAACAAAAGTACCCTCATATAAAGCAGATGTCACAACAAACATTAAAGTATATTAATGATTTAAAAATAGATTTAAAGAATTGTAAAACACAACAGGAAAGAGAGCAATTACTATCTAAAGAAATTAAAAATCTAGATAGTAAAAAAAATATATTAAATAAAACTGAAATTAAGTTTAAAATGGCAGGAATAGAACAAGTTCAAAAATTTTTAAATAACAATAAAAAAGATAATGAAAAATTGAGATTAATTGCACTAAAAATAATTAAGAATAAAACTCTAACTAAATCTGAAGAAAAATTTATAAGTGAAAAATACCCGAATTTAAAAGAAGAAATAAGAGAATATGAATATTTAAAAGAACCATTTAAAGATTATAAATATAAAGAAGAAATATTAGATAAAGAATTAAAAAAAATAGAACAACAAATTGTAAGTAGTAAAATTACAGAACATCAAGCGATAATAAAAAAAGCTATCATAGAAGATATAAAAAAAGAAAATGAATATGGTATATATTATTATATGAATTTATACTTACATATGATTTTTAATAAAATAAGTGAGAACAGTCTAGGAATTATAATATTAACAATATTAATTATAACTATGATGTATATATTTTAAACTAATTTGTTATGATAGCTATTTTGTTAAGTATATTGAGATTACTATATAAATCTTTTAACTATAAAAAAGTAGCTTGTTATACTCTAGTGTTTTCAAGAATTATATTTAATTAGTATAACGAGTAAATCTAAAAATTCACTAGATAGAAATTTTAATCTTGTGTATGTTATAATAATAAATATAATAATATTATCAAATATATTATAAAAATAAAGAAAGGAGTTGCTACTCATTATAATATCTAAAAGAAATAATATGAATTTTAGTTTATTGTAGATATATTCAAGTATACAAAGAGTAGCTAAATATAAATGAGTGATATAAGTAGAATTATATTAAATACTATGTTATATGAGATAAATAATTCAAATACTAGTAAATCTGTTTCAAATAATGAATCTTTTAGTAAACTACTTCAAAGCTCTATAGGATTGTTAGGTAGTAGCAGTAGTGATCGTTCATGTAGTAACAGTGGAGTTTCTTCTTTAGGTATGATAGTAACTTTAACTGGACTAATTAATCAAAATAGGATATATGAAAGTAATTCAAATATAAATAATAATTTAGATAGTAACAATCAAACTATACAAATTAATAATCAAAACTCAAATGTAAATAGCAATATATCTGCTAGTATTACTACATCTGTAAATAACAATACAGAAAGTATCAATCCTAATATGGATAAAGCTATAAAACTATTAAAAGAGCAAGTAGGTAAACCGTATGTATGGGGAGCTAATGGACCTGACTCTTTTGATTGTTCAGGCCTTGTTAGATATATTTACAAAAATGCATTAGGTAAAGATATACCAAGAGTATCAGAGGACCAAAGTAAAGTTGGACAAGCTGTTTCTAGAGAGGATTTACAACCAGGAGATTTAGTATTTTTTGATACTATGGACAAAGGTAAAGTAAGCCATGTTGGAATGTATATAGGCAATAATGAATTTATACATGCAGCAAACTCTAAAAAGGGAGTTATAAAATCCACACTAACAGGATACTATGATAAAAAGTTTATAAACGCAAGGCGACCATAATTAAATAGATATTTTGAAAAGTCTCTTAAAATACAAAATTAGTATATGTACTTTAAGAGACTTTATTTATTGTAAACAAAAGTATCACAAGTGGAGAACGAAATTTTACCACAAAATACTACAAAACAGAACGGAATGAAATATAATAAAAGTTGTAATGCATAATACGTAAATGAAAATAGGATGAAAAGATATGAACAAAAAATTATCGTCATTGGTTTTATCAGGACTGATTGTTTTAAATAGTACATACTATTAAAGCAGAAAATACTAAACTTATGATGGTGGATTATGGTCATATATATTAAGTGGAATAGGATCATTAGGATTATTATCAATGTTTAATAAGAGAAACAGAAGAAAAAATAATATAAAATAAAGAACTAAGTAGATAGCTAAATAAACTATCTACTTATTTTTTTTAATCATAATAATAAATCTAGTTAAAGAAAAATGTAATGTTACCGTATAAATTAGTATTATAAGAATTACGTGGGGTGATAATAGTGACTAACAGCATATATGGTATAAGCAATTTAACATCAATGTCATCATTGACAGGTGGATGTAGTTGTAATTCATCATCAAGTAGTAATGCTTTTGATATTGTTTTAATAAGTCTTCTTAAAGCTGTATCAGAAGTAAATAAAAATAACAATAGTTATCAATCAGGTGATATTTTAGATAATATTGAAAATAGTTTAGAAACTTTAAATAGTACTCAAAATACAAATAAAGTTGAAAGTTCAAATAAAGACGAGAGCGTGAATGAAAGAATAGATAAAGCTATAAGCATATCATCTAAAAAATATGGAGTAGATGAAAACTTAATCAGAGCAATTATAAAAGTTGAATCAAACTTTAATCCTAATTGTGTATCTAAGGCAGGGGCAAAAGGCTTAATGCAACTTATGCCAGAAAATTGTAGAGATCTTGATGTAACTGACCCATTTGATATTGAACAAAATATAGATGGAGGAACAAGACACATAAAAGAATACTTAGATAAGTACAATGGAGATGTAGAAATGGCTCTTATGGCATACAATGGAGGTCCAACAAGAATGGCAAAAAGAGGTGTAAAATCAATTAATGATATTTACAAAATGCCTAAGGAAACTCAAAATTACGTGCCTAAAGTTATGAAATATTACAAGGGATAGATATATATCATACAACTACAAAGAAAGGAGAGTCAAATGAAAGTAGGAAGCATAACCCATAATAGAAACTTAAGTGTAGAAAGTAAAGGTAGTAAAGAAAAAGCTAATTTTAGTGATAGTTTTAACTTAGCTCGTAGGGCAAAAACAAAAGAAGAATTAGAGTTACAAATGAAAGAAATCAAAAAAACTGGAGAAAAACTAGTTGCAACAAAGTGTTATGGCGATGTTATACAATATAAAAAGTTAATAAAAGACTATCTTAAATCTGTAGTTGACTATATATATGATATAAATAAAAATACAAGTTTTTGGGATAGAAATTATTTTACAACAGTAAATACCATAAATGAAAAATTGGAGAATATGACGAGAGAATTAATTTATGAAGAACAAAGCAATATAAATATAGCATCTCAAATAGATGAAATAAACGGATTATTATTAGATATTTATATGTAAGGGAGGATAATATGGAAAATTCAATAAAAACTGATGAAATATATGAAGTAAAGTTTGAGCAATTAGTAGAAACTGAAAAACAACCACTAAGTGCTGTAAATGATATAATGGAAGGATTGATGGATGTATCTGTATCAATGGGATCAACTAAAGAGAAGATTGGAAGAATAGTTAATTATAAAATAGGAGATGTCATAGTACTAGACAAGCCTGTAGAAGAAGCATTAGACATTAGTGTAAATGGGAAGTTAATTGCAAGTGGAGAAAGTATGATATTAGATAATAAACTGGCAATAAGATTATCTAATGTAAAAACAGAGGAAGAAAATTAATAAGATTCAATTATAAAGGAGGCTCTCTATGAATATAGCTTCAGTAAAATTTAAAGGAATAGAAAATTTATATACAAGAAATAAACAAGAAGTAAAACAAACATTAAAAGTTAATAACAGAGATACTGTTGAAATATCAGATTTAGGTATGTATTTAAATAAAATTAATTCAAGCGAAGATAAGGATAGATTAGAGAAGATAAATGAGATAAAAAGAAAAATAGAAAATAATACTTATAGAATTGATTCTAATGAATTAGCTAAAAAGATTATAGAACGTACTAAGGGGGAGATTTAATTGAATCCTGATATTAAAGTAATAATATATGAAGAAAAAAGTATTTTAAAAAAGCTATTAAGTTTATTAGATGAGCAATATGACTGTATTATAAATAAAGATGCGATACAGATGGATAAAATTGCTTCAAAATTAGATGAGGCTTCTAAGGAGTTAGCCAAAATTGAAATACAAAGAAGAAATATCATGGGAAGTGAAGCTAGTATGAGAGAGACTATTTCACTTTGTGATGATGAAAATATAAAAAGTGCATATGAAGAAATAGTAAGTACCATAAAAATGGTGCAACTTCAAAAGGAAGCAAATGATACTCTTATAAAGCAAAGATTATTTTTTACAAAGAAAATGATAAACCTTATAAAACCGAGCAAAGATATCGGTGTTTATAATGCATATGGAAAAGTAGGTAAGTAAAACTTGGAGGGAATTTATGGCAGGATTAATAGGTAGTTTACACTCAGCAGGAACGGGTATGAGTGTAAGTCAAGCCTCTATACAGACAACATCTCATAATATAAATAATATAAATACACCAGGGTATTCTAGACAAAGAGTAGAGCAAAGTGCAAAAAATGCATACAGTAATCCTGGTTATAACAGTAGTATGGGTCCAGGGCAAATAGGAACTGGAGTACAAGCTACAGATGTAATAAGAATAAGAAATACATTTTATGATTTTCAATATAGAAGTGAATCGCATAACTACGGAGAAATTAGTATAAAATATCAACACTATACAAATATAGAAAAAATATTTAATGAACCATCAGATTCAGCAATATCAGGATCTATGAGTGACTTTTTCTCAAGCTGGCAAGAACTTAGCAAAAGCCCTAATGATACAGGAGCAAAAGATATAGTAATACAAAATGCTAAGTATTTAGCTACTAATATAAGTGACGTAAAAGAAAAGTTAGATAAATTAGCTACTCAAGCTGAGAAAAAGCTAAATGATGATGTAGTAGAAATAAATGATATGATAAATCAAATTAGAGACTTAAATAAAGATATAAAGCTTATCGAAGGAAGTGGGAAAACTCCTAATGACCTTATGGATAAAAGAGATAGTGTAATTGATGAATTAAGTCACAAACTAAATATAGAAAATACTGAAGTTCAAAAGTTAATAAATGAAAAATTAGAAAATAAAACAGAAGTAACACTTGATGAACTAAAAAATATTGGGAATGTATCAGGTGAAGTTCAAGGGTCATTAGATATGATTGATAAAATATCAGAATATACATCTAACTTAAAAGAACTTGCAAAAGGCTTAACTAAAGGTGTTAATAATGTTATGAATGGTAGAGATTTTAATGATAACACTGTCGATGCAACTGATCAACAAATATTCATATTCAATGATAATGGAGACCCTATCATTAAAGCTAATGATAAATTAGTAAATAATCCTAAGGACTTAGTTATAACTGCAGAAAAAGCAGAAAAAATGTACAAATTAAAAGACGAAAAAATTACTATAGATGGTGAAGATATAACTATAGGTAATTATTACAACAATATAGTACAAAAGCTAGGAAACGAAACAAAAGAAGTAATAAGAAATGAAAAAAATCAAAGTAAACTATTAGAAGAAATAGATAACTTAAGACTTAATGTATCAGGGGTATCTCTTGATGAAGAAATGGTAAATCTAATACAATTCCAACATTCATATAATGCAAGTGCAAAAGTAATATCTACAATAGACTCTTTATTAGATGTTGTAGTAAATGGATTGGTTAGATAATTAGGAGGATAATATGAGAATAACAAATGCATCTATGGTGAGAAGTCACCTATATGATACTCAAAATAATTTAACTAACATGAGTAAAATAAATCAACAAATCAGTACAGGAAAAGTAATAAACACAGTATCTGATGATCCACATAAAGCTATAAAAATAATGAATATAAACAATGAAATAAAATACACTGAAAAGTATAATTATAATATAGATGAATCTGTTGGTTGGATGAATACCACAGATGGAGCATTAGATAATGTGGGAAATCTACTTGGTGAAATAAAAGAAACTATTTTAAAAGTTGGTAATGGAACTTACTCACAAAATGAAATGAAATCTTTAAATGAAGATATGAACGAAAAAATAAAGCAATTAGCAGATACGCTTAACTCAACTCATGGTGGGAAATACTTATTTGGTGGAAGTAGTGTAGATGATGCACCAATTACAGTTATTGAAAATCCAGATGGAACAGTTAAATTAGAATTTAGTAAAGATAAAAATGGACAAACAATACCAAATACAGATGACTTAAAAGCTGATATATCTAGTGGAATTAATATTGACTATAATATTTCAGTTGGAGAAATACTTAATATAAAAGATGGAAATGGAAATACTGTAAATTTATTAGATGAAATAAATAATTTATCTACACTTATGAATGATATAGCAAATGGTGATGAACAAACAGCTGCAAAGGCAAAAGAAACTTTACTTAATGACACAAAAGGTAAAATTGATACATTATTTGATCATGTAGTTAACGAAAGAACATCACTTGGAGTTAGAGTAAGTACTGCAGAAAAAATAAAAGAATTAAATGACGAAGATATATTAAATATACAAGATGTACTTTCTAAAACTCAAGACACTGATGTTGTAGAAAAATTCATAGAACTAAAATCAGCAGAAATGATTTATCAAGCATCAATACAAGTTGGAGCTAAGTTAATACAACCTACAATATTAGATTATATAAGATAATCGGAGGTTAATATGGAAATACTATTTGAAAAAGGTATACCGGGATTTGAAAGTTATAATTACTTTAATGTAAGTGCAATAGAAGGAAATGAAAGATTTTATAATATAGTTTCAAAAGAAGATTCAAATATAGGTTTTGTTTCTATATCTCCATTTGAGATAAAAACAGACTATGAAATAGACTTAGATGATGAATTTATAAAAGAATTAGATATAAAAGATGAAAAAGATGTATTAGTAATATGTTTAATAACACTAGGAAAATCATTAAAAGACAGTACAGCAAATTTAAAAGCACCTATAATAATAAACATAAAAAATAATAGAGGTAAACAATTAATACTTCAAGATGATAAATATAAAATAAAAGAACCATTAGAATAGGGTGTGATAATATGCTAGTAATTTCAAGAAAAAAAGGTGAGTCATTATTAATAGGTGATGATATAGAAATAACAGTAGAAAAAATAGATAGTTCAAGTGTAAAAATATCTATAAAAGCACCTAAGGAAAAAGTAATACTTAGAAAAGAAGTATATGAAAAAGTAAAAGACGAAAATTCAAACGCTATAGCGACAACAAAGGATATATTAAAAATTTTAAAGTAGGAGGACAACATGTATACAGCTAATCCGTACAATATATACAAACAAAACTCTGTAAATATGGCATCAAGTCAACAATTACTGCTTATGTTATTAGATGGTGCAGTAAAATATACAAAAATAGCTAGGATGGCTATTTTAAACAAAGATATAGCAAGAGCGCATAAAGAGTTAGTTAGAGTTCAAGATATATTTTTAGAACTTATGATAACTATGGATAAAAACACAAAGTATATGGAAGATTTATATAACATATATGATTTTATAAAAAATGAACTTGCAAAAGCAAATATAAAAAAAGATATCACTATAATAGATAATACTCTTCCGCTTATAGAAGAAATAAGAGATATGTGGTATGAGGTAGATGCAAAGATAAAATCAGGAAAGTAGTAGGGGGATTTTATGTCAAGTATAAGTAGTATAAGATTATCAGGTCTTGCAACAGGTATGGATACGGATGCAATGGTAAAATCTATGCTTACAGCAGATCAAGAAAAAATAGATAAAGCTCAACAAAAAGAACAAACTGTAAAGTGGCAACAAGAAATATATAGAGAAGTAATGTCAGATATAATTGACTTTAATGATAAATACTTTTCATTAACATCTAAAGATTCTATTTTAAGCAATAGTGCATGGAATACTTTATCAATCACAAGTTCAAATAGCAGTGTAATAAGCGCAACTGGGAACGCAGGAGCTACTAATGTAGATTACAAATTTAATGTAAAAAAGTTAGCAGAAACAGCAAAAGCTCAATCTTCTATAGAAGGCTTAAAAAAAGAAAGTAAATTAGTAAGTTTAGGAGCTAAAGAAGGAGAACAGTTTAAATTTGAATTAGGAAAAGATGATACTGGAAATACAATTTACTCTAGTGATATAACTATAGAAGCTGATGACACTATAGATACTTTAATAACTAAAATAAATAATAGTGTCGATGGTAAAATTAAAGCATCATATAGTGAAATGACAGGTAAATTCACTGTAGAAACTAAAGATACAGGTTCAAATACTGAATTTAAAATAGTTGGAGAAGATGGCAGTTCTAGTAAGGCACTAGATTTTTTAGATTTAAAAACTAAAAATAGTAGTGGAAACTTAGTTAAATTTGATGAAAATGGAGCAAAAGGAAGTAATTCAGAAATAGAAGTATCATCAAAAGATGGAACGTTTAAAAAAATTCTTAGCCAAGAAAGTAATACATTTACTATAGATAATATAAAATACACTGTTAATTCAACAGGTAGTGCTGAAATAACATCTAAACAAGATGCAAGTAGTGTAGTACAAAAGATGAAAACTTTTGTAGATGATTACAATAAAATCATGGACAAAATATATGACCTTGTAACAGAGAAAAAAGACTCTGACTATTCACCTTTAACAGAAGCTCAAAAAGAAGAAATGAGTGAAGATGAAATTAAAGACTGGGAGAAAAAAGCAAAGCAAGGAATACTTAGAAATGACTCTGAAATGAGAAGATTCATGGATTCAATGCAAAATGCTATATTTGGAGACAAAATGAATATTCTTAATGAAATGGGGATTTCAACTGATGAAGATTATAATAAAAGAGGTAAAATATCTTTAGATGAATCTAAATTTACAGAAGCACTTGAAAATGATTCACAAAAGGTTTATAAAGCTTTTGCAGGTGGTTCAAATAGTATGATGGAAAAGATGAAATCAACTGTAAAAAATTATGTTGGAGGGGCTTCATCTGTATTTGCCCAAAAAGCTGGACTTGAAAAAACTGCATCTGTAGCAAACAACTTTTACTCAGAACAATTAAAAAGACAAGCAGATATTATAAAAAATCTTAAAAGTAAAATGTATGACAAAGAAGACAAGTTATACTTAAAATTTGGTAATCTAGAATCACAAATGAACAAGCTTAATTCACAAATGAATTACTTTGCACAAGCATAGTAGAAAGAGATAAACTATGGATAATATAAAATTATATAAAAAAATAACTTTAGAAATTATACAGTGTTTAAAAGAAGATAAAATAGAAGAATTAGAAATTCTTTTTGAAAAAAGAGAAAAAATCTTACAAGAAGAAAAAAATAATAAAAATTTTAAGGATTTAATGATTAATATTGGAATAATTGATTTAGACAAAACTATAAAAAATTTATTAAATCAAAATATGATTAAAATAAAACTAGAAATACAAAAACAAAAGCTTTCTACAATAACTAATAATACTTATATAAATAATAACCAACAAAAAATAAATATTTTTAATGCAAAAGTATAAAGTATTAAAAAAATATACCGTATATATATATTATAAGAAATACTTGGCCAAGTATTTAAAATAAAATGACAAGGATGTCAAAACTTAAAAACTAAGGAGAGTACACAAATGAGAATAAATACAAACTTAAATGCTATGATAGCAACAAACCAAATGTCTAAAAATACTGCATTAGCAGGATCTTCTATGGAAAAATTATCTACAGGTTTAAGAATAACTAAAGCTGGAGATGATGCTGCAGGACTAGCTGTTTCAGAAAAAATGAGAGCTCAAATAAGAGGTATGGAACAAGCTGAAAGAAACGTACAAGATGGTATATCTATGGTTCAAACTGCTGAAGGTGCTTTAGAAGAAGCTGGAAACATAGCTCAAAGAATGAGAGAGTTAGGAGTACAAGCTGGTAACGACACATTATCTGATGACGATAGAACTAAAGTAAAAAAAGAATTAGAACAATTACAAGATGAAATGAAGAAGATATCAGAAGAAACTAAATTTAATGGAAAACAATTATTAAATAAAGCTAGCGCATCATTTACTATACAAGCTGGAGCTAATTCAGAAACAAGAAAAATAACAACTGCAGATTTATCAAGTATAGCAAATGGTTTATCAACAATTAGTGTTTCAAATTCTGCTCAAGCGCAAAGTTTTGTTGAAAAAGTAGATACTGCATTAGAATCAATAAATAATGCAAGATCAGAATTAGGTGCTATGCAAAATAGATTAGAATATACTGCAAATAACTTAACTACAAGTACTGAAAACTTAACTGCTGCAGAGTCAAGAATAAGAGATGTAGATGTTGCTAAAGAAATGGTTACATTATCTAAATTAAACATATTAAATCAAGCATCACAAGCTATGGTTTCTCAAGCTAAGCAACAACCAGAATCTGTTTCTCAATTATTAAGATAATATTAAATTTAAAACTAAGGGGTAAAGCATATGCTTTACTCTTTATTTTTAAATTTGATAACTATAAGGAGAAGAAATATGTTATTAAGTATTGTAATGATGGTAAAAAATGAAGAAAGATATTTAGATAAAACACTATATGCATTAAATGATTTAAGAAAGGATATAGATACTGAACTTATAATACTAGATACAGGGTCAACTGATAGTACTGTAGAAATAGCTAAAAAATATACTGATAAAGTTTATTTTTCAAAGTGGAATGATAATTTTGCAGATATGAGAAATATATCTATAAGCTATGCAAGTGGGGATTGGATTTTAATATTAGATGCAGATGAAGAATTAATTAATTATGATAAATTAAAAGAGTTTTTTAATTCAGATAACCACACAAAGTTCAACTGTGCAACAATAGAGTTAAAAAGCACTTTTGATGAAAATAATAACAAATATAGTTTAGCATCTCTTCCTAGAATTTTTAAAAATGTAGATGGTTTTAGATATGATGGCGCAATACACGAACAACCAAAATATAAGGAGCCTGTATATAATAATATAGCATCTTTTTATCACTATGGGTATATGTATAGTGATGAGGAGATTAGAGAAAAAAAAACTGAAAGAAATATGAAGTTACTATTAGAAGAGATACAAAAAAATCCAAATGATCCATATAATAATTATCAATTAGGTAAAACTTATATTACGGATTTAAAAATTAATGAAGCACTTTATTATATAGAAAAGTCATATGATTTATATAATAAACAAGATAAAATTCCTTTATTTGTAATAGGCACTTTACTTAGATTATATGTAGAATTGAAGTTATATATAAAATGTGAGAATTTATGTATAAAATATATAAAAAATGATAAAAAAAATATAGATGTATACTATTATTTAGCTACAAGTCAAAATAATTTAGGAAAATATAAAGAAAGTATTAAAAATTATGAAAGATATTTATATCTTTTAGATAACTATAATATATCAACACAAGCTAATAATATGGAGGCTGTTTTAGAAACGTGTGAAAATAAAGAACTTGTAAAATCTGCAATTATAGAGCTTTATGATAAATTAGAAATGTATGATAAGATAGTAAGAAGTTTAGATGATTTAAGTGAAGAAGCTATAAAAAATGTTTATTATATAGTTTTTAAAGCTTTATATAAATTAAATAGTGAGGAAAAAATACTTGAACTTTATAATAAATACCCTAAATTTAACTACAGTAAAAGTGATTTTAAATATCACTTAGAGGAATTTTTGAAGACATTAAAAGAAGAAGAAAAAGAAAATATTTATAAAATATTTTCAAATATAGAAGGTAATTATGGTATTTTAAATAGTTTAAGATTAGGTAAAAAAATATCATTATCAAATTATAAAGATATTTTATTAAAAGAAGATGATATTTATTATGGAGAAGTACTATATTATGCATTAAGGGATGGTTTTAAAATAGAAGAAATCTTAATAAATATAAGTTATTTTAAAGTTGAAAAATATATAACTTACTTAATTGTAAATAAGAAAGAATTTATATTAAAACTATATAATTACTTAATTTCATTAAAGAATACTTTAGATAATAAAAAGTTAAGCATATATTCTAATTTATCTAAAGCCTTATTAAAATATGGAAATTTAAAAAATGATAAATATGAGAAATTATTTTTATTATATGTAAAGTATAGCTATGATTATATAAAAAATATATATAATCAAGATTTATCTGATGAAGAACTTTTAAATATACTTAAGGATAAAGATGATATATTTATAGTGAAAGTTAATATTTTAGAAAAAAATAAAAATAAAGATTTATTAAAATATATAAATAATATGAAAAAATTATTAAATAATTATAGAGAATATAATGATGGTATAGAAATATTAATAAATAAATTTGAATCTGAATTTGAGGAAAGCGAAGAATTAAAAACATTAAAAAAACAATACAAATCTATTGTTGAAAATAGCATAAAGTCTAATAACTTGGATGAAGCTACGTCGATGATAACAGAGTATGAAACTATGTTTAGTAAAGATAATGATATATTAAATATGAAGGGGATTATAGCTATGCACAATGGAAACTTTAAAGAAGCGGAATTATTATTTAAAGAAGCTACCCTTCTAGAAGTCAACTATAATACTATGTTTAATATAGCATATCTAAAAGAATCCATAGGAGAAATAAATGAAGCAACAAGTTTTTATAAAAAAATAATATATAATTGTGAAGATAAAGATATAATGTTTGATTCACAACAAAGACTAAAATTTTTAAATAGATAAATTGTTGCATTAAGTGTAATATCTAAAAGTAAAAGATAGTTCATAAGTTTGTATTACCGTGATAATAATCTTAAAACGGCTGTATATGAAATTAAATAAAATTTATAAATAGATTACTATAAGTTTATTAAAATATTTAGAACTGATAAAGGTTAAGAATTTTAGGATTATTATGAAATTTAGAAGAGGTAGCTTATATGGAAATAAATATAGTTATAAAAACTGGTAATTTATATGAAGAAATAAATAAAAATATAAATTATATCTTGAGTAAAATAAATAAAAAAATAAACATTATATTTGTTAGTTATGATTCTAAATGCAATCAAAATTTAGTATATGAATCATATGGTGAATATGAAAATATAAAAGTTGTAAAATATAAAAATTATAATTATGGGTTTATAAAAAATTTTATTATTAGTTTAAAATTGTGTAAATATATAACATTTTTAGATATAAATAATATAAAAGAAATAAATGATATTAGTAAAATTTACACAGATAATGAAGACATATTAATTTTAGATTTAGAAAATAAAAAAGAAATATGCACAGATAGACAAATATATATATATAAAAATAAATTTTTATTAGATTTAGATTTATTTTTTGATAAAAATATATTGGAATTTGATTACTTACAAATCATAAAAAGTATATATTTTGCTAGTAAGATAAAATATATCAAAAATAAAAATACAATAGAAGATAATATTCTTATAGTGGGAAAGATATTTGAAACATTCACAAAAATATTTATAAATAATAATAGACAGAACTTTAAAAATAAATCTTTTATTATCTATATTTATGACATTTTAAATTTTATGGATAGTTATAATTTATATAATGAAAGAAAATATTTTGTTAATGAAATAAAAAAGGTAATTTTAGATATTCCAATTGATTTAAGGATTCAATTAGAATCACCTAAATTATATTATTTAAATAATCTAAAAAAGGATAATACTAAAAATTTATTTATAGTTCATACACTGTATCATATATTATTAGCTGTTAGTTTATGTACTAGTAATGAATACAAAATATTTGATAACCATATTTTTATAAATAAAACATTTGATATAAGTGATGATTTAATAAAAAAATTAAAATATATTTTCAAAAAAATTTATATAATTGATTTGCCAAAGGATACAACTTATATAGAAGCGTTAACTTATATAAATGAGTTGTTAGAAAATAATAAGTATGAAAATATATTTGTAAATAATGAATCTGAAGTAAAAACTCAGTATATCTTAACCACAAGATTAAATACAGATGGAAAGATAATATATGTTGAAGATGGAATGGCTAATTATTATAACATAGTTAACCATAAGTTTGGTATGGAAATCCATTTAGCTAATGCTTTTTCTGAAGAATTAAATATGAATATAGAAGGTATTGATTTATTAGGAATGTATAGTTGTATAAAAGAAAGATATTTTTTATATCCAAATTTAATAGTAGATAAATTAAAAGATAATAAGAAAAATAATAAAATAGAAGAAAATTTATTAAATGATTCCATAACTATATTATACTCTAATAAAATTTATGAAATTAAAAATAATAGTATACTTATAGCTTTAGAGCATAGCAGTTTTTTTGATGAAATTAATGAATACAATTTACATGATTATATAAATATTATTGAGAAAATATCTAAATATGCAACAAAATTAAATCATAATATTTATATAAAATATCATCCTAGAGAAAATAATGAATACTTAAATGAATTTATATTAAACAACGATAATATGTTTTTATTAGATAAAAACATACCTATGGAAGCATTTTTTAAGGATAAAAATATAATTTTAATATCATTAAGATCAACATCGATAATTACATTTTGTAAAATACTAGGTCCTAAAAATGCAATATGTATTCAAAATTTAATAAATAAAAATAAAGATGATTTATATACTGCATTTGGTAAACTAGGCGTATTTTTCCCTAACTCAGTAGAGGAAATAATTTTAAAAATAAAAAATAATGTGTAAAAAAAATTATATATATATAAGACTTCAAGTAACGAACAAAGTCATTGGAAGTATTAAATATTTAGCAAGCCCATAGCTTATGCAAAGTGAGTTATTTATAGAAAGAAGGTGGACATTATAATTAAAGTCAGTATAGTTATTCCAGTATACAATGTGGAGAAGTATTTAGAAGAATGTATAGAAAGTGCTATAAAACAATCATTAAATGATATTGAGATTATTTGTATAAATGATGGTTCTACTGATTCTAGCTTAGAAATATTAAAAAAATATGAAAAAAAATATAGCAACATAATAGTTATAAGTCAAGAAAATAAAGGTTTAAGCGCAAGTAGAAATGTGGGTATAAGAAAAGCAAAAGGTAAATATATATACTTTTTAGATAGTGATGACTTTATAGATACTAATTCTATGGAGCTTTGTTACAAAGAATGTGAAAAATACAATTTAGATATGGTAACTTTTGATGCAATATGTTTTTTAGATAAAGATTATGTAGGTAACGATATAAATGAGGATTATGATAGGTGCGATTTACTACCTAAATATATGTTAACAGGTGAAGAGTTTTATGTAGTATCTAACAAGAGTGGTGGATATAAGGCACCTGTTTGGCTAAATTTTTATAATACTGAATTTATACGAAAAAATAAGTTATTCTTTGTAGAAGGAATATACCATGAAGATGAGATTCATACATGTCATTGTCTATTAAAGGCAAAAAAAATTAAATATATAGATAAAAAATTTTTTAATAGAAGAATTAGGAATAATTCTATAATGACATCAAATTTTAATAAAAAACATATATATGGAAACTTTGAAGTATTTAAAGAATTATACAAAATATATTGTATTTATAATTATGATATAAATACAGAAGTTGGAAATACACTATATCAACATGTAAATTTACATGCAAAAAGTACTTTAAGCAGATGTGACTTTTTGAAAGAGAAAAATATAAGAAAAGAAGTTGTAGAATTTTTAAATAATAATACTGATATAGTTGACATAAGTACAGATATTTATGCAAATAAATTATCTTTATATTATAGTTTGAAATAAATATAATATGCTAACAATATGTTTTGATGATAATGAATATTTGAATATGAGTATTTTTCTATTATAAACTAAGGTATAAAATAATAGTATAATGTACTTTAATTTTATATCTGATGTATTTATTATAAAATATGATTAAATTTTTAGACTAGAACTATAAAATTAGTTTTAAAGTAATAGATGAGTATTGTAAGGAGAGCATATATGATTACATTAAATAAAATAAGAGAATTAGTATTAAGTCAAGAACAAGAATTGGAAAAATTAATATTTGAATATTTCTTACAGAAGGATATAACTAATTATCATAATAGCAGCTTTAATAAAAATGATAAAAAGAATGAAATAAAATTAAGTATAGAAGACATGATTTCACAAGGAAATTTAGAAAAAGCTAAGGACTTACTTTATAAATATAAAGAGATATCTGGTAAAGATGCTAGTTATTATTCAATTGCAGGAATAATTTCATTAAATGAAAATAACATAGAAGATGCATTTGAAAAATTTACTAAAGGGCTTAATATAGATAATACAAATTCAGATTTACTTTATAATATAGCATATTTAAATTTGGTAGTGGGAAATACTGATGAAGCCTTAGAATATTATAAAAGATGTATTAATAATACTGATGATAAAGATTTAATAATAGAAGTAACCGATATAATAGATAAATTACAAGATAAAATATCACATACTTTAATAACTTTTGGATTAACGAAAGAAGAAAGTATGAATTTTAAAGGTGAAAATAGAGTAATAGCTTTAATAGAAAATGATAATTTAGAACATGAAAATAATTATGAAGAAAATGGAATAATAAATTATGAAGTTAATTCAAAAAAATCAAAAGATATTTTAGGCTATTTAGTTAGAAGAAATAAAAATTGTATAATAATATTTAAAGATATAGATAAAATAGATTATATAAATAATTTTAAAAATAGTGCCCAAATAGCATATTATCAAAATAAAAATTATTATACCGATAAAAGTAATTATTTAAATCACAATATAGACATGTATCTTGAAAAGGAAGTTTGTAATACTTGCGAATTTATATTTACAAGTGATATAAGTGTATATAATGCAAAAAAGATTATTGAAAGAAGAGATAACATATATCTTATAGATGAAAATATAGGAAATGAATTTACCATAGATTATATACTTCAAAATATAGGAAAAGACTACGAAAGAGGATTTGAAGATAAATTAAGAGAATATTCAAAGAATTTAGATGATATATATATAAAATCATTGTATTTAATAGCAGCAGAAAGTAATAATTTAAATAATAGTATAAAAATAGCTAAAACGATAAATGATGAATATAAAACAGAAGAGTCATATTTATTATATATAACTTTACTTAATCAAGCAAAAGATTATAATAATTTAATAATACATGTTATAAATAGTGAATATATAGAGGATATATATAAAGCTGAAATTTTATATCTAAATTCTATAAAAAATACTGACTTAATAAGTTTTATAGTTAATATAGCTACAAATAATTATAAAATGACAGAATTACAGTTACATGATGAGATTAATTATAAAATGGCACTTTATTATTTTGAACTTAATAAATTTGATCTTTCCTTAAATAAATATAATGATATACAAAATAGCGAATCAAAATTTATAAACTCACCTCTAGTAAATAGAAATATAGCATACTTGTTATATGCAAATAGAAATGAAAATTATGAAAAATTTTATAATTTTTATAAAGAATTAATGGAGATTTATAAGTAATAAAGAGAGGTGTTTTTTTGATAAACGTAAGTATAGTTATACCCGTATACAATGTAGAAAAATATTTAAAGCAATGTTTGGAAAGTGTAGTAAATCAAACTCTAGATAAAATAGAAGTTATATGTATAAATGATGGTTCAACAGATAATAGTTTAAATATTTTAAAAGAATATGAAAAAAAGTATAATAATATAATAATAATCGATCAAGAGAACAAAGGTCCAGGATTTGCAAGAAATATAGGTATGAAAAGGGCATCAGGAAAATATATTTATTTTTTAGATAGCGATGACTATATAGAACTTAATGCAATGGAGATATGCTTTAAAGAGTGTGAAATTAACAAATTGGATTTTATAACATTTGATAGTAATGTACTTTATGAGGATGGATATAGTAGTTCTGACTTACGTGAAATTGATAGAAGTAATATTTTAGATTCAAAAATATGTAGTGGTAAAATTTTATTTAATAAAATGATGGAAACTCATGGTATGTATTATGAATCCTGCTTAAATTTTTTTAATAAGGATTTTTTAAATAAATTTAAAATAAAATATAGAGATAATTTAATATATGAAGATGTAATAAAAACTGTAAATAGCTATATATGTGCGAATAGGGTAAAATATGTAGATAAAAAATTATTTAATAGAAGAGTAAGAAATGATTCTATAATGACAAGTTGTAAGACTAAAAATAATATAGTTGCACATCATATGTGCGCCAATGAATTATATGATTTATATATAAATAAAGAAAAAGATCTTGATAATAGGTCTAAGTTAAACTTTATAAAATGTATACAGGAATTTTATATGAAATCTACAAAAGATAGTTATATTTTAAATGAATATGATTGTATAAAAAATATAAAAATAAGTATAAAAAAAAATAAAAAAGTAAATGGCATTTTTTTAGATATGTTAATTAATAAGCCAATTTTATGGGCTTTGGTAAAGAGGAACTAATTAAAATATCAATGGATTATTAAGAAAATTTATCGTAAAAATATGATTTTTGTATTTGAAATTAAAAATATAAGCTTTATACTATAGTAAATATAATAAAGAATATAAATTTCAAGGATCTTAGATATAAAAACCATAGTGAAACTTATTATATTTATTATATATAGTAGTAAAATTTGGTGTTATATTTTTGTGATGATTAAATAATAATACAAACTATCAACTATAGGTTTTTAGTTCAATTGTATTTAAAAAAATCAAATCAAATGAAGCTTGTAATATATGGGAGAGAAGAATGAATGTAAATAATGAAAATAAATTACAGGAATTAAGTTTATATGTTAATATAAACTTAAATAATATGAATATACAAAAACAACAAAATGCAAAAACATACAATAAAGATAATAATTCATTAAACAATATAAATAAAATAAAAAGAAAAGTTAATATAATGAATTATAATCAAAGAGAACTACAAAGTCGTATATCAGATATACAAATTCAAGAAGCTAAAATTGAAGAAATGGAAAAAACTTTACAAGATGCAAAAAATATATACTCAGAAAATATAAAAAATGAAAAAAAAGAATCATTAAATATAAAAGTAAAAATAAAACAAATAGCTAAAAAAGAAGATGAATTAAATTTTAAATCATACGAAGAAATTAATAGCAAAAATACTGATAATAAACTAGAAGATGAAAGAACAATATCAATAATAGAAGAAACACTTAAGAAAATAGAACAAGTAAAAAATAAGATATCTATATATAAAACAAAACTTATGATTTTAGAAGATAGTGTTGATAAGGCTGTATCAAAACTATATTCTAATAAAGATTCTATACATAAAGATTTTATAAATGAAGAATTAGGATTTATATCTATAGAAAATAATATTGAAACTGGAATTCTAATTAATATTGCAATATAAATTCTAAATTTAGAAGCATAAAATTAAAATAAATTATAAAAGGCTTGAGATTTATAATTTATTTTAATTTAAATTAATTACTATTAATGTAAAAATAAATATAAATTTTATATATTAAAGGAAATAGTCATTTTATGTAAATTTAAAATGGCTATTTTCTTTTTTTATTTAAAATACAAAATTATACAACTTATAAAAATGAATACATATAAAAGTTATGCAAAAGAATGTCGAAAAATGTATGAAAATATATGGAAAAAACAAAAAACGTAGAAAAATGTCGAGAAAAGTAGTATAATAGGTCAATAGGAAATTTAAAATTTAAATAAAATATTATAAAAAGTTTTTGTAGGAGATGGACTATGGATATATATGGATTAATGAAAATGGGGTTAGATGCTACAGAACTAAGAAATAGAACTATAGCAAACAACATTGTAAATATAAATACCCCGAATTATAAAAGAAAGTATGTTACTTTTGAGGACAGTTTAAAAAATGAAATGGATAATGCAAAAATTGAGGTAAAAGTTGATAAAGATTCCGTAGTAAGGGAAGACGGAAATAATGTTGACTTAGAAAGTGAAAAGGTAAATCAAGCTGCTGCAAGCCTTCAATATAATGCAATTGTAAGTTTGACAAATACTAAATTATCTATGACAAAAAGTGTAATATCAGGGAGGTAATTAAATGAGTGTTTTTAATGGAATGAGAATAAGCGCTAGTGGTTTATCTGCCGAAAGATTAAGAATAGATGTTATATCTTCGAATGTTGCTAATGTAAAAACTACTAGAACTGAAAATGGAGGGGCCTACGTTCGTAAGATAGCAAGTTTTCAAGAAAACTATGATGAAAAATTAGGTATGTTAGGAGTTAAAGCTGTTTCTATAGAAGAAGATAAATCTCCTCTTAGAAAGGTATATGAACCAAATAATCCTGATGCAGATGAAGAGGGATATGTAGAATATCCAAATGTTGATTTGCTAGTAGAAATGTCAGATTTAATATCTGCATCTAGAGCATATGAATCAAATATTGATACTTTGAATGCTCAAAAAGATATGATTTCAAAAGCTCTTGAAATAGGAAAGTAATATATGGAGGTGCAAATAATGAGTTTGATAAATATGTCAAGTGTTAATTTTGATTCAAAGATGTTTTTAAATCAGATTCAAAATAACACTATAGATAATACAAATAAGAATTTAAATGAAAGTGATAAGGTTAATTTTACAGATGTATTAAACAATGCAGTAAATAAAGTTAATGATAGTCAAGTTAAAGCTAATAATGACATTGAAGCTCTTATAAAAGGTGATGATATAACAATGCATGAGGTTATGTTATCTACTCAAGAAGCTCAAATTTCTATGCAGCTCATGTTAGAAATGAGAAATAAATTATATGATGCATACAAAGAGTTAAGCTCAGTTCAACTATAGTTTTATTTTATAAAGGAGTGAGCAAATGAATGTAAAGGATATTATAAATAAGATTAAAGAGTTTATAAGTAAAAAAATATTGGACTTTAAAGCCTTAAGTAAAACTAAAAAGCTAGCTTTAGTAATAGCTTCTGTAGCAGTAATCTTATCTATTGTATTTGGTGTAAAGTACATGAATAACAACAAGTACAAAGTTCTTTTTTCAGGTTTGAATTCTACTGATGCAGCAAGCATAACTAAAGAACTTGAAAGTGAAAAAATAGATATGAAAATACAAGGTGATAGTATACTTGTTCCAAAGGATAAGGTCGATGAATTAAGATTAAAACTATCAGAAAATATATCTAATGGTTCTAAAGGTTATGAGCTTATGGACGAAGGTTCATCATTTGGTATGACAGATGAAGAGTTTAAGATAAAGAAACAAAGAATGCTACAAGGCGAGATTGAAAAGACTATAAAGACATTTTCTCAAGTGGCAGATGCAAGAGTTCAGATTATAAATGGTGAAGAATCTGTATTTGCTAAGGAAACTCAACCAGGGTCTGCTGCAGTAACTATAACTCTAAACCCAGGAGAAAGTTTAGATATAAGTCAAGTAAGGTCTATTATGTCTTTAGTTTCTGCAAGTTGTGAAAATATACCCAAACAAAATGTAGAAGTAGTTGATCAAAATATGAATCTTTTATCTGAAGGTTTATATGATGAAAATGGAAAAGAGCAAGCTACCAACTCAAGTGGACTATACATAGCTAGAAAAGCAGAAAAAGAATTAAATTCAGATTTAGAAAGAGCTATATCTTCAGTACTTGAGTCTATGTTTGGGTCAGGTAAAGTTGTAGTAAAAGTAAATTCAGATTTAAACTTTGATACTAATGAAATTACTGAAACAAAAATTGATCCAAATAAAGTAGCAATAAAAGAGAATAAGAAAGAAAATACAACATCACAAGATGATGCTACTGGTGGTAATATTGATAACAATATGAACACTGTGGGTGGCAATGATACAAACTTAAATACAAGTAGAGAAGAAAGTATTGAATATGAAACAGGAAGAACAGAGTCTAAAACTATAAAGGCACAGGGCGAAATTAACAAGATTACAGCATCAGTTGCTATTAATGGAAATTTAAATAATAAGACTCTGCAACAAGTAGAGGATATAGTATCTAATATTATTGGTGTTGATGAAAATAGAGGAGATAGTATATCTGTTGTTGGAATGCCATTTGATACATTAGCTAATGAAGATGACAATTTAGCAGTTAAGGATGATATAAATAAGGTGATGAAAATAGTGGCAGTTGTAGTAGGAATATTATTGTTATTAATAGTAGGAATAGTGGTTTATATGTACATGAAGAAGAAAAATTCAGATATTGTTGAAGAAGATTTCGACGACAGTGAACATCTTGATATTATAAATCAAAAAATACAAGAAATGGAAAAAACTAGATCTACTGAGGATGAAGAAGAAGAAAGTATATCTTTAGAAGAAGAAGTAAGACAATACGCATCAGAAAATAAAGAGCAAGTTACAGACTTAATTAGAAATTGGTTAAGTGAGTAATACAAAGGGAGGTGCTTATAATTGGAAAAAGAAAGTGTTAATTTAGGAAATGCATTTGACTTGGGGGATATACCAAAGGTTAGAAAAGTTACAGGTGCTAGAAAGGCAGCTATTTTATTAATTACACTAGGTGCAGATGTAGCAGCTGATATAGTAAAAAACTTGCCTGATCAATATATACAAAAGATAGGTGTAGAGATATCAAATATTCATAAAGTAGGAACAAGAGAGAGAAGAGAGATTCTACAAGAATTTATAGAAGTTAATAAGGGACAAGATATTGTTCTTCAAGGTGGTATGGACTTTGCAAAATCTCTTCTTAATGGAGCTCTTGGCAATCAAAGGGCTAATAAAATATTAGAAGGTATAAAGTATGATACGTGTACAAAATTATTTATGGCTGCTAGAAAGGCAGAACCAGAGCAAATTTTATCTTGCATACAAGGTGAAAGTACGCAAACGATAGCAATTATACTTTCGCATCTTCAACCAGATAAAGCAGCAGTGGTTTTAAGTGAAATACCAGATGATATAAAACATGAAGTTTCTCTGAAAATAGGGGGAACTTCATCTATATCTCCTAATATTATAAAGGCTATAGATGAAGCTGTAACAAATAAGCTATCTAAATTAGGTCAAAGAGACCTTGAAAAATCAGGTGGAGTTGACAGCTTAATAGATATATTAAGTAATGTTGATAGAAAAACTGAAAAGAGCATTATTAAATATATTGAAGAAAATAACATAGAATTAGCAGAAGAAATTAAAGCTAGCATGTTCGTATTTGATGATATCGTAAGACTTGAAGACACAGCTATACAAAGAATTCTTAAAGAAGTTAATGTTAAAGATATTGCATACGCACTTAAAGGAGCATCAAATGATGTTTCAAATGCTATATATAGAAACCAATCACAAAGGGCTGCTGCTGCATTAAAAGAAGAGATAGAATTACTTGGAAAAACTAAGGTTTCTCAAGTTGAAGAATCTCAACAAAACATAGTAAACATAATCAGAAAGCTTGAAGAAATAGGAGAAATTACATTAACTAGAGGTTCAGATGAAGAATTCGTCTTATAGTAATAATATAATTAAGTCTGATTATGTAAAGGTTAAGGGTACAGTTTCTTTAAACTATTTTAACTTCAAGGAAAAAGAAGAGTTACCTGTTAATGAAGAAGTTGAGGATCATAATGAAAAGAGATTAGAGCTATTAAGATTAGAAGAGAAAATAAATCAAAAGCTTATAGATGCTCAAATTAAATATGATGAAATTTTAAATCAAGCTAATACTGAAAGTGAAAAAATATTAGCTGAAACGAATCAGAAAGCTGTGGAAATAGAGAAAAGAGCATATCATGAAGGTTACGAACAAGGTACACAAAATGGATATGAAGATGGCTACAAAGAAGCTTATGAAGACAACATAGAAAAAGCTAAAAATGAATCATCTGAAATAATTGATAAGGCAAATAAAATAATGCTTGAAGCTAATAATCAAGTTGCATCTTATATAAAAAATAATAAAAAAAATATTTTAGCTATGGGAATATCTATTGCGGAAAAGGTGCTAAGAAGAAATTTTGAAGATGAAGAATCTATGGATTTATTAATTTTAGATGTAATAAAGGAATATGAGTTAAAAGAAAACTTTGTAATACGAGTTAATCCTATTTATAAAGAAAGTTTAGATAAACAAATTTTAGAATTAAAAGAAAATAATCTTATTAATAAAGACGTTTTTATTTTATCTGATGAATCAGTTGATAAAGGCAATGCACTAATAGAAAGCTTGAATGGAAAATTAGTCATTGGCATTGATGATGTTATTGGAAAAATAAAAGAGGAGTTGCTATGATTGATATAGATTTCGAAAATGTAATAAATAAAATTAATTCTATACCTAAAATAACATTTGAAGGAAAGGTATCAAAGGTTATAGGTCTTACAGTAGAGGTTGAAGGTATAAAGGCATTTGTGGGAGAGCTTTGTATAATCCATAACAATATGGGAGCTGAAATCCAATGTGAGGTAGTTGGATTTAAGGAAGACTGTGTAATACTTATGCCGCTAGGAGAACTTGTAGGAGTTAGTCCTGGATGTAAGGTTATTGGTAAAGGAGTTCCGCTAAATGTTAGATGTAGTGATGAACTTTTAGGAAAGATATTAGATGGTCTTGGACATCCAATTGATGGAGAAGCAATATTAGATGGAGAAAATTACAGTTTATCTAATGAGCCACCAGACCCTATGAAAAGACCAAGAATAACTAATATAATGCCGACTGGAGTACGAGCAATAGATGGATTTTTAACTTGTGGAGAAGGTCAACGTATTGGGATATTTGCAGGAAGTGGAGTTGGAAAAAGTACAACTCTTGGTATGATGGCTAGAACCGCAGAAGCAGATGTTAACGTAATAGCTTTAATAGGTGAACGTGGTAGAGAAGTTTTAGACTTTATAGAACGAGATTTAGGTGAAGAAGGTATGAAAAAGTCAGTTGTAGTATGCGCTACATCTGATAAATCACCTTTAGTAAGACTAAAAGGAGCACTTACTGCAACATCTATAGCAGAATATTTTAGAGATAAAGGTAAAAAAGTACTTCTTATGATGGACTCAGTAACTCGTTTTGCTATGGCTCAAAGGGAAGTTGGTTTAGCAATAGGAGAGCCTCCAGCACAAAAAGGTTATACTCCATCGGTGTTTGCGATGTTGCCAAAATTAATGGAAAGAACGGGTATGTCAGATAAGGGGTCTATAACGGCATTTTATACAGTACTTGTTGATGGTGATGATTTTAATGAACCTATTGCAGACACAGTAAGGGGGATACTTGATGGGCATATAGTTTTATCTAGACAATTAGCACATAAAAATCATTATCCGGCTATAGATATTCTTAATAGTGTAAGTAGGCTTATGAAAGAAATTGCAACAGAAGAACAAAATAAGGCAGCTTCAAAGGCAAGAGACATATTAGCAACTTATAAAGAAGCTGAGGATTTAATAAATATTGGTGCTTATGAAGAAGGATCAAATAAAGAAATAGACTTAGCTATTAAATATATAGGTAATGTTAATTCATACTTAAAACAAGGTGTTAATGAAGTATCTCAATTCGAAGTAAGTAAAAGTAAATTAATTAATATGCTTGACTAAAGAGGAGATTATAGATGAGCAATTTTAAGTTTAAATTACAGAAGCTATTAGATATAAGAGTTAATGAAGAAGAAGAGAGTAAGTTATTTTATTCTAAGGCTCAAAATCAAAAAAATATAGTAGAAAATAAACTGCATGAATTAGAAAACAATTATAAAAAGTATTCTGATATAAGTAGGGCAAAAGACACTATAAGTCAAAAGATTACTATGAACTATTTATCTTATCTTAACACTACTATAAAAGACACAGAAAAAGAACTTGAAGCTAAAGAAATTGAACTTGAAAAAGCAAAAAAAGATTTCATAGATAAAAGAATAAAAAGACGATCTTTAGAAGTGCTTAAAGAAAATAAAATTTTAGAAATAAAAAAAGAAGAAGAACGATTAGAGCAGATTTCTAATGATGAATTTGCTTTATATGGATATATAAGAAAAACTTCAAACTTATAATAGAAAGGTGAATGTATGATTAATATAAACTTAAGTAATATGGTGGGGGATAGTAGTTTATCACAAAGTAAATCGGTAAGTTCTGACAGTTTATCTACATTCAAGGATTTTATTAGTGAATTTAAGTTAGAAGATGAAAATAGTGGAACAAATACCAACAATAAAGAGGATGTTGATGAAAGCTTAATATTGTATAATTTAATTTATACCTTATATGAAAAGTTTAATATAGCAGAAAAAATAGATAGTTTAACAGATTTAGAAAATATAAAATCATCATTAAATTCTAAACTAAACTTAAACGAAGTTGAAAATACAAAAAATATTTTAGATGCTATTGAAAACTTACATACAAGTTCAGAAAGCAATTATTCATTAGAGTTAAATAATAATGATATGAAAGAAATTATAAACAATATTAACTATCTTATCAATGAAGGCAGAAATAATTCAAATAAAATCAATGAAAGCTTAAATTCACTAATAGATAAAATAAAAAATCAGATAAAGGATTTAGACAAATCAAGCCAAGAAGACAGTATGTATGAAAACTTAGATACAGTAGGAATTTTAAATCAATCTAAAATAGATGAATATAAAAGTTCTAAAGGTACAAGTAATGATATTGAATATTTAGAAAATATTGTATCAGCTGATGATAATTCATATATAAATTCCTTTGTAGGAATTAATGAATTTAATACTGTATATAGAAATAGCACAAGTAACGATATACCCCAACCAGTTACAGAAATTAGGCAAGAGTTTATAACAGAAGATATTATTAAATCTGTAAAGTATATGAAAAATAGTGATTTAGAAGAGCTAAATGTAAAACTTAATCCAAGAAATTTGGGAGAAATAAGCATAAAGTTATCTAAGAATAAAGAACATTCAAATTTATTAATAACAGTTGATGATAATAACATATTAGACCTTGTAAATAAAAATATAGAAGATATAAAAAAGCATCTTAATGATACAGATATCAATATAAAAGACATTGTTATAAATGTAAAGTCAGAAAATGAAAATTTATTTTCTGATAACTTAAATAAAGAGTTTAATCAAGACAGAAGGTTTAATCAAAACAATAGTAATAAGAATAAAAAAAATAATAATCAAATAATAGAAGAATTACACAATAGTGAACATAACAAAGATGACGATAATTTAAACATATTAATTTAATGAAAGTGAGGACTAATAAAAATGACAAGCATAAACACAGGTACCTCAATGAATGATACTAGTAGTTTAAGGTCAAGAACTGTTAATAAAACTGAAAATGGAACGACTATAGTTTCAGGTAATGACAATTCAGATAAAGATTTATTTCTTAAACTTCTTGTAGCTCAAATGAAAAATCAAGATCCATTTAACTCTCAGGACCCAACTCAGTATATTACTCAATTAGCGCAGTTTAATATGCTTGAGCAAACAATGACATTAAATGAAAATATTGAATATATGATAGGGCTGACTAATGGTGTTTTAGCTAACTCGGCAGTGGGAACTGCATCTAATCTTATCGGAAAAGATATAGAAGCGTATGCACCTATTGATGGTTCACAAAGTTCTGATGATACAAAAACAATATCAGGAAAAGTTGAAAGTGTACACATTAAAGATGGTGTTGTATATATGAACGTTAAAGATTCTCAAAGCGAAAATATAATCGAAGTTGAGTATGGAGCTCTTATAAAGGTAAATGGTTAATAAATATAAATTTAAATATATAAATGGAGGAGAAGTAGTATGTTAAGATCGATGTATTCAGGAATAAGTGCTATGAAATCAAATCAGACGAAAATGGACGTTGTAGGTAACAATGTAGCAAACGTAGGAACAACAGCATATAAAAAGACAAGCACAAGATTTGCAGATGCACTATATCAAAGTTCAATATACCCAAGTGCACCAACAGCTACAAGTGGAGGGGTTAACCCAGGGCAAGTTGGTATAGGTGTTAAAGTAAGTGGTATACTAAAGAACATGGTACAAGGTTCATTACAAACAACAGGAAGAGATACAGACTTAGCTATTGATGGAGATGGATTCTTTACTGTTGAAATAGGTCCAAATCAAAAGGGATATACAAGAGATGGATCTTTTAGTTTAGATATGAATGGAAACCTTGTAACATCACAAGGTTATAAGGTTTTAGGTGAAGGTGATAATCCTATATTAATACCAGAAGAAGTTGAAAATGCTAATGGTGTTAATCAAAAAGTAGTATCATTTAACATTGCTAGTGATGGTTCTATTTCATATTTGTTAGCTGATGGTACAAAAATGCCTCAATTAGATGTTGATGGAGCTGTAATAAAGGGAGATAAACAAGTTTTACAAATATCAGTATTCCAAAATGATGAAGGTTTAGAGCAACTTGGAGGAAATATATATGGAGAAACTGCAAACTCAGGCGAACCAATAAAGAACCCTGTATTTGGAAAGATAACTCAAGGTGCTATAGAAATGTCTAACGTTGACTTATCAGAAGAATTTACAGAAATGATAGTTACAACTAGAGCATTCCAAGCAGCAAGTAAAGTAATAACTACTAGTGATGAACTACTTCAAGAAATTGTAAATCTTAAGAGATAATAAGAGGTGGTAGAGAATGAAGAAGAATGATATTCTAACACCAATAGGATTAGTATTAGCAATAGGATTTATATTCTTTGCTATAGCACAGGGTAAAGGTGGAGTTGGTATGTTTATCGATATACCATCATTCCTTATAACTGTAGGAGGTTCATTTGCAGCAGTATTAATAACTTTTGATTTAGATACTGTAAAGAGAATTCCTAGTGCATTAAAAATGAGTATAGTTTCACCAAGCGTTAATAAAGTTGATTTAGTTGATCAATTTAAAGAACTTTCAAAAATAATTAGAAAAGATGGAATACTTGCAATAGAACAACAAGTAGCTGAAATGGAAGACCCATTCTTAAAAAAAGGTCTTGAATTAATTGTTGATGGTGTAGATGCAGAATCGGTAAAAGAAATATTAGAAATAGAGTTAAATGAAAAAGAAAAAGTATACGGCAGTAGTTCTAAGATATTCAAACTTTGGGGATCTTATGCACCTGCCTTTGGTATGGTTGGTACACTTATAGGTCTTATACAAATGCTATCTGATATGGGTTCACCAGATGATATAGCCTCGGGTATGAGTACTGCACTTATAACTACACTTTATGGAGCATTATTTACTAATATGATATTTAACCCAATTGGATTTAACATTGAATCTAAAGGTGAAAAAGAAATAGAGTATTTAGAAATGGTAGTTTGTGGATTACAAAGTATACAAAATGGTGACAGTGTAAGAGCAATGGAAGAAAAATTAATAACACACTTAAATGAAAAAGATAGAAAAGCATATTATGAAAATTCATCAAGTGAGGTTGCTTAATCATGGCTCGTAAGAAAAAAAAGGATGATGAAATAAGAACCGATGGATGGATGGATACCTTTGCAGACACCATGACATTGCTACTAACATTTTTTATACTACTATATTCGATATCAGCAGTAGACAGTGAAAAACTAAAAAAATTATCAGAGGCATTACAATATTCTTTAACAGGTGATTCATCTATTGAAGAAGTTCAAAGTATAGATGATTTAAAGGTTGAGCTTGAAAAAGGTACTAAGTATGAAGATTTAGCTGCAAAGTTAAATGAAATAATAGAAAAAAATTCTCTTACAGACGAAATTAAAATAAGAGAAGAAGAAAGAGGAATAGTACTTCAAGTTGATGAGTCAATATTATTTGATTCAGGTAAAGCAGAAATAAAAAGTGAGAGCATAAATGTTCTTGATACAATAGCTAAAATAATACAAGAAACAGATAATGAAATTGTTGCAGAAGGAAATACAGATAATGTTCCTATAAATAGTTCAGCATATAGGTCTAACTGGGAGCTTTCTACAGAAAGAGCATTAAGTATAGTAAGGTATTTAATTGAAAATAAGAATATAAATCCCAATAGAATTTCGCTTAAAGGGTATGGAGAATTTAATCCTATTGTTCCTAATGATACACCTGAAAATAAAGCTAAAAACAGAAGGGTTGATATTTTAGTAGTTGAAGAAAGAGAATCAAAAACTGAAAATAAAAACAATAATGTAGAAAATAAGCAATAAAATTTGAGGAGAAAGTTAAGAAATAGGAAGGGAAAATAAATTATGTTGCATTATATAATAAACTTAATAATATTTATACCTATTACTATTATTTTAATAATAGCTTCAATAAAGTTAACTAAATTTAACTCAGATAATATTAATAAGCATAAGTATGTTAAAGTCCTAGAAAGAACTAACTTAAATAAAGATACAAGTATATTTGTTTTAGAAATGGGTGATGAAGGATGTGTACTAGCTTCATCACCTTCTAAAACTGAAAAAATAAAAGTATTAAGTAAAGAAGAAATAGCTCAAATATATGATATGAAAGAAAGCTATGGGATAGATTTATCACAAATAGATGTTGATAAATTTAATATATCTAACTTTGGATTAAAGAACAAAAAAAATAAAAAGAATATGTTTTCAAAAAAGAATAAGTCAAAATTTTCAAACTTTAATAATTCGGATAGACTTTTATTTAATAAAAAATAGAAATTACTAGAAAAAGGGGGACGTATGTATGAATGATTTAGTTGGATTAGTATCAAATCATCAGCAAGAATTTACTCCTTTAATAAAGTTATTTATAGTAATGACATTTATGATGTTTTTACCGACTATCATCTTTATGATGACAAGTTTTGTAAGAATAATCATTACATTCTCATTTTTAAAATCAGCTTTAGGAGCTCAACAATCTATACCTAATCAAATACTAGTAGGTATAGCATTAGTATTGACAATATTTATTATGTCACCAGTAGTAGATAAGATTAATAAAGAGGCTATACAGCCATATAGAGAAGAAAAAATAACTTTTCAAGAGGGAATAGAAAAAGCTCAAATTCCTATGAAAGAATTTTTATTAAAACAAACTAGAGATGAAGACATAAAATTATTTTTAGATAGTGCTCGTATTGATAAAAATGATGTAACAAGAGAAAATTTACCATTACAAGTACTAGTACCAGCGTTTGCAATAAGTGAATTAAAAACTGCGTTTCAAATTGGATTTTTAATATATTTACCATTCTTATTAATAGATTTGGTAGTATCAAGTGCATTGATGTCGATGGGGATGTTTATGCTACCACCAGCTATGATTTCTCTGCCTTTTAAACTTTTATTATTTATAATGGTAGACGGATGGAATTTATTAATTAAATCTTTAATTTTAAGTTTTAATTAGCAAGGAGATGACATTATGAGTGAACAGATGATAATGGGAATAATAACGAAAGCTTTATCTACTGCATTAATGGTAGCAGGTCCAATATTAATAATAGCATTGGTAATTGGTTTGCTAGTTAGTGTATTCCAAGCAGCAACTCAAATACAAGAACAAACATTAACATTTGTACCTAAATTAATAGCTATAGCAACAATACTTCTTGTTGGAGGGAGTTGGATGCTTAATAAGTTAGTAGTTTTTACAAATGAGATTATGAATATAATAGCAAATGTAAAGGGATGAGATAAATGATATTTGTATTTATAAGGATATTAACGTTCCTTGGATGTATAAATGTAATATTTCCAAGTGGAACTCCTAAGGTATTTAAAGTGATGTTTTCTATATTTATCTCATTTATAATATCTCCTTTTATACAAGCAGATATAGCTGTTCATTCACTTAGTCAACTTATTATATATGCATTAATGGAAACATTAACAGGATTAGTATTTGGCTTTATAACTAATATGTGTTTCAATAGTTTAAAAATAGCAGGGAGTTTAATTGACCAGCAATTAGGTTTATCTATGGCAAATATATATGATCCAAATACTAATACTCAAAATACATTAATTGAAACTATTTTATATTGGTTAGGAGTAATGATTTTTTTTAGCATGAATGGACATCACCAGTTAATAGCGGGGATACAAAATAGCTTTAACTTAGTTAAAGTAGGTCAACTAATACTTAGCGGAAACTTTGACTATGTAATAAATGTATTTGTTCAATGTTTTATAATTGGAATAAAAATAGCAGTTCCTATGATTTTATCATTACTTATTGCAGAGTTACTAATTGGTTTTATATCAAAGAGTGTTCCTCAATTAAATGTTATGGTAGTAAGTATGCCGTTAAAATTATTAATGGGAATTATATTTATAATGATAGCATTACCATTTTTAATTAATAAAATGCACCATTTATTTAATCAAATACCATCTATTTTAGATGGAACTCTTAGTATGAATAGTGATGCAATTTCAAATATAGGCACAGTTGGATTTATGTTATCTATGAGTGATAAAACAGAAGAGCCAACATCTAAGAAGAAAAAAGATGCAAGGAAACAAGGTAATATAGCAAAAAGTGCGGAAGTAAATAAAGCTATGACTTTTATAGCTATATTAGTTGTAATATACATGATGTCAGGAAGTATAATTTCTGAACTTCAAGGATTTATAGTTAATATACTAAGTGGTGATTTTAGTATGACTATGAATGATAATACTATAAAAATATTAATGTTTAAGGTAATGATGTCTTTTATGAAGATTGTTTTGCCAATAAGCTTAATTATTATGGTATTTGGAATTTTAGGTAGTTTAATTCAAACAGGTTTGTTCTTTTCAATGGAAAGTTTGAAACCGAAGTTTTCTAAATTAAATCCATTAACAGGATTAAAAAATATGTTTTCAATGAAAGCAATAGTAAATCTTATAAAAAGTATGGTTGTTATATGTATAATGATATATCTTGGATATTCATTTATGAGTAAGAACTTTGAAGGAATAATAAAAAGTGGGGACATCTATTTACCATATCTGTTTAATATAGTACTTGACCTTATAAAAAGTATTTTAACTAGTATAACATTAGCAGTAGCTGTTGTAGCAGCACTTGACTATGGATATGAAAAATTTAGTCACAAAAAAGGCTTAAAGATGACAAAGCAAGAAGTCAAAGAAGAATATAAACAGATGGAAGGAGACCCTCATATAAAAGGAAAGATAAAACAAAAACAAAGACAAATGGCAAATCAAAGAATGATGCAAGCTGTTCCATCATCCACTGTGATTTTAACAAATCCTACTCATATATCTATAGCGATAAGATATGAACAAGGAAAAGATACAACTCCGATTGTAGTTGCAAAAGGTGTAGATGAAGTTGCATTTAGAATAAGAGAAATAGCCAAAAGTCATGATATACCGATTATCGAAAATGTACCTCTAGCAAGACTTATTTATAAAGAGGTTGATATAGATCAAGAAATACCAGAAGAAATGTATAAAGCAGTTGCGGAAGTATTAGTAGCTGTTTATAAGATAAAAAATAAATACAAGTAGAAATAAAGACGAGGTTTAGTATGGATAAATTAAATTTAAAAAGTAAATTTGATATATTTGCTGGATTTGCAATACTAGGAATAGTATTAATGATAATAATACCACTTCCGCCTTTTGCATTGGATATATTATTATCAGTAAATATAGCTTTATCAGTTCTTATATTATTACTAACTCTTTTTTCAACTAATATATTACAGCTATCTATGTTCCCTACAATATTGCTTGTTACAACATTATTTAGATTAGGTTTAAATATATCATCAACAAGACTTATATTAGGACAAGGTTACGCAGGAAGTGTTATAGAATCATTTGGTAGCTTCGTTGTTGGTGGAAATTATGTAGTTGGCGTAATTATATTCTTAATTATAATGATAGTACAATTTGTGGTAATAACAAATGGTTCAGGTAGGGTATCAGAGGTATCTGCAAGATTTACTCTTGATGCAATGCCTGGTAAACAAATGAGTATAGATGCAGATTTAGGTGCAGGAATAATAGATGAAAAAACTGCCAGAAAAAAGAGATCAGAATTACAACAAGAAGTTGACTTTTATGGGGCTATGGATGGTGCATCCAAATTCGTAAAAGGAGATGCAATAGCAGGTATAATTGTAACAATAATAAATGTAATAGGTGGAATTATTATTGGTGTTGTTATGATGGATATGAGTTTTGGTGAAGCAGTACAAAACTTTATAAGACTTACTATAGGAGATGGTCTTGTAAGTCAGATATCAGCATTATTAATATCTGTATCTGCAGGTATACTAGTTACAAAGTCTAGTAGTGAAAAGAATTTTGGTAATCTTTTAGGTAAGCAGTTAACATCTGCACCTGTAACTATTGGGATGACAGGAGCAGTTTTATTAGTTTTAGGATTTCTTCCAGGACTTCCTAAATTATCGTTTTTCACATTAGGTGCTGGTGCATTAGCTACTTCATTTTTATTAAATAAAGAAGAAAAAGAAAAAAATGAAGAATTAGAAGCTGTACAAAATGATGTTGAAGAAGCCAAACCTAGTTTAGAAATGGCAGAAGATGTATCAAGCCTTATAAATGTTGAACCAATAGAAGTTGAAATTGGATATGGTCTTATACCACTTGCTGATGAAGCAAATGGTGGCGATTTATTACAAAGAATAGTTTCTATAAGAAGACAATGTGCAATTGATATGGGGATATTGGTACAGCCAATAAGAATCAGAGATAATCTTCAACTAAATCCAAATCAATATAGTATAAAAATAAAAGGAAATGTGGTGGCTACATACGATCTTATGCCAACAATGTTATTATGTATGAATCCTATGGGTGGTGAAATTGATATTGATGGAATAAGAGTTAAAGAACCTACATTTGGTCTTGATGCATTATGGATAAATTCTGATAAAGCAGAAGAAGCTGAGTTATATGGTTTAACTGTTGTAGATCCAATAACAATATTAGTTACTCACTTGTTAGAAATAATAAAATCAAAAGCACATGAACTTATTGGAAGACAAGAAGTTAAGTTAATTATAGATTCAGCTAAAGAAAGATATAGTGCTGTTGTTGATGAATTAATCCCAGATTTAATGACTTTAGGAGAGGTTCAAAAAGTATTACAAAACTTATTAAGAGAAAAAATATCTATAAAAGATAGAGTTACAATTCTAGAAACTTTAGCTGATAATGCTAGAAATACAAAGGATATAGAACTTTTAACTGAGTATGTAAGGATGGCTATGAGTAGAAGTATTTGTGCTGGATTAGTAGATGAAACTAATTCTATAACAGTAGCTACTTTATCTTTAGAAGTTGAAAATATTATAGGAAACAGCTTACAAAGATCTATAAACGGAACGTATCCAGCAATAGATCCAGATACAACAAACAAAATATTCTCTAGTATACAAAATACAGTAGAGAGTATTCATTTTAATAATAATAGAACTATACTATTAGTTTCTCCAAAAATAAGAGCGCCTTTTAGAAAGTTAGTTGATATGGTATTCCCAAATATAACAGTTTTATCACTAAATGAAATACCAAGTGATGTTCAGATAAAGGCTCAAGGTATAGTCAATATATAGTAGGAGGTGTGTATTGTGACTACTCAAAGTCAAGAAGAATTCATAGTGAATAATATGAATATTGTTAAAAATATAGCATCTAAGTATTATACAGATAAAATAGGATTAGACTATGAAGATTTAGTTAGTTATGGCGTTATGGGACTTATAGATGCAAGAAAAAAGTTTGATGAAAGTAGAGGCGTAAAATTTTCAACTTATGCTTCAATCAGAGTATCTTCATTTATAATAGACGAAATAAGAAAATACTCACCGGTATCAAGAACTTATATGAGCAAAATAAAGGAATACAATAAATGTGTAGATCAATTGCAACAAAAGCTTTTTAGAAAGCCAAGTGAAGATGAAATTGCACAATATATGGATATAACTAAAAAAGAAGTAATTAGTATTAGAAATAAAATGAAAACTTCAAGTAATATATCCATAGACCATACAGTTTCAGAAGGTGAAAAAGAATTTAGTATTATAGATACTATTGAAGATGAAGATATTCTTTGCCCAGAAGAAGCCTTTGAGCAAAAGGAGCTTCAAGATGTGTTAGCTAAAGCAATAGACATGTTAAAAGAAAAAGATCGATTAGTATTATCTCTTTATTATTATGAAGAGTTAACTTTAAAAGAAATTGGGGAAATACTTGGAGTATCAGAATCAAGAGTTTCCCAATTAAATAATAGAGCTATTTCTAATTTAAGAGCTGCTATGAAAAAGTTAAAGTATATTGATTAAGGAGGAATTAACATGCTTAGAAGTATGTATGCATCTGTGTCTTCAATGTTAACTTTACAAGCAAGGCAAGGTGTTATAACTAATAATTTAGCAAATATAAACACAACAGGATATAAAGGTCAAACTGTAGTAGCAAAAAGCTTTGATGAGATGTTACTACATAATAAAGATAGTTATGAAAATGGAGTTTCTAATGTAAAAGACTTGGGTTCTTTAAGTTTTGGAGTTAGAATAGATGATACTTTTACTAGCTATAATCAAGGAAGCTTAGTTTCAACTGATAACAATACAGATTTTGCAATAGTTGGGAGTGGATTTTTCCAAGTTTCTGATGATGCAAATAATACTTACTATACAAGAGATGGTTCATTTAAAGTAAACCCTCAAGGTTACTTAGTAACTAATTCTGGAGAATATGTTATGGGTACAAATACCCAAACAGGAAATTCTGAAAGAATATATGTAGGTACAGACCTTATTAGCATATCACCTGATAATAGTGTAATGATAAATGGAGAAAATAAGTATAAATTCAATATAGTTGATTTTGAAAATTATGATAACCTAACCAAATATGGAAATAATCTGTATAAAGGAGAGGGAGGATTTAACTCTAACAATTACAGTATAAAGCAAAAATATTTAGAAGGTTCAAATGTAGATTCTATAAATGAGATAGCTATGATGATGGAAACTGTCAATGAATTTGAAGCAAATCAAAAGGTTATCCAAACTATAGACTCAATACTTGGGCAAATAGCAAGTGATATAGGTAGAGTAAAATAATATTAATAGGAGGAAATATCAATGTATAACATAATGAACAACAGTATAACTGGAATGTCTGCTAATCAAGGAAAAATTGATATTATTTCTAATAATATAGCAAACTCACAAACTGTAGGTTATAAAAAACTAGATTCAGGTTTTCTAGATTTATATACAGATACTTTATCTAGACAATCATATCCACATAATGGAGATAATTTAATAACTGGAACTGGAGTAAAATTATCAAGTGCGACTAGAAACTTAACTCAAGGTGCATTAAAGGAAACTGGTATAAATACAGAAATAGCAATAGATGGAGATGGATATTTTAGAGTAATATCAAATGATGGAACATACAAGTACACTAGAAATGGAGAATTTAGTTTTGACTCAAATGGAAAGTTAGTTGACGATTCTGGAAATATCTTAGACATAACTTATAATCAAGGTATTAATGGTCAAGGTTTAAATTTATCAAATGGAGATCTTACAATAAGCAATAATGGACAAGTATTTCTAAATAAACAAAATGTGGGTAGTATAACTCTATATATGCCACAAGGTAATAATGATTTTACATCAGTTGGAGATAATTTATTTGCTCTTAATGATGGAGCTACGCTTACAACGGTAGAAAATCCAAAACTTCATCAAGGATATGTTGAAATGTCTAATGTAAGTATGCAAGCAGAAATGACTGATTTAATTATGGTACAAAGAGCATTTCAATTTAATAGTAGGGCAATGCAGTCTACAAATGAAATGTGGGAAATGATAAATAACCTTAGAAGTAGATAATATCTTGAGAGGAGGTAGGTTTTAATTATGGATGAAAATGTAAGAGTATATGACTTTAAAAAGCCACAAAGATACTCAAGTGATAATATGAGATTCTTATCTGTAGTTTCAGAAGAATTCTGTAAAAATGTAAACTTATTCTTAGCTTATGAACTAAAAAAGCAAAAAATACACTGTAAAATTGAAAAAGTTGAGCAAACAAACTATGATGAATTTATAAATTTAATTGATAAAGATTCAGTAATTGCAGAACATGCTATACAACCATTAGTACAAGATTTAATTTACCAAATTGATAAAACTATAGCCCTTACTTTAATTGATGTAGTTTTAGGTGGAGATGGACTTTTAGAAAATTATGATAGAAACCTTACTGAAATAGATAAGCAATTATTATTTCAAAGTGTTAATGACTTCTTAAAGAGAATGTATGTAGTTGAAAGTTGTACACACAGAGAAGTATTAAGAGTTCATATAAATGCGGGAGCAAGTAAAAAATATCCTATAAGTGAATCTGTCTTAATTGCACATATGAAGGTTATGTATGAAGACAAGGAAATAGGTAAAATGAGATTTTGTGAACCATATAGCTGTATGGAACCAATACTTGATTTATTAGAAACTAAAAAATTATTTAGAAATAAGAATCAAGAATATGATTTTGAATTTACAAATGCAATTTATAACAATGTGTGCGGAGCAAAGGTTGATTTAATTGCAAGATTAGGAAAATCAACTATAAAAGTAAATGAACTCCTTGATTTAAAAGTAGGAGATATAATAACTTTAGATACAAAAGTAGATGGAGATATAGAGCTAGATGTTTCTGAAGCTAGATCGTTTAAATGTAGACCAGGATTAATAAAAAATAAAAATGGTGTAGTAATAACTGATAGTGTTAAGAAAGGAGTATAGACAATGAATAAAAATCTTGCTAGAGTATTAGATATAGAACTTAATGTAAGTGTTATTCTTGGTAGAACTAAGATGGCACTAAAAGACATATTTGAGCTAGGTAAAGGTTCATTAATAGAATTGGATACCTTTGAAAATCAAGAGGTTGAAATATATGTAAATGGAAGAAAAATCGGATATGGTCAAATAGTTGTAATAGACCAAAACTTCGGAGTTAGAATAACTAATATACTTGGTGAAGATGAATTAGTCAAAACATTAAGTTAAGGGTATCTATCATAGGAAGGACTGGTAAATGAGTAAATTATTAAAAAGCAAGTACAATAATAGTGGGGATAGATGTGTAGATGCTTGCTTAAGCTATGGAGAATTAAGGTACTTAGACCATGAGGGGCAGCCCATTAATATTGAGGTTCCTGAAGATAAATATGAAGAAGCAATAATAGATTTTACTGAAAGAAAAAAAGAAGGATTGGTAAGTAGCAGTATAGATCCAATTAAGGTATTAAAAAAAGGAAGCTTCACATATAATCAAGTAAAAAATATAGCAAATTTGAATAAGATAAAAGGGTTAAGAGTTTTTGAAATAGACGGAAGTATAGAACTTGAACATACTTTAGGTTTATCAGGAAGTATAGAGTATGCTTTAGCTATATGGAATGGTGATAGCAAAGAAGTAGCATTAGAAAAAGCAATTATTAGAGCTATAAAAATACATGGTGTAAATTTTGTAAAGTCATTAAAGCTTGATGAAAAATATGAATCTATATATGACAAAGTAGCTAAATTAGGTAGTATAGCAGAAAATCAATTATATACTATAAAATATTGTAAAATCCAAGATGAGATATATAGTAATATTGTAGATATGAGAATTAACTTAAAAAGGGGTTCTGATATTGCAATAGGAAGTATTGGTTCTTTAATAGGTTTTATATTAGTACAATTATTTACTAATTTTGGAAAGTTATTAAATAATATATTTATTCATGTAGGGATTAGTATATTTATTATGATTTTATTTTATATTCTTTCAATAAAACTTGTAAAGGCGATAAGCTATAATTACATAAAAAATACCAATGGCTCTATAATTGATATGTTTAATGATGAACTTGAGTATTATAGTTATAATAATCTTCTTACAGAAGATGAAAATAATATTATAGTTGAAAATATAACGAAGGGAGAAATTTCAAAGTTAATTGTTGATATAAAGGGTAGTGTTAACAAAAAAATATCTATAAATAAAGTGATATCAAAAGAAACTGAATTTATTTTAGAATCTAGACGAAATATTTTTCTTCCAAATGATAATGAAATAAAGGAAATAACTGAAAGTCTTATCAAAAAATATTTTAATAAAGTTAATGTATAAAAAAATTGCTCTGAACAATTTATATGTTCAGAGTAATTTTTTTATTATATAAAATGAATAAGGTAAAAAATAAAAAAATTGTCGAAAAATGTAAAGTTATATTAATACTTATCCGTATAAATAAAATGTAAATTATAGGATAGATTAGATTCATTAGAGTCGGGAGGAAAAAGAATGAATTCATTTAAAAATTTAAAAATAGGAAAAAAGCTTATATTATCTTTTTTAACTATATTAATTTTAACGAGTAGTTTAAGTATATATATATTAGGAAAGTTATCATATACAGCTAATTTAACAGATTATATGTATGATGGACCATATAAATTAGTTAATGAGTCTTTAGGGATTCGTATGGAAATTATCAATATATCAAGATGTTTAAATAGTGGTTTTGTTGATAACAACCATACTGGAGAAAATAAAACTATAGCAGAGTCATTTAATAAAATAGAAGAAAATATAAAATCAATAAGTGCAAATGAATTAATAGCATCATCTATAGGTGATCATTTAAAAAATCTTGAAAATGCAATAGAAAACTATAAAAGTGCATATGAAAATTTATATGCAAGAACACAAGTAGAAGGATTTACTAATAATGTTAATGATATAGATGCATCAGTTATTTCAACATATTCAAATACATACAACAAAGTAATAGAAGAGGCATCAATATTAAATGAAAATGCCAATAAAATTATGGAAGAGTTTTTAACAGATGCAGATAAAACAGCTAAGCAATCTACAATAATAAGTATAGCATTATTAATAGTAGCTATATTAGGAGTATCATACATAAGTATATACATAACAAAAACTTTAAGAGACCCATTAGTTGAAATTGAAGATGCGGCTAACAAAATGGCTGAAGGAGACTTTGATGTTTCTATATCTTATGAATCTAAAGATGAGTTAGGAACTTTAGCTGATAGTATGCGTAGAATGGCTAATAATACAAATGAAGTTATAAATGATACAGTAAATGTATTAGGTGAAGTAGCAGCAGGAAACTTTAATGTATCTACAAATGTTGAGTTTATAGGCGTATTTAAAGAAATAGAAGACTCTATAGAAAAAATAACTAATGATTTAAGTGAAACAATGTCACAAATAAGTTCAGCATCAGAAGAAGTTGGAGCGGCATCAGATCAAGTATCAAGTGGAGCTCAAATGTTAGCTCAAGGAGCAACAGAACAAGCAAGTGCTGTTCAAGAATTATCTGCAACTTTAACTGAGATATCAGAAAAAATAAAGAATACAGCAGAAAATGCTCAACATGCTAACAGCTTAACAATAAGCGCAGGACATGAAGTTCAAAATGGTAATGAACAAATGAAAGAAATGGTTAAAGCAATGGACGAAATTTCATTTACTTCAAATGAAATAGGAAGAATAATAAAAACAATAGATGACATAGCATTCCAAACTAATATATTAGCACTTAATGCTGCAGTTGAAGCTGCTAGAGCTGGAAGTGCTGGTAAAGGATTTGCTGTTGTTGCTGATGAAGTTAGAAATCTTGCAGCTAAATCTGCTGAAGCTGCTAAAAATACAGCAGTACTTATTGAAAATTCAATAGCAGCAGTAGAAAATGGAACTAAAATAGTTAATAATACGGCTGAATCTCTTGGAAATATAATTGAAATAACAAACCAAACTATGAATTCAGTTGAAATGATAGCAAAAGCATCTGATGAACAAGCCGAAGCAATAGCTCAAGTAACTTTAGGAGTAGAACAGATTTCAGCTGTAGTTCAAAATAACTCTGCAACATCAGAAGAAAGTGCAGCTGCTAGTGAAGAGTTAAGTGGACAAGCACAAATGTTAAAATCTCTTATTGAAGGATTTAACGTAAAAGGTGGAAACCAATCTCAAAGAAGCATGGATTTTATGAATAATGATGCAAGTTATTTTGATATGTATTAAGAATAATATAATACAGTAAAGTCATATTAATGTTTATTTGTAAAAAGGAGGCTTTTATGCTTCCTTTTTATATAATAGACAACTAATATATTTGTTTAACAATAAAGGAGATAAAAAATGAGTGGAATAGATTCTATGACTGAGTTTTATGTATATGAAAATATGCAATTGCTAGAGCAATTAGAAGAAATTTTGCTTTCTGGTCAATCTGATACTGGAGAATTGAGTCAAGAGGAAATAGAAGAAATCTTTAGAGCTATGCATACTATAAAAGGCTCATCAGCTATGATGGGATATGATAGTTTAATGAATCTTACTCATAGTATTGAAGATGTTTTTGATGAAATAAGAAGTGGTAGAAAACTTACTCAAAGCAAGTGGGAAGAAGTTATTGACGTAGTACTTGCAATAATAGACTTTTTAAAAGATGAAATATCAAAAGTTCAAGAAGGGTTGTTTCCTCAAGCTAGTATAGAAGAACTTTATCAAAGATCAAGCAACTTATTAAAAGAAGATATAGAAGAAAATATATCATATAATACACAAGTAGATGAAACAGTTGATGAAGTTGTTAACTTAGATTCAAATGGAATGAAAATAAAAGTATTTTTTGAAGATGGATGTGGAATGGAATCTATAAGAGCACTTGGAGTTTTAATGTCTCTTGAAGGAATGCATTCATCAATAAAAACAGTACCAGAAAATTTAGAAGATGACTGTGATGGAGAAATAGCACAAAATGGACTTTTACTAGTTCTAGAAAATCCAATAGACAAAGAAGCAATTGAAAAAGCTATACAAGGAACAATGTTCCTTAAGTGTTTTGAAATAGAAGAACCTAATGAAAATAATAAAGAAGAAGTAGCAGAAGCAGAAGTATCTGAAAAAATAGAAGAAATAGAGATAAAAGAAGATTTAAATAAAGAAGAAACTGTAATCGAAGAAACTATTACTAATAAAGAAGAAACACATGTTTTAGAAGTAGTTAAGGAAGAAAGTCAAACAGAGGTTAAGGAAAATAAAATAGAAGAAAAGAAAACTTTAGATAAAAATAAATCTAATAAAGAAACTAAAAATAATTTCCTTACTGTAAACATAAATAAAATTGATATGTTAATGAATTTAGTAGGAGAGATTGTAACAACAGAGTCTATGGTAGAAAAACAATCTCAACTTGAAAACTTTGATAGAGATAACTTTGAAAAACAAGCTAGAAGATTACATCAATTGACTGCTGAGTTACAAGATGTAGTTATGTCTATCCGTATGGTACCTATATCATCTACATTTACTAAGATGCAAAGAGTAGTAAGGGATATGAGTAAAAAAACTGGCAAAATAGTAGACTTAGAACTTATAGGAGAACAAACAGAAGTAGATAAAACTATACTTGAAAACATATCAGATCCACTTATGCACATGATTAGAAATAGTATGGACCATGGTGTTGAAATGCCAGAGGAAAGAAAGGCAGCTGGAAAGCCTGAAAAAGCAACAGTAACACTAGAAGCTAAAAATACAGGTGGAGATGTTGTAATAGTTATAAAGGATGACGGTAGAGGTTTAAACAAAGAAGCTATTGTAAAAAAAGCTATAGAAAAGGGAATTACAACTAAGAGATTAGAAGAGATATCAGATAAAGAAGCATACAACTTTATAATGGCTCCAGGATTTTCAACTAAAGAAGCTGTTACAGAATACTCTGGTCGTGGAGTAGGGATGGATGTAGTTCATACTAACATAAAAAAATTAAGAGGTTCTATAACAATTGATAGTGAGAGCGGAAAAGGCACTATGTTCATAATTCGTATACCATTAACATTGGCTATAATAGATGGAATGAAAGTTGAAATAGGAAATGAAATATATATAATACCATCTCTTAATATAAAAGAAGTATTTAGAAGCGGGTCTTATGAAATTGTAAAAAATCCTAATGGTGAAGAACATAGTATTGTTAGAGGCAATTGCTATAAAATTCATAGATTAGCAGACATATTAGGAATTGAATCTAAAGATAAAAACGAAGGAATAATGATATTAGTTGAGTCTGAAATAGGAAATATATGCATAATTGTAGATAAAATAATAGGCCAACAAAATGTTGTTATAAAACCAATACCTCAATTATTAACTCAATTTGAAAAAGTTCAATCATATATGTCAGGATGTTCTATATTAGAGGATGGATCTATAAGCTTAATATTTGATGTTAACTCAATAATAACTAGATAATACTTTTATAGGAGATATACTATGAAAATTAATAGAAAAATAAAAGTAGTAATAGTTGATGACTCAGGAATATTTAGAAGAGTTTTATTTAATCAACTTAAAGACCACCCTCATATAGAAGTTGTTGGTATGGCTAAAGATCCATATGAAGCTAGGGATGTTATTGTAGAGTTTAATCCAGATGTATTAATACTAGATATAATGATGCCGGGACTTGATGGAATTGAATTTTTAAATATATTAAAGAATAAAAGATTTATACCAACTATTGCAATTAGTGGTAGTAGTATTAATGAAAGTAATGCAATTGCAGCGGGAGCAGTTGATTTTATCGAAAAGCCAACTGCAAAAACTATGCGTAATTTTAATGAAACTTTGGTTCAAAAAATAATAAATGCATCAGGATTTTATGATGATAGCTGTTCTAATACAGAACTTAAAAAGACTAACATTATAAAAAATAATGTTAGTTATAATAGTAAAAATATAATAGCAATAGGTGCATCTATGGGTGGAGTAGATGCAATAAGACACGTTTTAAGAGAGTTGCCATTAGGATTACCTGGCATAGTTATAACTCAACATATGCCCCCAATATTTACAAAAAAATATGCACAAAGACTTGATAAAGAATGTAGCATAAAGGTCGTTGAAGGTAAACATGGAGATGTAGTTTTAACTGGACATGCATATATTGCACCAGGTGGATATCAAATGGGAATAGTAAGAGAAAATAACAAGTATATCTTAGATATAAAAAAAGCTGAAAAAGTAAGTGGACATTGTCCATCAGTAGATTATTTATTTGAATCAGTAGCGATACATGCAAAAAATAATTCTATTGCAACAATACTAACAGGTATGGGAAATGATGGCGCTAAAGGATTATTATCTATAAAAAATGCAGGGGGATACACAATCGGTCAAAATAAAGAAACATGCGTTGTTTATGGTATGCCTATGGCAGCTAAAAATGTCGGTGCTGTTCTTAAAGAAGTTCCTTTAGAAGCTATTCCAAATTTGATAGTAGATAAATTTAGAACGATATAAACTTAATAAAACTTAGAGAGGGAAGGAACATACCCATGAATTTTGAACAAGAAAAGTTAAATGTATTTCGTGAAATTAGTAATATAGGTTCGGGAAATGCATCTACATCATTAGCTCAAATGCTAAATGAAATAGTAGACATAGGAATACCTAACAGTGATTTAAGAGAATTTTCAGATATAACTAACAGTTATAGTTCACCAGAAGAACTTGTTGTTGGAACTGTATTACAAATATCAGGAGATTTAGAAGGTTTTATAATGGTAATAATGGACGTTGATTCAACACTTACTTTATTATCAAGATTATTAGGTAGAAAAATAGAGTGTGATAAAGAAAATTACGAAGAACTTTACAAAGAATTAAACTCTGTAGGAGAAATATGCAATATACTTTGTGGAACTTATTTAACTGCAATGTCAGATATGACTGGATTAACAATAGACCAATCAATACCATACTTTAGTGTAGATATGGTTATGGCAATAATGAACTTACCAGCTTCATTATATGGTGGTGAATCAGATTCTATACTATGTATAGAAACAGAATTCTTTACTTTAGATAGAGAGATAGAAGGAAAGTATTACTTTATACCTAAAGTAGAATCTTGTAACACATTATTATCTAAATTAGGATTTGAAGTATAGGTAGATTTAATGGCAGTTGCAAACGTAGGAATAGCAGATTATAAAATTATAAAATCACCAGATCAAATAATGACAGTTGGGTTAGGTTCTTGTTGTGGAGTTGTTATATATGATGAGATAAATAAAATAGCAGGACTTGTACATATTTTATTATCTGAATCAAAAGCAGAAAGGACTTTAACAAATAGAGCAAAATTTGCTGATACAGGAATAACACTTTTATATGAAGAATTAAGAAAAAAAGGTGCAAATCCAAGATTTATGAAGGCAAAAATGGCAGGTGGAGCACACATGTTTAACTTCAATAATTCTAATAATGCTCTTACAATTGGTGAAAAGAATGTAAAAGTATGCAAAGAAACTCTATTTAAGTTAAGAATACCTATTATATCCTCAGATGTACTAGGTTCTTGCGGAAGAACTATTATATTTGATACAACTACTAATAAACTAAAAATAAAGAGTGTGGGCAAGAATGAAAAATTTATTTAGAAGAGGTGTATCAGTTTATGAATAATAATGAGGAAATTTTAGATAGCAAAATTGATGATTTATATATGGTATTTGTGATAAATAACCAAAAATATGCATTATCATCTAAATATATTACAGAAATAATTGAAATTTTACCAATAACTAAGGTACCATTCTTACCAGAATACATGAAGGGTATAATCAACTTAAGAAGTACAATTATACCTGTAATGGACGCAAGAATGAGGTTTGGCATGGAACCTATTGAATATAGTGAAAGAACTTGTATAATTATAATCGAAAATGAAGCAAATAAAATAGGATTAATTGTTGATGCAGTAAATGAAGTATTAACAATACCACCTAAACAAATAATGGAATCTACAAAAGAAAAAAATGATTTAAAAGAAAGTTTTGTAAATGGAATAAGTCAGATAAATAATGATATACAACTAATATTAGATTGTGATTCATTAGTGAATATTGTAGGAGATATGAGTAATGAAATTAACGAATAATGATTTTATACGTCTTAAGACATTTATGTATAACAACTATGGTATAAATCTTGAAAATAAGAAAACATTAATAGAAACAAGACTTGCAATAGTTGTTAAAAGATTAGGATTTAATGATTTTAAATCATATATAGATAATCTAATGAGAGATAAAACAGGAGAACAAGCATCTATAATAGTAGGAAAACTTACAACTAACTTTACTTATTTTATGAGAGAAGAAGCACATTTTGAGTTTTTAAGAAATGAAATATTTGTGCCTTATTTTAAAAAAGCTCCAGTTGGAGGAATAAAAATATGGTCTGCAGCATCGTCTACAGGAGAAGAGCCTTATTGTATATCAATGTTAGCAACATCTGTATTCGGAATAGGTGCAAAATCAAAAGTATCTATAACAGCATCAGATATATCGACTAATGTTTTAAGAACGGCTAAAAATGGAGTTTATACAGAAGATAAAATAGCTAAATTGCCAAAAACTTGGGTTCAAAATTATATGAAAAAAGTGGATGATAAAAGCTATGAAATAAATAATAATATAAAAAGTTTAGTTGATTTTAAATACTTTAACCTAAATCAAAGTATAGGATGGGAGTTTAGGAAATATGATGTAATATTCTGTAGAAATGTTATGATTTACTTTGATAATCCTACAAAACAAAAATTATGCAAAAGATTACATGATTCTTTAAAACCTGGTGGCTACTTAATAATAGGTTTATCAGAAAACTTATCAAACCTAGAAAATGGCTTTGAAAGAGTAAGGCCATCTGTTTATAGAAAAAAATAATTAACTTCAGGGAGGAATAAATATGAAAAGAGTATTAATAGTTGATGATGCATCATTTATGCGTATGTCTATAAAAAATATGCTTGCAAACTACGATTTTGAAATAGTTGGTGAAGCTGAAAATGGAGTTATGGCTATAGAAAAATACAAAGAATTACAACCAGATATAGTTACAATGGATATAACTATGCCAGAGATGGATGGATTAGAAGCATTAAGAGAAATTAAAAAAATAGATCCAGGTGCATCAGTTGTAATGGTTTCAGCATTAGGACAAGAAGCTAGAATGAAAGAAGCTATAATATACGGAGCAAAAGGGTTTATAGTAAAGCCATTTAAAGAAGAAATGCTTATATCAGCATTATCAAAATTATAAAGATAAATACTTTAACTAAAAAAGAAGATATAACATTATCTTCTTTTTTTATAGGCTATGTTTTAACAAAATGTTGATATTGAGTAAAAATTATATATAATCTATATTAAATATGCTGATACATTATAACTATATATATATTAAAGCATTTGGATAAGATGAATAGTTTCATATAAAACACAAAATAAATATACATAATATTTATAAAATAGTATTGAAAAAATTGTCGAATTTTGCTATAATTTATTGTGTCGATGAATAGTATTATTTATTAATCTAATATATATCCAAAAACTTTCAAAGTGTATATTGTTTACTATAAAATAAGACGACATTAAGAATCTCATAGAATAAGATATCAAAACCACATAAAAAACCAATTAGATAATATTAATTATTTAGTTGGTTTTTTAATATCGATAGTTATAACATAATTTACAGAAAATTAAGAAAATACATCGACTTTATATGTATTATGTTATATAATGTATTATAGATATTACTATTCATTCATTTTATTAATTAAATATTTTAAGGTATATTAAAAATTACTTTTTTAATATTTAAATTGTTTTATAAAAATTCCTTATTAAATACTCAAATTAAACCAATTAGATAATATTATTATTTAATTGGTTTTTTACTATTCAAAACTTACCTAATTTCAACATCGTGTTAAAACATAGCATTTTTATAAAAAATTCAAAAAATAATCTAAATAAATTTAAATAAGTACCGTATATAAATAATAGAGTGATTATTTAAACTTAATGTAGGATAGGGGAACAATAACTATGGATACTCCAAATCAAACAAAAATACTTTTAGAGTCAGGTACAAATGAACTTGAGATAATGGAATTCACTGTAGGTGGAGAATTATTTGGAATAAATATAGCAAAAATACGTGAAATCATGAGAGCTCAAGAAACTAAGAGAATGCCAAACTCACATAGCTTTGTAGAAGGTATATTTAAACAAAGAGGAGAGGTAATAACAGTAATAGATTTAGCCAAATGTTTAAATATAGAAAGATCAGAAAATAAAAGTCATGATATATTCATACTTACACATTTTAACAAGTTAAACTTTGCATTTAGAGTTGAAAGTGTAGTTGGAATAGACAGGGTTTCTTGGGAAGATATAAAAAAACCAGATAAGGTTATATACAGCGGAGAAGACAGTGTAGCAACTGCAATAGCTGAATATAAGGACAGACTTATAACTATATTAGACTTTGAAAAAATTATAGCAGATATAAGCCCAGAAACATCTATTACACTTGATAGATTAGATGAACTTGGTGATAGAGTAGAAAGTCAAAAGAAAATATTAGTAGCAGAAGATTCAATGATGCTTTCAAATTTAATTATTGGATTTTTACATAAGTCAGGTTATAAAAATACAGTTAAATTCAACAATGGTAAAGAAGCTTGGGATTACTTAACAGAAGCTAAAAATAGTGGATTACCTATAAGTAATTATGTATCTTGTATAGTTTCTGATATAGAAATGCCTTTAATGGATGGTCATAGACTTACAAAACTTATAAAAACTGATGATGAGTTAAAGCATATACCTGTAATTTTATTCTCATCTTTAATTAGTGATGAGTTGAGGATAAAGGGACAAGAAGTTGGTGCTGATGAGCAGATAACTAAGCCAGAAATTGTTGAGTTAGTTAGTATAATAGATAGATTAATATAAAAATTAGAGTTAATGTTCAGAATTTTATAATTAATATATTTTTTTGAAAATGAAATGTTGAAAAATATCAAAAAATGTCGTAAAATGTATATACAAAATAAATTCAAGTAAGAATTTATTTGTATTACACATAAATATAAATAATTAAATCGTGGAGGATAAAAATTATGGCAATGAAGAAGAAATTTTTACCATTATTAATGGCAGGTATGGTAGTTGTAGGAACAACTGGATTAGTTAATGCAGACACAACAACAACAGTAACTGGAAATGACACAGAAACACTTGAATCACATGTAAGTGTTTCTGGTACTGTAAGTAGTAAACAAGGTACAGCACCAGCAGGAAAGATAACTGTTGAATTACCAACTAGAATGGCTTTCGCAGTAGACCAAAAAGGAAACTTTAAAGGTGGAGAATATACAGTTAAAAATAGTAGTCAAGGAAATATAGATGTGTTCGTATCTGACTTCCAACAAACATCTGGAGATATAGAAGTTGTACAAGAAATAAATGAGAGTTCTAAGAGAGGGCAAGTTAAGTTAACATTAAAAGGAGATAATGAGAATGGTGAAGTAAATTTAAAAACTCTTAGTGGTGACGCAAAATTAAGTACAATACAAGGTGGAAATTCTAAAACTATAATATTAGGTGGAGCAGCAGGTGTTGCTGAAAATACTAATATAGATACGAATGGTGCAACTGGAGAATTCAATATGGTATTCAAAGTTAAAGCTCATCAATAAATATAATTAAATTTTTTATAAAAATCCATAATAATATATCTATTATTATGGATTTTATTAATATATAGGAGTATTTTATATATCAAAATAATTGATAAGGAGAATAATTATGAAAAAGAAACTTATTTTTATTATAATAGGTGTTATTTTATTAGCTGGAGCCTCAATAGGTGGACTTTTCTATTTTAAAAGTTTAAATAAAAAATCAGTAGGAACGACTATATCTGGGTATGTTCTTGGAGATGGAATGGCGCCAGATTTAACACCAGAAGAAATAGCAGAAATGTTACAAAAAGAAATAGATGCATCTAAAGTAGTTTTTAGTTTATATTCAGAGCCAATATTTAAAGGGAAAAAAGGTACTATAATGTTCGCTAACCCAAAGCATAGTGCTCATAATATAGACTTACGTGTTAAAGTAGATGGAAAAACAGTTATAAGAACAGAAAAAATAGCACCAGACCAATACATTGAAAATATTGAATTAATAGGAAAAGCTCTTAAAAAAGGAAAACACAAAGGTCAAGCAATGATAACTGCTTATGATAAAAAAACAGGTGAAATAGTTGGGGAAGTAGCAGTTGAAATGAATATAACATCTGAATAAAAATTTGTTATTTATAATTTATCCTTATTATAAATAATTGGTAATATGAAATTAAAAGAAGAGGAAAGTTATGGAAAAACTAAAAAAAAATTGGAAAAGCACTTTACTTATAATATATGAAAAGAAAATTATACAGTATATTTTAATAGTGGCTATCCTTTTTCTACCTGTAGCAAGTATTGTAAGTAATAAGCTTTTTAATAAAAGAAATACGGTAGAAGAAAGTAGTACTTCCTCAAATAAAGATATCACAACTAAAGGAAGTATAAAAACAGATGTAGCAAAAAATTCAGATGACGAAGAAACAGAAATGTCATCTTATACTTTAGGTAGTGGGTATAGCAAAGTTGATTCAAATAAATCTTCTGTAAGCAAAAATAATAATACAAGTAGTAGCCAATCTTCAACAACAGTATCTAAAATAGATAAATCTTCATTAAAAGGTAATAATATATCTATATTAGAAGGGGATGATTTTGATCCAATAAAGGATTTAAAGTTAACAGCTACTGATAAAGATGGAACAGATATAAGTGATAAGATTGTAGTTGAAAACAATTATGTAAATTCTAACAAGGCAGGAACTTACACTGTTAAAGCAAATGTAAGATTAAAAGATGGTTATACAATACAAAAAACTTTTAATGTTACTGTAAAAGCTACTAAATTAGAACTTACTTTAAATTCATTTAAGCCAATAAAAAATATTGTTGAAAAGAATGAAAGTGTTGTTTTAGATTTAGAACTTAGTATATCTAAAAAGAATGTTACACCTACTTATATAATGATAAATGGTCAAGAGTACACTTTATATAAAGGTAATAGTAATATACTATCAACAGTATTAAATAAACAAAATTATAAAGTTAATCTCAAATCAGGAAATGAAGCTGGAATAGAAGAATATAAAATAAGTTATATAAGAATGTCTGATGGGACATTAATAAATATAGATAAAACAACTAATGTTGAAATTCTGAAATCAAAAGCTAAAATAAAAAACTTTTACTATGAAGAAAACTCTTTAGAAAAAATAATAAACACTAAATTTGATTTAGAAGATATTGATAATTCGGCTTCAAATTTAAACTTAGAGGTTTATAAAGGTGGAGAATTAGTGTATTCAGAAAAACTGGATAGAAAATCTAAATATGATCTAAATATTCCTACAAAATCTAAAGGATTATATGAAGTTAAAGTTTTAGCTGATGTAAATTTATCATCAAGTACAAACAAAGTAATTGAAAATACAGAAATTTTTTCTGAAAATATAAACATTACTAAAATAGATGAATCATCTATAATAGGAAATAATACTGAAATAATGGTAGGAGATGAATTTAATCCTATAAGAGATTTAAACTTACAAGCCACAGATGTAGATGGTGAGGATATAACTGAAAATATAGTTATAGATAGTCCAAATATAGATACAAATATAGAGGGTGAATATAAGGTTTTAGTTCATGTTATAAATAAAGAAGAAAAAACAATTAAAGCAGAATTTACTGTAGTAGTAAAAGAATATCAAAGCCGTATAAGTAGAATTGCTAGATTATTTGGTATAGAAACTTATAAAACTACTTTTAGTAGAAGTTCAAATAATAATTCTACAGTTATAGGAAATGATACTGAAACTTTAACTTCTAATGTAGGTGTATCAGGTTTTGTTAGTAAAAAAGATGGAGAAGCACCTGATGGAAAACTTTATGTGGAATTGCCTACAAGATTGGCATTCTCAGTAGATCAAAAAGGTAATCTTACAGGTGGGGGATATACAATTAGTAATAATAGTTCATGTGATGTAGATGTATTTGTGGGTGAGTTTAGAGAAATTAATAAAGATGGTGGAATTACAGTTAAACCATTAAGTGAAAATATAGAAGACTTGGATCGATCTAATATTCATTTATACCTTCAAGGTGATGATATTGTTGATTTAGGAGAAACTATAACAACAGATAAACATTTAGTTAAAATAGAAAAATCAAATACTAGAAATATTCAACTATTAGGAAACTCAGGTAAAGGGATTAATGAAAAAGTTGATAAAGACGGAGTAGATGAAACTTTTAATATGGTATTTAAAATAAAAAAGAAAAGTTAGTTTAAATAATTATAAATAAAATAATTTATTTAAAGTAAGGTGTGATTAATATATGAACATAGAAAAAATATATAAATCAAAAAAATATATAATATTAGCTATATTGCTAGTGATACTATTAATAGTACTAGGTTGGATTTTTATAGTCAATAAAAGGCAAAGTCAAGCAAATATTAAGGGAGGGATTTTGCAAGAAGGGATAATACCTGGTTATACAGAGGAACAAATTAAGGAAATGCTGCAAAGAAAAGCTGATGAATCAACATTTTCTTTTGAGTTAAATTCTAGGCCTATATTTAAGGATGGAGCATCTGAAGGTAACCTTAGGATTGCAAACCCACCATATAATAAGTACTCTATTGAAGTTGAAATAAAATTAGACAGTAATGGAAATACAATATTTAAATCTGGCGAAATAGCACCTAATCATTATATTGAGTATGCAAAGTTAACTAAACGTTTAAAAGCAGGAGAATATGAAGCAACTGCAACTATAAATGCATATGATTCAGAAACAAGGGAATATAAAGGAACTAGTGCTGCAAAACTTATTATAAAAATTGAAAGTTAATATAACTGAGAGTTATATATTGAGGTTGAAAAAGCTTATGAGGAAAAACAAAATTAAATTTTTTATATTACTAACATTAGCTTTATATATAAGTAAGTATCCATTAGATATATTTGCAAATCCATCTAATGATAATAGTTTAAATCATAATCAATCAACTATATTAGATGGTGAAATTGGAGAATGGGACCCAACACTTTCTGATAATCCAAACTTTGATGGAGTAACAGAAATAGAAGGTAGTATTCCTAATGAAAATGAGTATTATACTATATCTGTTACGGTTCCAGTAAATATGGAGTTTTATGTATTACCAAGTAGTTCTTCGGCACTTGGAAACTTTTATTCACCAACATATAATATAAAGAATAACGGAAGTAAAACTTTAATTACACAAATATCATGTTTTGGAGAAGGAGATAATAGTGAAATTGGTGAAGAACATGCACCACTTTATGTAGAGAAAGTAGTAGCTAAAGATGGAAAAACTCAAATTGAATTGCGATTAAATGCTATAGATAATTTAAAGCAAAATACAATAGTTAAAGATGTTGATTTAACTAATAAGAATTTAGAGAATAAACCAGAAACATTATATGAACTTCATGCAAATGAAGTAAAAGGAATTAAGTTTGCAGCAAGTAAATGGGATTTACCACAAATTGAAACAGATAAAGAAAGTGCAATGTCTAATTTTAGAGCGAGTTTTATATTTGCTATAAAGCAACAAAATACAGGACAATAGCTTAAAAGGATAGGCTATAGTTATAAATATTATATTTTTTAGAATAAGTAGTATTGTATATTATAGATAAAATATAATTGAGAATTATAATAAATAATTAGAAATATTTATTATAATTGTAAAATAGGA
>ERZ773239.310-NODE-310-length-56178-cov-11.430465_pt1 | contig 56178 bp, 65 predicted proteins | sample MGYA00580521_ERZ773239 | MGnify/ENA primary metagenome ERZ773239 (study PRJEB29015, sample SAMEA2737801) | human gut metagenome | biome: human gut; feature: human-associated habitat; material: faeces | place: China | collected 2012 ... | reverse complement strand
ATCATAAGTGTCTTTTTTGTTTATATATTTGTCTGATTTAATTATACAATTCAGGAATGAAAATATAACAACAATAATATCCGATTATTCACCTACTTTAATAAATGCATATTATTTAAGAAATGATATTGAACTGTTAAGTTATATGTATAGGTTATATGAAAAATATAGTGTTGATTTAGGATTAAATATAAGTATATTAGAGAAGTTATTCAATGAAGGCGTAATAAAAAGAATAGAAATATAAAGTTTTAGTTTAATGGATAAGAGGAGAGATTTATGCAAAAGAAAGTTTTAGCTATAATACCTGCAAGGTCAGGTAGTAAAGGAATAAAGGATAAAAATATAATAAATCTTAATGGAAAGCCTCTTATAGCATATTCTATAGAGGCTGGGCTTAAGTCTAAGTATATAGACAAAGTAGTAGTAACTACGGATGGAGAAGAAATAGCGAAAGTAGCTAGAGCATATGGAGCAGAAGTTCCCTTTATGAGACCAGACTACTTATCATCAGATACTGCTAAAACAATAGATGCAGTAATGCACTGTATAGAGGAAATGAAAAGATTAGGTGAAGAATATGACTACATAGTATTACTTCAGCCTACACAACCATTAAGACAATCATGGCATATAGATGAAGCTATAGAACTAATATTAGAAAAAGATGAAGAAGCACTAGTAAGTGTTTCAAAAGTAAAAGATCATCCAATACTTATGAGAACTATAGATTCAAATGGATATGCGATAAACTTATTAGAAGGGTCTAGTACAAAGAGAAGACAAGAATTCCCGGATTTCTATAAAGTAAATGGAGCAATATATATAAATAAAATCAATGAGAATTTAAATAATGATACTAGTTTAAATGATAATAAATTAGTATATGTAATGGATGAAAAATATGATGTAGATATAGATGAAATGCTAGATTTACAAATAGCTGAACTTGCAATAACAGCAATATAGATTGAATTATTTTTTATATATTACAATAAAGTCCTATGAAATTTTTTAGGGACTCTAAAAATTGAGAGGAGAAAGAGATGACAGGTTTTACCATGATAGATATGGTAATACTAATAGCTTATTTAGGATTAGTATTATTAGCAGGATTACATTTTTCTAAAAAAGATATGAAAGGAAAAGAATATTTTAAAGGTGATGGAACTATACCATGGTGGGTTACATCAGTTTCAATATTTGCGACACTATTAAGTCCAATATCTTTTTTATCTATAGCAGGTAATTCATATAATGGTACATGGTTATTGTGGTTTGCACAATTAGGAATATTTATAGCGGTACCACTTACTATAAAATTCTTCTTACCAATATACAGTAGATTAGGAATAGATACAGCATATCATTATCTAGAGCTTAGATATAATGATAAAGGATTAAGAGTTTTAGGGGCATTGATGTTTATTATATACCAAATAGGTCGTATGTCTATAATAATGTATTTACCATCAATGGTATTAGCTCAATTAACAGGAATTAACATTAACTTACTTATAATAGTTATGGGGGTAATAGCTATTATATATTCATATAGTGGTGGGTTAAAGTCAGTATTATGGACAGATTTTATACAAGGGATTGTATTAATATCTGGAGTAGTATTTACTTTAATATTTTTAGCATTTTCAATAGATGGAGGAATAGGAGAAATATTTATAACTTTATCTAAAGATAAATTTTTAGCTAAAAATGAAGTAATATTTGATCCCAATATATTAAATACTAGTGTATTTATAATAATGGTGGGAGCAGGTATAAATACATTTTCATCATATATATCAAGTCAAGATGTAGTTCAAAGATTTACTACAACAACAGATATAAAGCAATTAAATAAAATGACTTATGGGAATGGTATCTTATCTATAGGAACAGCAACAGTATTATACTTATTAGGAACATCACTATTTGTATTTTATAACCAAAATCCAAACTTATTACAAACAGCGCAACAAGATCAAATATTTGCATTTTATATAGTATATCAATTACCTGTAGGTGTATCAGGACTTGTACTTGCTGCCATATATGCAGCAGCACAGTCAACTTTATCAACTGGATTAAATTCAGTTGCTACTAGCTGGACACTAGATATACAAAGTGTAATAACAAAAGATATGTCTATGGAAAAACAGACTAAGATAGCTAAATTCATATCATTAGGTGTTGGAGTGGTAGCTATAGTAGTGTCCATAGTTATGGCAAATGGTGAAATAAAGTCGGCTTATGAATGGTTTAATAGTTTTATGGGATTAGTACTAGGTGTATTAGCGGGTATATTTGTGCTGGGGGTATTTAGTAAAAATGCTACTAATATAGGTGCTTATGTAGGATTTATAGTATCTGCTATGGTTGTAATAAATCTAAAATATAATCATCCAGAAGTTACATCTTGGTCATATTCTATAATAACTATAGTTACATCTTTTATTGTTGGAAATATAGTTAGCTATTTATATATAAAGGTAAAGAATGTAAGCGTAAATAAAGAAGAAACTATTCATCCTAAAGACATTGCTTAGAGTTTTAATAAATTGTATAGAAACTTTTGTATAAGGAATTTTTTTTATAAACATAAGGAGATAATATGAGTAAAGTAGCAAAAGCAACAATTGGTCTTATGTTAGCAACTATAATAGCTAAAGTATTAGGCTTTGGTAGAGAATTAGTATTAGCCGCAGTATATGGAGCATCTATGTATAGTGATGCATACCTTACAGCTATGAATATACCAGTAGTACTATTCACTATTATAGGGACAACATTAGGTACAGTACTTATACCTATGTATTTTGAAGTAAATAATGATTTAGGCGAAAAAAAAAGCATTAAACTTTACAAATAATGTATTTAACATAGTAATAGCTATGTGTATAGTATTAGCAATGTTAGGTTTTATATTCACAGAAGAGTTAGTAAAAGTATTTGCTATGGGATTTGAAGGACAAACTCTTAAAGTATCTATTGATTTTACAAGAATAACTATAATAGGTATAGTGTTTACAGGATTAAGCTATGTAATGACTGCATATCTTCAAATTAAGAATAATTTTACTGTGCCAGGGCTTATAAGTGTACCTAAAAATATAATAATAATAGTTTCTATAATACTTAGTGTTAAGTACAATCCATATATAATGATATGGGGAACTTTAATTGGAATAGCTACAGAATTTATATTCCAGCTACCGTTTGCAATAAAAAGTGGATATAAGTATCAACTATATATAAATATAAAGGATAAGTATATAAAAAAAATGTCTTGGTTAATAGGTCCTGTATTAATAGGAGTGGCTGTTAATCAAATAAATACTATGGTAGATAGAACTTTAGCTTCTACATTAGTAGAAGGAAGTATATCTGCTCTTAACTATGCAAATAAACTAAATGGATTTGTAATGGCATTGTTTATAACATCTGTTGGTGCTGTTATATATCCAATGTTATCAAAATTATCAAGCGAAGATAATAAAGAAAAGTTTATAAGTTCAGTAGTACAAAGTATTAATAGTGTAATTTTATTAGTGATACCTATATCGATTGGAGCAATAGTGCTAGCTACTCCTATTGTAAAGTTATTATTCCAAAGAGGGGAGTTTGATGCTAGAGCAACAAGTATGACTGCTATAGCACTTATAATGTACTCAATAGGTATGGTTGCATTTGGACTTAGAGATATAATAGGAAAAGTATTTTATGCACTGAAAGATACTAAAACTCCTATGATAAATGGTGCTATAGCAATGATTATGAATATAGTACTTAATATAATATTAGTTAAATACCTACAATTAGCAGGGTTAGCTCTTGCTACTAGTATATCAGCTATTGTATGTATATTCTTATTATTTGGAAGTCTTAAGAAAAAGATTGGATATTTTGGACAAGATAAAATAATTAAGACTACTATTAAGTCTATTGTAGCAGCAGTTGTTATGGGCATTGTAACTTACTTTGTTTATAATATAGTAAGTAATTTACTAGGTTTAGGTTTTGCTAAGGAAGCTGTTTCTTTAGCTATATCTGTAGGAGTTGGAGCGATAACTTATGGAATATTAGTTGTAGTTTTAAAAGTAGATGAAATTAATGTTATAACTGACGTGATGAAGAAAAAGTTAAATAGGGTTGCATAGTTTTTAATGAAAAATAAATAGTAAATGATTTAAATAAGGATATATATTGTATAAAGAATCATATAAAATATGCTTAAGATAAATTAAAATTAATTTAAATTACTGATGAGTTTGAATAATAAAAAAGTAAACTCTGTATGAAAATTATCAACTTACAGGGGGTTATTTGGAGGAACAAATATTATGAAAAAAACAGTAAGAAAAGTAAGTAAATAATACTCTAAGAATTGTAAAAAAGTAGTAGTTACTGTAAGATAGTTATATAAACAAGCTATAGTCTCAATGTTATGGCTTAAGTATTATCAAAAACTAAAGTACAGAATAGTTAATATTTTCCAGGTAATAATTTATAAATACTTTAGAAAGAAGGTATATTATGAATGTATTAATTATAGGTGGAGCTGGATATATAGGAAGTCACACTGTTAAATATTTTTTATGATGATTTGTCAATTTAAGTACAACACTTTAGATTTAAGTAAAGACCTCTGTAGGTGTCTTGAAATCAAGATGCTTGCAAGGTCTTTTATTTATATAATTTTCAGATGAGATATGTGCTAAGAAATTAGCTATATAGCATCTTTCATATATAGTAATATATTTATAGCTCATAAATTTATGGGCTATTTTTATGCTTAAGGATATTATAATACTAAAGAATGGAGACAAATTCTAAATGTAAGTAATATTAATCAATTTACTTTCAGTATGAAAAGATTTTAAATAACTGCTGTGATTATTGATGATATGAGAGAAGCTAATTTTTAAATACTGTACTTAATATAATGATATATTATTTACATAAATATATAAATAAATTTATAAAAAATAGATAATGAAAATAATTGGTTTGAGGGATTATATTATGTCTATATTTTTATAGATGGATGAAAGTGAAATAAAAAGCAAAGGTAAATAAAAAATAGGACCCTAATAGGTTGATATATATAACAGATTAAACTATAAGTATGTACAAATTTAAAAGTATGGTACATAATGCAGAGGAATTATTAAAAGACTTAATGGATAAAAATGAACAAATTAATTAAGTTTTAAAAATGAATTGTAATTCAAGAATAATTAAGGTGGCAAGTTTATACGTAAAGCTAGTATAGATGAACTTACACAGACATTTAATTGTACTTAAGGGATATATGAGCTTGGTAGGGCCATAACTACCAATACCTAATGAGATTGAGAAGTATAATTCATATCAAATGCAAAGGCTGGATGTTAATCTAGAGTTTACTTGTATATGGCAAGTTAGTGGAGAAAACAATATTGGATTTGATGAATGGATTGAGATGGATATTGACTATATAAAGACTAGAAACTTATGGTTAGATATAAATTTAATACTTAAGACAGTTGGAGTTTTATTTGGTGATGATAATGCATTATAATAAAAAGGAGGTAAAAATAAAAAATATATTTAATATCATCTAGTGGTGGATATTGCTTACCTAAAGATACGAAATAATTAAAAGTAAACTATTCTGATGTAGCAAATAATATAATACAGGCTATAGTAGATTGAAATAGAACTAGAAAATATTATATAGCTGATATGATAATAAAAAGAAATCTAAAAGTAGTTGGAATATATAGGTTAACAATGAAAACTGATTGGGATAATTTTAGATTATCATCAATACAAGGTATAATGAAGAGAATAAAAGCTAAGGTATTGAAGTAGTAGTTTATGAACCAGTTTTAAAAGAAGATAAGTTCTTTAATTCTAAGGTAATAAAGGATTTAGAAGAATTTAAATCTATAAGTTATGCTATAGTATCAAATAGATTATGTAAAGAGTTATGTGATGTAGAAGATAAGGTATATACTAGAGATTTATTTAATAGAGATTAAATTATTTTAAAAGACTATCACTATAAAATCATAGTCTTTTTTTATGCGTTTTTTTATTTTTGTAAAAAGATATATCTCTAATAAAAATCATAGATTTTTATATCTTAGAAGTCAAGGAAAATCTTGTTTTTTTTCGACAAAATACATGATTTAAATAAAAAAATGATTATAAAATGTCGAAAAAAATAAGAAAAAATAAAAAAATGAATAAAAATGCAGAATAATGAAAAATGAAAAATATAGAATTTAAATAAAATATTTGTTAATATGTCATAGGAAATCAAAACAATGGTAAAAAATTACAATAATGTAAAAAGGAGAAAAAATGTCGAATATAGCAAAAACAACAATTGGTTTGATGTTTTTAACATTAATATCGAAAGTGTTAGGATTTTTTAGAGAGTTATGTTTAGGCTCAGTATATGGTGCATCTGCTTTTACGGATGCGTATATAATATCACAAAATATACCTATAGTAATATTTACAAGTGTTGCTATGGCATTAGGTACATCATATATACCATTATTTTGTGACATAAGAGAAAAGTCAGGAGATAAAGAAGCTATAAAATTCTCTAATAATTTAATAAACATCGTGGTAATTTTTTGTTCTTTATTGGCTATCGTCTGTATGATATTTACAGAGCCAATAGTAAAGATATTTGCTATGGGATTTGAAGGTGAGACCCTAAAGTTAGCTGTGGAATTTACTAGAATATTAATAATAGGGATTATATTTATTGGAGTTAATGATGTATTAATGCCGTTTTTACAAATTAACCAGAATTATGCGGTACCAGGCATGTTAGGGATTCCATATAACATAGTTATAATTATTTCTATATTTGCTAGTCCAAAATTTGGATACAAGGTATTAATATATGGAACATTGCTTGCTATATTAAGTAAGGTTTTATTCCAAATACCTTTTGCAAAAAAGAAAGGTTATAAATATAAAGCATATGTAAATGTTAAAGACAAGAATATAAAAAAATTATTATTATTAGTGGCACCAGTATTTGTGGGAGTTGCTGTAAATCAAGTAAATGGTTTAGTTGATAAAACTTTAGCATCTACTTTAGTAGAGGGAAGTATATCAGCTTTAAATTATGCTAATAAGTTAAATGAATTTGTTATGGGAATTTTTATAGTGTCTATAACATCGGTAATATATCCTTTATTATCTAAGCTTTCTGCAGCAAATAATAAAGAAGAATTTAATAATTCTATAGTAAAGTCAATAAATTATGTAATATTACTAGTTATTCCGATTTCTATAGGGGCTATGGTTTTATCTACACCAATAGTTAAATTATTATTTGAGAGAGGTGCATTTGATTTAAGAGCAACTCAAATGACTTCAAGTGCATTGTTCTGTTATTCTATTGGTATTATTGGATTTGGACTTAGAGATATTTTATCAAGAGTATTTTATTCAATACAAGATACAAAAACACCTATGATAAATGGAGCTATAGCAATGGCTCTTAATATAGTACTAAATTTAATATTAATAAAATATATAGGACATGCAGGACTTGCCTTAGCAACAAGTATATCAGCATTGGTGTGTATAGTTTTATTATTTAGAAGTTTAAGAAAAAAAATAGGAAATTTTGGAGAAGAAAAAATAGCCGTTGTGTTTATAAAGACTTTAATATCAGGAGTAGTTATGGGAATTGTAACTACAATCTTTTATGACTTTATATCTAATATAGTTAGAGGTGGAATGATAAGTCAGATAGTATCATTATCAACATCTGTATTAGTGGGAGTTACAGTTTACTTTATAGGTGTAGTTATTCTTAAGATAGATGAGGTTAATCAAGCTATATCTATTATAAAAGATAAATTTACAACTAAAAGGGGTGGATACAGTGCAAAGTAATTTAGTGTTAAAAGAATTAGCACAAGAGGATATAATAGTTCCAAATGAAAATAAAGTTTATTTGTTTTTAAAAAGATTAATTGATATAGTTGGTTCTGGATTAGGTATTTTAATATTGATTCCAGTGTTTTTAATAATAGGAATATTAATTAAGTTAGAAGACCCAAAAGGAAGTGTTTTTTTCTCACAAAAAAGAAATGGGTTAAATGGAAAAGAATTTAATATGTACAAATTTAGATCTATGGTACATAATGCAGAAGATTTATTAGAAAGTTTAATGTCTAAAAATGAAATGGATGGTCCAGTTTTTAAAATAAAGGATGATCCTAGAATTACAAAAATAGGAAAGTTTATAAGAAAAACAAGTTTAGATGAATTACCACAATTATTCAATGTATTAAAAGGTGATATGAGTTTAGTTGGACCAAGACCACCTATTCCTAGAGAGGTTATTCAATATAATAAATATCAGTATCAAAGATTATTAGTAAAGCCAGGTATAACTTGTTATTGGCAAATAAGCGGAAGAAATAATATTGATTTTGATGAATGGGTAGAATTAGATTTAAAGTATATAAAAGAAAGAAACTTATTTAAGGATATATACATAATTTTAATGACCCTGCCTGTTTTATTAGGTGATAAAAATGCATCATAGGAGGTTATTAGATGAATAAAAATGTTGCTTTTTTAATTCCTTCTTTAAAAAATGGAGGTGCAGAAAGAGTATTATCTAATATGTCATTAAATTTAAGTGAAGATATAAATCAATCTATTATTGTATGGAATGCAAGTAGTATAGATTATGAATATAAAGCAGATATATTAGATATATCTATAGATAATAAACGTAGTATATTAGCAAATGCAAATGTATTATTTGAAAGAATAAAAAATGTAAAAAAGTTAAAGGAAAAACATAATATACAAACAACAGTAAGTTTGTTAGAAGGGCCGAATATAGTAAATATTTTATCTAGAAATAATGACAAAGTTATATTATCAGTACATAATTTCCAAAGTGAAGAGAGGAAAGGAATGTATGGGAAAATATTTAAAGTTCTTATAAAATCACTTTATAATAAATCGGATAAAGTGGTTGCTGTATCAAAGCTTATAAGAGAAGATTTAGTGAACAATTTTAATGTAGATAAAGATAAAGTAGAGGTTATATATAATCCGGTTGATATACTTTCTATAAAAGAGCTTATAAAAGAAGACATAGAAGATGAATATAAGCATATCTTTGAAAAGCCAGTTGTAATAAATGCAGGAAGATTAACTAATCAAAAAGGTCAATGGAACTTAATTAAATCTTTTTATGCGTTAAAAAATAAGGTCAATGATTGCCAATTAGTTATACTAGGACAAGGTGAATTAGAAGATGAATTAAAGACATTATGTGAGAAATTAGGTATCCAAGATGATGTTCATTTCCTAGGATTTAGAAAAAATCCTTTTAAATATATAAGTAGAGCAAATGTATTTGCCCTTACATCATTATTTGAAGGATTTTCTATGGTTATAGCAGAGGCTATGGCATGTAATACAGCTGTTGTGTCTGTTGATTGTAGTGCAGGACCTAGAGAAATTTTATCTCCAGAGTCTGATGTTATGTATAAATGTAAGAAAATTGAGTATGCAAAGTATGGAATTATTACTCCTGTAATAGAAAATAAGTTTGACTTAGATAAAAATATACATGATAACCATAAACTATTTGCAAAAGCATTAGAAAAAATGTTACTTGATGATAATTTAAGATTTAAATATGAAAAATTAGGGTTAAAAAGAGTAGAAGCTTTTAAAGCCCAAAATATATTAAATCAGTGGGAAGAAATATTGTAAGGAGAGTTTAAATGATAGCAAAAGAAAGCAGTATAAGTAATAAAGATAAAATTATACTAATATCATTATTTTATTTTATGATATTTCAAAATGTATTAGAAAATTATTTTAATATATTTGGAATTTTAGATGAGGCTATGAGTGCAGCAATTGTGATAATAGCTATAATAAATATTTTATCTAGTAGACGAAAATATGTTATTTGTAAAAATAATAAGAAAATATTAGTTTCAGTATTGGCGTTAATTATAATAGGTATAATTGGGAACTTAAAAACTGATTATCAAACTATGATTCCAGCACTTAAAGATGCAGTTTGTGTACTTAAAGGAATAATTACATATGTATTTATACCATTATGCTTATCAAATCTTAATTTAGATGAGTACTTAACTACTATGAATAACCATCTTAAATTTATTACAGGATTGGTATTTTTAACAGTAGTTGGGAACTTACTATTTGATATTTTTCCATATTATGAAATTAGATTTGGGATAAAATCACAACAAATATTTTTTACCCATCCAACTTATTTAGCTAGTTTTTCTGTAATAATTATAATTTTATTAAGTGTTAATTTAAGAGAACATGAAGAAAATAAAAAATATATAATACTGATGTTATTAGTTTTAGCTAGTACATTAAGATTTAAATCAATAGCTTTTATACCTATATATATGTATTTATATTATATAGTTTTTAAAAAGCAAAGAAAATTGCAGTTACTTGATGTAGGAATATTATGCGTATTAGGTGGAGTATTTGCTATATCACAAGTAATGGAATATTTTAATAATCCTGATTGGGCAAGAAATGTTTTAACTATGAATTCGTTAAATATAGCTAAGGATAATTTCCCTATAGGTACTGGTTTTGGAACTTATGCAAGTTGGGCTTCAGGAGAAAGCTATTCGAATATTTATTATGATTATAATATTAGTACAACTTGGGGAATAAGTCCTGATTTTTATGAGTTTATTGCTGATACATTTTGGCCTATGATAATTGGACAATTTGGAGTTTTAGGATTAGGAATATATATATATATACTGTTAAGAATATATAAAAATATTATAAACAATGATAATTTAGATTATTATTTTGGACAAATATTAGCATTACTATACCTTATTATTTTAAGTATTGCAGAAGCTAGTTTTTCAGGGCCAATAGTAGTAGTTTATATGGCTTTAATAGCAGTATTAGGAAATAAAAAAATTGGGAGACTGAGATTATGAAAATAGCAATGATTGGTCAAAAAGGAGTTCCATCTAGATCGGGTGGAGTTGAAATACATGTTGAAGAAATAGGAGCTAGATTAGCTAAAAGTAATAATGAGGTTACTGTATATTGTAGAAAATCATATTGTGATGAAATAAAAGAAAATCATAGAGGTATTAATTTAAAATATATACCATCTATAAATACTAAACATTTAGATGCAATAACTTATACCCTTTTAGCTTCTTTAGATGCGGCAAGAAGTAAATATGATGTTGTTCATTACCATGCACTTGGACCATCTTTATTATCATTTATACCTAGAATGTTTGGTAAAAAAGTTGTATGTACAGTACATGGATTAGATTGGCAACGTGAAAAATGGGGAAAGGTAGCTAAAAAGGCTCTTAAGCTTGGCGAGCTTGCTACTGCAAAGTTTCCTCATAAAACAATAAGTGTATCAGAGTCTATATCTAATTATTACAACGAAACATATAATAATGACACTATATTTGTTCCAAATGGTATAGATGAGAAAATTAGTATAGAAGCAAGTGAAATAATCGAAAAATATGGATTACATAAAGATGAATACATATTATTCTTAGCTAGATTAGTTCCAGAAAAAGGAGTTCATTATTTAATTGAAGCTTATAATAAGTTAAATACAAATAAAAAATTGATTATAGCAGGTGGTTCGAGCCATTCAGATGACTATGTTAATAAAGTTAATGAAATGGCAAAGGAAAATCCTAATATTATCATGACAGGATTTGTAAATGGAAATCTTCTTGAAGAATTATTTAGTAATGCATATATGTATGTATTGCCATCTGAAATAGAAGGTTTACCGATAAGTTTATTAGAAGCTATGAGTTACGGTCATTGCTGTTTAGTAAGTGATATAGAACAAAACTTAGAAGTTATTCAGTCATACGGTTATTCATTTGAAAGTAAAAACTCTGATGATTTATATGAAAAATTAAAAGAACTTTTAGATAATGAAAATAAAATACTAGATGTTAGATCAAAGGTTAAAGAATATGTAAATAACAAGTATAACTGGGATAAAGTTAGTGAAGATACGGAAAAAGCATATAAAGCTTTAAAAAGTAAGTAATGGGGATATAATAATATGACAAAAAAAAGAGACTACTCAATGGATTTATTAAAGTTTTTAGCTAGTTTTGGTGTAGTTATGATTCACGTTGATGCTAATTTTAGACAAGGTGAATTTGTAAAAAATACTACAGCATGGGATTTATCTCTAGCTATAAATTTATTAACTAAATGGTGTATACCAATATTTATAATGATAAGTGGATACTATTTATTAAATAGTAGTAAAGAGATTGATTATAATACATTTTTAAAGAAGAGATTTAAAAAAGTGCTATTACCTTTTATTGTATGGTCAATTATCTACAATTTATATTATCAATACATAAGTAGTGGAATAAGCATCAAATGGACAGCTTTAGGATTAATAAAAAATATATTAGGATATCCAACTGCAGCGCCATTATGGTTTTTATATCCATTATTAGGATTATATTTAATGATGCCTATATTTAAAGGTATAGTGGATAAGATCGATTTTAAAATAATTGCTATAATAATAGGATTTTCAATTGTAATAAAAACTATATCTCCTTTTACAGATATGGTATTGAATGGTTCTATGAACTATTGGAATGATGTACCAATAGCTAGTAGTACATTTGCGATATATTTTATTTTAGGTGGATATTTAGGAAGAATAAGTATACCTAAAAACTTAAGAGCATTACTATATGTATTAACTGCAATAGTGTTTATTGGAGGATTTGTAGCAACATATAAAGTTCCATTTATATATGATAGAAGTTTAGAAGTTACTTTAGATATAGGGGCAATTAATAATATGCTATTATGTATTAGCTTATTTGTAATGGCTCAAAATATGAAGTTTAAAAAACTTTCAAATTCATCTATATTTACAGGATTTGTAGGCATATTATCTACAGTAAATTTTGGAGTATTTTTATTCCACCCGATAATTATAGATTTAGTTAAGTCAAAGTTTTTAGGAATTTCAGGAAATTTAATATGGATATTACTAGCACAAGGTATAATAGTTTATGTAGTTACTTCTATAGTAGTTTATATAATGAAGAAAATACCACTAGTTAAAGAAATAGTATAATGAGTAACAGGAGATAGAGTATGGTTTTTAACTGGATTTTGGCATGGAGCTAGTTGGACATTTATAATATGGGGACTATACTTTGGATTATTGATAGCAATAGAAAAGGCATTTTTAGAGAAAATCTTATCTAAGCTTTTCAAACCTATAAGTCATATATATTTATTATTTGCAATTAGTTTAGGTTGGGTGTTATTTAGAGCTGAAAGTTTAGGTTATGCACTTAAGTATATTATGGTTATGTTAAATATAAATTCTAGTGCATTTGTAGATAATGCATCAATGGCATATTTAAATGACAAGGGATATTTAATAATTATAGGTATAATTTTATCTACTCCTTTACTAAAGATATTATCAAAGAAAATTAAAAATAAAAAAATTATGGAGAATATATTTGCATATTTACTACAAGGTGTATGTATAACAGTTTTATTATTTATAATCACAATACAACTTGTTAATTCAGCATATAATCCATTTTTATATTTTAGATTTTAATAAGTAGTGGACGCTATGAATAAGAAAAAAGCTATAATAATAATTATTCCTTTTATGTTAACTATATATTCTGTATTTATGCTTAATTTCTTAAGCCAAGATAGGGAAAGTAGTGAAGCCGAAAATAGAGCTTTACAACAAAAACCAACATGGGATAATGTGGTAAGTAAAGATTATGGACAAGTATATGAAAAATATTATACAGATCAATTTGTATTTAGAGATAATATATTAAAACTATATACAGAACAACAGTTAAATATCAATAAATCAAAAGTAAATGGATATTATATCGATGAAGATGGATGGGTATTAGAAGAGCCAATTATAGACATCGATGAAAATCATATGAATTATTTATCTAATATAATAAATTCATACTCTGAAAATCTAGCTAATAAGAATAAAGAAGTATACTATGTTTCTGCACCTCACAAGGTTAACTCATTGCTTCAAAAATTACCTGGTTATGTAAATCCAGATCATAGTATACAAAATAAAAATAGATTATTAAGTTCTCTTAATGAAGATAATATAAACGTTATAGACTTAACAGATGAAATTAATAATAAATTTACACAAGAGGAAAGAGAAGATTTTTATTTTAAAACAGATCATCACTGGAATAGTAAAGGTGCTTATGAAGGCTTTAAGATTATAGTTGATAAAATAAGTAAAAACAATAATTTAGATATAGAGATAAAAGACGAAGATTATAAAAAAACTTATATACCTAATAAGAAATTTTTAGGAAGTTATAATCTAAATTTGTATGGACTTCTTGATAAAAATGAAAAAGTTCCATATGTGGAAAAGAAAGAATCTGAAGAAAAGAAATATTATATAAATGATGGAAATAAATTTAGAGAGGCTCACTATAGAGAAATATTTGCTACATATGCAAATGAAGAAGAACTAACTCATGCAGGTGCATATACTATGGATCATTTAAACTATAAAATTGTAAATAGTAAGCCGATTATAGACAAGAAGATATTAATCTATAGAGACTCATATCATTCTGCTATGAGTTGGATGATATCAGATGTATTTAGAGGGGTTGAAGTTGTAGACCCAAGACATATAGACAAGGTAAATTTAACTTCAGAGCAAGTAGCTGAAAATACTGATGCCGATATAGTCCTATTTATGTTTAATGATTTAAGTTTTAAAGATATGATAAACCAATTAGATTCTGAGACAAAAATAAAACTTGATTATATTAAGTAAATTGATAGGAGAAGATAATGAAACAAAGAGTAAGAAAAGCAATAATACCAGCAGCAGGACTGGGAACAAGATTTTTACCTGCAACAAAATCACAACCAAAAGAAATGCTTCCTATAGTTGACAAACCAACACTACAATACATAATAGAAGAAGCAATAGAATCGGGAATAGAAGAAATACTAATAGTAACAGGTCGTAGTAAAAAATCTATAGAAGATCACTTTGACAGAAGTGTAGAGCTTGAATTAGAGCTTGAGCAAAAAGGTAAAAAAGAAATGCTTAAAATGGTTCAAGATATATCAAACATGGTAAACATACATTATATACGTCAAAAAGAACCAAAAGGACTAGGACATGCTATACACTGTGCAAAAAGCTTTATCGGAAATGAGCCTTTTGCAGTACTTCTTGGAGATGACATAGTAGATGCTAAAACTCCTTGTTTAAAACAACTTATAAATGCATATGATGAATACAAAACATCAGTACTTGGAGTACAAAAAGTTGCTGTTGAGGATACTGACAAATATGGAATACTTGATGTTAAACATATAGAAGATAGAGTATACAAAGTAAAAGATATGGTTGAAAAGCCAAACGTTGAAGATGCTCCATCAAACATAGCAATATTAGGAAGATATATAATAACTCCTGCTATATTTGATATACTTGAAAATCAAGAACCAGGTAAAGGTGGAGAAATACAATTAACTGATGCATTAAAAACATTAGCTACTCATGAAGCTATATATGCTTATGACTTTGAAGGAAGAAGATATGATGTAGGGGACAAGTTAGGATTCTTAGAAGCTACAATAGACTTTGCATTAAAAAGACCAGAACTTAGAGATGGACTTATTGAATTTTTAAAAAGTAAAGCTATTAAAGAAGAGTCTAAAGAAGTACACGAAGAAGTAGCAGTTACTGTAGAATAGTTATATAAACAAGCCATAGCCTTAATGCTATGGCTTAAGTATTATCAAAAGTTAAGGACGAGAATAGTTAATATTTTCGAGGAAATAAATTATAAATACTTTATGTAATAGAGTTATTTTAAATAATTTATCATTAAAAGGAGAGGTATATGAAAAAGAAGATCTGTATTTTATTTGCTGTATTATGGATGGGATTTATTTTTTATATGTCTCATCAACCAGCAAAAATATCATCTGCACAGTCTAATAATGTGATGCATGTTATAAAAAAGGTTTCTAAGAGTGAAGAAATTAAAAATAATATAAATAGCTTCATTGTAAGAAAGGGAGCTCATATGTTTTTATTTTGTGTTCTTGGCATATTATTTTTTGGAAGTGTGTACAATGGCGATAATATATTAAAATCTGTATTTATAGCATTATTGTTAGCCTTTTTATACGCTTGTAGTGATGAGTACCATCAAACCTTTGTTGTTGGAAGAACTGGGCAATTTAATGATGTTTTAATTGATTTTAGTGGAGCTTTTATTGGGGTTTTAATAGTTAGTTTAATTGTTAAGTTTAATATATTTAAGAAAAAAATACAGGTTACTATGTAATCTGTATTTTTTTTAGTTTGTTATTAAATTTTAAGTAAAGTATATTATATATGATGATACCTATATATCCACCAAAAGTATTTAAAATTATATCGTCAATATCGCAAAATCTATATGGAATAAAGCCTTGGATAAATTCTACACCTAAAGTCATAATAAACACAGCTAAAAGAGCTTTAGTCTTATTTTTTTCAAACTTAATGTATATAAAAAATCCAAAGGGAATAAATAAAACTATATTACCTATAACATTATAGATAAATTGTCCTAATGGATATTCAAAAAGCATTTTTAAGATTATCTTAAATGGAACTATATTAAATATTTCAAATCCTTCAAATTTATAACCAAGTCTTATTGGAAATAATGTTAATGATATTATAAATAATATAGATAAAAATAAGGAAAAATTTAAAAATTCTGACTTGTAGTTTATTGAAATATTTTTTATGTACTTGTATATAGTTGAAATTCCTAAATATAAAAATGTTACTCCTAATAATATTAAACCTGAAAATTCTATTACCAATTTAACACCTCTTGACTTATATTAATTTTACTTATCATAGAGTATTAACAAAAAATAGAAATATATAATTAAAAATATAAAAAAATACACCCATAAGGGTGTATTTTTTCGTCGGCGAATTTTAAGCAACGGATGTGACCGAAGCGTTAGCTAGCGTCATATCGTTGGCGACATGAGCGTAGCGAATTTTAAATCGTATTATATATGCTCAAAATATATAATGTTTATGGATTAAACGATTTAATAATGCAATTAATATACTGTTAAATTATAGTTAATGCTATTAAATTATACTAAAATTTACAATAAATTACAATTTATATCGCACGACAAAAAACTACAGAAAACTACCTTATAAACTTATAAGAGCTTAGACTTATCAAAGTTTTCAAACTTAAGCCTAATATACTTTACAGGTATATTTAAATCACAGGCAATCTGAGTATCAGTATATTTGTAAAACTTAAGATAATCTAAAAAAGTATCATCATCAATAATTGCCTCTGCTGCAAAAATATCAGCTTATAGCTCTTCCTTTATTATATTAAAAATGTTACAAAAACGAATAATTTATTATGATTTTTGATAAATTGTGTCAAAATTTTTTTATAAATTAGGAAAATTGTTTACATCAAATATATATAAACGTTAAGATATAAATATAAACAAGAAATAAATCAAATAGGGGTGGACATAATTGAATTTAAATTTATTAAAAAGAACAAGATTGTATAAAGGATATCAACAATATGAAGTTGCTGATGGTATAGGAATTTCAAGGCAAACTTATAATTACAAGGAAAATGGTAAAAGTCTTTTTAATATTGAGGAAACTGCTAGGGTTGTTTCATTTTTAAATTTGACTTTTGATGAAATTAATGAGATCTTTTTTGATAATGCAATCTTAAAATAATAAAAACAGGGGGGATAAACTTGAATGGATTAAAGGTTTTTACTAATGAGGATTTTGGGGATGTTGCAGTTATAAGTATTGACAATAAGCCTTATTTTGAAGGTATTAAAGTTGCAAGGATTTTAGGTTATAAAAATCCTAATGATGCTATAAAAAGACATTGCAAATACCCTGGTATCGTGTTTCACGATACCAGGGTACAAACTGGAAGAAGAAGGGATGGAACAGAGAGTTTTCAAATTGTTCAAAGGGCTTTTATAAGTGAGGGGAATTTATATCGTCTTATTGTTAAGTCTAAAAAAGAAGAGGCTGAAAAGTTTGAGTCTTGGGTTATGGATGAGGTTTTACCTTCTATAAGAAATGATGGTGGATATGTAAAGGATGAGACTTTTTTAGTTAAGGTTTTAGATTCTTATTTAAAGCAAAAGACTTATTGTGAAAAGCTTATAAATGATTTAAATAATTATAAGCCATATATAAACATTGGACAAACTGTTGCACAAAGTGATGATAGTATAAGTATTGGTGCTTTTGCAAAGCTTTTAAATAGTTTGGGGTTAGATATTGGACGAAATAGGTTATTTCAGTGGTTTAGGGAAAATGGCTATATTATGAAGCAAAATGGTGAAAATCAACCCAAGCAAGTCTATATTGATATGGGTTTATTTAAAACTAGACAAATGGCTATTACAACTTCTGAGGGGATAGCTATAAAGGTTACAACTTATGTGACAGGTAAGGGTCAGTTATATTTTATTAAAAAATTAAAGGGGGATTTTTTAGATGAAGAGGTTTGTGGATATTTTTAAGAGTAATAAAGATGATTTAAATAATTGTCAGTTGCCTTTTGGAAGTGATGATTGTGGCAAGTTTTTAAGAAAGACTTATGCAAATAGTATTAATGAAACTATTATATTAGATGAAAGTTTATATGAATGTATAGAGGAATATGATGAAATTGTTTCAAGTATATCTAAGCTTGAAAGTAGGAAAAAGATTATAGAACATAAGCTTCAAAGTAATTTAAAGGAATATGAGATAGGATTTTGCAAGGAAAGAAAGATAACTTGGAAAAGTGTTACTAAAACTAGTGTAGATACTAAAAAATTAAGAGAAGACCTTCCTGATGTTGTTGATGGATATTTAAAAACGTCAACTAGCAGAGTGTTTAGGATTGGGAGGTAGTTATGGCAATTTATAGACATGTTCATGTTGAGTTTTGGAAGGATCCAAAGGTGTTAGAGGAGTTAACACCTGAGGACAAGTTATTTTTTATATATCTTTTGACAAATCCAAATACCACTCAAATAGGGGTTTACAAGATTACTAAAAAGCAAATTGCATTTGAGTTAGGCTTTTCTATAGAAAGTGTTAATGCTTTGATGGATAGGTTTATTAATAATTATGGACTTATTAAGTACAATAATGATACTCGTGAGATATGTCTTAAGAATTGGGGAAAGTACAATTTGAATAAGCTTGGAAAGCCAATGTTAGATTGTGTAAAAAGTGAACTTAAAAATGTTGATGATAAGTCTTTACTTGAGTTTATAAAGCCAAGTATTTCAAAGGATGAGATAGTTTCTTTATTTGATGAAGCAATTTATTTAGATAAAGTAAATGATAAAGATAACCATAAGTATAACGATAGGTATACTTTAAGTGCACAAAATAAAAAAGAAAAAGAAAATAAAAAAGAAAATAAAAATATAGGGGAAAAGTCAAATGGAAGCGACATTAAAACAACTAGAGAATTCAAACATACCGTATTATATGAGAAAGAGGATGAGTACATTTATAAAAAGCCAAGTGAAGAACAACTTAGATACGCAAGAGAATTATAAATGTAATAAGTGTAATGATAGAACTTTTATATTAATTGATAATGAAGCAGTTCCTTGTGAGTGTAGAGCTTTAAGAGAAGCTGAAAGTATTTTAAAACATAGTGGTATAAGTAAGGAGTTTTCTAAAAAGACTTTCGATAATTTTGATTATTCAAGAAATGCTTTTGCTGTAAATATTTATACTCTTGCAAAATGTTATGCTAACTCTTTTAAAGATATTGAAAAAGAAAGATGTAATTCTGTACTTTTTATGGGACAGTCTGGTTGTGGTAAGAGTCATTTATCTTTGGCAATTGCTAATACTTTTATGAAAAATGGTATTGGTGTGGTTTATATGAATTACAGGGAGGATATGACATATATTAAGCAAAATATTTTGGACTGTGAGGTTTATAATAAGTATTTAAATAGATATAAAAATGCTAGGGTTCTTTTAATTGACGACTTATTTAAAGGTAATATTACACCATCAGATATTAATATTATCTTTGAGATTATAAATTATAGGTATTTTAATAATAAGCCGATTATTGTAAGTACTGAAAAATATAAAAGTGATTTGTTAAAAATTGATGAGGCTATTGGCAGCAGGATATTAGAAATGTGTGATAAGTTTAATATTGAGGTTAGGGGTAAGGGACTTAATTATAGAATTTATGGATAGGTGATTTTATGTTAGAGCATTTAACTGCTAAAGATATTCCTGGTAGATATAGAGAATTGGTGGATAATATTGGTATTGAAGGGTTTAAGTATTTAGTTCAAATGCATGGTGGAACTTTGTTTTATGTTCCAACTCTTGAGATGGTTAATAAGTTATATAGAAACAGAAAGATAAGAGAAAGTTTTAGGGGAGATTATAATGAGACTGCTAAAAGATTTGGTATGAGTAGAACTCAGATTTATAATATTATTAATGAAAAATAAGAGGGAAAATCCCTCTTATTTTATTATATTTATATTGTTTGAAAGCTTGTTTATACTATCTGTAAGGCTATTTAGTTTTCCTTCAATTCTAACTAGTAAGTACATACTAATAGCTATAGGAAATCCCACATTAGCCACAAGAGTTTGTAAACTTGACTCCATGGTTTATAAAACTAAGTCGTAGTCAGTAGTATCAGTTTGAACAACCTTAGCTGAAACTGCTGATACTAAAGAGCCACCATTAGGTGAGAATATATCTTTTTCTATTATAGTATTCATAGCTTCCTTTATTTCAGTTTCTGTTAAATCCTCTCTTGGGTTGTCAACTGTGATAGACACCTTTTTATCATCTGATGTTTTAAAAGTCATAAGTAATTTTGTTTTTATTTCCATAATATTTTACCTCCTTATACTATGCTAATGTTGTATTATCGATTTTAAGCAACGGATGTGGCTGAAGTGGCAGCGAAGCCATATCGTTGGCGCCATCAACCTTAAATATGATTATGATTATTTAATTTATAAACAAAATTAAATTTATGCCAATGTTGTATTATCGATTTTAGTCACTTCAAGTACTGAAAATTCTTGAAGTCCTTCTAATGCAGTTGCAACGTCGTATATTGCCTGAGAAGTTGCTTCGGGTTTAATGTTTGAGTAAGTTTTAGATTTTACTTTAGTTTTGTTTGTAAGCTCATCTTTTCCTAAATCAAATTTCATTCTTAGTGAAGTTGGATTTTTACCTTCTATAACTGACATATTTATTACCTCCTAAAAAATATTTTTATATGACATAAAGCATTTAAATTACACATCACTCAAGTAAAGTAAGTTTTATATCGTTGGTATTATGAGTGAGGCGAATCTTATGTTTATATAGTAAAAGAAAGAGTTGAATATTTGGTTATACAAAATTTATAAAAAGTATTTTATTCAAGTATTGATAATTTATGAAGGTATAATTAAAGATAAAGTATTAAAAAAGTAAATAATGGGGGGATTACTATGAAAAAGTTAGTTATAGATTTAGGTCATGGTGGATATGATCCAGGGGCAGTAGGTAAGGGTGGTACTAAGGAGTCTGAGGTTGTATTAAAAATTGGAAAGTATTTAGAATCTATGTTAAAGGAAGTTTATTTGGATGTTAGGTTTACCAGAATATCTGATAAATATGTTTCTTTAGGTGATAGGGTAGAGTTTGCTAATAATTTTGGTGCTGATTATTTTTTATCTATTCATATTAATTCTGCTAGTGATAGTAGTGTTAGAGGTGTGGAAGTTTGGCAGTATAATAATAATGATAAGCATCTTAATGAGTTTTGTAGTAGTTTGTGTAATGAAATTAGTGGTATTTTTAATATTAGAAATAGGGGAGTAAAATTAAGTAAGGGGTTATATGTATTAAAGAATACTTCTATGAAAGCAGCTTTACTTGAGGTTGATTTTATATCTAATAGTTTTTGTGAGAAAGATTTAAAAAATGATGATAATCTTAAATCTATTGCTAGGGTAATTAAGGATAATCTTTTGAAGTTGTATAATATTGAAGATAATAAAAGGTTATATAAGGTGTGTGTAGGGTGTTATAAGGAAAGGTCTAATGCTATAAATATTTTGAATGTTGCTAAAAGTAAAGGCTTTGGTGATGCTTATATAATATAAAAGAGCTTTAATAAGATATTTTATTAAATATAGGTGCTTATTTAGATAGTATATGTTAATATATATAAGACGTATACAATAGCAATTTAAAGGAGATAAAATATGAAGCATTTTAAGAGAGTGGCACTTATATTAACTGGGTTAATAGTAACGATTTGCTTAAGTGGATTTGGATATGTGTATTTTAAATTGAACAAGATGTACGTAAAAGATGAAGCTGTAAAAAGTACAGAAGAACAAGGTACTATGGTTGAAGGAATAACAAATATATTGTTAGTTGGAACAGATGGAGAATATGTTGAAAAAGGGAATAGATCAGATGGTATGATGCTTGTTACAATAGATAGTAAAAATAAGGATATAAAATTAACTTCTATAGCAAGAGATACTTATGTTGATATACCAGGATATTCAACAGAAAAACTTACTCATGCTTATGCATATGAGGGGATAGATCTTTTAAAGGAAGTATTTAAGGTAAACTTTGACCTTGATATAGATAAATATATAGCTGTTAACTTTAGCTCATTTATGGAGATTATAGATGAGATTGGCGGAGTTGTTGTCGATGTTCCAGAAAGTGGGTTAGAATCGATTAATTCAATGATTGATGCTTGCTATAATTACTACTCTGATAAGGATAGTGTAGGGGAAAAAGAATATTTAACACACGCAGGAACTCAAAGATTAAATGGATATCAAGCTCTTGCTTTTAGTAGAATAAGATATACAGATAGTGCATTTCATAGAGAAGCTAGACATAGAGAAGTTGCAGAAAGTGTCTACAAGGAATTTGCACAAAAAGGTGTAGAAACTTATAAAAAATGTGCAGAAATTATTTTAAATAATACCAAAACTAATATAAGCCCTATAGAAATGATGAACTTAGCTTATACAGTTCTTAAGATAAATGATAAGGATATAGATCAATTTCAATTTCCTCTAGAAGAATATAGAAATGGTCATATTATAAGTAAACAAAAAGGATGGGTATTAGAATGGGACAAAGAGCCTAACTTAGAGGCTTGGCACAAGTTTATATTTGGAGAAAATAAATAAAAACTTTAAGTGATTAATAATAGCTAGAATATAATTTATATTCTAGCTATTATTTTATATATAGACATATATCTATATATAAAATATGTAAAATTATAAGATAAAGTATCTTACTTATAATAAAAAAGTAAAACTAAACTTTAACTTATATTAATTTTGTTGAATTTGCGGTGGGTGAATTTAAAGGTTTTAACCTTAAAAGATAGAAATTATTTGAAGAAAATTTCTATTTTAAGGAGTATATTATGAATTCACAAGAGAAAAAGATAGTAGTCGGTGGGGTAGTTATTGCAGCTTTATCTTCAGCAGGATTTTCTATGGCACAAGGAGATTTTAATCATATAGATGATGATTATAAAAGTCCGACTATTATTTCTGAAAAAACTTTAGCAAGTAATGAGAGCACTTCTATAAATACACCAAAAACAGATGTGGCTATAGTTGATGAAAACAATGAAGAAGAAGAGATTGAGATTAAGGATGAATCTAATGAAAAAGTTAAGTCAAAAGTTAATACTTTAAAACAAACTTCAAAGCCACAAACAAATACATCAACATTACAAAATAAGCCACAACAAAAGCCAACAGAGCCGGAAGTAGTACCAGAAGTACCAGAGGAAAAGCCAACAGAGCCTGAAGTAGTACCAGAAGTACCAGAGGAAAAGCCAACAGAGCCAGAAGTGGCTCCGGAAGTACCAGAAGAAAAGCCGACAGAACCTGAAGTATTACAAGAAGTACCATCAACAGGTTTAGTAGAACAATCACTATCGAACATAGAAACACCATCTGTAGAATAATAATTTGACATAAATTAATTAAACTATAAAGAAGTATAAAATTAAAACAATGACTAGAAGCTAGTCATTGTTTTTTTGTATTTTTATAAATTCACTGTAGTTTGATTTTAAATCATTAATATTTATACTAGATGCAAGAGATAGAAGTTCACTATAAGACATATTTGTATCTATATGTGGTGAAATTTTATTGTATAAGCTAATATACTGAGGGATTGATAGATTTTTATAATCTTCAATATCACTTATAACTGGAAGTATTTCTTTGTAGTCAATTTTTATGTACTTATTAGAGTTAGATATATTTTCATTAATTATAAGTTCTTTAGAAGCAGAATCAACTGCTACAAGATATTCATTATCACCAACATCTACTAGTATATTTTCACTAGATTCATCTTTATTTATATCTACAAAGTTATCAGTAGGTGTAGATGAATTTTCATTTTCTTTTGATGATGAAGGTTGTGGATTAGTTTTGTCAATTGATGATTCTTGATTTTTATTATGGTTATTAGGTATAGTATTTAATAAAAATTTTCCTATTGGGAAAATGCATACTAATATTACAATAAATGTGATAAATTTTTTCATAGTTATTATCCTTTCATATTTTGATAAATTGATATATCAGTAGTGTGAATCAGGAGATATCGTTGGCGACATGAAGTGTTTCGCCGACACGTCGCTCAAGCGCAGCGAATTTTTTATAATTATTAACAAAAAAAGGATATATAATTCGATATAAATAAATTTTAAATAGTTATAATATGGAATAAGACTATAAAATATGGTAATATAATCATAAATAATTATTAAATTTATATTATTTTAAGGGGAGAGAATATGAAAAAAGAAAATAATATTATATTATGTGGGATAGCTATAGCTGTACTTGCATCTGCAGGATTTGCTATGAGCCAAGGAACTATATCTTCAGCAGATGATAATTATGTAACTCCTAAACATGTAATTGAAGAACCTAAAGAAGATTTAGAGTTAGAAGAGGATGCAATTGAGGATGTTGAAGAAGAAAAGGATGATGATATGGATAATGATGACTCAGATGTAGAAGAAAGTAAAAAAGAAGAAAGTAGTGTAACACAAAAGCCGTCTGCATCGAAAGCGAATAATACAGTTACACAAAAGCCATCTACATCACAAACAAATAATATGGTTACACAAAAGCCATCTACATCACAAACAAATAATATGGTTACACAAAAGCCAGAGACTAACAACCAAGGTAGTACAACAAAGCCAGAAAATATAAAACCTGAAGAATCAACATCAGATGTTGATAAACCTGAGGTAGAAAAAACAGAAACTGAGAAGCCTGAGGATGATAATATAAGTGAATAATTAAAAATTATATGCCATAAATAGGAATTAACTTTAGATTATGATTTCTACTTATGGCATTTTTTTGAGTAAAGCGAATTTTTATAGAGATATTATTAAGAAAGTTTGTTAAAAAATGGAGAATATACAAAAAATATGTTAAAATATAGATAAATTAAAAGTTATTACTAATAGGCAATTTAAATGCAAAGGGGAGTATTTTATGATAAATAAACTTAAGAAGGCTCTTGATAACCAAGAAAGTATAAAATCTACAATTTTAATGTACGGAGAAAATGATTTTTTTGAAGAAGAAGTATTTATATTAGGGGATAATCCATTAATATGCATACCTAAAGATGAATTAAAATATTTAAAGCCAATAGACTATATTGGGAAAATAGTAGAGTATATCCCAGTAGAAATAAACGAAGAAAAAAATATGGTAATAGGTAGGATAGATAAAATATTAAATGACTACACATATCCTTTAGAAAATGAAGAGGATGTAATACTAGGTGCTAAACTTCAAGGTGCTATAAAGGATTTATTTCCTACAGGATGTTTTATACCTGTATCTCCTGGTAAAGATGTTCTTTGCTATTTTTCACCATCTATAAATAAGAACATAGATGTAGAAGTTGGTTCAAAAGTATTATTTACTATAAATAAAAATTGTGATGGAAAATTTAGAGGTAAAGTTGTAGAAGTTTTAAGATAGTTTTGAATCAACGGATGTATCCGAAGCGTTAGCAAGGATATATCGTTGGCGAAATGAAGTGTTTCCCCGACACGTCGCTCAAGCGAAGGGAATTTTTATAACTTGGGAGGAGAGATATATGTATTTTAATATATCGGACATAAAAACTTATAATATAGATGAAAGCTATAAACAATGTTTTTCAAATATAAAAAACAGTGTAGAATATAGTCTTGCTATTGATTATATGCTAGAAAGGTTTGATAAAAATATAGTTAAGGAAATTTGCTTATTTTTATATAAATTCAAATTTGCTACAAAAAAACAAATAATAAATGTAATAAGCAAAAAGTACAATATAAGCATTGATTTTAATTTTCAAGAATTAGTAGATTTTGATTTTTTCAAAGATTTCATTTTAGTAAAAGGGTTTGTAGATGAAGAATATGAAAGAAATGAAGAAAATACTATATACGCTATAGGTCCAAATGGAGTTAATTTGCTTATAGAATATTTTAATATAGAAGTTCCTAGATGGGAATTTAGAAATATATCAAGAAGTGCAGAAAAAGTTATAAAAAGCCTTCAAGTGGTTGATATATATATAAATATGATGGAGAGTTTTAAAGATTTTAATATTATAAATGAAAGTGCAGGGCCTAATCAAAGACGAGCATTAGGAGATAAACTTGATATAGATTTTGAGTGGAGTATAGGTGGTAATATAAATAAAAATTTCTTAGTTTTAATTATAAGAGATAAAGATTTAAAAGAAGGATTTAATAGAAAAATATTAAAACTAGAACATTTTCTTTCGGAAAAAGGAAAGTGGAGATATGACTATATAGATATCCCAAGAAGGCCTAAGGTTATTTTTGTATGTGAAAATGAAGAAAGTATAAAAATCATATCACGAAAACTTAGAGGCTCATCATTAAATAAACATACTTTATTACTATATACACATGATATATTATTAAAAGAAAATTTACTAACAGATTCTAAAACTTTAAAAAAATATATAAAAGAAACTAAAAATTTAAAAGAAGAACTAATTTTAAGTAACTAAGATATATAAATTTGGAGAGTATATATTACTTTAAGATATAAAAAATTTAATTAATATAGATAGGTTTATTTAAACTTTATAAAGGGAGTTATTTTAATGGACATAGCTTTAAATAAAGATTTTGATATTATAAAAAAAGCATCATCTACAGTATTATGTAATGAGTTAAGTAGATGTGTTTACGAGGGATATAAAAAAAGTAGTAAAAGAAATTATAAAGTAACTGATAAGATGATTAGTATATTTAAATTTTTATATAAAGTAAGAATTGCAACTAAAGATCAGATAAATAGATATTTAACTTTAAATGGATATACAAATGTAAGTGAAGAGTTTTTAAATATTCTTAATATGAAATATGGGACATTATCATATATAGATTGTAAAAATGATAAAACAACAAGAGTATATGCTCCAGCAGTTGGTATGCTTTATATATTAGACAAATACACTTCATTAGAAGTAAATGAAAATACAGATGAATATGTATTTCAACAAAATATAAATAATAGTTTTATAAATAAAGAACAAAGTGATATTTTAAAGGGAATTATATTAACAGAGCTATATTTAGATATAATGCAAAATTCAGTTAATGAAGTTTTATATTTAGAAAATAGAGTAACTATTAAGCAATTTATAAAAGATGATATTGATGATGAAGAAGTAAAATTTAAATGTGACTTATTAGTATCATTTAAAATAGAAGATAAAATTCAATCTTACTTTATAAAATACATAGATAAAGATTATGATATAAGAAGATATATGGAACTTATTAAAAAGTTTGATACCTTTGTAAAGGATGAAGAGCTAGTTGACAGATATTGTATTATATCAGATAAAAAGCCTAAGCTTGTATTTATTGCTGATACACAAGAGCTTATGCAAGATTTATTTAATACAATTATAAATTATAATATAGATTTTAATAATATTTGCTTAAGTTGTTTAGATGTTGTATTTAAAGATAAGGAATCTAAAAGATTCAAAGAAGAGGATGCATTTTTAGATATAGCAGCTTATGTTTAAAGAGGGAGACTAATATGGATAAATATATTATGAAAAAGGCATTAATACAGGATATAGTTTTTGATGAATTTAATAAAGTTGACTATATTAATATATTCAATGAAAATGAAAATAAATACCTTAGAGTTTATAGTGAAGAAATGGGATCTATAAATATAAACACTTGTAGAAAACATAGTTTAGTTGATTATGTTGAAATAGATGATAATAAAGCATCTTTTAAAAGAGCAATTCCTATAAAAAGAAAAATGGTTTTAAATGGACTAAAAAATGAAAAAATTAAATCATGTATGGTTACAGATACAAAAGAATGGGGAGCATTTGTAAGTATAATGGGTATTTCTTGTATACTTAGAAACTGTGATTTTTCAAATGATGCAACTGCTGTTAAAGATATTTATAAAAAGGGAGATACAATAGAAGGTATTAGTTTTAGAAAGGTATCTGCTAAAGATAGAATATCATTAGAAATGAAAGAAAAATACACAAATCCTCATTCATTAAGTGAAAGAAACTTAAAAAAAGGAAATATTGTTTTAGGAATGATAAGAAATGTAAAGGAAGATAAAAATAGATGTTTTGTAGGAATTTCTAAAGGATTTGATTTATTAGCTAGTATACCGAATGGAGAAAAAATTTCTGAGGGTCAAAAGGTTGTTTGTATGATAACTGGAGTTAACCTTGAAGGTTATGGTGTTAGGGGTAGGATATTAAACATTTTATAAAGTATTAAAAATAACTCATATCAAATGATATGAGTTATTTTATTGTAGATATATAGACTATATTATCAAAAAATGATAATATATAAAAGCATTAAATTGTGGGTGGGAGAGGGATATAACAACAAAGGAAAGAGGTATGCAAAACACATTAGAGAATCAAAATCAAATCATTAAGACAGAGGTATTAGCAGGATGTACTACATTTGTAGCAAGTGTATACATTATATTGACTAATGCACTGATACTATCAGATGCAGGAATAAGCCAAGATGCTGCAATGATGGCGACAATATTTACCTGTGCATTATCAACTATACTTATGGGTGTATTGTCTAACACTCCATTTATTGTAGTTCCAGGAATGGGAATAAATTCATTATTTACTTATACAATAGTAAATTCTATGGGGCTTAGCTGGCAAGAAGCTTTAGGAGCAGTGTTTGTAAGTGGTATAATATTTACAATAATAGCAAGCACTAATATTACTAAAATACTTTTAAAATCAATCCCAAATACTTTAAAACATTCTATAACAGTAGGAGTAGGATTCTTTATATTATTTATAGGACTTCAAAAGAGTGGATTAGTAGTACCAAGTGATGCTACTATGGTATCTTTAGGTAATATAACTAGTAAAGAAGCTTTATTAAGTATAATAACACTTATATTTATACTAGTGCTTCATATTAAAAATGTTAATGGAGGACTTTTAATAAGTATTATAGGTGGTACTATACTATCATTATTTATGGGAGTAACAGACATTTCTAGCATAAGCTTTAGTTCATTTAATATAGGTGCAATTAAGGATGTATTTTTAGCAATGTCACTAAAAAATGTATTTACTGTACCATTTATTGTTGCAGTATTTTCAATAACTATAGTTATAGTGTTTGAGAATATGGGAATATTATATGGTCAAATGGAAGCTATAGGTAAAGCAGAAGAGTTTGAAGGTCCATTTAAAGTTGCAGGTATATCAAATATAATAGCAGGTGTATTTGGAACAAGTCCTACAATAGTTGCAGCAGAAAACTTCTCGGGAATAAGCCAAGGAGCTAAAAGTAAGGTGGCGGCATTTACATCGGCAATATTATTTTTATTATCAATATTTTTAATACCAGTACTTAAACTTATTCCAAATGGTGTTATAAGTAGTGTGCTTATATTTGTAGGTATACTTATGATACAGACTTTCTTTGATATAGAAAGAGAGGATTCAATAGATTCAATAGCTATGATAATTATAATAGTTATGATACCTTTTACTTACAATATCGTAAATGGTATATCATTAGGATTCATAGCTTACACTGTTTTAAAGGTTTTAACTGGAAAGTACAAAGAAGTATCACCTAGTATGTATGTGTTAACAGCACTATTTATACTAAGTTTTATTATGAATATATCAATGGGAATAATACATTAAAATAAAATTTGATTTATTTTGTTTATATCCATTACTTAAAAAGAGATTATCATAAATAAGTTATTATTTTGTGATAATCTTTTTTTATTAAGCGGATGTATCTATAGCGACAGTAAGGATACATCATTGGCGAAATGAAATGTTTAGTCGATACGTCGCTTGAGCGAAGTGAATTTTTTATGTTTAAAAATATTAGAATTTATTAAATAGGCGATGTTTTAAATGAGTGTTGAAAATGATACAATATAATTAACTTCGCAATTGTTATATAATGTGAATTAAATGTTATAAAAGTAGGAGGGGGGATATTATGAATAGAAAAATAGCATGGATTCTTATGATTCCAATTTGTATAATAGCACTATATTTTTTATTGGAGAGTGTTATGTATGTTCCAGAGATAACGGGGATGGAGGGTACAGGATTAGTTTTATTTATACCAATATTTGCAATAATTTGTATAGGTAATATTGTTGTTCATATCATTGCAGGTTTATTAGGTGCATTTAGTAAAAATAATGAATTATCATACAAAGATGTATTTTATAAAAAATCGGATAAGATAGCCGTAAAGATAATAAAGATAGTAGGATATTTATTTATGTTATTTTATATATTTGATATGTCAATTGGAATAGTTAATAGTAATTACTATTCAATTGTATGGAACGCTTTAGCTATGATAGTAACAGTGTTTTATGTAATATGGTTTTCAACTATCAAATTAAAATCATTTTAAGTTAATATACAATCTTAATATAATGTGAATGAAAAAGTTTATTTGGGAGAATAGATATGAAGTTATTAATAGAAAATTTATTTTGGATAATTATAATTATTTTTGGAAGTATATATTTAATATTTTTAGAAATTGAAAATTATAATAATAAAAAGTACTTAAAATATAAAATAAAATTTACTGAAGAATATATCGTTGAAATGAAAATAATAAACAAAACATTTTCTAAAGGTACTATTATGAGAATTGGTGGAGCTATACTTCCATCAGTGCTACCGAATACATATACTATTGAATTAGAATATGAAGGTAGTAATTATGAAATAAATGATAAAGAAATATTTAATTCTTATGAAATAGGTCAATTTATAAATCTAAAACTAGTTAAGAACTTAGATAAAGATAAAAATATCATAAAGTCTGACTTATTTAAAATAAGCTAAATGTACAACTGTTATATATTGTGAATGGAAGCATAATATTTATATTGTAACAAGAAAAGGGGGAATTATATTATGGTTACTATTTCAGTGGAGTTATTTTTTCAAATATTAAATACTATATTATGGATTTTTATTATATTTATTGGATATAAACTAATTTGCTATATTAGTGATTTTTTATCTAAAATAGTAAATAAATAATTATATATATAGGGATAATGGTTTTAAATTTGATAAGAAAAAGAAAATATAGATAATATTAATATAATGCGTATTAACTAAAATTATAATATATATTTTAATCTATAATTTAGTAATTATTTATATGGATAAGAATTTAAGGGGGAATACAATGAAGAAAATTATAATACTTATTAATGTTATATTGTCATTAATATTTATAACGGGATGTACTAATAATGATATAGTTTTAAATACTGATGAAGAAGTATTACAATATATCAATGAAAGTGGTTTTATGGATACTATTGGAAAGGAAAATTTATCTATTATAGATACAATACAGATTGATGATTCTAAAATAGTAACTTTTTTATCAAATACAGGACAAGGATATATAGTATGTGAAAAAAATGAAAAAGGAAATTATATAATGACTGACAATATGGGGCAAGGTACAGTATCAAATGAATTAGGGGTAACTGATTTTATAGTTAGATATAATCTTAATAATGGATTTGACGAGAGAAATATGGCTTATATAGTGATTTCTGATGGAAGTAAGGTTTCAAATGTAAAGATGTCAGTAAATGACCGTATTTTTAATAAAAACTTAGAAATAGATAGACCTTCTGTGGTTTTACTTAATCTTAGAGATGTATTATCCAAAGATGAATTAGAGGGTATGGTAAAAGTAGATTGTAGGTATTTTGATATATATAATAAAGAACTAATAGTGGAATAATTGGTAGAAATAGTTTTAATTCACAATTGCTATATAATACGAAAATTATTACATTAAGGGGGATACATATGAAAAAAGCACTTTTTAGTTTACTTATAACAGCAATAATATTCTTTTTCAATGCATGGTTTATTGCTCCTGTAATTTCAAATCTAGGTTATAGTTCAGTAGAATATTCATATCATTTAGTGACTCATTCCTTATTACTTTAATTAATATTTGTAGTGGTATTCTGTACATCATTAATTTTAGATAAATTTGATGACGATACTGAAAAGTAATATTGATATCAATAGGCTAGTATATCCTAAAATGATAATTCATAAATTTAATATAATATGAACTAAATTAAGAGTTGTATGAATCAAATACAACTCTTAATTTTTTATTATTCAAAACTTCTATAATTTCAACATTGTGTTAAAACATAGCCATTAAATAAAATAGATAATCTATTAATGCAAGTAATATCAACAGTTTTAGAAAAATAAAAAATACATTACCATTTTAAATTAGTAAATATTTTAAGGGGGTAGTGGTTACAACTAGTTACTAAATTGTAATTAATATCCAATAGCTTTTTTCGACAAAAAACACTATAATATAAATATAATAAATCGATAAAAATATTAGGTAGGGAAATAATATGAGAAAGAAAAAAATTAATTTTAGTTCTAAGAGAAAAAGAAACAATTTTAATGTAAAAAGATGTGCTTTAATAGCTATTGCTGCAGTACTTGTAATAGTCGTGGGGTTTAAAGGTGTAACTGCAACTACAGCATTTATTGAAGAAAAAAGACAAGAAAGAATAGAAATGCAAAAAAAGGCTGAAGCTGAAAGATTAGAGGAAGAAAGAAAAAGAAAAGAAGAAGAAGAAGCTAAAAAGAAAATGGTTGGTGTAACTCATGAAGGTAAAAAATACACATATGATGCAAAAAAGATAGAAGAAAAGTTAGCAAAGTATGACTATTCTAACGACGGAAAGAAAATGGTATTTTTAACTTTTGATGATGGATCATCAACAACAGTTACTCCAGAAATTTTAAAAATATTAAAAGAAAATGATGTAAGAGCTACTTTCTTTGTTACAGGAGAGAACATAGAAAGAGGAGGAAAAAAGGCTGAGGATTTAATAAAAGAGTCTTTTGAATATGGAAATGCTATAGCTAATCACTCTTACACACATGATTATAAATATCTATACCCAGGTAGAACTTTAAATTTAGATAACTTCTTAGCAGACTTTAATAAAACAGATGAATTATTAAAGAAAATCTTAGGTCCATACTTCTCAACAAGAGTTATAAGATGTCCAGGTGGACACATGTCTTGGAAGGGAATGGATCAACTTGATAACTATTTAAATGAAAATAATATGGCATCAATAGACTGGAATGCATTAAATGCAGATGCTGAAGGTAGAAAGAAAAATGCTCAAGAATTAGCAGATTATGCTATAAAAACATCTCAAGGAAAAGATATAGTTGTTTTATTAATGCATGATACTTACGGAAAAGAAGAAACAGCTAAAGCTCTTCCAACAATAATAAAATACTTCAAAGACAATGGATATGAATTTAAAACATTATCATAGTATAAAAAAAGCTGTCTAATTTTAGACAGCTTTTTTACGCTTAAGAATATTATTTTATTTTAAAAATGTAGATAATTTCTTAATGTAAGTAATATCAATAAACTGGTTTTGAGCGTAAAAAAGATTTTGAGCAACGGACGAAGTCGTTGGCGACATGAGCGAAGCGAATTTTTTACGCTTAAGGAAACTATATAATAAAATTTTTATTTGAGGACTTTATTACGAATATATAAAAAATAAACAATCAAGTTGACAAAATAATTGAAATTGATTATCATATAATTAGTAATACTAATTATCAAAACCGATAAATTGGGAAAGGAAGAAGTGTAAAAATGAAATTACCAGAAGGTCAAAAAGGTATTATATATACAATAAAATCTATAAATGGAGATGAAGAAATAAATAAGTTTTTATTTACTCTAGGATGCTTTGAAGGAGAAACTATAAGTATAGTTAAAAAAATGTACTCAAACTTAATAATTAATATAAAAGGTGGAAGATACGGGATAGACAAAGACCTTGCAGAGGTTATAGAAATATTCTAATAAAAGAGGAGATGAAGGAATGAAGATAGCATTAGCGGGAAACCCAAATAGTGGGAAAACAACACTATATAATGCCCTTACAGGAAAACAAGAATACGTTGGTAACTGGGCAGGGGTTACAGTGAGCAAAAAAGAAGCAAAATTAAAAGAAAGTTTAGGAAATAATATAGATATTGTAGATTTACCAGGTGCATACTCAATAAGACCATATACAAGTGAAGAAAGTATAACAACAGATTTCATAAAAACTGAAAATCCTGATGTTATAATAAATGTGGTAGATTCTACAAATTTAAATAGAAGTTTATTCTTTACAACACAACTATTAGAACTTAATATACCAGTAGTTGTTGCACTTAATAAAGTTGACATATCAAAAAATGTAACGGATATCGATGTTAGTAAATTAGAAAAAGAATTAAACTGCAAAGTTGTTGAAATATCAGCAGCTAAAAATGAAGGTCTTAAAAGTTTAATTAATGTAGCTTCTGAAAGCTCTAAATTAAAAGAACAAAAGAATTTATTTAAAGAATTATCAAATATACATAATGAAGAAAAACAAGATAAAAAAAGATATAGTATAGTTAATAATATAATTTCAAAAGTTGAAAATAGAATAATAAGACATAATGAAGAAACTTTAGAAGATAAAATCGATAGGTTTGTAACTAATCCTATAATAGGAACTGGACTTTTTATTTTAATTATGGCATTTATTTTTGATTTATCTATAAATACATTAGGTCCATTAGTTGCAGATGCATTAGTAGGATTTATAGAAAACTTCCAAAATGCAGTTTCAGGGCAGTTAGCAAGTATGGGTACGTCAGACTTTTTAAATTCATTATTAACTGACGGTATAATAGGTGGAGTTGGAGCAGTAGTTGGATTTGTTCCATTAGTTATGGTATTAATGTTTATGCTATCATTAGTAGAAGATAGTGGATTTATGGCTCGTATAGCTTTAATATTTGATCCACTATTTAGAAAAATTGGATTATCAGGAAAGTCTATAATACCTATGATAGTAGGATATGGATGTTCAATCCCTGGAATTATGGCAACTAGAACTATAAAAGATGAAAAGCAACGTAGACTTACTGCAATGTTAACACCATTTGTTCCTTGTGGGGCTAAATTGCCTATAATAGCATTATTTACAGCAGCATTTTTCCCAGAACAAGGATATATGTTCCCAATTACTTATATTGTAGCATTTTCAGTTATAATATGTGTGGGATTAATATTAAAGAAAGTAACTGGAGCAGATAATATAAAAAATTACTTTATAATAGAATTACCACAGTATCGTATACCTAGCATAAAAAGAGCATTCTTTAAAATGTTAGAAACAGGTAAAGACTTTATAACAAGAGCAGGTACTATTATAATAGTTTGTAATACAGTAGTATTTATAATGTCATCATTTAACTTTAAATTACAATTAGTAGAAGATGCAGTAAATACTTCAATACTAGCTAATGTAGCTACACCATTTGCATTTTTACTTATACCAGTAGGAATAGGTGTATGGCAACTTTCAGCAGCAGCTATAACAGGATTTATAGCTAAAGAAGAAGTTGTGGGAACATTAGCAGTAGTTTATTCAATGGGAGCTGCTATAAATTCTGATTTTGAACTAGTTAATGCTATGACTGTACAAGAAACTATGGGAATAACAGCAGTTTCTGCACTTGCATTTATGTTCTTTAACTTATTTACACCACCTTGTTTTGCAGCAATAGGTGCTATGAAATCAGAAATGAAATCTAATAAGTGGTTGTTAAAATCAGTATTACTTCAATTAAGTGTAGGATATATTGTTGCTATGATAACTTATCAAGTTGGTACTATATTAGTATATAAAGAGTTAGCTCAAGGATTTATACCAGCAGTTATAATATTAGCTTTAGCAGTATTTTATGTAGTATATAAGATAAAATCTAATAAGGTTAGTGAAAGTGAAAAGAAAGTATCAAAAGTACAAGTACAATAATATATTAAAGGAGATTAGTTATGGGAAATTTAATAGTAATTATTGTAGTAGTTTTTACATTATTTTTAGCTATTAGACCTATAATTAAACATAATAAGAATAAGGGAAGTTCTGATTATGGATGTTATAAATGCTCAGGTTCTTCTAGCTGTAAAGGTTGTAATAAATAGTTTATAAATAAAAGATAGATTTATATAAATAAAATTATAAAAAATATTACTGGAAAATTTAACTTTCAGTAATATTTTTTTATGTATAATAAAACTAGGATAGAAAATTTTTATTTATAATGCTTAAATATAAGTAATAACAAGAACTTTATAAAAGTAAAAAATATTTTTTAGCAACGGATGTATCTATAGCTTGAACAAGGATATATAGTTAGTGAAATGAAGTGTTTTAATGACACGTTGATCAACCAAAGCGAATTTTTTGTAAAAATAATGATAAAATGTAATATCATTGATATAATAAAACTATAGCGATTAGAAAGGGGTATAATTTTGGAAAATTCAAAGATAAAAGGTTTAAAGCCATTAGTAGAAACAGATTTCGTAAGTTTATACGATGTAGAATATAAAAATAAAAAAGGTCAGGAAAAGCACTGGATGGTATCATCTAGAAAAAGTAAAGAAGAACTAGAAAAAGTATATTTAGAAAATAATGAAGATAAAATTGATGCAGTAGTAATATGTGCACTTCATAAAGCACAAAATAAATTAGTACTTATAAATCAATATAGAGTACCTATAAACAAATACATATACGAGTTACCAGCAGGACTTGTTGATAACAATGAAGATATTGAGACTTCTGTAAGAAGAGAATTAAAAGAAGAAACAGGACTTGATTTAATAAGTATAAACAAAATAAACAGTAAAGATAAGTTATATTTATCTCCAGGTATGACAGATGAATCTGTGGCATTTGTATATTGTTTATGTGATGGAGAGATAACTGATAAATATCAAGAAGATGATGAAGATATAAAAGCAATGTTAATATCAAAAGAAGAGGCTAAAAATATCTTAGAAAATGAAGAAAGTATAGATATAAAAGCATATTTAATGCTTCAAATATTTGAAAAACTAGGTGAAAGTCTATTTATATAGCTTTTTAGAAAATGGTATAAAGTGATTCGACAAAATGAAATGTTTCAACTACACGTCGCTCAAACAAAGTGAGTTTTTGAGCAACGGATGTATTCGTAGCGGAAGCAAGGATATATCGTTGGCGAAACTAGATAAGTGAATTTTTACTTAATAGAGTATGTATTTAAACGTACTCTATTTTTATATGGAAATTATTTATATAAAAAATACTAAAAGGTTAAAAATAATCGAAAATACTTAAGGAAGAGTTTACACACGATAATATAAATGAGATAATGAAAAATAATAAATGAAAAATTAGAAAGAGAAAATATAATTAAGTTTTATTAATAAGTAATTAATATAGGAGATTAAGATGTATTTTACATATATAATAAGATGCAAAGATGATTCACTATATACTGGGTATACAACAGATATAGTTAGAAGAATGAAAGAACATGAAAGTGGTATAAATTGCAAATATAGCAGGGTAAAGGGGTTTAAAAGATTAGAAACTTACTTTATAGCTGATAGTAAAAGCAATGCTATGAAGCTTGAATATTATATAAAAAGACTAAATAGGAACAAGAAGTTATGGATTATTAAAAATCCAAAGGAGTTTTTAGAAACATTGGAAAATAAAGAATGTTATAAACTTCCACATAATGAATAAAAGGAGCATCTATTTTATAAAAAATAATAGATGCTCCTTTTTCTTAATATGATTTTATAATATATTAAAAACTGTTGATAATTTTTCTATCAATAGGTTTTAAAAAATAAAAAATAATATATTTAGCAATAGATATATTCAAAGTAAATTTTAAGTTAATACTAGTTTTTATATGGTACTTTTTTAGGTGGTGTATATTTTTCAGTTTTTCCAGTAGGACCCATAGCACCTTTAGGACCAACAGGACCTTGAGGACCCATAGGACCGACAGCACCGGCAGGACCCTGAGGACCAGTAGGGCCTTGAGGACCCATAGCACCAGCAGGGCCTTGAGGACCAGTAGGACCAGTAGGACCAGTAGGGCCTTGAGGACCCATAGGACCGATAGCACCGGCAGGACCTTGAGGACCCATGTCACCCTTAGGACCAGCAGGACCTTGAGGACCCATATCACCTTTAGGACCTTGAGGGCCAGGAGGGCCTTGGATACCTTGAACTGTACCAACATTACATAATGGATTTACATAAGTTTCTTTTCCTAAATCTACATATTGTATAGAAGATAATTTAACATATATAGGTCCTTTTCCAGAGCAAGTTTTACCCATAACAGCACATTGATTTACTTGTTTTATTTTTAATCTTAGTATACAGTCGCTATCTATTAATTTTAAACCAACAACTCTTCCCATGCATTGACATAATATCTGATATATTTGAACGTCACATAAGTTTATAGGATATACAAACATAGATTCCATATCAGGTTTTACGTTGCAATAATCTTTCTTTTTAGTTTTACATGATGGTTTTGAAGTTTGGCAACCACAAATTTTGTCTTTGCTAATATAGTCTTTATGCATAAACAACACTCCATGATAAATATTTTAGTAGTTCATAACTACATACTATAGATATATGATTAAATTTACAAAAAAGAGACACTCTATAATAGATCAAATTATAATGTTACTAAAATACATATTATATTTAACATAAATTTAATGACAAGTTTAATTAGATATGATATATTACACTTACGTACCTAAAATAGTGCGGTTGAATTTAAGTCACTAAATTTTATGGAGGATTTTATGAAGATAGATTGGAATAAAAAGTACACAACTATATCAGTCTATGCATTTTTAGTAATATGTGCTAGCATAATATTTTTTAGTATAATAGGTGAAATTGATGCATTTACTACTAAATTAGGGTGGGTAGTATCTACATTACAACCATTTATAATAGGATTTGTAATGGCATATTTATTCAACTTTATATTAGTATTTTATGAAGAAAAAGTATTAGTATTTGATTTAGTTAAAAATCTAAAGAAAAAATCTAAGAGAGGAATATCTATAGTACTTACATACTTAACAGTATTTTTTATAATTGCTTTATTTATGCAGTTTGTTCTTCCTCAATTAGTAGATAGTATAGCAGGACTTGTTAATGATGTACCTACATATGTGTCAAATGCAACTAAATTAATAGAAGAGCTAACTAGAAATTTAGATGCAAACAATGAATATGTAGGAATGGCTATGGAAAAGTGGAACGAAATAGTAACATATACTATAAACGTAGTAACTAATGTACTTCCGATACTTGGAAACGTACTTAAAGTGGTAGCATCAAGTATATGGAATATAGTTTTAGGATTAATTGTATCAATATACTTATTAATAGATAAAGAAAAGTTCTGTGCTTTAAGTAGAAAAATAACTTGTGCATTATTTAATGAAGAACATTCACAAGTAGCAATAGATCTTGCTCATAGAACTAATGATACATTTGGTAAATTTTTAAGTGGTAAAATAATAGATTCAGCTATAATAGGTATACTAACATTTATAATACTTACAATATTTAAAATGCCATATACAATACTTATATCTGTTATAATTGGTATAACTAATATAATACCATTTTTCGGACCGTTCTTTGGTGCTATACCATCATTTGTAATAATAATGTTTGTATCACCAGTTAAGGCACTATGGTTCTTACTTATAATACTTATAATACAACAATTAGATGGTAATGTTATAGGACCTAAGATATTAGGAGATTCTATAGGAATATCAGCATTTTGGATATTATTTGCACTTTTAGTGGCAGGAAAAATATTAGGATTAGTTGGTATGATAATAGGTGTTCCGTTATTTGCTATAATATATTCTATAATAAAAGATATAACAGAGTCTAAATTAAGAAAAAAAGGACTTCCAACTGAAACCAGTGATTATATGAAAAATGCTAGAGATTAATCTCTAGCATTTTTTATATACAATAATTACTAAACAACAAAAATATAATCATTATTTACAGGCGATAAACGATAAAAATTGACACGAGTTAAAAAAATATATAAAATTAAAGTAAGGAATATTGGCAGTTTATATAACAAGGAGAGGAAATTATGCGAAACATTAGAGTAATTACAGATAGTGCTTGTGATTTAAGTACAGAACTAGTTAAAAAGTATGGAATTACAGTAATACCTTTAAATATTCACATTGGAGATGAAACGTTTGTTGATAGGAGTGTGAAAAATAGTGAATTTTACAAGAAAATGTCACTATCCAAAGAACTTCCAAAAACTTCGCATCCATCAACAGAAACCTTTTTAGAAAATTATGAAGGTGATGAAGATTTAATAGTTATAACAGTATCTTCTCAATTATCATCAACATACTATACAGCAAGTTTGGCACAAAATATGTGTGAGCAAAATGATAAAACAAGAAAGATTGCTGTAATAGATTCAGAAGTAGGTTCTATCGGGCAAGGTCAATTAGCAGTTATAGCAGCTAAATTAATAGAAGAGGATAGAAGTTTTGAAGAAATAGTGGATATTTTAGAAAAAATAAAAAAACGAATAATATTTTATGGTGTTTTAGAGAATTTAGATAATGCTATTAAAAGTGAAAGGATAAGTCCATTGACTGGCAAAATAGTAGGTGCATTAAATTTTAATGTAATTATAAATATCGGAAATAATGTTGTTAAACCTACAGGCACAGCTAAAGGTTATGATACTGCACTTGCATCAATTCAAAAATTGGTATTTGATAGAATGGGTGATGTCAGCAAAAAGTCATTATTTATTGGACACGCTAATAATTTACCAAAGGCTATAATTATGAAAAATATTATGACAAAGTATAATGAGTTTGAAAGTGTACACATAGTTGAAGTAGGTGCTTCAATAGGTACTTATACAGGTGAAGGTGCTATTTTAGTTAGTGTTTTATAATAATATAAATTTAAGCTAATGTTTTTGTATAAAACTACCTAGTAAGTTGCTTTATACAAAAACAATATTTAAAAAAAGATTAGTATTCGTGAAATTTAACCAAATACTAATTTTTTTATTTATATGGATATAAACTATAATAGACTAACAATAAATCAACCATTTTTCCATAACTTTTAACACCTTCAGAAACACCATTAGCTTTAAGGTAAGTATTATTAATTTCATTTGAAATATTATCGATCTTTCCTTCGTATCTTTTCCAAAACTCTTTATTATTTCTTAAATCAAACAAAACATCTTCAGATATACTTTTAGATAAAGCAATATAAGTATCATAATCAGTAGAGTAAAGAGCATTAGCTGTATGATTTAAAGCTAAAATATATCCTGAGTACTTAAAGTCTATATCAGGATGATTTATAGAAGCCAAATAAGCTATAAAATTAGCTTCATCTTCACTAGCATAACCTCTTTGATGAGCCATTTCATGCAATGTTGTAGATGGTATATAAATATCAGGTATTGCTACATTTACATTAGCCTCACCCGTAAATGGAAAATAAATACCAGTTATACCTGTATAACACATAAGTTTAGATGACATAACATATTTTGCATTACTATAATTTCCTGATAGATTAGGTAACAAATCTAATATATTTTCATATCCAAGATAAGCTCTATTTATTATTCCTTTATAATCAGTATTAGCTTTCATAACACCATCACTTGACTTAACAAGTTTTCTAGTTTCGTTAGCATTTTCTATTAAGAATTCATATAAATTTGCCAAGTCTTCTTTAGTTTTATCTATACCAGATATAGATTTATTATATTTAAAATTATAATTTTCTATTAAAGTAGTCTCAAGGGGCATCCTATTATAATTTAATCCCCATAAAATTATAAATAAAAAATAAAATATAGATATTATTGATAAAATATTAAGTAAAGAATTTTTTATAAAAACTTTTAATTTATTTGGGCTACTTATAACTATGTAAAGTGTATAAATAATAAATAAAGCTATAGATATAACTATTAAATACATTGTAATATCATAAATAGAAAATGGAAAAATACCACTTATATTACTTAAAATTTCAACTATAAATTTATTTATACTAATTGAATAATATTTTTCTATAAAATGAGGATATCTTGATAATACAGTGTTAATAAAAATAGATAATGGAAAAAGTAATAATGATAATAGTTTTAATTTTTTAATCATAAATCACCTCAAAAAAAGTACTATACTTATATTATATAATAATTGCTAAATTATGCTAAATATATTATAGTGATAGAATAAAGTATAAGGGAAAGGAAAAAAATATGAAAGAATTAGTTATAAAACTTACAAGAGATAATTTTAATTTTAGATTTAAACAATATGAGGGAATGTATTTTCATGCTAATATAAATGAAGATAGTGAAGTGATAAAATATAAAATAACAAAGGACAAAGAAGGAATAGAGCTTAAAGAATTTGGTAATACTCATATTAAAGACAATATGCTTTACATTCCACAAATAGAAGCATATATAGACTTAAAAAAAATATAAATTAGTTACCTAAGCAAAGAGGAAATAAAATATATTCATATTGTCTCAGGTAAATTAATTGCTCAAAACTTAAATAATTTATACATCAAAAAAGAGGGTTAAAGCCCTCTCTTATAATACATTAATATATTTTTAGTGTATATCTTATTCTAATTTAATAGTTATATTGAGTAAAGTGAATTTATAACTATCTTATAAATAAAAAACTTATAAATGGTATAGTAATTATAGATAATAAAGCAGAAAGAAATACTAGCTGAGAAGCTAAAGATTCATTAGCCTTATATTTATTAGCCATTATAGCTGCATTAGTGGCAATAGGCATAGAAGTTAAAATAACAGGTATAGATAAAAGTAATTTATCATTTACTATTCCTTTTAAAATAAAGTAAATACAAGCTGGAATAAATAATAATCTAATAAAAACAATTAAATATAATTTTTTATTAAAAAAACATTCCTTTGCAGGAGATTCACAAAGCATAGAACCTATAATTAACATAGAAAGAGGAGTTGTAAGATCTCCTAATAATTCTAAAGTATCATTAATAAATACAGGAAGCTTTATTCTAAATATAAACAATATAAATCCTATTAAAATAGATACTATAACTGGATTTACAAAGGATTTAATAGAAAAATCATAATTTTTATTTCCTCTACATAAAAGGTAAACACCTAAAGTCATAATAAGAAGATTAAAAGGTAAATTAAAAATAGAAGCATAAAATAGAGCATCACTTCCGAATATAGATTGAACAACTGGATACCCCATAAACCCAACATTAGAAAACATAACAGCATATTGATATACACCTATGTCTTTATCAGATTTGAATATAAATTTTAAAGAGTATGCAATAAGATAAGATATTAAGTAAGTTATAAAGGATAGTAAAATTATAATAATTATTTTATTTATAATACTAGGTTCAAAATTTATTTGCATAGAATTTATTATTAATGCTGGTAAAAATATTGAGAGAACAAGATTTGAAAGCTTAGAAGTAAAGCTTTTATCAATTAAATTTCTATATCTGATAAAATATCCAATCAATATTAATATAAATAAAATTAAAACTTGTGTAAAAGTTTTAATAAAGTTCATAGCAATTCCCCCTAGAAAGTTATATATTAAAATATTAATAAATGTAAAAAATGATACCAACATGAATATAAATATATAGTTATTACTAAAATATAGATACTAATATAAATATGTTATATAATTATATGTATAATTAAGTAAAAAAATGTAAAAATAGGGAGTGCAATATGAGTGATATAAAATCTTCTTTAGATAAAATAAAAAATATACCTAAAGATCCTATGATATATCATACAAAAGGAACTTTTTTTGAAAAAATAGGTAAAATAGATAACGCAATAAAAGAATACAAGACAGCAGCAGAATATGATTATGCTAAGTCTCAATATGCTTTAGCTAATATATATTATGATAAAAAGAAATATAGTGAAGCAGAAGAATGGTATTCTAGAGCATATAAAAATGGAATAATAGATGCGGCATTTGATATAGGTAATATGTACTTTAATGTAGAAGCATATGAACACTGTCTTTATTGGTATGAAAAGGCAGAAAAAGAAGGACATTTAAAAGCACAAAATAATATGGGAGTATCTTATTTCAAATTAAGAGAATATAAAAAAGCTGAAAAATGGTTAGTAGAAGCATCAGATTCGAACTTACCTATAGCATGTTTTAATTTAGGTGTACTATACACAGTGTTAAGAGATGAGGAAAGTGCATGCAGATACTATAAAAAAGGATCTACAATGTTAGAGGAAAATTGTAAGTACAACTTAGCAATTATAAATCAAAATAATAAAAATGAAAAAGAGGCAATATCTCTTTATAAATATCTACACAAAATTGGCAATGATAAAGGATGTTTTAATATAGGTCTTATAATGGAGAAAAATAATAACCTAGAAGAAGCAGAAAGATACTATAAAAAAAGTGCAGATCAAGGTCATACAAAATCGCAATATAGATTAGCTTATGTTTATGATAGACAGGAAGAATATGAAGAGGCTATAGAATACTATAAAAAAGCTTGTGATAAAGATCATATGTACTCAAAATTTAGATTAGCAAATTTATACAATAAAGAAAATGAAATTGAAAAAGCTAAAGAATACTATACAATTTGTGTAGAAAGTGGAATGGTTGAAGCTAAAAATAACTTGGCAGGTCTATATTTTGAAGATGAAAATTATGAACAAGCGAAAAATTATTATATGCAAGCTATAGAAAATGGATGTAGAGAATCATTTGAAAACTTAGGCGATTTATATTATAAAACTAATGAGAAAGAAAAAGCATTATCTTTTTATTTAAGAAGAAGTGATAGTGTTAGTTGTCAAATTAAAATTGGTAATATATATGAAGAGTTTGAAAACTATGATGAAGCAATAATATGGTATAAAAAAGCTAGTGAAAGTGGAGATTCAAATTCAAGCTATAAAATAGCTCAGATTTATATGGATTTAGGATACAATGAAGAAGCAAAAAAATATTTTGAAATAGCAACAAGTAAAAATAATATAAATGCCTATATTTACCTGGGTAAATTATACTTTGATGAAGGTAAGTATGAAGAAGCAAAAAGATATTTTGAAATACCTGCAAATGATGCAAATACATATTCAGAGCATATGTTAGGATTGATATATGATATTCATTATAAAGAATATGACGATGCTAAGTACTGGTATGAAAAATCTAGAAGTAAAAAATGTATAGAATCTATATATAACTTAGGATTATTAAATTTAAGATTAAAAGAATACAATGAAGCTGAAAAATATTTTAAAGAAGGTCTTAGATCTGATGACTCAAGATGTGAGTATATGTTAGCATGGCTATATTACAAAAAGAGCTTAGATATGTATACATCATTAGGAAATAAAGATTATGAAGATAGCAAAGATATATTAAGTAAAATGCCAAATTTAAATATAGATTTACACAAGTCATTAATAGCAAAACTTGAATTAGAAGAAAAAGCAGAAGAAGATGATGAATATGTTCCTATATATATACTACAAATAAATGAGGATATAGATAGCATGTTTGAAGAATGTATAACGGATATGATAATAGATAAATAAAAAAGAAAGCAAAAGCTTTCTTTTTTTATTTACGAGGAAATCATATTATAAATAATGAAGTGTTTAGCTGACACATTTATCAAGCAAAGTAAATTTTTATTTAAGATTTAGATATAAAAAATTGTATATAAATGATATAAGTGAAAACTAGAATAAGGCTTTCATGTTTAGTAATATCATTTTCCCTTTTGATGAATATAAAGGCTAAAATAGTAGCAATAATTGTAAATATACTATCGAAAATTAATTTACTATCTATAGCTATAGGATTTATTAATGCGGGAATAGCAATTACAAATAATATGTTAAATATATTAGACCCAATTATACTTCCAAGAGCAATATCACCTTCATTCTTACATGAAGCTATAATAGATGTTATAAGCTCAGGAAGAGATGTTCCAATAGCTACTATAGTAAATCCTATAAGTCTACTACTTATATCTAAGTAATCAACTATATTAAGGCAAGAATCAACAACCATCTTTCCTCCTGTAAATATAGCCAATAAACTAAAAATATTTATTAATATATCATAAAATTTAGTATTATCTTTAAACTTAATAATGTTATCACGAATTAAAGGTATAGATTCTCTATAATTATTAATTGGTGAAAAAGAAAACATATAATAAGTAAAGAGTAGTAATAGTAATATACCATCAAATCTCCCCAAAGAATTATCCATAGATAACAATAATAAAGTTATAGAGCAAAATATTAAAAATAGAAATTCCATTTTTAATATAGAATTATCAACACGTAAAGTTTTTATAAATCCCAAAGCTCCAACTACCATAAGTATATTAAATAAATTAGAACCTATAATATTACCTATACATAGACCATAAGATCCATTTAACGATGATATAAGACTAACTGACAATTCAGGAGAGCTAGTCCCAAATGCAACTATAGTAAGTCCCATAAAAAATGGATTAATATTAAAGGTTTTTGATATATTAGCTGAAGAACTTACAAAAAAGTCGGCACCAATAAAGAGTAATAAAAACCCTGTGATTAAAAATATATAAGTCAATATAAAACCCCCAAGTATATATAAAACCTTCAAGAAATTATTAAATTTCATGAAGGTTTTTTTATTTTTAATTTTACAGTAGCTTGTTTCTAGACATGAAAAATGTTATAACTAAACAAATTAAAGTTGTAATTAACATAACAATCCAAAATCCATTTACATCATTAGCATAAGGTATACCCCCAACGTTCATACCAAAGAACCCTGATACAATAGTTGGTATAGTAGTTATTAATGTTACAGATGTAAGAAATTGCATAACGCCATTTTGGTTGTTGCTTATTATAGCACTAAATGCATCCATGATTCTACTTAGTATATCTCCATAAATTGTTGCCATTTCAACAGCCTGTCTGTTTTCTACTAAAACATCTTCTAGTAAATCTTCATCTTCTGAGTATTTTTTTATACTACTTGTACGAACCATTTTATTTAAAACAAGTTCATTAGCTTTAAGTGAAGTAGAGAAGTATACTAGTGACTTTTCTAATTCAAGAAGCTGTATAAGTTGCTTATTTTTCATAGAATTATATATTTCTTTTTCTATAATAGTTGTCATCTTATTTATTCTTCTTAAGTAGTGCAGATAATAAGTTGCATTTTTATGCAGAATTTGAAGTATGAATCTAGTTTTCTTATAAGTGTAAAACTCTTTAATATGACCTACTATAAAATCATTTAAGATTTTAGTTTGAGCAGTACAAACAGTTAGTAATGCATTTTCAAGAAGAATTATACCTAAAGGAATAGTAGTATAATGAGAAGATTTATCATCACTTTCATCAACTGGTATATCTATAAGTATAAGTGTATGATTATCTTCAACATCTATTCTTGATCGTTCCTCTTCATCTAGTGCAGATTTTATACTATCTATATCTATATTTAGTAAATTAGCAATTTCGTTAATTTCACTTTGGTTAGGTTCAACAAGATTTATCCAACATCCTTCTTCAAAAGAATTTAGTTTTTCCAATTTATTGTCAATAGTTTTATAGTATCTTATCATTTGAAACCATCCTTTATTAAGTTTTATATAAATCTCATCACTTAATATTATCTATTAAATAGTTGATTTATATAAACAAAATAAAAAAATTAACTAAATAAAGACAATAAATAAGTGATGGTTGTTAAGTTCTGTCCTCCCAAAGGACTATGGTCCATTTTCCATCACTCTCCTAAAAATATTCTATTATATTTAATTTAGCATTTTTATAGGATTGTTTCAATATATTTTTAAAATATTATGTATAATTAATATATATAAAAGATACATTATGTGGAACAATTACAAAATAGTAACTAGAATATAGTTCGAATTAAGACTATAATTAAATTAGTAAAGAGAATAAGTTTAAAAATTTAGAAAATTAAACTAAATTTAATTTCATAGAAAATTCACAGTATATTCACATAAAGTGGCTATAATATAAATAAAAGGAGGGATAAATAGAAATGGGTATAGTAATAATAACATTAGCAGTAGTTGGAGTTATGTATGGACTAACATTTGTATCTTATTTATCAGAGAGCAAAGTACTAGATGAATTAGTTTCTGAAAACTAGTATTTTATATATATAATATTTAATAAAAAAGAGTATCCTTATAGTTAATACTATGAAGATACTTTTTTTATTAAATAACATTTTGATTGTATTAATAAATTGAATTTACATAGATATACTACTTTGAATTATTAAATATAAATAGGCAACCTCTAAAATAGAGATTGCCTTTTATATTACTTATTAGCTTGTCTTGACTTGTTGTATCTTAATCTATCGTGTTCATTTAAGAATTTCTTTCTAAGTCTTATAGCATCTGGAGTTATTTCAACTAACTCATCATCTTCTATAAATTCTAAAGCTTCTTCTAAAGTAAATGTTCTAGCAGCTTGTAATTTAACTGCATCATCAGTACCAGAAGCACGAACGTTAGTTAATTTCTTGTTCTTACAAGGGTTAACAGTCATATCTTCTTTTCTTGAGTTCATACCGATTATCATACCTTCGTAAACATCAACAGCAGGATCAACAAACATTTGAGCTCTTTCGCTTAAAGCGTTAAGTGCATAAGCCATAGTTGAGCCAGCAACTTGAGATATTAAAACTCCGTTAGTTCTTCCTGGCATTTCACCTTTGTGTTCTTCATATCTTTCAAATGATCTAACTAAAGAACCTTCTCCACGAGTATCATTTATGAATTCACTTCTGTATCCTAATAATCCTCTTGTAGGAGCTATAAATGTTATTTTAACATAATCTCCTTCGATTTCCATAGCTTCCATCATAGCTTTTCTTAAGTTTAATTTGTTTATAACAGTTCCTGAGTAAACTTCTGGACAGTTAACTATAACTCTTTCCATTGGTTCCATTAATTTTCCGTTTTCATCTTTTATAAATAAAACTTCTGGCTTAGATACACCTATTTCGTATCCTTCACGTCTCATGTTTTCAAGAAGTATAGATAAGTGAAGTTCTCCACGTCCAGATACTCTGTATCCATCAGTTGTATCCATTGGCTCAACTTTAAGACCAACGTTAACTTCTAATTCTTTATCTAATCTATCTTTTAAGTGTCTAGTTGTAACGAATTTACCACTCTTTCCTGCAAATGGAGAATCGTTAACTAAGAAGTTCATAGATAAAGTAGGTTCTTCTATGTGTATCATTTCCATTGGTAATGGATTATCAGCATTACATATAGTTTCACCTATAGATATATCAGCCATACCAGCAACAACAACTATATCACCAGCATAAGCTTCACTTTTTTCAACTTGCTTTAATCCTTCATAAACTGTAAGTTTAGTTATTCTACCTTTAGCAACAGAACCATCAGCTTTACAGATAGATACAGTTTCACCGTTTTTTACAGTTCCTTTGTAAACTCTACCTATACCAAGTCTTCCTACATAATCATCGTATGCAAGAGCAGATATTTGAAGTTGTAAAGGCTCTTCACTGTAATCAGGATATGCTTCAACATGTTCAACAACAGTTTCAAATAATGGAGCTAAGTTTTCACTTTCATCATCCATTTCTTTTTTAGCTATACCTTGCTTAGCTATACCGTATATTATTGGGAATTCACATTGCTCATCAGTTGCATTTAAGTCAACGAATAAGTCAAATACTTCATCAACAACTTCTTCAGCTCTTTGATCTTGCTTATCTATTTTGTTTATGAATAATATTGGTCTAAGTCCAGCTTCTAAAGATTTTTGTAAAACGAATCTTGTTTGAGGCATTGGACCTTCACTAGCATCAACTAGTAATATAACTGTATCAACAGTTTTTATAACACGTTCAACCTCAGAAGAGAAGTCACTATGTCCTGGTGTATCAACTATATTTATTTTGTAATCCTTATAGTTGATAGAACAGTTTTTAGAATATATAGTTATACCTCTTTCGGCTTCAAGGTCATTACTATCCATTACACAATCTTTTACTACTTCGTTATCTCTAAATGTTCCAGATTGATGTAAGAATGCGTCAACTAAAGTTGATTTACCAGCATCAACGTGGGCGATAACTGCTATGTTTATTATTTTATTTTTTGACATATATTTTGCTCCTTTCAGCTTAAAATAACTTTTTAAGTATAGCACAAATATAGGGGTGTATACAAGATACTAGTACTTAAAATAAAAGAAAGTTAAAGGAAGAATGTTTATATATTTTATGTAAAAAATAAAATTTTAAAGTCGATTTATATAAAAATACATAATAAAATATAAAATTCTACATAAGGAAAATGTTTTAGTTAATAATATAAGGATTTAAATATATAAATATTAAAATTTTAGAAAATAAAAGAATATTAGTAAAAAATAAAAAATTATAATAGACAGATTATTTAGGTAAATATTTCTATTATCTTTTAGATTTTTATAAAAGTAGTTTTTACAATTTACATTTCAAAATTATATATACCTTAAATTTATTTATAATCACATAGTAAATTTTCGATCATATTTTAAAAATTTATTATTTTATCTACATATTTAAAATATATATCATATTAAATAACAATAAATATCAAATACAAAAAAGCAAATTATAGATACGAAATTACAAATACATATAAAAATGAAATAGATACAATAGTAGTGTAATAAAGAGAGAGGGAGAGTAAATGATGGAAAAGGTTATAAGTAAGTTATTAGGATTAGAAATTTCAAGATTAGAAGATTGTAGTGGTTTAAATACTGCTAAAGAAATAATACAACAACCAGATACTTGGAGAGAATCGATTAAAAACTTAATAAAAAATAAAATAGAAATAAAATCTTTTATAGATTCTTTCTTATCTAAAAAGGAATTTAGAATAATACTAACAGGAGCAGGAACATCAGCTTTTGCAGGTGAAGTTTGTGAACCATATTTAACAAGTTTACTAAATAAAAGAGTAGAAGCTATAGCTACAACAGACTTAGTAGCAAGCCCTAAAAGCTATTTTATAAAAGATATACCAACACTTTTAGTATCTTTTGCAAGATCGGGTAATTCTCCAGAAAGTGTTCATGCAGTTAATCTTGCAAGTAAATTAGTAGATGACTTATATCAAATAGTAATAACTTGTAATGAAAATGGAAAATTAGCAAAAAACACAGTAAATGATGAAAAAAGCTTACTTCTTTTAATGCCAGCTCAAACTAATGACTTAGGATTTGCAATGACTAGTAGCTTCACGACTATGGTTTTAAATGCTATGGCAGTATTTAATATAAATAATATAGAAAATTTCTCAAGTGATGTAGATAAATTAAGTAATTCAGTAAATGATTTTATAGAAAATAATATAGAAAAAGTTACAAGCCTTTCTAATGAAGACTTTGAAAGAATAGTATACTTAGGTTCATCAACTTCTAAGGGTATAGCAAGAGAAAGTGCCCTTAAAGTATTAGAACTTACAGCAGGTAAAGTTAATGCAAGTTATGATACTCCACTTGGGTTTAGACATGGTCCAAAGTCTGTAGTAGATGATAATACTGTTAGTGTAATTTATATATCTAATGATGAATATACAAGAAAATACGACTTAGATTTAGCTAAAGAAATGTTAGCTCATAAGAAAAATGATAAGGTAGTAATAGTTGGAGATAACATAGAAGAGGATATACTTAATAAAGCTGATTATGTATTTAATGTTGAGAATATAAATTACACTGTTGAGAATGAAGTATTATTACCACTTCAACAAATAATATTTGGGCAAATGTTATCATTCTTAAAGTCAGTAAACTTAGGTATAACACCAGATAATCCATGTCCAACAGGTGAAGTAAACAGAGTAGTTCAAGGGGTAATATTACACGAGTTAGTATAAGTATATAACTTAAAAATAGATAAATATATTGGGAATTTTGATTTTATATAAATAAGTTATTAAAAATAGTTAAATGAATTTCAAAGACTAAGGGGGGAACTTTAATATGAGTTTAATATCAACTAAAGAAATGCTAATAAAAGCACAAGAGGAGGGTTACGCAGTACCTGCCTTTAATATACACAATTTAGAAACAATTCAAGTCGTACTAGATGCTGCACGTGATTTAAAATCACCAGTAATACTTGCAGCAACACCATCAACTGTAAAATATGCAGATGAAAATTACTTACTAGCTATAATAGAAAAAGCTAGCGAAATAAATAATATACCGCTTACATTTCATTTAGACCACCATGAAAATGTAGAAGATATAAAAAGAATAATAAAGCTTGGATGTAAATCGGTTATGATAGATGCATCAAAGTATGAATTTAGAAAAAATGTAGAAATAGTTAAAGACATAGTTGATTATGCACATAAGTATGGAGCAACGGTTGAAGCAGAACTTGGAAAATTAGGAGGAGTAGAAGATGACTTAAAGGTAGATGAAAAAGACTCTTTCTTAACAGATCCTAATGAAGCAGTAGAATTTGTTAAAGCTACAGGAGTAGACTCGTTAGCAGTTGCAATAGGTACAGCACATGGACTTTATAAAAGTGAACCAAAATTAGATTTTGATAGACTTGAAAAAATAAGAAGTATGGTAGATATACCCTTAGTACTTCATGGTGCATCAGGAGTTCCTTATGATGCAGTACAAAATGCCATAGAAAAAGGTATATGTAAAGTTAATATAGCAACTGAGCTTAAAATACCATTTTCTAATGCAATAAAAGAGTATTTCAATGAAAATCCTAATGCTTCAGATCCAAGACAATATTTAGTACCAGCAAAGAAAGCAATGTATGATGTTGTTGTTGAAAAGATAAAAATGTGTAAAAGTGAGAACAAAGCATATAATTGCAATTATAACCTTTAATCAAGCAATAGATACTTTATATTAAGATTTACGCAGTTTGTCTTTACAATATTAAAGAATTTAAAAATAAGATAGAAAATATACTATTAAAAAAATATGTTGCTTAAAAATTTATTTTTCTTAAAGATAATAGGGTATCTAAAATAAAAATTTGGATACCCTTTACTTTTTAATTATAAATAGATTTAGAGTATTCAGTAGGTGAAATGTTAAAATATAATTTAAATTTTTTTGAAAAATAATGAATAGAAGAAAAGCCAAGCATTTCAGATATTTCACTAAGTGTATGTGTAGAGTTTCTTATAAGTTCTTTACTTTTACTTAATTTAAGCTCGTTTATATAATTTTTTGCAGTATTGTTCATGTTTTTTCTAAATAAGGAATGTAGCATAGAAGTACTTATACAAAAATGATCACATAAAGTACTTACAGAAATTTTTTCGTAAATATTATCATCAATGTATAAAAGTATATCATTTAATAACTCATTTTCATAAGTTTGTTGCATATGAGTAGTAGGCTTAGAATGGAAGTGTGAATTATCAAGTCTAAGCATTTGTATAATAAGTTGTTTTAAATAGCAAAGAGATAAATCATTACTGTATAAATTGTCATTAGAAAGTTCTTCTATAAGTTTTGTTACTATAAAATAAGAATCTCTTTTAAGAGAAAAAATTTTATTACAAAGTAAATCAGCATGATTAAAATTCATTTTAAAATTTATGGTTAAATAAGAGCTACTAATTTTTTCAAATGTTGATTGAGTATGAAATTGCATTGGAGCATAAAATATTAAATCACCTTGCTTTAGATGATAAGACACTCCATCAATTGTAGTTAATAATTCCCCTTTATCAACATAAGTAAGTTCCCAATAAGAATGTTTTTCTCCTGAAAAATTATAATTTGTACCTTTTTCTTGATAAAATTTAGTGTATATCTCACTAATATCTAAAGATGATGATATATTAGAGTAATTAAAAGGATTATCTAACTTAATAGACTTAAATTCAGTATTTGTTAATACTTCAACACTAGCTTCATCTGAAATTGATATAAGATTAAAATATATTCCTTTTTTTATATGTAAGCTTCGATTTATTATAAAAGATTTTATATTATTACTATCAAAAGATACTAATATCATTACAACGCCTTTTGTAACTTTAATAAAAGTATAATCATTTGTAACTAACTTAAGATTATCAATGAACTTATTATTTAAATTTATTTTATGGCTTGAACTAAAATCTATATCATCATAAACGATATCCCCAAAATCTTTAAAAGCTGGATTACTTGTTTTAATAAACATTATATCCCTCCGTAAATACTTAATTATTAAGTTACACTTAAATTATATAAGATATATAATACCAAAACAATTAAAATGAAAAATTCATTTTAATTATGCCTTAAACAATATCTCTTATATTTCAATTCACATAAATATGTTAATTGAAATTAATTTTAGCAATATTTCTTATTATAAGTTATGTTTATTTAATTTATATAATTCCAACTTAGAATTACAAAATGGTAAAGATAGTTACAGTTTATATATTATAAAAAATAAAAATTTCCTAAATATGTTATTATACAAATTGATTATATGGACAAAATAAACTTGACAAGAGTATTTAGATAAAATGTAAATCTAGTAACTTGTTAATATAATACATAGAGAGGAGACATAACTATGAAAGCAAACGTAGATAAAGATACTTGTATAGGATGTGGGGCATGCCCTTCAATATGTCCAGAAGTATTTAGCATGGATGATGATGGATTAGCTAAAGCTATAGACTCAGAAATACCTGAAGATGTACAAGAAAGTGCAAAAGAAGCTAGAGACGGTTGTCCAGTAGATGCAATAGATATAGATTAATAGAAAATCCCCTGTGAAATCAGGGGATTTTTAAATTATATCAGCTAATGTATACTCACTAAGTTTATGTTTAAATGAATTAAATACCTCATTTAAAACTGGTTTTAATTTACACCACCATTAAGATTACATGAAATACTATCAGAAGAAAAATATTCTACAATATTTAAATTATCCTCAGTAATTTCAAGTAGAGCTTCTAAATTAATATCTTTAGGATTCATAATCAACTTAACCCCTCCATTTCTTCCTTTAGAAGAATAGATATAATTATTTTTAGCTAATTTATATATGATTTTTTTATATGATTAGTAGACAAACCTAAATATAGAGGAAAGTTTATCTACAGTAAAAATTTCATTTGGGTGATTTCCTAAATATATAAGTATTCTAAAGCTATAGTCTGTAAATTTCTATAAATACATAGTTACTCCTTAATAAAAATTTATTATATATTATAAAATATAAGATTAAGCATATATCAAAAAAA
>ERZ773239.309-NODE-309-length-56294-cov-8.652163_pt1 | contig 56294 bp, 55 predicted proteins | sample MGYA00580521_ERZ773239 | MGnify/ENA primary metagenome ERZ773239 (study PRJEB29015, sample SAMEA2737801) | human gut metagenome | biome: human gut; feature: human-associated habitat; material: faeces | place: China | collected 2012 ... | reverse complement strand
CAGGAGCAGCATTATATGCAGCCAAAGAACTAGCAAAGAGAGAAGAGAATGCAGGAAAGACAATTGTAGTTTTATTACCAGATGGTGGAGATCGTTATTTATCAACACCTTTAATTCAAGATTAGATAGGGGAATTTGAATGATTGAAGAATTAAGACATAATTTCCGTAATGGACGAATGTGTAAATAGTTTTATTTATTCAGAAAACAATATATAATATTTATACAAAAGAAAGATGAGGAAATTAAAATGGCAGTAACTAAAAGAGAAGATAGAAAATTTAAATTTGAAACATTACAATTACATGTAGGACAAGAACAACCAGATCCAGCAACAGATGCAAGAGCAGTACCTATTTACCAAACTACTTCATATGTGTTTAAAAATAGTGCACATGCAGCAGCTCGTTTTGAATTAGCAGATGCTGGAAATATCTATGGACGTTTAACAAACTCTACACAAGGTGTATTTGAAGATCGTATTGCCGCTTTAGAAGGTGGGGTAGCAGGTTTAGCTGTTGCTTCTGGAGCAGCTGCAATCGCTTATACTATTCAAGCTTTAGCAGGACAAGGTGAACATATCGTTGCTCAAAAAACTATTTATGGGGGAACTTCTAACTTATTAGCGCATACATTTACTCAATACGGAATTACAACTACTTTCGTAGATGCTCATAATTTACAAGAAGTTGAAGATGCAATTCAAGAAAACACAAAAGCAATTTATTTAGAAACTTTAGGAAATCCTAATAGTGATATTCCTGATATCGATGCAATTAGTGCAATCGCTAAAAAACATGGATTACCAGTTGTTGTTGATAATACATTTGGTACACCATATCTATTTAGACCAATTGAACATGGTGCTGATATCGTTGTTCATAGTGCTACTAAATTTATTGGTGGTCATGGTACAAGTTTAGGTGGTGTCATTGTTGATGGTGGTACTTATGATTGGGCTAAAAGTGGACATTATCCATGGATCAGTGAACCTAACCCAAGTTATCATGGAGTGAAATTTACTGAAGCTGCAGGACCAGCTGCTTTCGTTACTTATATTAGAGCAATCTTATTAAGAGATACAGGAGCTACAATTTCTCCATTCAATGCATTCTTATTATTACAAGGTACAGAAACATTATCTTTAAGAATTGATCGTCATAATGAAAATACTAAAAAAGTTGTTGAGTTCTTACAACAACATCCAGCAGTAGAAAAAGTAAATCATCCTTCATTACCAGATCATCCAGATCATGCTTTATATGAAAAATATTTCCCAAATGGTGGAGGATCAATCTTTACTTTCAATATTAAAGGTGGCGTAGAAGAAGCTCATAAATTTATTGATAATTTACAAGTATTCTCTTTACTTGCTAATGTCGCTGATGTTAAATCATTAGTTATCCATCCAGCAACAACTACACATTCACAATTAACAGAAGAAGAATTAGCTGATGTTGGAATTCAACCTAATACAATTCGTTTATCAATTGGTACAGAACATATTGATGATATCTTATTTGATTTAAAAGAAGCTTTAGATCAAATTTAAAAACTTGGCAAATGCCAAGTTTTTTTTATTCTGTTTCAGTTGTTGAATCTGAATTTGTATTTTCATTTGATGAAGAATCATCGGTTGTATTTTGTGATGAATCACTTTCATCGCTGTTTGTTGTATTATCACTTGATGTACTTTCTTCATTTTCAGATGAAGAAGATTCTTCTTGTTGGATTTCCTTTTTTGTAGATGTTGACTTGTCTGATTTTGTTTTATTTTGTTGATCTACTTGTTTTTCTAATTGATTAATTTGTTTTTGTTGATCTTGATAATGTTCATATGCAAAATACCCACCAACTCCTGCACCAATAATTAAAAGTAAAATAAGTAACGTGATAAAGAAAGTAGAAACTTTAGAACGTCCATTTTTTTTCTTTTTCACTTTCGTTTTTGTCTTCTTTCTTGTTACCTTTTTTGTTTTAGGTCTTTTTTTATTTTTACTTTTTGTATAGGAATAATCAGTATTATCATAATATTCTTTTTCTAAATCATCTTGTTGATTATCGTTTTCATCTATATTTTCTTCTTCATCGTTGAATTTAAATCTTTCAGCCATAATTATCACCTCGCTATCATTTTATATATCAATATGAATTGAATTTGAACTTTTTATGTGAATTATTTGAAAATATTTGACTTTAGATATGAATTTTGTTTTTATAAATAGAGAAAGTGAGGATAAAAGATGGATAATTTGGAGTATTTAAAAGAAGTAGAGAAGAGTATTCAAAAAAAATATAAGAAAAAATTATGGAGACCTTTTTGCAAGGCTATTAATCAATATGAATTAGTAAAACCTGGAGATAAAATTGCTGTATGTATTTCTGGTGGAAAAGATTCTATGTTGATGGCTAAACTCTTTCAAGAATTAAAAAGACATAATAAATTTGAATTTGAACTTGTTTTTATGGTGATGGATCCTGGGTATAATCAATTAAACAGACAAATGATTATTGATAATTCGAAAAAATTAAATATTCCAATTCAAATATTTGATTCACAAATATTTGATTCTGTTTTTAATATAGAAAAATCTCCTTGTTATTTATGTGCGAGAATGAGAAGGGGACATTTATATGCGAAGGCAAAGGAATTAGGATGTAATAAGATTGCTTTGGGACATCACTATGATGATGTTATTGAAACTATTTTAATGGGTATGCTTTATGGAGCACAAATTCAAACAATGATGCCTAAACTTCATAGTTTGAATTTTGAAGGAATGGAACTTATTAGACCGATGTATCTTATTCGTGAAGATGATATTAAGGCATGGAGAGATGAACATGAATTAACATTTTTACAATGTGCATGTAAATTTACTGAAGAAAATCAAGATGCTCATGATGAAGAAAATGATTCTAAACGTTTAGAAATTAAACAATTAATTAAGGATTTAAAGAAAGTAAATCCTTTTGTTGAAGGAAATATTTTTAAAAGTGTAGAAAATGTCAATTTAAAAACAATTATGGCTTATAAAGATGATGAAGGAAAACATCTGTTTTTAGAACATTATGATGATTAATCGTGTAGAAATACACGATTTTTAAATAAAAAAACATATCAATGATATGTTTATTAGATAATATATTCAATTTGATATCCATGTAAATCAGCAAGATCTTCTAAAGTATAGGATTCTAAATAATCAGTAATAACTTTATTTAGTCCTTTATAAAAAGGAAGAGTTAAACATTCACTATAACGAGGACATTGATTAGGTTCAGTTTCTAAACAGGCAACACAAGCGATTGGACCTTCAACAGCAACTAAAATATCTTTTGCTGTATATTTATTTATATCTCTTGTAAGAGAATATCCACCTTGGGCACCTCTAACGCTTTTAATAAGTCCTGCACGAATTAAAGGAGTAGCTATTTGTTCAAGATATTTGATAGAAATTTCTTGTCTTTTAGCAACATCTTTAAGTGATATATTCCCTTGTTCTTTATTTTGGGCTAAATCAATCATTAATCTTAGAGCATAACGCCCTCTTGTTGATATTTTCATATGACCACCTCTTGTCTATTATAACATCTTTTTTAGATAATTCCTAGAGAAATTATATGAATTAAATAAAAAGAAAAAGACCAAAGTCTTTATTCTTGTTCGATAAATGTATTATAGATAGCACGAATTGCATCATTAAAGTGAATGTTTTTAACACCAACAATGATATTTAATTCTGAAGAACCTTGATCAATCATTTTAACATTGATTTTTTTATTAGCTAAAGCTGTAAAAACTTTTGCTGCAACTCCACGACCATCTTTCATACCACGACCAACGATAGCAATTAAAGCAAGGTCAGATTCAAGTTCAATTGAATCAGGTTCAACAGCACGATGTAAGTTAGCTAAAATTTCTTGTTCATGTTCAATGAATGAATTTAATTCAACAATTACGTTCATTGTATCAATACCAGAAGGTGTATGTTCATAAGATAGACCAGCTTCTTCAATAACTTGTAAAACTTTTCTACCAAAACCAATTTCATCATTCATCATATCTTTTTCAATCATGATTGTCGCAAAACCTTGTTTACCAGAAATACCAGTAATAATATGATCTGGTTTATGCACAGTACTTTCAACGATTAAAGTTCCAGCATCTTCAGGTTTATTAGTATTTTTGATTACAATAGGAATTCCTTGAGAGCGAATAGGGAAAACAGCATTTTCATGCAAAACACTTGCTCCCATGTAAGAAAGTTCACGTAATTCTTTATAAGTGATTGTTCCAATCACTTCTGGATTTTTAACAATACGTGGATCAGCAACTAAGAAACCTGAAACATCTGTCCAGTTTTCATAAAGTTTAACTTGACCACATTTAGCGACGATTGAACCAGTAACATCACTTCCCCCACGAGAGAAAGTTCTAATTTTTGTAGGATCTTCACTACATGAACCATAGAATCCAGGAATAACACAATTTTCTACTTCACTTAATTTTTTAGATAAAACAGGATCTGTTTTTTTATCATCATAATTTCCATGTTCATCGATAAAGATACATGTTGCAGGATCAACAAATTCAAATCCTAAATAATTCGCAAGTAAGATACCATTTAAATATTCCCCACGACTTGCTGCATATTCTTCACTGATTTGATCTTGGAAGTTTTTCTTAATAACTTCAAATTCTTCAGTAAGATCAACTGTTAAATTAAGTTCATCGATAATACTTTGATAACGATCTTTGATTGTATCAAAAGTACATTCAAACTCTTGTTCACTTTCTGCGTTATATGCTTTGTATAATAAATCAGTAACTTTGATATCATCTTTAAAACGTTTACCAGGCGCTGAAGGTACAACAAAACGACGATCTGGATCACTTTTGATAATGTCACCGACTTTTTTAAATTGATGGGCATCTGCAAGAGATGAACCACCGAATTTGACGATTTTCACCATAATAATTCTCCCCTCATATTAATGATAATAAAATATCACTTTTTTCAAGTATATTCAATATTTTTTCAATATTGAAAAAATAAAACAATAAAAATATAATAATATTATATAGAAAAGAGGTCGACATTATGAGAGAAAATATGACATTTCTTACAAATTACTATCAAATAAGAGAAATGACAATTGATCGTATGAAAGAAATTATTGATCAAAATAAAAATGCAAAGGAAGGAGGTACTGTCTTTTTTGGAGATTCTATCACCCAATTTATGGATATAGAAAAATATTTTCCTGAAATAGAAAATAAATATAATTGTGGTATTGGTGGAATTACTTCCACAATGCTGCTTCATTTTATTGATGAAGGAGTTTTAAAATTTAAACCTAAACAACTTGTTTATATGATTGGTACGAATGATTTAGGAAAAACAGTCATGCAATCACCCAAAGATATTGCTATTAATGTCAAAGAACTTGTAGAAACTGTACATTATAATTTACCTGAATGTGAAATTTATGTGGTCTCACCATTACCATGTTTACCAATGCATGATTATAAACATACACCTGGTGTATTGAGAAGTAATGATTTATTAAAAATGATTTATAAGGAATTTAAGAAGACAATTCCTTATGAATATGTAACTTTTATTAATGCTTATCCAATATTATGTAATAAAAAAGGTGAACCTGTTGAAGTTTACTATGAAGATGGACTTCATATCAATCATGAAGGATATCTACGTTATACAAATTGTTTAAAAGAATATATTTTATAATTAAAAAGGAATAGAAATATGAAAAAATGAATATCAAAGGTGGCATCTGTTATTGTTGTTTTACTTATGACAATTACCCCAATAAGTGCCCATTCTGGTAGAACGGATGCTAATGGAAGACATTGTTGTCGAACAAATTGTGCAAAATGGGGACTTAGAGATGGAGAATATCATTATCATAATGATGGTGGATCAAGTAGTTCTTCATCAAATTCAAGTGGTAATTCTTCTACAAATCAAAGTGCTACACCTAAAGCTGTGGATTATACAAAACAAGGAGAAACGGCTGGATATAATTATAAAAAAGCAAATCTTGATGCAAATAAAAAAGCAATCGAAAATGTAAGAAACTTAGAGGCTGAAGATACAAATAGTGAATACACTTTAGAGAAACAAAAGAAAGTCTACAAGGAAAGTTATCAAAGTACTTATGAGCAAGAAGAAAAAGAAGCTTTCTAAATATGATCAAGAAGATCTTGATAATGAAAAGCAAAGTGATGAATATTATCGTAAATATAAAAATTATAAAGTCTATGATGTTTTAGACAAAAATATAAAAAAGAATATAACAAGTACAAAGAACAAGGGGTAATAGTAGCACAGCAGGTGGAGCAGGTGTTGTAGCTCTGGGGGTTATTGGATATATTCTTTATAAAAGAAAAAGGAAATAGAACAAAGAATGAATACATTTGCAAATATAATAACAAGAAGAAGTACAAGAAAATATTTAGATAAAGAAGTTAGTCAAGAATTGTTAGAGAAAATTATAGAAACAGGAAGATATGCACCAAGTGGAGGCAATAGTCAAAGTAATCATTTCTAGTTATTCAAAATAAACAAATAATCGATCATTTAGTTAAAATGGTTGAAAGAGCGTTTTCTCAAATGGAAATTACCGAAAATATGTATAGAAGTTTACAAAATTCAATCAATCTTTCTAAAAAGGGCGAATATGTATTTTGTTATAATGCACCTGTTTTGATTATTGCTGCCAATAAAAAAGATTATGGAAATAATCAAGTGGGTTGTGCTCTTGCTCTTGAAAATATGATGCTTGAAGCTAATGAATTAGATCTAGGAAGTTGTTATATTAATCAATTAAAATGGCTCAATGAAGATAAAAAAATTTTATCTTATTTACAAAGTTTAGGTATGAATGAAGATGAAAGGGTCTATGGTTCATTAATTGTCGGTTATCCTGATACAAATGATGGAAAGCCTTTAAGAAAAGCATTGCCTAGAAAAGGTAATGAAGTAACATGGCTTTAATATAAAAAACAAGGAATTATTTTTATAACTCCTTGTTTTTTTCTCTTTCTAACATATCTTGATAAGAATAAACACAACCACAATAATTTTGTCGATAAAGATTATATAATGCTGCAAATTTAACTGATTTTAAATAACCATTGTTCTTTTTAAAATCACTGAAAAGAAATTGTGTTTTTTCTTGAGGAAAGCTTGCGCCAATTTCATTGATCCATTGACTATTTTTATGTGGAGAAACACTTAAAACAGTTGTCCAATAATCAAAGTGATGTAAAGATGCATAATCATAAGCATCTTTCATTCTCTTTGAATAACAAAGATAACAACGTTTTCCACCTTCAGGTTCATCTTTATATTGAGAAATATCTTTTAGATATTCTTTTGGTTGATATTCTTTTTCAACAACTTGAATATTTTGATTGAAATCTTGATTAAAGCGTTGAATAAAATTTTCTAATTCATGAAATCGTCGAAAATACTCGGTATCTGGATAAATGTTTGAATTAGAGTAATAAATAGTTATATCGAAAAATTCAGATATTTCTTTTAAAACGTTTCCGCTACATGGCCCACAACAAACATGGAGAAGTAGGGTGGGTTTTGTACCTTTTATTTTTTCTAATTCTTCTTTGAATTTTAAGTCGTAATTGATTTTCATTATAAAATCATCATGCTATCACCAAAGCTAAAGAAACGATATTTTTCTTTGACAGCTTCTTTATAAGCTTTAAAAATAAGTTCTTTTGAAGCAAAGGCACTAATCAACATCAATAATGTTGATTTAGGTAAATGGAAGTTTGTAATCAAACAATCAATAGCTTCAAATTTATATCCAGGATAAATAAAGATATCAGTATTTTCACTTGTTGCTGTAAATTTACCATATTTTTTCATATTAGCTTCTAGAGTACGTGTTGATGTAGTTCCTACCGCAATAATTCTTTGACCATTAGCTTTAGCTTTATTTAGTTTATCAGCGACTTCTTCACTGATTATATAGAATTCACTATGCATGTGATGATCTAAAACATTTTCTTCTTTAACAGGTCTAAATGTTCCAAGGCCAACATGTAAACATACATCAAGAATTTCAATACCCTTATCTTTTATTTTTTGATTGATTTCTTCAGTAAAATGTAAACCAGCTGTAGGAGCTGCTGCACTTCCTTCAATTTTAGCGTAAACTGTTTGATATCTATTTTTATCTTCAAGTTTTTCTTTAATATAAGGAGGTAAAGGCATTGTTCCTAACTGATCTAAGATTTCGTAGAAGATACCATCGTATATCATTTCAAAAACACGAATACCTTCATCTTTGATTTCAATACATTTTGCTTTTAATAAGCCTTCACCAAAAGTAATGACTGTATTCATTTTTACAATACGTGCATTACCGCATAAACATTCCCAAGTATCTTTCTTTAATTCTTTTAATAAAAGAACTTCAACATGTCCATTTGTTTCTTCTTTAATTCCAAATAAACGAGCAGGAATAACTTTTGTATTATTTCTTACTAAAACATCACCTGGTTTTAAATAATCAAGAATATCATAAAAATGTCTGTGTTCAATATTTCCGTTTTCTCTATTTACTACCATTAATCTAGAAGTATCTCTTTTTTCAACAGGATGTTGAGCAATGAGTTCTTCAGGTAGTTCAAAATCAAATTCACTTAGTTTCATTTAAAAAGCCCTCTTATAAACATCTCTACCATATTTATCTAAAAATTCTTCTTTAAAATCTAATAAACGATCTTCTTGAATTGCTTTACGAATATCTTCTGAAAGTTGTAATAAGAATCTTACATTGTGAATCGATAACAATGTTTTTCCAAATAATTCATCTGATTTATGAAGATGTCTTAAATAAGCTCTTGTATAATTTCTACAAGTATAACAATCACATTCAGGATCAATAGGAGTAAAATCTTCTTTAAACTTTTCATTATTAATATTCATACGTCCATGATGTGTCATTAAAGCACCATGTCTAGCAACACGTGTTGGTAAAACACAATCATACATATCAATACCACGAATCGCAGCTTCAATTAAATCAATTGGATTACCAACTCCCATTAAATAACGTGGTTTATCTTCAGGTAACCATTGAACCGCATCTTCGACCATTTTATACATTACATCTTTTGGTTCACCAACGCTCGTTCCACCAATTGAATAACCAGGGAAATCCATTTCTACAAGTGCTTTGGCACATTTTTCTCTTAAATCAGGATATTCTCCACCTTGAACAATTCCAAATAACGCTTGTTTTTCATTATGATGCGCTTCTTTACCTCTTTTAGCCCAACGAATTGTTCTTTCAACACTATGTTTCATATAATCATAAGTTGCTGGATAAGGAGCACATTCATCTAAAGACATAATCATATCTGCTCCTAATTTGTTTTGAATATCGATTGCTTTTTCTGGAGATAAGAATAAAGACTTACCATCAATAATACTTTTAAAATAAACGCCTTCTTCTTTGATCTTTCTTGTTTTTCCCAAAGAAAAAACTTGAAATCCTCCACTATCTGTAAGCATAGGACCATCATAGTTCATAAATTTATGAAGACCACCCGCTTTAGCAACAATATCTTCCCCAGGTCTTAACCATAAGTGATATGTATTAGAAAGGATTACTTGTGATCCCATTTCTTTTAACATTTCAGGGGCAATCCCTTTTACTGTAGCTAGTGTACCTACAGGCATAAACATAGGTGTTTCTACATCTCCATGGGGAGTATGTAAAATCCCATATCGAGCACCACTTTGTTTACAAACATGTTTTAATTCATACCAAAAATCTTTCATTTTTCCACCTCTTTTTGCCTATTCATTATACATGAAAGTATTTATAAATAAAATAGAAAAAGAGCTAAAAGCTCTTAATCAAATGTAACATATTCATTTTCTAAAGGTTTAGCACCTTCTAAATGATCAACATGTAAAATAGGAATATTACTTTGAATAGATTCATCATATTCTAAACTAATGGTTCCATCAACCACTAACCATTCATCTTTAATTAAATCTTTAGCGTATTTACTAATACATACTAAACCTAAAAGTTGCATATCATCACTACAACATACCATGGCTTGTCTACCTAAAACAAAACCATTTTCAATTAATTTATCACGGCCAATCACTTTACCTTTGATCTTAATTGTTTTATTTTCATAGATTTGAGGATTTTCCATAATATGCATACAGAAAATACCATAATCCATATCATTTACTTCAATATAATCATCATTTAAGTTATATGGTAAATCATTAACAGTTAAATCTTCAATTTGTCTATTTTTATTTTCATAAACAATTTGACACATTGGATTTAAAGATTTAATACTTCCTCTAATAGGATATTTTTTTGTATTTTCATCACATCTATTAACAATAACTAAATCACTACCAGTAATATGATAAACAAATTGACCACGCATATTATTGTAATAAAGATCAAATGTTTCAGCAGAAATAGTTGTAAGAATTTGAACAACTTGCCATTGATCAATACAAATTTCATCCACGAATTTTGTATTATCCCACATTCCGTTATATTCAATCATCACTTGTGTTGGTTGATATTTTTGATGTAAATGAAGAAGAGTTTCATAATTTAAATCTTCTTCGTTTTCAATAAATTCAACAGAAGCATTTTCTTTTTCTAAACCTGGAATATCAAAAGCGACTTCACCTTCTTCGCAGGCAATGATCAAAGTTTTTTCATCTTCACCAAAACCTTGTTCAAGAAGAGTATCTTGGATAAATGAAGATTTTCCACTTTCTAAAAATCCAGTAAACAAATAAACTCTTGTTTTATTCATACGCTTATCCTAAAAATAACTCCTTAATTGTATTTTCATCTAAGTCTTTACCAATTACACAAACTTGACCTGTATAAATAGGTTTACCTAAACGAATTTCAAATTCACCTGGTACTAAATCAAAATACCACCAATCTTCATTTCCACTATCTACAAAACCTTTAGCTCTTAAAACATTATCATCATTACATAATTTATTTAAGATATCACTTAATTCAACTTCGTTATATTTTTTAACAGTGTCAAATCCAATACTATTAAATACTTCATCAGCATGATGGTGATGATGTCCACAACCACATTCATGATCATGGTCATGGTGATGATGATGTCCACAACATTCATGGTCGTAATCGTGTTCATGATGGTCATGTCCGCAACATCCATGTTCATGATCATGTTCGTGATGATCATGTCCACAACATTCATGGTCATGATCGTGTTCATGATGATGGTCATGTCCGCATTCACATTCGTGATCATGATGGTGATGATGTTCATGTAATAATTCTTCTTGAATGTTCACTTCACAAGCATTAATGATATCTAAACCATTTAATTTATCCCAAGCAGTTGTAATGATTGGTGAATGATCGTTTAATCCTTTTAAGATATCTAAGCATTCTTTTAATTGGAATTCAGTTAAGTCTTGGCTACGACTTAAAACAATTAATGATGCATGTTCAACTTGGTTATTATAGAATTCACCAAAGTTTTTAGTATACATACGACATTTTTTAGCATCTACAACTGTAATAAAATTATCTAATTCCATTTCATCACTATTAACAGTAGATACTGCTTTAATAACATCAGATAATTTGCCAACACCAGAAGGTTCAATAATAACACGATCAGGATGATACGTATCTAAGACTTCTTTTAATGATGTTTCGAAATCTCCTACTAAACTACAACAAATACATCCAGAGTTCATTTCGTTGATTGTAACACCAGAATCTTTTAAGAATGTTCCATCAATTCCAATTTCTCCAAATTCATTTTCTATTAATACGATTTTTTCATTTTGATATGCTTCAGCAATTAATTTTTTAATTAATGTTGTTTTTCCAGCACCTAAAAAGCCAGAAATAATATCTATTTTACTCATATATTTCACCTCCGCTAGATTATAACACTCATAAATCATTTCATCAAATGATAATACCTATGTTATAATGATTGACAAGTAAAGGGTGATAAAAAATGAAATGTCCAATAATTAAAAGATGTGGAGGATGCTTTTATCCACAAGATCAATATCAAGAAGAATTAAAAGAAAAGACATTATTTATAGAAAAAGAAATAAAGAAAACAAAATTAAAAATAGATGTAAAACCAACAGTAGCTTCACCATTAGTTAATGGTTATCGAAATAAAGCAATTGTTGCTTTTAATCAAAAATATGAATACGGTCTCTACGAAGAACATAGCCAAGATATTATTCCTTATAAACACTGTTTATTACACGAAGATATTATGGATGAAATTTTACAATATATACAAAGCTATTTAAGAAAGTATCGTGTTTCTATTTATGATCGTAAAAGACATAAAGGATTATTAAGACATATTTTAATTCGGCGAGGTGTTAAAACAGATCAAACGATGGTTGTTTTAGTATGTAATGAAAATATGTGGCGTGGGTCTAAACAATTTTGTAACCAATTAGTTAAGAAGTTTCCAAGTATTAAAACAATTGTCTTAAATGTCAATACACGTAGAACACCAATTGTTTTAGGAAATGAAGATAAAGTTCTTTATGGAAAAGGGTTTATTGTTGATGAATTATGTGGTTTGAAATTTAAAATTTCTCCACAATCTTTTTATCAAATCAATCATGACCAATGTGTGAACCTTTATACCAAAGCTTTATCCTTATTGAATATTAAAGGAAATGAAACAGCAATTGATGCTTATTGTGGTATTGGAACAATAGGAATGATTCTCTCACAAAATGTAAAACAAGTTATTGGAGTAGAAAGTAATAAAGATGCAATCAAAGATGCAAAAAACAATGCACGAATGAATCAACTATCTAATATTCAATTTGTATGTGATGATGCAACTGAATTTATGAAAAAACTTGCGAAAGAGAAACATAAAGTAGATGTGATCATTATGGATCCTCCAAGAAGCGGTTCTACTAAACAGTTTATGGATTCGGTTAAAATACTAAATCCAAAACAAGTTGTTTATATTTCATGTGATCCAACAACACAAATAAGAGATATTCAATATTTTAAAAAGATAGGTTATCATACTCATACAATGCATCTTTATGATATGTTTCCCCACACAAGCCATGTTGAGTCAATTTGCCTTTTAAGTGCTAAATAAAATCGATACTTTTGTATCGCTAAAAGTGATGAATGTATTCAATTAGTAACATTATTTAACTAAAAATGGAGGATAATTTTGAAAAAGAAAACTAAAGAAGTAACAACAAAATATACTTGGAAATTTTGGGGTTTGGTGATAGGTGAAATAACATTTATTGTCATCTTTATTCTTTTGTGTGGTTTGTCTATTAAAGCACTTGTCCAAGATATTCAAATAAATACTTATAAATATAAGTCAGAAGGAACAGTAACTGTTGCAGAATTTTATGGAAAAACATGGGTTTCTAATGGTTCAGATAGTGGTTCTTCAAGTAAGTTTAGCTATATGCATTATGTTATTCATTTTGATAAAGAAGTTGGTGGATATGATCAGTATGAATATAGCGCAAGCAATATGATTGCGACAGAAAGATATTTAGGTGATCGGTATGTTGTGCTATTTAATAATAATGTTGATAATGCAAAAATAATTCAAAAAGAAGATATTTTTATTGATAATGTTATTTTGGTGATATTTATTACTTTAATGATAATACTATTTCTTTTAAGAAAGAAAATATATTTAGGGTTTATTAGTTTGAATAAAAAGCAAGATAAATTTATTTACAATTAGATACAGTTTAAAGGAAAAGATTTTATGAATTAATGGAAAATATTGATAAAATCTTTTTTTGTTTAATTGACAATTAAATGTACAAAAAATATAATATAAATATACGAGACACATAGTCTCAATAATATTTTTGATGATTGTTGCAATCTATAATGAAAGCAACAATTATTTAATACTATCTCATGAGATTGATAGTCTCAAAATATAAATAATTAAAGGAGGAAGACATGTATGAAAATGATTAAAAAAATAATAGTTACTACATTATTATCGCTATCTTTAGCTGTAACATTTATTCCAATAGATGTATTTGCGATAAATAATGTAGATAAATGGGATGGTACAGTTGATACGAGTTGGTATGATAATCATGAAAATGATAGTGAATATCATATTACAACAGCAAAACAGCTTGCAGGAATTGCAAAATTAGTCAATGATAAAACTGTAAGTGAATCTTTTAAAGGAAAAACGATATATCTAGATAATGATTTAGATTTAGCGGGATATGAATGGACATCAATAGGAAATGGGAGTAATTTTGCAAGATATTTTGCAGGAACTTTTAATGGTCAGTATCATATAATTAATAATTTATCACATCATACGAGTGAAAATGATTTTCGTAACGGACTTTTTGGAATAGTCTCAAGTGGTGGTATAATAAAAAATTTACAAGTTATTAATGCAGACATTGTTTCTAATGATGATTCTTTAATTGCAGGTGTTTTGGCTGATTGGGTTAATGCAGGAACAGTAGAAAATTGTTATACAAGTGGGAAGATTGAAAATAATAATGGGTATAAATTTCTTGGTGGCTTGATTGGTCAATGTACTGATGGTACACAAATAAAAGGATGTGCTTCTGATACAAATGTTGTAAGTACATTTAGTGGCGATGATTGTGATACTGTTGGTGGTTTAATAGGGCAATGGGAAAATTCAACAGATGATTCGTTGATTACTGATTGCTGGTTTGGAGGTTCAGTTTTTTGTAATAATATAAATTCAGCTGTAGCAGGAATTTTAGGCGCAAATTTTGATTTTCGTGGACAACCTGGTGTTATTATTAGAAATTGTATGGTATCTACAAAAAATATTACATGTGCAGAACCAGGAAATATTACTTGGATTACAGCTGCAGCCACAGTTCTTGTTAAAAACTGTATTTGGCCTGATACACCACCTGCTGATGTAACTCTTGATGAAGAAACATATCCAGATAATAATGGAAATTATTTTGCTGCTGTAAGGTTGATTGTTGATTGGGATGCAGGAACTGCGTCTGCTGATCCTAATTTTGATCAATCAAAATGTGGTAAATCAGTCTCAAATTTTACATTAGCTAATGTACTTACAGAGCTACAAGAAAATGCAAGTGAAGGTATTAAATGGGTATGTGGTATTAATCATCCAACTTTTTCATGGAATGAGTTAAATATTTTAGCTGATTATACGAAAGTAAATGAAGCAAAATCAAAAATTCCAAATGATTTAAGTATTTATACAGATGAATCAGTTAAATCACTAAAAGACATTCTTGCTTCAATAGAAGAAGAAAAAAATCTTATGGAACAAGAAATTGTAGATGGTTATGCAATGAATATTGAAAATGCTATCAAGGAATTAAAATATAAGGATGCGGATTATACAAAGGTAAACGAGGCTAGAGCTAAAGTACCAAGTGATTTAAATATTTATACGGATGAATCAATTAAATCATTAAAAGATATTCTTGCTTCAATAGAAGAAGGAAAGAATATTACTGAACAAGCAACTGTAGATGGTTATGCAGATTCAATTACTAAAGCGATAAGTGAATTAAAGTATAGACTTGCAGATTATACAAAAGTAAATGAAGCAAAATCGAAAGTTCCAAATGATTTAAGTATTTATACAGATGAATCAGTTGAGACATTAAAAAATGCACTTAATGCAGTGAAGTATGATAAAAATATTACGGAGCAAGATATAGTTGATGAATATGCAATGAATATCAATAAAGCATTAGAAAAACTTAAAAAGAAAGAAATAACATCTATTGATAAAACACAAAGAAAGCAAATAAAAACAGGGGATTCAACAAACTTTATTGGATTAGCAGGGTTAATGATTTTAAGCATATTTGGATATATAATTTTAAAAAAGAAGACATTAGATAGATGATTTGATGATATTTAGGACTCGAAATGAGTCCTTTTTTACATTGTTTTGTAAAAAAAGTGTTTTTTAGTATTTTTTTTGCTTTTTGGTGTCCAACTCTTTTTTTTTAAATGTTTAATATAATCAAGCCAAGTCAAAATTAGTGGGAGTACAGTATGGATATAAACAACGAAGAACAAAATGAAATTGAAATAGATTTAAGAGAACTATTTTTTCATATAAAAAGATATTGGTATATTGTCGTTGTATCGATTTTAGTTGGCGTTTTAGGTGCTGCATTTTATTTATGGAAAATTGAAGTGCCACAATATCAAGCAACAGCAATGATTTATATGAGAGATTCTAATACGCAAATTTCTGTTTCAGATTTACAAGTCAATCAAGAGTTATCAAGTGATTATATGGTTATCTTAAAAAGTAGACCAGTTTTAAATCGTATTATTTCTGATTTAGATGTTGATATGACATATGATCAACTTTATAATTCAACAACTATTTCTACAATTGATGATACACGTATTATTAAAATTACAGTAACAAATACAAATGCTCAAATAGCAGCGGATTTGGCTAATCAATTAGTAGATCGAGGTGTAGATACAGTTGAAGAAATTGAATCTAAGCAACCTTATACAGTTGAAAAAGCAGTAGTAGATAATAATAAAATCAATACATCTAATAAAAAAGTATTACTTATGGGAATGCTTTTAGGGCTAGTTGCTAGTATTGGTGGATTATTTATTCAATTTATGTTGAATGATAAAGTAAGAAGTGCAGATGACATTGAAAAATTATTGGGTGTTCCAGTATTAGCTGGTATTGGTGAAAATAAAGAATTAGCAAAATTAAATGGAGGAAGAAAACATCATGAAACTAGGTAAGTTAGAAACAAGAGAATTAATTGATGATAGTGCAATGAATGAGTCTTACAAGACTTTACGTACAAATCTTCTTTATACAAGTGATTTAAAAGTAATTTCTTTAACAAGTACAGTAGCTAATGAGGGAAAGACGACAACTGCTTACTATTTGGCAAAAAGTTACGCTGAATTAGGTAAAAAAGTTCTTCTTATGGATTGTGATTTAAGAAAAGGAAGTTTAAAAAAATTCTTTACTGTAAAAACAAGAGTAAGTGGAATGAGTGAATATGTAAGTGGACAAAGCAAAGATTTTATTTACCAAACAGATGTTGATGGTTTATTTGTTGTTTTATCTGGGAAAAAACCACCAAATCCAACTGAATTACTTTCTAATTCTTCTTTTGAAAAAATGTTAGAAGCTCTAAAAGAAGAATTTGATTTGATTATCATTGATACTCCACCTATGGGAATCGGTGCGGATGCAACGATTATTGGAAGAAATGTAGATGGTGTTCTAATGGTTGTACGCAATAACTTTGTAAGCAAAAAATCTGTTAAAAAAGTAAAAGATGATCTAGTAAGAACTGGAAGTAAAGTGATAGGTGTTGTTTTAAATCGTATCGAAAAACATCAATCAGATTACTATGATTACTATGGATACTATTAATGGGAGGAGGTGAATATGATGAAAAAATTATTAACTACTATCTCTTTAGCGTTAACATTATGCTTAAGTCTAACTACTGTATTTGCAGCACCAAGTATTAATAAAAATGGAGCTGTCAAAAAAGATAGTATTTTAATCAACGGAGAAAAAGTTGACGCAAACACAACTGTAGCATTTGATTCTAAAAAAGAAACTTATTCAGCTGCAGGTGTATCTGATGAAATTATTGATGTAATTGAAAAAGTAAATGCCAATCCATCACAATTAGCATCTTTAATCAAAGGTGTTGATTTGTCAGGATATTCTTTATTAACTGAATTCCAAGATTTATCAGTTTATGTTAATGGTGAATTAAAACAAAAAGTTAAGAATGTTACTTTAACTTGGGAAGTACCAAACTTAGTAAAAACAGCTAAAAATGTTAAAGTTCTTCACTATAGTACAGTAAGAAATACTTGGGAAATCTTAACTCCTAAGTCAGTTGATTTTGACAATAAAACAATTACTCAAGAATTTAAAGACTTATCTCCAGTAGCAGTTATTTATCAAGCTGGTGATGCTAATGCTAATAAAAATGGAACAAAAGCAAATAGTACAAAAACTGGTGATTCTACAAATGTAATGCCATTTGTTGCTTTAGGTGTTGTAGCACTTGCAGGAATTGGATTTTGTGTTGTTAGAAGAAAGAAAAGTATGTAAAAAAAGTTAAGGAATCAGTAATCTGATTCCTGCTTTTTAGTCATTATATAAATAATGATTAGAAAGGAGGAATAAGAATGAAAAAAAATAAGAAGAGAAATTTTATTGTTTTAGGAATTGTAATAGTTTTAGTAGCATGCATTGCGATTATGTTATTTCAAGTAAAAGGTGAGAAAAAAGAAGTTGTAGAAACTGATCAAAATAGTTATCGTTATATTAAAGTAGATGGTAAAGATTATCGATATAGAACGAATTTAAAAACAATCTTATTTTTAGGGATTGATACAACTGATGAAACAAAAAATCAAGGACAAAGTGATGCCATTGATTTAGCTATCTTTGATCGTGATCAACAAAAAATTAAAATTGTTTCATTATCAAGAGATACGATGTGCAAAATAAGATTATTTGACAGTGAAGGTAATGATTTGGGCTGGGATAAACAACATTTAGGTCTAGCATATTCTTATGGGAAAAATAGAAAACATGGTGGTATTTTAGCTAAAGATGCTGTTTCTAAACTTTTAAGTGATGTTCCTTTAGTAAATTACACTGCATTTGATTTGAATTCTTTACAAGAATTACAAGATATTATTGGTGATATGCCAATGGTTTTAGATGATGATTATATAGATATTAATCCATTGTGGAAAAAAGGAAAGAAAATTGTTATTAATCGAGATAATGTTGAAGAATTTGTACGTTCACGTAATACTTCAAAAGATTATTCTAATAAAACAAGAATGCAAAGACAAAAATTATATATTCAAACTTATATTAATCAATTGAAAACGCAACTTACAAATGATTATTCAACAACACTTCAAAAAATGTATAATTTTTATAGTAAATTAACAACAAATATTACATTAAAAGAAATAGATAGTTATGCTGAAATGATTCTAAATTATTCAATTGATAATAATGAATACTATACTTTACCTGGAGAAGATCAAAAAGGTGAATTACATGATGAATTTATTGTTGATCAAAAACAATTAAAACAACTTGTATTACAATTGTTTTATGAAGAAGATAAGTAGGAGGGGTGTTTTTATGTATAAGATAAACGATTTATATGATTTAACACATAGTCAAGCAAAGGATTATTTATCAAAATATGAGTATCCTTGGCAAGCTTTAAAAGGAATTAAAGATTTTATTATTGAATTAGGAGAAACTTTAGGGGATGAATATCAAGAAGTGAATGAACATGTTTGGATTCACAAAGATGCTAAAGTTTTTGATAGTGCTTATATTGGTTCACCTTGTATTATTGGTGCAGGAACAGAAGTGAGACATTGTGCTTTTATCAGAGGAAGTGCATTAGTTGGAGAAAATTGTGTTATTGGTAATTCTGTTGAGTTAAAGAATGTTATTATTTTTGATAATGTACAAGTTCCTCATTATAATTATGTAGGTGATTCTATTTTGGGATATAAGTCTCATATGGGTGCAGGATCAATTACAAGTAATGTTAAAAGTGATAAGACATTAGTAGTTGTAAAAGATAGATTTAACCATGAAGAAATTGAAACTGGACTTAAAAAAATGGGTGCAATGCTAGGAGATTATGTAGAAGTAGGATGTAATAGTGTTTTAAACCCTGGAACTGTTATTGGAAGAAATAGTAATATTTATCCATTATCTAGAGTAAGAGGCGTTGTACCAGAAAATTCAATTTTTAAGGAACTTAATGATATCGTAGAAAAGAAATAATTATTAGAGGCAATGTGATTTAAAAACATTGCTTTTTTATTGATATTATAATCATACATGTAATTAAAATTATAAAAATTTAAATTAGATGAATATTTAAGTAATTAAAATAGCATATTGGTTATAAAGGGTTGATAAAAATTAAAAAAATGGTATGGTTTAAGTAAATATTCTATATGAAGAAAGGATAGAAAAAATGAATAAAAAAGTAAGAAAAGCAATTATACCAGCAGCAGGATTAGGGACAAGATTTCTACCAGCAACAAAAGCAATCGCCAAAGAAATGTTAACAATCGTAGATATTTCAACAATTCAATATATCATTCAAGAAGCAGTAGACAATGGAATAGAAGAAATCTTGATTATTACAAACAGTAATAAACATGCAATGGAAAATCATTTTGATAAAAACTATGAACTAGAAGAAAGATTAAAAGAGTCAGGAAAACTAGAACAAGTAAAAATGATTCAAGATATAGCGGATATGGCCAATATCTACTATATCAGACAAAAGGAACCAAAAGGATTAGGACATGCAGTACTTTGTGCTAAATCTTTTATAGGAGATGAACCATTTGCAGTACTACTAGGAGATGATGTGGTTGTCAATAAAGAAGGGAAACCAGCTTTAAAACAACTCATAGAACAATATGAAAAGACATCAGCATCCGTAATCGGAGTACAGACAGTCGATAAAAAAGATGTCAGCAAATATGGAATCGTAGAACCATCAAAATCACATCCAGCAAAGGGAAGACTGGTAAAACTAACAGATATGGTAGAAAAACCAGCAGTAGAGAAAGCACCAAGTCAACTAGCAGTCTTAGGAAGATATGTATTGACACCTGAAATCTTTGAATTTTTAGAAACACAAGGAAAGGGAGCAGGAGGAGAAATCCAATTAACAGATGCGATTAAAAGATTGTTAGATAGACAAGCAGTGTATGCGTATGATTTTGAAGGAAAGAGATATGATGTAGGAGATAAATTTGGATTTATCAAAGCAACAATAGATTTTGCATTAGATAGAGAAGATTTACATGATCAAGTAAATGATTATATTCAAGATATTGTCAATAATAAGTAGTGATAGGAAGGTAATTTAAATTGGATATATATCAAACGGTTATTTCTCATTATCCTCATTGGAGTAAAATAGAATAAATTGCTGTAGTTATAGTAATGATTATAAGTTTTATTATTTTAGATAGATTTTATAAAAAAGATAAAATAAATAAAATACAAATGTTTTTTTGTATTTTATTTATTATCTATTTATTACATGTTTATGGATCTACTGTTTTTCTAGATTACCAAGTAAAAGAATATGTAAGTTAGAAGTATTTTGGTCATGGAAAGAAATATTAAATTCAATGAATACGACATATCCAAAGTATGAATTGTTATTGGAGAATATATTAAATGTTATTATGCTTTTACCTTTAGGTATTTTTTTACCATTGGTATATGGTAAAAAGATAAATTGGAAGGTAGGATTATTAATAGGATTTTGTATTTCTTTTTCTATTGAGTTGATGCAATTGGTTTTATGTAGAGGAATGTTTGATGTTGATGATATTATTCATAATAGTTTAGGTTTTTTAATAGGAATCGTGATTATTAACAAAGTATTATTAATGAATAAAATAAGCTAGCAGCCTTAAATTTAGAGGCTGCTTTTTTGCTATTTGATCTAAATTTTATGTTTACATTATTTGTATCTTGTACAATAATAAGATACAAATAATGACTAACAACCAAGGTTGGTAGAAAGGAAAAAATATATTATATAAATATATAATATATTAGTAGTTAAAGCATTGGATATATTTCAAACCATTATTTCTCATTATCCTAAATGGAGTAAAATAGAATTAATAACTGTAATTATTGTAATGATTATCAGTTTTATCATATTAGAAATATATTATAAAAAGAATAAGATAACTAAAACACAAATGTGTTTTAGTATCTTATTTATTATTTATCTTTTACATGTTTATGGATCGACAGTATTTTCTAGATTACCAAGTACTAGAAAATATCAACTAGAAGTATTTTGGTCATGGAAAGAGATTATTCATCCTATAGGGAGATTGGGAACTGCTTCTAGATATGATTTGTTATTAGAAAATATATTAAATATTGTTATGCTTTTACCAATTGGTATCTTTTTACCATTAGCATATGGTAAAAAGATAGATTGGAAGGTAGGATTATTGATAGGTATTGGTATTTCTTCTTCTATTGAGTTATTGCAATTAGTTTTATGTAGATGGTTATTTGAGTTTGATGATATTATTCATAATAGTTTAGGTTTTTTAATAGGCATATTGATAAGTAATAGAATATTAAGAAAAAGTTGTAAATAAAAGTAAATATATGTCGTTCACGTACGAAAAGTAGCCGTTCGTGAATGAAAACAGTAAATAGATAACACAAGTTGTATAATAATATGTGTTATCTATTTATTTTTTTATAGAAATAAAAGTGCTAATAAGCAATTTAGTTATTGTTTATTTAACTGAATTTAATTGAAAGTGGAGGGAATTTTATAGGATGAAATTAACAGGGATTAAAAATAATTTTATTTGTAAAGATTTATATGCACCATTTATTTTAGATAGAGATGAGGAATATTTAAATGATCTGCCAAAAAATATAATATTATTTTGAAACAAGCAATTGAAGCAGGGGCAGATGAAGAAAGTATAAAAATAATAAAAAAATATAAAAAAAGATTCGTGAATCACTAAAATGTTATTATCGCGCAGATATGGTAAGGAGTAATTCAATAATAAGAAATTTATTAAAAGATGTTGGTGATAATCATTTTGCGGTTTCTAATCTTGATACAAGTTGTGCATTTGCAGGTGATGCAAATGATGAAATTCAATTTTTTAGATGTAGAACGGGTAATCCTTCTAATTCATTTTCTGCTAGAAAAATGATGTATTTGCCAATATCTCTTCGTTCAAAATCTGGCAATTATAGATTTAGTATACCTGGGAATCCTAGTTTATATTTAGCAAATTCATTTTATGGATGTTGGATTGAAACTGGTTTTCCAGCAGATATAGATTTTAATGTTTCTCCAGTTTTACTAGATGGTAAACAAAAAATACTTAATTTAGTTGTTGGTATTAGAGATTTTTCTGAATTAAATGAATTGGAAGATACATATTTGGCTAAAGCTACTTATGTTAATGATTGCAACATCATATAGAATTAAAGAATCCAATAGAACATTTAAATCTGAATATATTATTTCATAATCAATAGTGATGGCTTGCAAAAAATTAGAATATGATGGAATAGCTTACTATTCTAAAAGAGTTGCTGATGAAGCATTTGCACGTTCAGCAATAAATTTAGTATTATTTGTAGATTATGAGAATGAAGATAAAGGTATTGCTAGACATATGAAAATTGATGATGCTTTTAATTATTCTGTTTATAAGAATTTACTGACATCATTAAAAGTTGAAAGTTATAATTTAAGATCTATTAGAACACCGTTCATTAATAATATTGGAAGTTATGATAGGCAGTATCCTTATAGAGAAACTGAGTTTTGTAAATTTGATCAGTTTTTATTTTCAAGTTGGTATAAAAAACGAATGGAGAAAATAAAAATGAAATAGGTTAGGGAATCGAAATAAATAACTAATTAGAAGAATTATATTGTTTAAAAAATCATGGGAAGCAGGTGTTGATATGGAAAGTAAAAAGACAGATTTAAAATATATAATAGACCAAATAGATAAAAAATTAAGTATTGAAAAGGTGGCAAGAAACTTATTGGGTGATCCATCTACAGAAAATAGAAATGCTAAATGGAACATGACATATAAAAGCATTTATAAGGAAGAAAATACGCCTTCATTTAAGATATCAACTAGATTAAATGTTTTTTATTGTTTTGCCACTAAAAATACAGGTAATGTTGTTAAGTTATATCATGATTATAAAACATTAAAAGAAAATCCAATTAGTTATGAGGAAACATGTAAACAATTAATAGAAGAATATAAATTAGATATCAAAGTAGAAAGTTTACCACAAAAAACAAGAAATAAAAAATTTAATGATATGGAAAAAAATATTATTAAGTTTTTTCAAAAAATAGTAGAACTTTCTCATTATAATTTAAAATCACATCATTATTTAAAAGCAGAAAAATATTTAGAAAATGAAAGAAAGCTATTAGAAGATACAGTAGATTTATTTAATTTAGGATATTTTGATACAAATCATAATAAATTACTTGATAATATTATAAAGGATATTAGAGGTTTGAATAAAACTGATTTAATAAGGTATGGAATACTTAATGAGGCAGGCAATTTTTCGTTAGTAAATCGAATAATTATTCCAAAGTATGATATTAACGGTGAAGTTGTCTCACTATGTGGGAGAAGTTTAAATCAAAAGGGCTCTTTAAAATATCTTAGATTAGAAAATAATAGTGAGTATAGGGATGAATGTCCTGAATTAGATTCTAGTAAATATTTATATAATTTTGAAAGAGCACGTAAATACATTCTTTCACAATCGGAAGTTATAATAGTTGAAGGATATTTTGATGCTATTAGATTATGGGAAAAAGGAATATATAATGTTGTTGCATTAGAAACAACATCTATGACTAAAAATCAAGAAAAACAATTAGAATCATTGGGACCGATTAAAATAACATGTTTTTTAGATGCAGATGATTCAGGAAGAGATATGCAACTTAAATTATTAGAAAATCTTTCTAATAAGAAAAATAAAAAACAATTTTATTATCTTAAAACATTTTTTGTTGATGATCAAAACTATAATGATTTTGGAAAAGATCCAGACGAATATTTGCGAGATTTAAGTAAAGATAAAGTAGATGAGTTATTATTAAGCAAAGTAAATTATAGAAATTACCTTATTGAAATACATATTAATCGTTTTGAAATAGAAACTTCTTATACTTTTAAAGAGCTTTATGATGATATCGGTGATTTATTAAATCACTATAATAGTGCATATAATGAGAAAATAGAACAAATTTGTAGAGATAAAAAGGGTGAAGAACTTAGTGATTTCTATGAACTTGTTAAATATACAAATAATATTGAAAAGTTATATCTAATGAGATATTTAGATGCAGAAGATTTTTATTGTGAAAAATTACTTAAAGATATGAGAATATTTACGAATAATTATAAAATATATAATGATTTTATGTTGGAAATTTATAGTAAAGTACAATCTCATTTTTTGGATAATGAGTTGCTAGAGGTAAATATGTATGTTGCAGCTGAAAATAAGAATTTACGTACATATGGGAATAAGAAATCTAAAATTATAGTTGATGTTGCAGATGTATTTAATAAGTATATTTCGATTGAATTGGATTATTATGAAAATTACATTTTAATACTTAATAGATTAAATGATGATATGGATTCTAAAAAAAGAGAAGAGAATAATTTTTTTGATCATAGGTTTTTTAAAGATATAAATGACAATGATAAAAGAAAAGAAGTAACAGATTATATTGAAAAGATGTTTGAGGAGAAATAAAGTGGAAAAATATATTGAACAGGCAGCAAGTATAGACAATATTTATTTAGCATATTTAAGATTAAAAAATATGGTTCAAAATACAGAGTTGTTATTAGAACAAGAAATTTTATATTTTGAAAAAGACATTGACCAAATTGAAGAGTTCATAAAGATGAAAGATGGTGTTGAAATAATAAATGATGATAAGTTGCAAAAGATGAAATCAAGTAATCCAATTTTAGAAATTAGAAAAATAATTTTAAATGGGGCAGACAATTGTAATTTTAATAAGTTTGATTTCATTACAAAAATTAAGAAGGTCGATAAAGATAGAGTATCTTATAGACCGCTAACAAGATTTAGATTTTTTGATCTTGTTATTATGCAATCAATATTTAATGTTCTATTTAATAATTTAAAGAATTTCTTACCAAAAGAAAACTACGGTGTTAAATTATCTGATAATCCTAAATATTTGTATGCTAATTGGACGAATCAATATAAAAAATTTGTAAGTGAACAAAAGAAATATGGATCTGAAGACAGCATTTATCAATATGTTTATGAATATGATATAAAAGAATTTTATCCATCTATTTCTCAAAATAGATTGATAGAAGATATTGCAAAGTCATTAAATTTGAAAAAAGAGAGTGAATTTTATAAGTGGATTGGAAAAATAATCCATTATTATAATGCGGAAAATATTTCAAAAGAAACACAAGAAATTTTTCAAGAATATTGTAAGATATATGATGAGGAAAAAGAAAGGAAAAAATCTGTACGAAAAATCGATAGAAATGATATGGGTTTACCACAAGGACCATTATTTTCAACATTTCTTGCGGTATTTTATATAAGAAATCTTTATACTGAATTCAAAGCAGAAATGAATCAAAGAGATGTTTATGATTTTATACATTTTTCTTATATTGATGATGGAAGAATTTATTTACAGGATAGTAAAATTAAAAATATAAAAGTTGATGAAGAGATAAATATTGAAGAAACTCCTGAAGAAAAAATATCAAGAATTTTAAATGATATTTTTCAAAAAATAAATGAATGTAAACTTGATAAAAATGATGAAGAAGATACCATTATTAAAACTGAAAAAATGATGGAATTGAATTCTGATAAAGTAGCATTCTTGTCATTAGATGAAAAAAGTGTAAAAAATCAATTAGATTTTATTACAAACGATGCATCATTAATTAATGCTTCTATTAATCCTAGATTTGAAATACCTTCTGATATAGAAAATGCTGTTATCAAAAAGCATCAGGCAATAAAAAATACAATAGAAGATATGTACAAAAGGGTAAAAGAAGGAGAAAGAGACAAGAGTATAAAAGAAAGTGAAATTCGAAAAATAAAGAAAGAATATATTACATACTCTAAAAGAAAAGCAAATTTCTTAACGCGAAAAATATCTACAAAAAATAAGTTTTATGAATTAGTTGAAACTATTTTTGAATGTGACATTAAAGAAAAAGAAATATTGAAAGATGATATAAATGGATTTAACTATTATTACAATTTACTGAATTTGTTAAGAAATGCAGAAAATGATGATAATAAAATTCAATATTTAGTAGAGAAAGTAAGTAATTACTTAAAACATTATGAAAAACTATCCGAAAAAAAAGTAATGATGTTTTTTTACTATTTAGCAACTATAAAAGCAGTTTATCAAGTTAAATATTCAAGGTTTTATAAAGATATGTTGTTAGAATTAAGAAATAAATTTAAAGATAACTTATTAATAAATAAATATTACTACTCTTATCAAGATGATTCATGGATTTTAGAAATGAATGGAGAAGAAATAAATGTTGAAGATAATAAAGAAGAAAAAAATGATTGTGATAAAGAGAAAGAAGCAATTAAATATTATATAGATAATCCTATTAAAATAAAAAAAGTTACAGATGTAATGATAAATAAAGATTTAATTTTTAGAAGATCATTAATTGAATTTGATGAAAAGGATATAGAACACATTTATAAATATGATGATATTAATATTTATATTAGAAAATCTATTGATGAAAATGATAAGAATAAAGTCACTCTTGATGATGACTATCTTAAATTAAATAGTGATGAACTACTCGAATATAGAAAGGTTAAATGGTTATCTTTACTTGTAGAATTTTGGAAAAAAGAAATTAATTTACATGGATATATTAATCCTGCTTATCTTATCTTTGATAATATTAGAGTTAGAAACAAAGGAATCTATAAAGATAAGAACTTATTAAAGTCAAATATGGCTATAAATAATAATAAAAATGATACATTTAATTTATATGGTATTAAAGATGAAATGATTGATTACAAAGAATATTTAAACAATTTTTTTATGGATTTCTTTGAATGTGAAGAAAGTATCATAGTAAATAAAAAAGGGAGAACCTTAAAATTTTGGGAATATAGAATTTTATCTTCTTTACAAAATAAAATGTTTAATCGGTATGATTTTTTTGATTTGTTAGAAGATATTACGAAAAATTATGAGTATTTATGTCATGAGGTAGATACTAATTTTGAAAAAATTAGAGCAATAGTTGATGATAACTTGGGAAGTTCAAAAGATAAAGATGTTATCATGTGTTTACATTATTATGTCCATTGTGTATGGAAAAATGGTTCCAAGGACCTAACATTCTTTACATTACATAATCAAGAACATTCTATAGAATTAATTCAAAATTATATGAAATTAAGCCCTAAACTATTAAATAGGTTTTCTTTAGATAAAGATGAAAAATTTATATTGTTTTCTGCATGTTATTTACATGATATTGGTATGTTAAAAGGATTATCAACAAAGGAATTGTATGATTTAAAAAATACGAAATTAATTGAGTTTTATGAAGATGTATCAAAATATTTTAATGAAATCAAGATTATCAAAATGGAAACAATGTTACGAAAAATATATTTAATACACGATCAAACTGAATCTTTTTTTGAAAACATGGTAAGGTCTCAACATCCTACAAGGGCAAAAGAGGACATTGTAATGGATGATATGTTGCCTTTAACTGATTTAGAAAAAAATTATGTTGCAAAGGTTTCTGTTAATCATGGAAATGATTATGAAAAGGTTTATGGAATTGTAAGTGAAGAGAAATTTAGAAATCATAAAATAGATTTAAGAAAAATATCTATTTGGCTAAGACTTTTAGATTTAACAGATATTAGTAAATCAAGAGTAACACAAGCTGTTTTTAGTCGTTATTTTGAAAGAATGGGAACAGTTTCAAGATTCCATTGGCTAAAACATTTATGTGTTGATAATATAGAATTTAGATGTAATTATGATAAAGATACGAAAATACATGTATCTATACTCATTAATATGAATTATTTGCCAGTTGCAGAAATTTTGAAAAAAAATTGTGAGTATATAGAAAATTCAAATATAAATAGTATTAAATGTTTTCAATATGAAGGTACTGAAGAAAATAGCATTATTACTTATGAAAAAAATGATAAAAAAAATAATGACTGCAAGAAATGCAATTTATTATGCTCATTTTTAAATGTAGACAATTGGTTTGAAAAAGAAATTATTCAATTAAATTGGTATTCTAGTAAGTATTATAATAATGAAATTAATTTTACATTAAAATATGTATTAAATAATGAAACTATGCACGATAAATTTGAAATATATAGTTTTAGTGATAAAGGCAGAAAGAAGGTATCGGCTGAAGAATGTATGAAAGAGTATATGGTAAAGTAGAAGTTTTAATGACATAAAACTATACGAGGAGGAAAGACAATGGCTAAAAATGTTTTAATTATAGGAAATGGGTTTGATTTATATCATAAGTTACCAACAAGATATATTGATTTTTTGTTTTTAGTGAAAAATTGGAGTGATTTCTTTGATGATTATAATCGAAGTTTAAGAGAAAAGATAGAAGATTTAGAATATAAAAAATTTAATATAACTCTAGATGCGTACGGTAAATTAACAAATGATTCTTTAAGAGATTTTGCTAAATATTCAAAAAATTTTAACAGCGATAAAATCCAAACTTTAAATGTAATTCTTTCAAAGAATGCATGGATCCAATATTTTATTAAAAGTGGCTATGAAAAGGAAGGGTGGATTGATTTTGAGTCGGAAATTGAAAAAGTATTAATGATAATAGAACACTTCTTTACAATAGATATTGATAACTGTGTAGGAAAGATGATTTTTGATGCTGTTAATCCTATAACATATGACATAATTAATATTTTAATAAATGTAACTGATTCCCTTACACTAAATCCAAATTTATATAATAAAACAGATGTAGAGAAAATTAAATATGGAAATATCAAAAGAAAATTAATTGAAGAACTCAAAATAGATTTAAATAAATTAATTGAAGCTTTAAAAATATATATATGGAAGAATTTGTTGAAAAAATAAATACACCATATTATTCGGAGCAAATCAAAAATTTGAATGACATAAATTTATTAACTTTTAATTATACAAATACATATTCAAACATTTATAAAAATGTTCATACAATACATTATGTTCATGGATCATTAGAAGATAATAATATTGTATTAGGTGCAAGAGGTGAAGATTTTGAAAATCTAGATTATGTTTACTTTCAAAAGTATTTTCAAAGAATTCAGAAGAAAACAGGTGCTCTTTATAAAAAATGGATTGGAAAAGCGAAAGAATCATATACAGATCGAGAAATTCATGTGTATATAATGGGACATTCACTTGGAATGACTGATAAGGATATTTTGGCGGATTTCTTTTATAATAACAAAAATATTTCTGACATTACTATTTTTTATCATAATCAATTAGCATATGAGCAATTAGTAATATTATTAATTGTAATGTTTGGAAAAGAATTTATCATAGAACAAACCGGAAAAGAAAAGATAAAATTTGTTGAATTGATGGGAGCAGTTAAATAGGATATTCTTGATATAATGATTGATAAAATTATTTCACTAGTATGTAATAGAGGTATAATAAAAAATATTACTTTTAAGAAACAAAAGAGATTTTACAAATAGAAGATAGAGGGAGATATATGATGAGTAAAAAGGAAAATATTCTAAATGCTTGGATAAAAGTAGAACAGTTATCTGAGGGAAATATTAATTTAAAAGAAAAAAATATTCATGAATACAATCTGAAAAATATTGATTGGAAACATTATTTTTTAGATTTTATGAAAAAATCATGTAGCGATTATAATGTTAAAATTGAAAAGAAAAAATATGGTATAGTATTATTTTTTGGTATTTTTCCATTTGAAGAAGTTGCTGATATTTTAAGAAAAAGATATGGGAAAAAAGCTAGTGATGAGGAAGTGTTAAAAACACAAAAGTTTTCCATTACTCTTTATTTTGATTATGAATTGAAACTCATAGATAAGAACTTCTTTTATACTACAAGTGGATATATAAGAGAACATAATGAATTTCCAAAAAAAATAAGTGAAGAAGAATCTCATTTTTTAAAAGAATTAAATAGTAAATTAGGAGAAGAATGCCAATATTTTAACGATACACTAAACTATCTTATAGAAAAATATGGAGATGAAAAAAGAAGTTTATGTTATAAATTTATTAAAAATGTAGAATATGAAGAAGCTAATTTACATTCATTTTTTATTAAAGATTTAGAAAAAGCTAAAAAAATAAATTCGGATAAATTAGATTTTTATCTTTTTGGTAATGATAAAGAAAAAATAAATTTAGAAAGTCAACCAGAGAGTGAAAATTTTCAACCGGAGTTGTTTGAAACAATTCTTATGCCTAACAAGTATCCAAATGGTCGCTTTCCTTCAAACCCGGATTATGCACTTTCTTTTATGCAAGAAGTTGCAACAAATATTGCGATTAATAGTAGTGCAGAGGTACGTACAGTAAATGGTCCTCCAGGGACAGGGAAAACAACCTTATTAAAAGATATATTTGCTCATTACGTTGTTGAACAAGCTCATCAAATATGCAACCTTAAAAATAAGAAAATACAAGATGAACAACAATACAATGAAAAATATAAAATAGGGATATTACCTTATGAAATTGCAAAAGGTAATATTATTGTTGCTAGTTCAAACAACTCAGCTGTACAAAATATTGTAAAAGAACTACCAAGAATAGATAGTATATACCCTGATTTTTTAGAAGAAATTAAGGAAGCAGATTATTTTACTGACATTGCTAATTCTGATCAATTAGATGATAAAAAGAGTATTAAAGAGGAACTATGGGGGACTTTTTCATTAGAAGGCGGAGCATCTAGTAATGTGTTAAAAATAATGAATACTCTTAAACAAATTAGTGATGTATTTGATGGTGATTATCAAGAAGAAAAATCGGTATACAATGATTTTAAAAAAATGTATCAAGAATTAATGGATGAAAAAAAGAAAAGGCAAGATTATTATGAGGATTTAAAGAAAATAAAAGATATTAAAAGTAATATTAATTTTTTAAAGGAAGAAAAACAAATAGAAGTATCAAAATTTTTAAATGAGATAGATGAATTGAATGTAAAATGTGATACATATAAAGCAGATGTCATTAAATTTGAAGAAAATAAAAAAATATATTTAGAAAAAATTAAATATCTAAATGATCAAGTAGCAAATTATAATAAAGAATATGAGTTATTACAAATAAAGAAACCTGCATTTTTGTGGTTGAAAAAAATGTTTCAAACAATAGAAGCAAAAAAATATATAGAAGAAATTGAAATATTTAACAATAAAAGAAATGATTGCCTAAATGAATTATCTAATCTTAATCAAGAAATTAGTAATAATGAAAAAGAAAAAAATAAATATCAAGAAAAATATGATTTTTCAAATAGTGAGATTGAAAAACTTAAACAGGGAATGAATTCTAAAGAAAAAGAATATAATGATAAAATCAGTTTATTAGAAATGAAAATTAATTCTTTGAATGAAAAAATAGACCCAAAAGATATTCAAAAATTAAATTTTGAAGTGAGCAATGATGAATTACAAAAGAGTAATCCATGGTTTGATAAAAAATTCAGAATATTACAAACAAAATTATTTATTAGCGCATTAAAGGTTAGAAAACAATTTTTATATGAAAATAAAAAAAGTGTTAAGTCAGCGCAAATTATTTGGAAAAATCGAGAAGAATACGCCTCAAATAAAGATCTTATAGTTAATGCTTGGCAATGGATTAATTTCACTATACCAGTAATAAGTACAACATTTGCTAGTTTTGGAAGTATGTTTTATTATATGCCGGAAAATTCAATCAGTAATCTTTTTATTGATGAAGCAGGACAAGCGTTGCCACAAGCTAGCGTAGGAGCTATCTTTAGAAGTAAAAAAATTATGGCAGTTGGTGATCCCGAACAGATACAACCTGTTTTAACTTTAGAATCAGGAATTTTAAGTATTATAAAAAATGAATATAAAGTTGGAGATAAATATATATCTCCAGATGCTTCGACGCAAACTCTTTTAGACGAAGTAAGTCCGTATGGCTATTATAAAGATCAAGATCACTGGATTGGTATTCCTCTTTGGGTACATCGAAGATCAGATAATCCAATGTTTACAATTTCAAATAGGATATCTTATAATGATCTAATGGTTCAAGGAAAAGATAAGGCAAATGGGAAAGCAAAATGGTATCATGTTGAAGGAACGGCAAGTAATAAATATGTCAAAGAAGAAGCAGAAATTTTAAAAAAATTAATTAAAGATAAGATAGAAAAAAATTCGAAATTAAAAGAGGAAATCTTTGTTATCTCACCTTTTAAACATGTTGCAAATGAATTAGCTAAAGAATTAAAAAATTTTGATGGTATTAAATTTACAAAATATGATAAAAATAAGAAACCAATAAATGTAGGAACCGTACATACTTTTCAAGGTAAAGAAGCAAAAATTGTTTATTTTGTAATGGGTGCAGATTTTAAAAGTAAGGGTGCAGCAAGTTGGGCTGTATCAAAACCAAATATTATCAATGTTGCTGTAACAAGAGCAAAAGAAGAGTTTTATGTTATAGGAAATAGGAAACTGTATAAATCAATAGGAACAAATGCGGGAAAAATGATAGAACTTATTGATCAATATAATGAAAATAAATAACTAGATCCTAATTAAAATATTTAATATTTAGTAAGTGTTGATAAAGTAGAGAGTAGAAATAAAAAATTGCAATATGTACTCAATATGGTAGTTTTAGTAAACTAAGATTACTATATTGAGTGTTTTTAAAGTAATTTTATTGATAAAATCAATATGGATTACTTTTTTTATTTTATATTCTATATAATCAAAACTTAAATTTTGATTATTTGATGGTAAGCCTTCACACTTTGAAAAAAGGTCCAATATATTAAAAAAATATTCTGTGATTTCTTTATTTAGTTTTGGAATATGTATTTCTTTCATGAGTATTTCTCTTAAAAATATGTCCATATTTATAATTATCATACTAAAAAAGACCACAAATTCAACCGTATTTATTTTACGGTTATTTTATTGGTCGCTTTGCCAATAATTGTAATTTAATAGATTTTTAAATAATTATTATACTTAAGAAAGCAGACTTTTTCATATATTTATTAATTAGATCATAATTATGAATATATTGAAGAATTGATTTTTTATTTATCAATAGTTTAAATGATTACGTATTAACTCATTTTATGAATATAATCAATTAAATCTTGTATTTCTTTAGGATAAGTTAAATGACTATTTAAAACTTTTTTACCTAACTCATAGATTAGTTTGTCTTTTGATTTATATGAACCAATATGATAAAAGTCTTTTACTTCCTGACTACAAATAAGATTTTCTTGTCTTAATTGATTAATTAAACAAAGTCCTTCAATAGATTTAACACGACTTAAGGCAACATAGAGTTGGCCATTATCAAATGAATAAGGAATAAGATTTACTTGATCATAGGTTTGACCTTGACTTTTATGCATTGTAATAGCGTAAGCAAGTTTTAAAGGAATTTGATAAAAAGCACCTACTTTTTCTTTAGATAAATGATTATCTTCAATATCTCCTTCTTTTCTTTTAGAAAGTACATAGTTTTCTATGGCCCATTCATGATAACCAAAGGTTACAAGTGTTTTATTTGTATCTAAGAGAACAGTAACACTTTCATCTTCTAATTTATAAACTTTTCCAAATGAACCATTTTGATAAAGATTTTGTTCTGTATCGTTAATTAAAACCATCACACGAGCACCAATTTTTAAATGAAGTTCATCTAGAGTAGGTTTATCAGAATTTTTAACATCACCAACAATTCTTGAATGATAGACTTTAGCTTTGTAAGGTATTTTGGAAAGTCTATCATGATTGATTTGTTCAGCTTTTCTATTAGTTGCTGTAAGAATAATACCATTTTCAAAAAGAGTCTTTTGACAATGCGTATTAAAATAATGAACACATGAATAATCACCAATACGTGCTTTATTCAGTTCATGAATAAATTCAGGATTCTTTTGTCGTATGACTTGTTTTAATTCAACTGTTTGAAAATTTAAATCTTGCCAGTTTGTTGATTCAAAAGCATAACCTTTATGATAATTTTCATAAATTTCTTTTAATACTTCTAAATCATTATCTGTAGTAACAGGAGGTAGTTGGAAAAAGTCTCCAACAACGACGATTTGTTTACGAGATAATGAGTTTTCTTCTGCTTTCATAATTGTTCTTACAACAAAATCAAATAGATCAATACGACACATACTAATTTCATCAATAACAATAATGTCACTTTCTTTTACCACTTGAGGAACTTTTTTAATATGCTTGATTACTTGAGGCTCTGGAGAAACTTGAAAACAACGATGGATAGTAACACCTTGAATATTAATAGCAGCAATACCGGTAGGAGCACAAACAATAACATTTTTATTTTGTTTTTCCATTTCATTAATAAAAAGTTGTAAAACAAAAGATTTACCAGTACCTGCGCCACCTGTTAAAAAAACATTATTTCCAGATAATAATTGTTGATAAGCTTTATATTGATCTTTACTTAATGATATTTTATCTTTATTTTGTTTTCTTTGATTTGTTGTTTCTTGTTTTGAATGTAATGAACTTTTTTGATTATTTTGTTTTAAATAGGCTAAAGCTTCTTTTTTAGAATCAAAGCTTTTGTATTTAGCATCTTTAAAATGGTCGACTTCTTTTTGACAATCTTTCCGAGTAGTATAAATACCTGGATGTCTTCCTTTTTTTACAGCATAATATTTCATGATATTCCTCCATGTTTATTATTATGACATATTATAAAAATATTTTAAATAAAACTTGTGAAATGTTACACATAGCCTTATGTGTAACTTGTTTTTATTTTCACATGATACTAAAATATGTGTAGTTAGAAAAGAGGAGATTTAATTATGGCAAACAGATTTGTATTAAATGAAACAAGTTATCATGGAAAAGGAGCAATTGAATCAATTCCTGAAGAAGCAAAAGCAAGAGGATTCAAAAAAGCTTTAGTATGTTCAGATCCAGACTTAGTAAAATTTGGAGTAACAGCAAAAGTTACTGATTTATTAGATAAAGCAGGATTAGCTTATGAACTATATTCTAATATCAAACCGAATCCAACAATTGAAAATGTTCAACAAGGTGTTAAAGCATTACATGATGCTGGAGCAGATTATATGATTGCTATTGGTGGTGGTTCATCAATGGATACAGCAAAAGCAGTAGGTATTATTGATAAAAACCCTGAATTTGCTGATGTAAGAAGCTTAGAAGGTGTTGCACCAACTAAAAATCCTTGTACACCAATCTTTGCTGTTCCAACAACTGCTGGTACAGCAGCTGAAGTAACAATCAACTATGTAATCACAGATGTTGAAAAAGATCGTAAAATGGTATGTGTAGACGTACATGATATTCCAGTTGTAGCATTCGTTGACCCAGATATGATGTCATCAATGCCTAAAGGATTAACTGCTGCTACAGGTATGGATGCCTTAACTCATGCTATCGAAGGTTATATTACTAAAGGTGCTTGGGAAATGTCAGATATGTTCCATATCAAAGCTATCGAAATTATTTCTAAATCATTAAGAGGTGCAGTAGAAAATACTCCTGAAGGTAGAGAAGGTATGGCTTTAGGTCAATATGTTGCAGGTATGGGATTCTCTAACGTAGGTTTAGGATTAGTTCACTCAATGGCTCATCCACTTGGAGCTTTATATGATACACCTCATGGTGTTGCTAATGCTATCATCTTACCAACAGTTATGGAATATAATGCACCATATACTGGTGAAAAATATAAAGACATTGCAGAAGCAATGGGTGTAGATACTACTGGTATGTCTCAAGAAGAATATCGTAAAGCAGCTGTAGATGCAGTTAAACAATTATCTAAAGATGTTGGTATTCCAGCTGACTTAAAAGAAATCGTTAAAGAAGAAGATTTACAATTCTTAAGTGAATCTGCTTTAGCTGATGCTTGCTGTCCAGGTAACCCAAGAGATACAAGTGTAGAAGAAATCAAAGAATTATATAAATCATTATTATAATAATAAGACAGTCCTCAATGAGGGCTGTTTTTTTGTTTTAAAATGTAAAAAAAGAGAATTTTGTTATTAATTTCACAATAAAGTTGACTTTTTATGAGGTTTCAATATAATTTTTTTATATGTTAAAAAGGGGAAATTCGATGGAAACAAATAAAAAATCAAGTTTTTCAGGCCGTTTAGGATATGTTATGGCGGCTGCTGGTTCAGCTGTTGGATTAGGAAACATTTGGCGTTTTCCATATCTTGCGGCTAAATATGGTGGAGGTACTTTTTTATTTACTTACATTATTTTAGCGTTTACAGTTGGTTTTGCTTTACTTGTAAGTGAAACAGCATTAGGAAGAAAGACCGGAAACAATCCAATCAAAGCATATAAAATCTTAGGAGCAAAAAAATTAAAGATTGGTGGTTGGTTGAATTCAATTATTCCAATGTTAATAGTTCCTTATTACTGTGTTGTTGGTGGTTGGGTATGTAAATACTTATTTGAATATTTAAGAGGATCAAGTCAAATCTTGACACAAGATACCTATTTTTCAAATTTTATTGCTAATCCAATTAGTCCAGCTTTTTGGTTAGTGATTTTTGCTGTTTTAACTTTTATTGTGGTTATTAAAGGGGTAGAAAAAGGAATAGAAAAGGTAAGTAAGATTTTAATGCCTATTTTAGTAGTAATAGCTATTTTTATTTCAATCTATGGTTTAATGACACCAGGGGCAATTGAAGGTTTGAAGTATTATATTATTCCTGATTTTTCAAGGTTTAGTATTATGACAGTTATTTCAGCAATGGGACAAATGTTTTATTCTTTATCAATTGGAATGGGTATTTTATTTACATATGGTTCTTATATGAAAAAAGATGTTGATATGGAAAAAGCAATTTCTCAAGTAGAAATTATGGACACTTTAATTGCTTTTTTAGCGGGGTTAATGATTATTCCTGCAGTCTTTGCATTTTCAGGAAAAGATAGTTTAAATGCTGGAGCGTCTTTAATGTTTATTACAATGCCTAAAGTTTTTAATTCATTAAAATTAGGTGGATTTATAGGTGGGGTATTCTTTTTACTTGTCTTATTTGCTGCTTTAACTTCAGCTATTTCTTTAATGGAATGTTCTTGTGCAACATTGATGGAACAATTCCATATTTCTAGAAAAAAAGCAGCTTTAGCAATGATTATTGAAATGTTAGTTTTAGGAATTCCTATTTCACTTGGCTATGGTGTTTTAGGATGGATTCAACCATTAGGAATGACTTTATTAGATTTCTTTGATTTTGTCACAAATTCATGTATGATGCCAATTTCAGCGTTATGTACAGTTTTATTAATTATTTTTGTAACAAAATTAAAAACAATTTCAAATGAAATTAAAATATCATCTGCTTTTAAAAGAGAAAAAGTCTATAATATTGTGATGAAATATATTTGTATTCCAACATTATTAATTATTTTATTAAGTTATATTTTATCAACATTTGGAATTATTACGTTATAAAAAAAGCTTTTTTAAGCTTTTTTTCTTTTTGGACATAAAAAAGACATTTTTTATGTATATAATATATTAGAAATAAAATGAGCTTTTGTATTTGTCAAATAAAACATTTGTGCTATAATTTATTTGTTTAATTATGCCTAAGTGTAAAGGAGGATGTCTTTATGGACAAAATAAGTGAAAAGATAAAAGCAGCCCGCATTGCCAAAGGCGTTACAATAGAGGAAGTCGCAGAAGCAACATTGTTATCTGTTAATATCATTAAAGATATAGAAGACGGTGCTTTTGAACGATTTGTTGGAGACGAGCTATATGTAAAAATGTATCTTAAAAAAATAGCAAGATACTTAGAAATAGATGAGACGATTGCTGATGATTATTATGCAATTACGAGAGAAATTAAAAAGGCTGATTTAAAAGATTTAGAAAATAAAAAAGAAGATATAGGATCTGTTACTTTTGTAGATAAAGTAAAAAATATTCAACCAACTAAAAAACAACAGACAAGAAAGGGAGTTTATGAAGATCACTATATCTTAAGATATGTTAAATATGCAATTGTCATTATTATTGTCATTGCTATTATTATTGTACTTGGATATTCATTTGTCTTTACGAAATCAAATGATTCATCATTTAAAAATAGTAATACATCTAAAACAGAAACAAGTGAAACTTTAAAGAAGAAAACAACAGAAACAGATAAAAAGAAAACAACAAAATCTGATACAACGAAAAAAGATGAACAAACATCTACTGAAATAACTTTTACTAAAAATGCTGATGGTGATTATAGTTTTAAATTACCTGATGGATATGATCAAGAAACTTTTAAATTAAAAGTAGACTTTACATTTGCGACAACTGTTGATCTACATGTTAATGGTGATCCTAACAGTTATCAAACTGATACATTTAAAAAAGGTGTTTATAGTAGTAATCTTGCTAGTATTTCAGCATCAGATGCTTTAAAAGATGATTCTGCATGTGAAAGTGTTGAACTAGAATTTAATGTGAATGATTTCCAATATTTGGAATTTTCATATAGTTGGAACTTAGGACATCGTTATTATATTAATGATCAAAAAATTCCATTAGAAGAAAATGATCATTATGGAACAAGCTCTAATGGTAGAGTAAGAACATTTAAATTAACGATGGTCAAATAATGAATTTACCTAATAAATTAACGATTACAAGAATAATCCTTGTTCCAATTCTTATTCTTATTTATATGTTTCCTTATGCAACGTTTGGAATCAATGTACCTATGTATCATATTTTGAATGCTGGTATTTCACTTGTTAATATTGTTATCTTTATTATTTTTGCGGTTGCTTCGTTAACTGATTATTTTGATGGACAAATTGCGAGAAAATCTAAATTAATTACAACTTTTGGTAAGTTTGCTGATCCGATTGCAGATAAACTATTAATTAATACGATTTTTCTTTTACTAGCAAGTGATGGGACAATTTCTATCATTATTCCTATTATTATGATTTCTAGGGATACGATCGTAGATGCCATTCGTTTGGTGGCTGCCAATAAACAAGTTGTTATTGCAGCAAAATATTTAGGAAAATTAAAAACTGTGACACAAATGATCAGTGTGATATTCTTATTATTAAATGATTTTCCTTTTTCAATCATTCATTTACCAATTGGTCAAATAAGTGTATGGATTGCTTGCGTGATTTCAATAGTAAGTGGTATTGATTATTTTATGGATAGTAAAGATATGTTAACGGAGTCAATGTAATGAATGAACTTGCTGAACTATTAATAAAAAATAATATTTCTATTGGAACTGTAGAAAGTTTTACAGTAGGAAATTTTGCGACAATGCTAGGAAATATTCCTGGCATTTCTAAGGTTTATAAGGGTTCTTTAGTCACTTATCAAGGTGAAACGAAAGAAAGGCTTTTAGGAATTGAACATCCATTGATTGAAAAGTACGGTGTTGTTTCTAAAGAAATTGCTACTTTAATGTGTGTTAATGGTAAAAGTATTTTAGATGTTGATCTATGTGTTTCTTTTACAGGAAATGCTGGACCGGATGCAATGGAAGGAAAACCAGTAGGAGAAGTCTATATTGGTATTGCTTATGAAGATTTTGTTGTTTATAAATTGAATTTAGAAGGTAGTCGAAAAGAGATTGCTTTAAAGGCAATAGATTTTGCTCAAAAGAAGATAATTGAAAAAATTTTAAAAAAATAAAAGAAAAAATGAAAAATAAAGCATATATAGGAATAGGAGGTATTATTTATGGCTGGAAAAAAAGAAGTAGAAACAAAAGATGCTAAAAAAGCACAAGCATTGAATGATGCAATCAAACAAATTGAAAAGCAATTTGGAAAAGGTTCTGTTATGAAGCTTGGAGATCGTGCAGCTGTTGATGTGGCTGTTATTCCAACAGGTTCTTTAACACTTGACATGGCTTTAGGAATAGGTGGTTATCCTAAAGGAAGAATTATTGAGATTTATGGTCCAGAATCAAGTGGTAAAACAACGCTTACATTACATGCAATTGCTGAAGTGCAAAAACAAGGTGGTACAGCTGCGTTTATTGATGCCGAACATGCCATTGATCCTGTTTATGCTAAAAATCTAGGAGTTAATATTGATGAATTGATTCTTTCGCAACCAGATAGTGGTGAACAAGGTTTAGAAATTGCTGAAACACTCGTACGTTCTGGAGCTATTGACTTAGTAGTTGTTGACTCTGTTGCTGCACTTGTTCCTCAAGTGGAATTAGATGGCGAAATGGCTGATCAACAAATGGGATTGCAAGCAAGATTGATGTCTAAAGCTTTACGTAAACTTTCAGGGGTTATGAATAAAACAGATTGTACAATTATTTTCATTAACCAATTACGTGAAAAAATTGGAGTTATGTTTGGAAATCCAGAAACGACTACTGGAGGAAGAGCTTTAAAATTCTATTCTTCTGTGCGAGTAGAAATCAGAAGAAGTGAAGCAATTAAAAATGGTACGGAAATTGTTGGGAATAAAGTCAATATCAAAGTTGTTAAAAATAAAGTGGCACCACCATTTAAATCAACACAAGTTGATATTATTTATGGTAAGGGTATTTCAAGAGATGGTGAAGTCTTGGATTTAGCAGTTGATAAAGATATTGTTGATAAATCCGGTGCTTGGTATGCTTATAAGGGCGAAAAGATTGGACAAGGACGTGAAAATGCAAAACGATATCTTGTTGAACATCCTGATATAATGAATGAAATTACGGAAGCAATTAAAGCTTCATTAATGCCTGTAGAAGAAGAGGAATTGTAAAAATTCCTCTTTTTAACTTGTTATTGTCAAAATAAGCAATTTGACATATAATATACTTGTGCGCAAAACACGTTTAATAAACATAGTAAAGACTATGTAAATATTAATTATTATAACCGAAACAACCGGTAAATGATTGAATAATCAATTATAAAAAATGTGCATAGAGAAAATGGAGGGTGGAATATGCCAGGTTTAAATATTGCCACTATTTTATCCTATGTTCTAGCTGTCGCTGTTGGGGTTCTTATTTATTTTGTATATGCAAAACTAAATATTTCAAAAGCTAATGTAAGTGCTCAAAAGATTATTGATGATGCAACGAGTAAAGCTGATAATCTAGTTAAAGAAGCTATTTTAGATGCTAAAACTCAAGCTTATGAATTAAAATTAGAAGCAGAAAAAGAAATTAAAGAACAAAAACAAGAAATTACTGAACTTGAAAATAATCTTTCAGAACGTGAAAAAGGTATTGAACGAAGAGATATTGCTGTTCAAGGTAAAGAAGACGTTCTTGAACAAAGAATTAAACAATTAGATATTAAAGAAGCTGGAATAGATAAATTAGAGGCTGAATTAAAAGATAAAATTGATTCTAAAGTTGTTGAATTAGAAAAAGTTGCCGCTATGTCAGCAAGAGAAGCTAAAGAAGAATTGTTCAAACAAGTTGAACAACAAATTTCATTAGAAATGTCTGCTTACATAAAGGAACAAGAAGAAGAAGCTAAAAGCAAAGCTGCTGATATGTCTAGAGACATTATTGCCAATGCAATTAATCGATATGCTCAAGAGGAAGTTACTGAAAGAACAGTAACTGTTGTTGATCTTCCAAGTGAAGAAATGAAAGGGCGTATTATTGGACGTGAAGGTCGTAATATTAAAGCAATCGAACAAGCAACAGGTGCAGATTTAATTATTGATGATACACCTGAAGCAATTACGATTTCTTGCTTTGATCCAGTAAGAAGAGAAGTTGCTCGTTTATCGTTAGAAACTTTAATTAGAGATGGACGTATTCAACCAGGAAGAATCGAAGAAGTTGTTGATAAAACAAGAAAAGAATTAGATGAAGTTATTCGTAAAACTGGAGAAAATGCAATTTTTGAATTAGGTATTTCTCGTATTGATAAAGAAATTGTTAAACAAATTGGTAAATTAAAATATCGTACAAGCTATGGTCAAAATGCGCTTCAACATTCATTAGAAGTTGCACATTTAGCAGGAATTATGGCTGCTGAATTAGGGTTAAATCAACAATTAGCTAAACGTGCAGGTTTATTACATGATATTGGTAAAGCAATGGATCATGAAATGGAAGGAAGCCATGTTGAATTAGGTGCAAAATTCGCGAAAAAACATGGAGAACATTCAACTGTTATTAATGCAATTGCTTCACATCATGGGGATGTACCAGCAACAAGTGTTATTTCTATTTTAGTAGCTGCTGCTGATACATTATCAGCTGCTAGACCAGGAAGTCGAAGTGAAACAATTGAAAATTATATTCAAAGACTTGAAAAACTTGAAGAAATGGCTAAAAGCTTTGATGGTGTCGATCGTGTCTATGCAATTCAAGCAGGACGTGAAATTCGTATCGTTGTAAAACCTGATAAAGTGGATGATCTAGCAAGCCATAAGATTGCACGTGATATTAAGACAAAGATTGAAGAAGAATTAACTTATCCAGGACATATTAAAGTTACTGTTATAAGAGAAATTCGTGCGAGTGAAATTGCAAAATAAAAGGGAAATCAATTCCCTTTTTTTTTATATATGTTAAAATGTCTTTACGAAATGAGGAAAGAAAATGAAAGTTTTATTTATAGGAGATATCGTTGGAAATGTAGGACGACAAATGATAGAAGATTATCTTTATCGTATTCGAAAAGATTATCAAATTGATTTTGTAATCGCAAATGTTGAAAATGCGACACATGGTAAAGGATTAAATAGAAAACATTATGATTTCTTTACTTTTGAAGGTGTTGATTGTATGACAATGGGGAATCATACTTTTGATAAGAAAGAATTATTTGATTTTATTGATGAAGCTGATCGCCTTGTTGTTCCTTTCAATCAACCAAGTATTTTACCAGGAGTCCATACAAGAGTATTTAATGTTAAAGGTACAAAAATAAGAGTAACCAATGCACTTGGATGTGTCTTTATGGATAACCGTTATTCGAATCCTTTTGATCATATTGATGATTATCTAAACCTTGAACAAGATATTCATATCATTGATATTCATGCAGAAGCAACCAGTGAAAAAATAGGTTTAGCTTATTATTGTAAAGATAAAGTACAAGCGGTCTTAGGAACACATACACATGTACAAACAGCAGATGAAAGAATTATTGATAAAAAAGTAGCATTTATTTCTGATGCAGGAATGACGGGTCCTTATTTAAGTTCTTTAGGATGTGATTTAGATAGTGTCATTACACGTATGAGAGGTCTAAGTTCAAAGTTTTTAATTTCTGAAAATTCAGGACAGTTTGCTGGAGTTGTTATTGAATTTAATGACAAACACCAACCTATCTCTATTGAAAGAGTTTTAATCAATGATGATCATCCATATCGAGCATCTTAGGATGCTTTTTTTGTTATTTTTTTAATGATAATTCATATAGTGAATTAGGAGGCAAAAATATGGAAATAATTAAAGTATCTTCAACATCTGTTCCTAATCACGTTGCAGGAGCAATAGCATCATTAATGAGGGAACAAGATAAACTTATGATTCAAACAATTGGTGCAGCAGCACTTAATCAAGCAATTAAATCAATTGCAATTGCAAGAGGTTATATTATTCCAACAGGAAAAGAACTTATTTGTATTCCTTCTTTTCATGATTTAATGGTCGATGATAAAAGGATTACGGCCTTAAGGCTTGTAATAGAATTACGTTAATTTTTAGTGAAAAGGGTTTCTTTTTTTAAAAATTCATTGTATAATACTGACATGTAAATGGAGGTTTTTAATTATGGCAAAATGTAAATTATTAATGCAAACAGGACAAGTTCAAAAAATTATTGATTTCTTTGATGGATATTCAGATGATAAAGTATCATGTAAATATGTTAAAAAAGTAGGAATCAAAGCTGAATTTGAATGTGAAACTGAATTATCACCAGAAGAAGCTGCAGGTCATTGTAAAGGAGTATTTAAAGGAACTCCAGAAGGTAAAGTATTATACTTCTCAATCCAACCAGATGGATTCTTTGGATAAGATAAAAATGATAAGGACTGATAAGTCCTTATTTTTTTCTAGCCAAAAGATAACTTTATGTATATAATAGGAAAGAAATGTGGTGAAAAAATGAAAGATTATAGTGAATATTTTAAAGGGCCAAATTTAAAAGAGGCTCAAAAAAGAAGTAGAAAACAAGTTGATCATTTAAAAGATGCTTTTGAAATACCTAGTGATATGGTAAGTATAGGTAAAGGAAAAACTTATTATATTCATACTTATGGTTGTCAAGCGAATGAACGTGATGGTGAAACATTAGCAGGTATTTTTGAAATGATGGGATATATAGCTGCTAAAGAAATCGAAGAGGCAGATGTCATTTTATTAAATACTTGTGCTATTAGAGAAAATGCAGAAGAAAAAGTATTTGGGAAAGTAGGTTATGTTAAAAACTTAAAGAAGAAAAACCCAAATCTTATTTTTGGTTTGTGCGGTTGTATGGCGCAAGAAGAAGTTGTTATTAAAAGAATATTAGAAAAACACCCACATATAGATTTAATCTTTGGAACACATAATATTCATCGTTTACCAACTTTATTAAAAGAAGCAATGTTTAGTAAGGAAATGGTTGTAGAAGTATGGTCTAAAGAAGGGGATGTTATTGAAAATACACCAGTAACACGTGCTAATGGTCATAAAGCATGGGTCAATATTATGTATGGATGTAATAAATTCTGTACGTATTGTATTGTTCCTTATACAAGAGGCAAAGAACGTTCTCGTTTAATGAATGATATTATTGAAGAAGTTAAAGGATTAAAAGCAGATGGGTATCAAGAAATCACTTTACTTGGACAAAATGTCAATAGTTATGGAAAAGATTTAGAAGAAGATTATGATTTTGCGACTCTTTTAGAAGAAGTTGCTAAAACGGGAATTGCGCGTATTCGTTTTACAACAAGTCATCCATGGGACTTCTCTAGAGAAATGATTGAAATCATTAATCAATATGATAACATCATGCCTTATATCCATTTACCAGTACAATCAGGAAATACAGAAATCTTGAAATTAATGGGTAGAAGATATACAAGAGAACAATATTTAGAACTTTTCCACATGATTAAAGAAGTGATGCCAGATTGTTCAATTACAACAGATATTATTGTTGGTTTCCCAAATGAAACAGAAGAACAATTCCAAGATACACTTTCTTTATATGAAGAATGTGAATACGATTTAGCCTATACATTTATCTATTCTCCTCGTGAAGGAACACCTGCTGCTAAAATGCAAGACAACGTGCCATTTGAACAAAAACAAGACCGTTTAGAAAGATTAAATGAAGTTGTTAAAGAAAAAGCTTTAAAACAAAATCAACGTTTCTTAAATCAAGTTGTGGATGTTTTAGTAGATGGTCCATCTAAACGTGATGAAACAATGATGACAGGATATACGGCACATCAAAAATTGATCAACTTCAAAGGGCGTAAAGAAGATATTGGTAAAATTGTGCCTGTAAAAGTTACAGAAGTAAAAACTTGGGCTTTAAAAGGTGAACAAGTTGACTAGAATTGAAGAGCTTGCTAGAAAATTAAATCAAGAAATTTTAGCTTTAGAAGTTGTTCAAGAATATCAAAAGTATGAAAAACTTGTTTTAAATGATGAAAAACTTAAACAATTAGAAAAAGAATTAAAAGTATTACAAAAAAAGATTGTCAATCAAAAAGCAAAACAGGATGATCGAGTTACAAAAACAATTCAAGAATATCAAGAAAAAAAAGCATATTATGAAAATCATCCATTAGTTGTTAATTATTTATATTTACAAAATGAAGTGAATGAAATCTTACAAACAATCAATCAACAAATGAATAATGCTTTAAAGTAGGGAAACCTACTTTTTCTTTTTATTATTGACTTATTTAAATTTGGGGATTATAATTTTTCAAAAATATAGAAAGAATAAGGAGATAAAAAAATGGCATTTTACTTTGAAGAACCATCGCGTACTTTTAATGAATATTTATTAGTTCCAGGATACTCATCAGCTGAGTGTCGTGCTGAAAACGTAAGTTTAAAAACACCATTAGTTAAATTTAAAAAAGGTGAAGAACCTGCATTATCACTAAATGTTCCATTAGTTTCAGCAATTATGCAAGCTGTATCTGATGACAATATGGCAATTGCCTTAGCTAAAGAAGGTGGAGTTTCATTTATTTATGGATCTCAATCAATCGAAAGCCAAGCAGCTATGGTAAGACGTGTTAAAAATTATAAAGCTGGATTCGTTCCAAGTGATTCAAACTTATCACCTGAATCAACTTTAAAAGATGTTTTAGATTTAAAAGAAAAAACTGGACATTCAACAATGGCAGTTACAGCAGATGGAACTGCTAACGGTAAATTATTAGGAGTTGTTACTGGAAGAGATTATCGTATTTCTCGTTTATCAATGGATACAAAAGTTGAAACTTTTATGACACCATATGATAAATTAATTTGTGCAGATTTAGGAACATCTCTTAAAGAATGTAATGATATGATTTGGGATAACAAATTAAATGCATTACCTGTAGTAGACGCTGAACAAAGATTACATTATTTCGTATTTAGAAAAGACTATGAAAATAGAAAAAATAATCCAAATGAATTATTAGATGAAAATAAACGTTACATTGTTGGTGCTGGAATCAACACACGTGACTATGCTACACGTGTTCCTGCATTAGTAGAAGCTGGTGCTGATGTTTTATGTATCGATTCATCTGAAGGATTCTCAGAATGGCAAAAATTAACAATCGATTGGATTAGAGAAAATTATGGTGATACTGTTAAAGTAGGTGCCGGTAACGTTGTTGATGCAGAAGGATTTAGATTCTTAGCTGAATGTGGTGCTGATTTCGTTAAAATTGGTATCGGTGGAGGATCAATTTGTATCACTCGTGAACAAAAAGGTATTGGTCGTGGACAAGCTACAGCAACAATCGAAGTAGCTAAAGCAAGAGATGAATACTTTAAAGAAACAGGAATTTATGTACCAATTTGTTCAGATGGTGGTATCGTTCATGATTATCATATGACATTAGCCTTAGCGATGGGTTCTGATTTTATTATGCTAGGTAGATATTTCTCAAGATTTGATGAATCTCCTACAAATAAAGTTCAAATTAATGGACAATATATGAAAGAATATTGGGGAGAAGGTTCTGCTCGTGCTCGTAACTGGCAACGTTATGATATGGGGGGAGATGCTAAACTTTCTTTTGAAGAAGGTGTAGATTCTTATGTACCATATGCTGGAAGTTTAAAAGATAACGTTGGTTTATCATTATCAAAAATTAAACATACAATGTGTAACTGTGGTGCTTTAACAATTCCTGAATTACAACAAAAAGCTAAAATCACTTTAGTATCAGCTACTTCAATTGTTGAAGGTGGCGCACATGATGTTGTGTTAAAAGACTCTAAAGAACAAAAATAAGACTTCGTTGAAGTCTTTTTTTTATTTTTAGACATATTGTTATATGGGGTGACAAAATGGCTGGTAAAGTGTATGAAATCATGACCAAGGCAACTTTATCAAAAGGAACGAAAAAAACGATTTCTAAATATGATTATGTTGTTAATGAGATTGATAAAATACTAGGATGTTGGATTTGTAATCATCAATATCAAGGAATCATTAGGGAGCATCAACCATTTATAGAAGGAAGTTTTGATTTGCATATTTGGTATAGTCATTTAAATGAAAGTTATTTATTAAAACAACAAGTGCATTACCAAGATGCTATTGATTTAAATATGAAAGATCATCAACTCAGTCAAAATGATCAAATCATTGTTGAAAGTCAATACTTACCTCGATGTATCCATGCAACCTTAGAAAATAAAACAATGCACATCGAAATAGAAAAACAAATGTCTTTAAAAATCATTGGTGATACAACAATTCTTGTAGAAAGTAAAACAAATGATGAAGAACTTGAAATGAAAATTAATCCCGATTTCATAACATAGAAAGATGTTTCTTTCTATGTTATAATAATCAACGAATTAGAATGAGGTGTAAAAATGAAACAAAAATACAGTCCAATGATGATGCAATATTTAGGTATCAAGGAACAAAATAAAGATGCTATTGTGATGTTTAGATTAGGGGATTTCTATGAAATGTTCTTTGATGATGCGATGATTGTCTCTAAAGAACTAGAACTTGCTTTAACAGGGAAAAATGCCGGCGCTAAAGAAAGAGTTCCAATGTGTGGGGTTCCTTTTCATAGTGCGAGTGGATATATTCAAAAATTAGTAGATAATGGACATAAAGTCGCGATTGTTGAACAATTAACAGATCCTGGAAAAAAAGGTATTGTTGAACGTGGTGTTGTTCAAATTGTCACACCAGGTACTATTTTTGATGAATCGATGACAAAGAATAAAAATAATTATATCGCATGTATGATGATTTTTGATTTTGTTTATACGCTTGCTTTTTGTGATATTACAACAGGTGAATTTCAAGTCGTCAATATTGATAAAAAGGATCATCTTTTAAATAATCAATTAGCTTCGATGGAAGTTAAAGAAATTGTTGTTAAAAGTGATTGTACATATAACTTTAATGATTCAATTATGGTATCTCATTATGATAATGAAACATTTAATGAAAAATATCGAGATATTTTTCATAATATAAAAGATTTAAAAGAAATCAAAGTATCTACTTTATTATTAAATTATTTAATTGAAACACAAAAAAGAGACTTAGAACATCTTCAAATGATTGAAGAAATCAATAATCAAGATTTTATGACAATGGATCTTTATACTAAAAAATCATTAGAATTAACTGAAAATTCTAAAGATCATGAAAAATATGGTTCCTTATTTTGGCTATTAGATATGACAAAATCAGCAATGGGAGCAAGACTTTTAAAAAATTATATTGATCGACCACTTTTAAAAAAAGAAGCCATTGAAGAAAGATTAGATATTGTTGAAATCTTTACTCAACAATTTATTCAAAGAGAAAGTATTAAAGAAATATTAAAAGAAATCTATGACTTAGAAAGACTATCAAGTCGTATTGCTTTTGGAAACATTAATGCAAGAGATTTAAAATGGATTGCTTCTTCTTTAAAAGTCTTACCAGAATTAAAACAACAACTTTATTCATTCAATGAACCTTTAACAGATCAATTAGCCAATCAAATCATTGATCTATCACATATTACAAAACTCATTGATGATGCTATTATTGATAATCCTCCTCTTACGATTAAAGAAGGAAATATTATCAAAGATCATTTTAATGAAGAATTAGATGAATTACGTTATTTAAGAGATCATGGAAAACAATGGTTAGTTGATTTTGAACAAAAAGAAAGAGAAAAAACAGGTATTAAAAACTTAAAAGTTGGGTATAATCGTGTCTTTGGTTATTATATTGAAGTTACAAAAGGAAGTTTAGATCTTGTTAAAGATGAATTCGAATATACAAGAAAACAAAGTTTATCGAATGCAGAAAGATTTATTACACCTGAATTAAAAGATATGGAAAGTAAGATTTTATCAGCACAAGATAAAATTCAAAAATTAGAATATGTTTTATTTACTCAAGTTAGAAATGAAATCAAAAAAGAAGTCCATTTGATTCAAGATGTTTCGAAAATTATCGCGCGTGTAGATGTTTATCAATCTCTTGCAATGTTAGCAAGTGAAAATAGTTATGTAAGACCTGTCTTTAATGATCAAAAAATTATGGATATTAAAGAAGGTAGACATGGTGTCATTGAAAAAGTCATGGGGCATGGTAAATATGTACCTAACGATGTTTCAATTGATGAAAATTCACCAGTTGTCTTAATTACAGGGCCAAATATGGGTGGTAAATCGACTTATATGAGACAAGTAGCTTTAATTGTTATTATGGCGCAAATTGGCTCATTTGTTCCTGCTAAATATGCTAATTTAACGATTTTTGATCAAATCTTTACGCGTATTGGAGCAAGTGATGATTTAATTAGTGGTCAATCAACTTTCATGGTAGAAATGTTAGAAGCGAATAATGCTTTACGTTTTGCTAGTGAAAAATCGTTGATTTTATTTGATGAAATTGGTCGAGGAACAGCAACTTTTGATGGAATGGCTATTGCCCAGGCAATGATTGAATATATTGCCAGTGAAATTCATTGTATGACATTATTTTCAACCCACTACCATGAACTTACATTTTTAGAAGATAAAGGTCTTGGAATTCAAAATGTTCATGCCAGTGCTAGAGTAGATAATGATCATTTAGTATTTGAATATTTAATTAAAAAAGGACGTTCTAATAAATCTTATGGGGTCAATGTGGCTAAACTTGCTAAATTACCAGATGAAGTAATCAATCGTGCTAATTTAGTATTAGAAACACTTGAAGAAAATAACGTAGAAGATCGTTTAATTGAAGAAAAACAAGTTCAAGTCATTGAAAAAGAAAGTGAAGTTGAAAAATATTTAAAGACAATTGATCCAATGGCTTTATCACCATTAGATGCTTTGTCAACTTTAATCGAATTAAAGAAATTAGTAAAGTAGAGGTGGCCTATGAAAATAAAACAACTTGATGATATTTTAGCAAATAAAATAGCAGCTGGTGAAGTCATTGAAAGACCAGCAAATGTTGTCAAAGAATTAGTTGAAAATAGTATTGATGCATCTTCTTCTAAAATAGATATTATTATAGAAGAAGGAGGAATGAATTTAATTCAAATTATTGATGATGGATCAGGAATGGATAAAGATGATGCACGTCTTTGTTTTTCAAGACATGCAACAAGTAAAATCTATAATGATCAAGATTTATTTTGTATTCAAACATTAGGATTTAGAGGCGAAGCTATTCCTTCCATTGCTTCTATTTCTCGTTTTGTTTTAAAAACCAGTGATGGAAGTCAAGGATCAACAGTAATTTATGAATTTGGTAAATTTATTGAACAAAAACAAAGTGATCTTAATAGAGGAACAAATATTTCTGTTTCAAAGCTTTTTCAAAATGTACCAGCAAGATTAAAATATATAAAATCTGTCAATGCTGAATTTGCACATATACAAAATTATGTAGAAAGACTTTCTTTATCTCATCCAGATATTGCTTTTACTTTAATACATAATGATAAGACGACTTATAAAACAAATGGAAATGGAAATTTATTAGAAGTTATTCATCAGATTTATGGGTTATCTGTGGTTAAAAATATGTTGAATTTAAAAGCTGGAAATGATGAATTTCAAATAGAAGGTTTTATTGGCAAAATTGAAGTGAATAGGGCAAGTAAGAATCATATTGTTACGATGGTCAATCATCGTATTGTTAAAAATCAAGTAGCAATCGATGCTATTAATCAAGCATATCGTAAATATTTAGCAGATAATCGTTATCCTATTGCAGTCATCAATATTGAAATTGATCCTTATTTAGTGGATGTCAATGTTCATCCAAGCAAGTTAGAAGTTAAGTTTTCTAAAGAATACGAATTAAAACAATTGATTTTTGATGCGGTATCTAAAACTTTGGAAAATGTTAATTTAACTTACCAAGTCAAAGAAGAAAGACCAGTCTTTAAGCCACAACTAGATCAAATGGATCTAGATATTGATTTTAGACAAGAAATTCCTACAAAAGTTCAAGAAAAACCACAAACTTCATTTATTCAAGAAAAAAAACAACCACTATTTGTTCATGAAGAAAAAAATGAATATATAATAGAACCTGTAGAAAAGCTTGTTGAAGAACCTATCCAACTTGAAAAAGTTGAAGTGTCTTTAAAAGAAATGAAAAAGAAAATATTTGTAAAAGCACAAATTCATGGAACTTATATTGTAGGTGAAGATGATAGTGGAATGTATTTGATAGATCAACATGCTGCACAAGAAAGAATCAATTATGAATATTTTCTAGAAAAATATAGTCATCCAGATATGACAATGAGAGATTTATTAATACCTATTACAGTTGAATATCCTTTAAGTGAATGTATGATGATTGAAGAAAGAAAAGATTTATTAAAAGAAGTTGGCATTGATTTAGAGCCTTTTGGTAATGGTTTTATTATTAAACAACTGCCAATGTGGATGAATCAAATTAATGAACATTTATTTATTGAAGATATGATTCAACAGATATTAAAAGATAATAAAATTGATTTACTTTCTTTACAAGAACATGCTATAGCAACATTAAGTTGCAAAGCATCTTTAAAAGGAAATAGTCATCTATCAATTGAGTCAATGCAAACAATTGTTGATAATTTAATGCGTTGTGATAATCCTTATGTTTGTCCACATGGAAGACCAACGATTATTCATTATTCAGCATATGAATTAGAAAAATTATTTAAGAGGGTCGTATAATGGAAAAAGTAATTGTTGTAATTGGACCAACAAGTGTTGGTAAAACAAAAATGGGAGTGGCTCTTGCTAAAAAGTTCAATGGAGAAGTTATTAGTGGAGATTCTATGCAAATTTATAAACAGATGGATATAGGAACTGCTAAAGTCACAGAAGAAGAAAAAGAAGGTATTATTCATCATTGTGTAGATATTTTAAATCCTGATGAAACATATAGTGTTCATGATTTTCAACAAACAGTAAGAAAAAAGATAACAGAAATTACCCAAAGAGGACATGTTCCAATAATTGTTGGTGGAACGGGATTGTATATAAAAGCAGCTTTATATGATTATCAATTTGATGAAATGGAAAACGATCATCATGCAATAAATGAAAAATATAAAGATTATACAAATGAACAATTACATGATCATTTAAAATCAATCGATGAAGAAAGTGCAAAAATATTACATTTTAATAATCGTCGACGTGTTTTAAGAGCTATTGAAATTTATGAAACAACAGGTAAGAGAAAAAGTGAAATGTTAGAAGAACAAGAGCATATTTGTTTATATGATGCTTATTTTGTGGGATTAACGCTTCCTAGAGATGTTTTATATGAAAGAATTAACAAACGTGTTGATGTGATGATGGAAAATGGTTTAAAAGAAGAAATGGATTGTCTTTATAGTCAAGGACTTACAAGAAATCATCAAAGTATGAAAGCGATTGGTTATAAAGAATGGTTTGATTATTATGATCATCAGATTGATTTAAATGATGTTTTAGAGCTAATAAAAAAACATTCAAGACAATACGCTAAAAGACAGTATACTTGGTTTAAAAACCAATTTGATGTTCATTGGTATGATGTGAATTTAGAAAACTTTGAACAAACCATTGAACAAGTAACAGATGATATAGAAAAAATCCTAAAAGTTTAGGATTTTTTTGTATGATTTAATTTTTTAATATTACTTGTACGCCCATGTTTTAAAATACGTCGATAATTTTCAGCTAATGCTTTTTCATATTGACTTGTCATCCAAGGTACATAGAATTGATTATTTGCGATTTGATCGGGTAAATATTGAATATATTCCCATAACTCAGGACGGTCATAATTATATTTTTCATCCTCTTCTAGACCAACAGGTGTTAATCTTAAATATTCAGGTGCAGGCAAAGATTGTTGTCTTAAAGAAGCTAAGGCAGCATCAATAGCTGCTTCTGATGATTTAGATTTAGGTGAAAGACATAAATCAATAATAGCACTTGCAATAGGAATTCTTGCCTCAGGAAATCCTACTGTTCTGGCAGCTTGAAAAGCAGCAACAGTACGCATACAAGCATTTGGATTAGCAAGTCCAACATCTTCATATGCACAAACAAGGACACGTCTTTCTAAAGATTCAATATCATTATATTCTATCAACTTTGCAAAATAATACATAGCTCCATTAGGATCGCTTCCACGAATAGATTTTTGTAAACCACTTAAAGTATCATAATATTGATCTTCATCTTTATCAAATTGACCATTAGCTTGTGTTAAAGCATTTTTAGCATCTTCAATAGTAATATGATTATCATGAGAAATAATTGTACATACTTCTAAACAGTTATATGCAAAACGAATATCTCCTGATGAAAGACGAGCAATATGTTGCAAGACTTCTTCATCACATTGATATTGATGGTGATAGCCTTTTTCGCTATCTAAAGCGTGATGTAAACCTTGAATAATATCTTCTTGAGTTAAAGGCTTAACTTCAATGATTTGACATCTTGAACGAATGGCAGGATTGATTGAATGATAAGGATTAGCTGTTGTGCATCCAACAATAATCAATAGACCACTTTCTACATAAGGAAGTAAATTATCTTGTTTCATTTTATTCATACGATGAATTTCATCGATAATGACAAAAAGACCATTAGATAATTTAGCTTCTTCAATAATCAAATCCATTTCTTTTTTATTTCCTGTAGATGCATTAAAAGTACGACAAGGCATATTTAAATCATGAGCCAAAGCCATTGCGAGAGTTGTTTTACCACAACCTGGTGGGCCATATAAAATAACAGACATTGGATGATTCTTTTCTACAAATTTAGTAAATAAACCATTTTCACCAATAATATGTTTTTGTCCTAATATATCTAAAAGAGATTGAGGTCTCATATTATAAGCTAAAGTTCCACTCATAAAAAAATCTTCCTCCTTAATACAAAATGAATTATAATGATTATAACACTTTTATAAAAAGAAAGGTAGAAATGAATATGAGATTAGTTGTACAAAGAGTAAGTGAAGCAAGTGTGGAAATTGAAGGAAAAATAAATGGACAAATCAAACAAGGGTTTATGGTATTAGTAGGTATTACGAATGATGATAATGAAGAAATTGTTGATAAGATGATTAATAAGCTTATCAATTTAAGAATTTTTGAAGATGAAAATGAAAAATTAAATTTATCATTGATGGATATCAAAGGAGAAATCCTTTCTATTTCACAATTTACTTTATATGCAAATTGTAAAAAAGGAAGGAGACCTAGTTTTTTAGATGCTGCTAAACCAGAAATATCAAAACCATTATATGAATATTTTAATAAAGCATTAGAAAATGCAGGGGTCCATACAGAAACAGGAATCTTTGGAGCGATGATGAAAGTCTCGCTGATCAATGATGGACCAACAACGATCATCCTGGACAGTAAAGAAATCATATAGTCATAAGGCAAAGAAACGTTCTGTAAAGATCGTTTCTTTTAATCATGACAAAAAAATATAGATAAAAAAACGTTGATATAAAGGCAGAAAAAGAGGTGAATAGAGAAAAAAACAAAAAAAGACAGAAAAAAAGCTTTACAAAAGGGAGAGGGGATGGTAATATAAATG